>Ga0181598_1002227_pt1 | contig 17923 bp, 17 predicted proteins | sample 041ome_4_FD_153295 | JGI IMG/M metagenome (GOLD analysis project Ga0181598, IMG submission 153295) | Coastal salt marsh microbial communities from the Groves Creek Marsh, Skidaway Island, Georgia - 041404US metaG (spades assembly) | ecosystem: Environmental > Aquatic > Marine > Intertidal zone >... | reverse complement strand
ATCGCGACTACTAAAAATTCCTCCTCCTTTTCCTCCTCCTCCTCCAACAACAACAGCTCTTCCCTCTTCTATCGTTAATACTAACGAGCGCATCGCGTGCGTGTGTGTCAGAGTGTGTTTACTAAAAACGCGCATCTTTCCAACGGTCTTTGGTCTCATTTTCTCCCTTTTCATGTTTAGGGTGTTAAACCCTACCCTAAAAGCAAAGAAGGGAGTTCCCTTGGAAAAGCGTGAGATCGCAACGCAAAGGACGACTACTTTTACTAGTACTATTAGTATTACTACTCCTGCTGCGACTGCTTTTGAAAAACATACGCAAAAACAAAGAGCGCGCTCGAGAAGAGCACATCGGTTCAAAGGCTTCGGTGGTACTCTTCTCTTCTAAAGAAGAAGAAGAAGAAGAAGAAGAAGAGAGAGAGATTTCAACTTCATTCTTCCCTTCTTTTGAAAAGAAAGCGAGACATCAGAGACATCATGACGACGGAAGTGGCGGTCCCACCTCCACCCGCAGGGAGCGGCGAAGACGGCGGCGACGGCTCGGACCCGAGGAAACAACAAGCCATCTCCGATTTCACGAGATTAATGCTCCAACACAAAGAGTTAGACGCACGAGTACGGAATTTACGCGCAGAGTTGAAAGAAACCAGACTACAGTTTGATAAAACAGAACGAGATTTGACCGCGCTCCAATCGATGGGGCAAATCATAGGGGAAGTTTTACGGCAGCTGGACGAGGATAGGTTCATCGTGAAAGCGAGTTCAGGACCGAGATATATCGTCGGGTGCCGGTCGAAACTCGATCGAGAGAAGTTAGTGAACGGGACGAGAGTGACGTTGGATATGACGACGCTGACGGTTATGCGAGCGTTGCCGAGAGAGGTGGATCCGGTGGTGTTTAACATGTTGAGCGAGGCGCCAGGGAAGGTGGAGTATTCCTCGATTGGAGGGTTAGGGGAGCAAATTAGGGAGTTACGAGAGAGCATTGAGTTGCCTCTGATGAATCCGGAATTGTTTTTACGGGTTGGGATTGCGCCTCCGAAAGGAGTGTTGTTGTACGGCCCGCCTGGCACGGGGAAGACGTTGTTGGCGAAAGCGATTGCGAGCAACATCGATTGCGCGTTTTTGAAAGTCGTTTCGAGCGCTATCGTAGATAAGTACATCGGAGAATCCGCGAGGTTAATCAGAGAAATGTTCGGGTACGCGCGAGCGAACGAACCGTGCGTTATTTTCATGGACGAAATCGACGCCATCGGAGGGAAACGATTTAGCGAAGGGACCTCGGCCGATCGCGAGATTCAAAGAACGTTGATGGAGTTGTTAAATCAACTGGACGGCTTTGATGTTTTAGGTAAAGTAAAAATGGTCATGGCGACGAACAGACCGGACGTTTTAGACCCGGCGTTGATGCGTCCGGGACGGTTAGACCGAAAAATTGAAATCCCGTTGCCCAACGAACAAGGACGAGTAGAGGTGTTAAAAATCCACGCCGCCGGTATAAACAAACACGGCGAAATCGATTACGAAGCGGTCTCAAAAGTCGCCGAAAACTTCAACGCCGCGGACATGCGAAACGTGTGCACCGAGGCAGGCATGTTCGCCATCAGAGAAGATCGAGACTACGCGACGCACGACGATTTCATGAGAGCGGTGAGAAAATTGGTCGAGGCGAAGAAATTAGAACCGACGGCGAGTTACGACTCGTCGTTTAAAAACACGGACAAGTAATTACTCATCATCGGTAGAGAGAGAAAAAGAGAAAGAGAGAGAGAAAGAAAGAAAGAGAGAGAGCTGTAACTTGCACGGTTTTAATAAGAGAAGAAATATAAACTCGAACACGACGCAAAGAAAGCGTTTCATCCACCACCGCACACCTCAGAAGAAACTCCAGCAAACACGCGCACGATACCAATCTCAGAAGAAGAAGAAGAAGAAGAAGAAGAAGAAGAAGAAGAAGCAGACCTAAACAGGGTACTAAAAGTGAGAAAGAGACTCACACTACCAATGTCTCAATCGGAGGCGGAAAAACTCCTCAAACTCGCCGACGCCTCCGCGCGAGGCAGTCTCTTTAAATCGAAAGATCTCGAGAAAGCGTCTCTGCTCTACGACGACGCGTCGAAGATGTTTCAAAGCGTGAGACTGTTCCATAAAGCAGTCCTGGCGAAAGAACGGTGCGCAGAATCGAACGAAGAGACGAACAATGTGTTCTTAGCGGCGCGGTCGTACGACCAGTGCGTTTTGTTAGCATCCCGAGCGGTATTGGAGACGAAGGAGTTCGATGTGAACGATTCGAAGGCGATACAGTTACTGAGCGATTTCTCTGCGAGAGCGAGCGCGTGTTACGCGTCGAGCTCGAGGATGCAACAAAGCGGGGAGTGTTTGGCGAAATGCGCGAGGATTTTAGAGAAATTAGGAGTCAAAGGGGAGGAAAAATCGGTGTCGTTATACGAGCGAGCTTTGGATGTGCTTTGCGAGAACGAGTTGGAGTTGTACGCGTCGGACGCGTTTCGAGCGCTGTGCGCTTTGCGGTGTAAGACGGGTGCGTTTCGAGAAGCGGCTGAGTTGTGCGTGAGATTTGCGGTGGCGTGCGATAAAATTAGCAGCACGGCGACGCAAAGGAGGTGTTATTTGCACGCGATTATCGCGTATTTGTGGGTTGGTGATGTGAAGGAGGCGGAGCTGAGTTACGCGGATTTTATGGAGATTGACGCGTTTGCGAACTCCGAGGAGAGTCTGATTAGTTACGAGCTTTTGAGAGGGTACAAAGAGGAAGACGCCGGGATGATTGAGACGACGTGGAGAGAGCGGAGAGTTCCAGAGATAGCGGACGCGTGCTTTAGCCGATTGAAATTGCCGAATCCAGCGTTTCCGTTGAAAGGCGGGTCGATGATGATGATGGGAAGAGGAGGAGGAAAAGAGGAGGAGGAGGACGACGATTTGACGTAGCGTAGATGCGGAGACGTTATAGTACTAGTAGTTTTGTACGCGCTAGAACTTTCTAAAGTGTGATGTACTATTAACAACAAACAACACAACAACGAGCTAATACCATTTGATTCCGTGATCGTCCACCTCTGCGCTCAAAATCTTCACCTCCTCCACCGGTCTATCGTTCTTCCCGACTTTTACTAACCCGATCTTTTCTAACGTCTGTATGTGTTTACTCACCCTCCCGAATATCGTGTGCTTACCGTCCAACCACGGCGTAGGCGCTAAAGTAATAAAGAACTGACTCCCATTCGTATCTTTCCCGCTATTCGCCATGGACAAAATCCCAGCGCCGACGTGTTTCAAATCTCTGTTTTGTGCGCATAAAGTAGAAAGAAGGAGTAAAAGCTCGGTAAGTATTAAACGCCAGTCTCTCGAAAAGCAAAAGCGCGACTCGAAACGTCGCCGCCAAACGTTGCAGCAGAAAATAAAAACGAAGAGATGCGCTCTACACTCTCGACCAAACAAGAAGTTTCCAAGAAGAACAATAAACAACGGCATCGTATCGATGGTCTTCTTCTTCTTCTTTCGATCATCGTCCGCTCGATCGTCGTCCTGATACTAAACCGAAAGCAAAATACAAGTGAGAAAAAAACGCTCGTCAAAAGACGAATCAAATCTCTCGTCTCTCTCCTTACCTCGTGATCTCGTCCTCGAACTTCCCGCCCCAAATCGAGCTCCCACCTCTACCCGTCCCGCTCGGATCTCCGCCTTGCGCCATGAAATCTTTAATCACCCTGTGGAAAATCAATCCGTCGTAGTATCCTTTCTTTGCCAACTCGAAGAAATTCTGCGACGTTTTCGGCGCGTGCAAGTAATACAATTCCAACTCTATCTCTCCGAGCGTGGTGTGGAAAAGGACGGTGGGCGCGCCGGGAGGGTTGTCCTTCGAGTGCAGTCTCGGGGTGTACTTTTGTTCGCTCATGATGGAGGAGTATCTCTTCTCAACGTCGTCGTCGTCGTCTCTTTCCGTTTTAGTTTTAGGGGCGTTTTTAAGTGAAGAAAGTAGTCTCAACAGAATTTTCTACGTTCGTCGTCGCGATGCGAACGTGTTGTGATGTCAAAAGTGTTCTCGTTTTCGCGTATTTACAGATCGGATAGTGCGCGCGCGCGGCGTTGTTGTTGATTATTACAGCGCTATTATTATTATTATAAATCGGATGATTTAACTTCTCTCTCCGGCGTCTCTTTCCTCTCCGCTGCTTGTTGAGAAGAAGTACTTTTTCAAGACTTCCACGCACGCTCTGAAGAGTTCGAGCAAAAGCGTAAACGGAAAGGTAAACACGGCGAAGAAGGCGGCGAAGAGACTGATTTTCGTATCGTCGTCTCGTTTCTTTTTTTCCGATGAAGATGGTGACGGTGACGTCATCGACGCTTTCGGTGGTTGTTCTTTTTGCGCATCCGTTGGAACGTTTTGCGGAGGCGTGGTGCTGTAGCCTAAAACGTCCGCGGTGCGTTTCGTCGCGCGGTTGGCGAAGTATTTGTTGTTCGTCGTTTCCGCCAACTTCCCCGGGCGCATTGTGTTCCCATTCTTCGTCGTCGCCGGCGCGTCGTTGTATTGCGCCATCTCGTTCAAAATCTGCTCTCTCTTTTTGCGCGCTTCGAATAAGGCGGTTTCGTTTTCGTTGGCAATTTGGGAAACGAAACCGCTCGTGGCGGAGTTCGTTGCTGTTCTAGATCTTGGTGTTGTTGTTGCTTGCTGCGTCGTCGTCGCCGCTGCCGCCGATGCTCCTAATAATTCCTCTTCTTTTTCTACAATTTTTTTCTCCTCTCTCGTCGTTTTCACCCGTTCTTCGACTGGCGGCGTCGACGACGTCACCGCGCTCACCACCTCCAACGGCGCGTCCACCACCTCCACTCTCGTCTCCACTTTTCTCTCTTTCGTCTTCATCAACAAATCCACCTTCTCCTCTCTCTTCTTCGTCTCGATTTCTTTCTGTTTCTGTCTTAACTGTTCGTCCATCGTCTCGAAACTCTTCACCAACGAAAACGCGACGATAGACCCCGCCATAGTCATCAACGGTTCCGCCAACACGGTCGAAATCGCCGCCGTCGCCGCCGTCGCCGCCGCCGCGGCGCTCACAATCTCTTTCTTATTCGGCACCGCCTCTATTTGCCTCCTCACAAACTCTGCTTTTTCCACCGCTTGCTTCGATATCTCCGCCGCTCTTTCGCTCGATTGCGCCAGCGTCGATCGCGCAACCACGCGCGCCTTCTCGCCTTCCTGCACAATCTTTCGCGCGTTTTCCGTCGACGCGAACTGTCTCGCGCGTAAAATCGAGTTCTCTAAAGTTCTCGTCGCTCTTGATTCCTCCTTTGTTTTACTATTACTATTATTTTTTCTTCTTTTTCTTCGTAATAAAACCGTGCCTTCGCCTAAACCGTCGTCGTCATCCTCCTTTTCCACATCACTCCTATCGTCGTCGAAATCGTCGTACGACCCTTCCCCGGTATCTATGGACTCCTCCCAAAACTGATCCTCCGCTTTTTCTAGCATGTCCATGGTAATCGTCGACGATCGAATGGACATGTCTTCCTCGTCTTCGCTGTCTTCGGCTATGATTTTTCCCATGTTTTGTCGCACCAAACGGCCTCTTCTTGGTGGTCTTCTGAATGCAGCGCTGCTTCTTCTCTCTTCTTCTTTCTGTCGTGAACGCGAGGAGGAAGAAAAAGAAGAGGAAGATGGAAAGGAACACCGCACGATCGATGATCGCATCATCATCTCACCAACTCCGTCGTCGTCGTAAAAGTGTGTCTCGTTTCGTTCGTCTCTCGTGGTTGTATTATTTTAAAATTGTGAGGAAGTTTCCCCTAAAAATACACACACAAAAGACACAACACAAACAACAAACAAACAAAAAAAAGAGTGTAATCGGAAACCAGCGCATTCATCCAACTTTGTCACACAGCCTACTTACGCAGAGAGCAAGTCGTTCGTTGTTGAAGAGAGAGAGGATGACTGAGGCGGGGATCGAACCCGCGATTTCTGGCTTGTTTCTCACCAAAATTGTTGTTTGCGTTAAACCCTAAAGGCGGTTGTTTTAAGATACAAATACTTCTTCGTTTTTTTTATAGCGAGAACTGTTGATCTTTTTTCCTCCAATTTCTTTACTTTAGAGAGAGAGAGTGTGTGTGTGTATACACATATATACTCTTTTCAAACTCGAGCGCAACAAACGCAACAACAACAACAACAACAACGCATCACTGCCTTCTTTCTGCGTCTTTTTCTTTCGTGTGATATATAATATACACACAGTGACACACGAACAACAACAAAAACACAGAAAAAATTACTTGTGAGATATTTTTACGGGAGAGGAAAGAAAAAAAAATGGAAGCATCGTCGAACGCAGATGATCAACATCATCTCAAACAGCAAGAAGAAAAACTACGAGCGAAATACGGCGGGATGATCCCAAAGAAGAACCTGATCGTGTCCGACCGGAAACATTTCGACAGCGCGGACTACTGGTCGCGAGGGTCGAATAAACAACAACATAAAGAAGTTGTTGAAACAGAGAAAAATTCTTCTCATTTTGTTGAAAGTGGTGCTGACTCATCACAAGAGAAGATGCTGAAACCAGTGCTCGGAGCGAAAGACGTGGCGGGTTTAGGGACGTCGCCGCCGTCGGATGCGAGCACGTTTACCACGAACAATAACTCCTCGCAGACGAAGAGAAGAACGAGCATGGACGAGAGCAGAGGGAGGTGGGATGTCCATAGTTTTAACAACAACAACAACACCGCGGTGAACTCGGCGTATCACGCGCCTAAGAACCACGAGTGATGAGAGCGAGAAGAACGCGGGAGAGACGAAGGAAATAATAATACCCTTTTTCTCTCGTTTTCTCGCGAATAATAATACCCCGCTATTAATACGAATGCGAAAGAATGTAATAACAAAAGAGATTTTAGTTTAAAAGATGAAAGAGAATAATGAGTTGATGAATAAAAAGAAGAGGGAAAAGAGCTCCTTTATTAGAGAGTATTTCGCCCGTGATGTTTTAGAATTTGAAACGAGCGCGCGCGCAAAACTTTGTTATATAAGCTGATGTAATACCAAACAAACTTTATACACCCCAAATAAAACGTTCTTATTCATTGCACGAAAAGAGAAAAAGAAGGAGTGTTTTTGCTCGATGCTTTGGATGTGTTGTAATACTCCTTCGTGTAATAAACCTATGACTACATTCGTTTTTCGTTCGCTACTAAGAAATCCTCTCTATCTATATGTAATAATAATGAATTAGATGTTCAACTTGGTTCTTCTCCAGTGTCGTCTCTTGGCGTTGTAACGAATGGTGTTCCCGGTCTTCATGCGAATCCATTGCGGGATCGGGCGGTTTTGCTTTTGCTTTTTGCCCAAGATTTTCTTGATTTTGAACGTTTTTTGCGACGGCTGTTTTTTTTTTTGAGAGAAAGGAAGAGAGAGATTCGGTGAGCAAATGAAAACCAATATATACGCGTAGAGTTGCAAAACGTGACGAGAGAAAGGTATGCGAACGCGTTCCTCCCGCGCGCTCGACGCGTCCACGTTGAAAAGTATCCAACTGACAAAGCGATTCCTCTTTGAGCGAGAGATAACGCGTTTAACAGGGAACTAACAGAGGCGCAAATTCCGCGCGCGAAAAGAGAAATCAAGCCCTTCTCTCGCCCAAGAGGAAAAAACACGACCAAAATCGCGCAAATCATCTCTCTAAACAATGAGTTTTGTTTTCTGTAACGCGAACGTAATTCCTCGCGTCTCTCGAGAGAATCGCGCGTAAAAGAGTTACGTTGTTATCGTCGATGAAAGGCGGGGAAAAAAGAAACTAGGACGTACCATTTTGTCTCTGCTACGTGTATAAATGCGCGTGAAAATTGACGAGTTTTGGCCTCTCTTTCTTTCAAAGGACAACGCATTTAGGGTCTCATTTGATACCCTAAACGTGTTTTTCGAACGTTGCCTCTTTTAAGCGCGCATATCTTCTACACAAAAGTCATGCAACAACAACAACAACAACAACAACCGCCTTCGTTCGCACCACACGGTGGTGGTGTTCACGGTGGTAGTAGTACCATTGGAGATGGAGGAGAAAGACAACAGATGATGCAACAACAACAACAACAACAACAACAACCGTCGCTTTTTATTCCTCCAAATCCAAATAATACTAATCCATTGCACCAACACCACCAACAACAGATGCAATTCATGCCGTCGACGTTTGCGCCGCCTCCTTCGTCGGAGGAGGTTCCGTACAACGCTGAACCATCATCATCGTCTCAACAACAACACCATCATAATCAGAGATCGTCTTTGGACGGTGGGAGTGGCCGGTACCAGCCTCCTCCGCCCTCGCAGAATTTCCAACACCACCACCAACCGTCGTCAACATCATCATCGTTTCAACAAAATCAACCTTCTTCGAGCGCGGGCGGCGGTTTTGGCGGCGGATGGGCGGCGTTGTTCACTCGGACGAAGAGTTTCGGGAACGTGCAAAACACGACGTCGTCGTCTGGGGCAGCCTCCTCTGGAAATCGCGGGTTTCGAGGGAAAGTATCCTGGTCCGGCGGTTTCCCGGACGAACCTCCGCTTTTGGAGGAGTTGGGGGTTGACTTTGCGCAAATCGCGCGGCGAGCGAAGAGCGCGATGAATCCGCTGCCGATGCGAAAGAAACACACGCGGGAGACGTCGAAGGATGACGATTTAGCCGGGCCTTTGGTGGTGTTTGGGTTGATTGCTACTTTGCACGCGCTTCAAGGGAAGGGGCATTACGGGTATATTTTAGGGTGGTCGGCGATTGCGAGCGGTTTGACGTGTTGGTTGTTGAATCAGTTAACTGCGCAGAATAACAACGACGCCGGGGAAAATTTGAGTTTGAGTCGAACGGCGTCGGTGATTGGGTATAACGCGACGTCGATTTTATTTTTGAGCGTGGTGAAAGCGTTCGTACATAGTGAAGGTAGTAGTAATGGTAGTAAAAGTAGTAGTGGCGGTGGTAGTTTTTCCGGAACGACAAACTCGTTTGGTATTTTGGCGTTTGCGTGTGTTTGCATTTTGCAAGCGTCGAGTAAATCGAGCGGGTTGTTTTTACACGGGATGGGTCAGTGCGGCGAAGGCAAACGGTTGGTGGTGTTTTACCCGATGGTTTTGCTCTATTCTTTGTACGCGCTGCTTACTTTGTATTAAAAAAACTATAAACTATATTCTACGTATTCGTTGATGGAGGAGAGTAAGGCGATCGTCGCCACGTCGGTGGTGAACACGCGATTGCCCAGTCCGACGTTTACGAAATCGAAAGTCTCAAACGTTCGCACCTCTTCTTCGCTCCACCCACCTTCGGGACCAACGGCTAAGAGTATTTCGACTCTATTCGTCGAAATCGCGCTCTTCTCTTGAGCAAGTGCCTCGGTAACGGACACGCTCGCGCTCGACGGATGCGCCAACAAATTTATTCGTCTTCTCTCCTCTCCTCCTTCTCCCTCTTCTTCATCTCTCATCGACCGCAACAACCATTCAAAATTCGCACCTTTCCTTCCGTTCACTCTTTTCGCGATATTTTCCTCTCTTCCCTTCCTACCTTCCTCGTCTCCCGACGATAAAAGCGCCTCCAATACCGCGTTCAAATTCCTGCACTTGCTCGCGTTTGGAAATTTGAAATCCAAGGCGTTTTGCTCTACGCCGCGAGTAAACTCTCGAACCAAAACGTCCTCCGTCAACACCTCGCTCTGGAAATAACACCGCTCCGTCTTCTCCGCGCTGAACATGTGCACGTTTTCTACCCCGAACTGTGCGAAAACGGAGAGTAATCGTCGCAATACTTTCGGCCGCGGCATCGCGAGGATCAGCGAAACAGTTACCATTTTCTCTTCCTTTGCCTCCTCCTCTTTGGTGCTCAAAATTTCAATCAAAACACTTCTCTCGTCGTCGTCGTCGTCGTAAGAGAGAATTCTTCCCGTCGCTAAGCGTTCGTTCAAAATCGTCGCTTTAAACTCGTCGCCTTTGTTCGTTTTTTTCAAAACCTGGCGAAGATGTTCGAATCGTTCGTCCGATTGGCGCAAGCGCACCACAACAGTTGAAGATTCGTTTTCCGACAACTCCAATTTCGTGAACGCGATTCGGTTTTTATTTTCGACGACGTGAACGAAAGGTCTCCTCCTCCTCCTTCCTCTTTTTTGTGGGACCAAAACCGAGGTCGTTTTCGATTTCGTTCGTGTCGTCGTCGTCGTCGTCGCCGAGGATAGCAGAGATGATGACGACGACGACCACATCCCGTTTTGCGAGCGTAACTGTTTTGGATAAAATGGAGAAAAAAATTCGCCACAATTTCGTTTCAACGAGACATGTTTTGCCTCCGAGCGGCGGGGTCCCCCGCGAAACGCGCTCTCGCTTTACTCGTCACAAAGAGAGCGCAGAAGAGGCGAAGGACTTTTTCGGTGCTTTCGTCGTCACCAATAGCATCGTCGTCATCATCATCGTCGGTCCCTTTGAAGAATACGGGAACAACAACAACAACAACAACAACAGAAATTCCGAGCGAGAAACGTCCAGCTCGAGTGGAACACTGCGACCTCAAATCGCTCTCGAACAACAAGAAGCTTTCCGAAGCGTTGCACGGTGAAATCACAGACGTCACCGAACGGTATTTTCAAGCGTTGATCGAGTTTGGCGCGGTGTACATCTCGGACGAGCTCGAGGAGGATTTTCAGTTGGAACCGAATACAGTTAAGCACAAAATGAAACGAATACGCTCGGATGTCATATTACCGGCGGGGTCGAGACATTACGTGCGGGCGCACGTGAATCCAAGACGGTTTCTTGCGGCGGGAGAAACGCGATGGATGGACTGCATTTTGAAGGAAACGGACGATTTTGTGGTCGTGATGAAACCATCCGGGTTACCCGTTTCTCCTTCGGTGGACAACGCGAAGGAGAACGTGCTCCGTTGCGTTTGGTCGGCGCTGAGAGTAGGAGATGAAAACGATGACGAAGCGACGAAGTTGTTCCCGACGCACAGGTTAGACGTGACGACGAGTGGTGTGGTGGTTGTCGCTAAAAATAGCAAAGCCGCCGGTATCTTCTCGAAAATATTACGAGACGGTTTCGTGGAGAAGCAGTATTTGGCGTTGACGGAAAATCCCGCGAAAATTGGATTGATGACGCACGAGTACGAACCGTCGGAACGAACGATTGGGAAAGGCGCGAGGACGGTAAAAATGAAGACGTTAAAATTGTCAGAAGACGATACCGCGTCGTATTTGAAAAATAAGACGCAAATTCCTTCTAACGTGGCGATATTGCGCGTGGAAAAAAGTGAACCGGTCGCGGTGAATGGAAAGACGTTTTACGAGAATACGGTTAAACTTATCACCGGTCGGACGCACCAGATTCGAGCGCAATTTTCGAAAGAGAATTTAGCTCTGATAAACGATTGTTTGTACTTGAACGCTAACGATGGTGAGACAGCTCCTCCGAGAGTTCCAGAACCGGAGGAAAAGATTGGTTTACACGCCTTGAGCTTAAAAATAAACGCCGAGACGTCTTTAGGTCCCAAAGGCGTCGAGTTCCGAGCCGAAAACGACATATGGTGGCGGTCGTCGTAACTACCGGTGGTAGCCATAGAGTAGTAGTAGTAGTAGTAGTAATAGATGCGCGTAGAAGTAGTTTCAGCACGATGATGTGACAGAAGAAATTAGTAAGTTTTATTACTCACACACAAACAAAACACAAACACACAAACACACACACACTCACGCTCGAGCGCCCAAAAACAAAACACGGACGCATTTTTCCTCTACAACATACTTCTTTAAGTGTTTCTGCTTTGGAAGTCTTTCATGAAAGCGGCCAACGCTTCCACGCCTTCTTTCGGCATCGCGTTATAAATAGACGCTCGCGCACCTCCTACAGATCTGTGACCTTTCAAGCTTTCAAATCCGGCGTCGCTGGCTTCTTTCAAAAACTGCTTCTCCACGTCGCCGCCTTTCGCCAACGTAAACGGAACGTTCATCATCGATCTGTATTTCAAATCCGTCGGGCAGTTGTAATAGCCAGCGGACGCGTCGATCGTGTCGTACAAAACCTTCGCCTTCTCTTGGTTTCTCTTTTCCATCGCGCTTAAACCACCTTCCCTCAATAACTTGGCGAACACTAAACCGGAAATGTACCACGTGTAACACGGCGGCGTGTTGTACATGCTCTCGTTTTCGCTGTGCGTCGAAAAGTCCAACATTGTCGGCGTGTTCGGCGCCGCGTTGCCAATCAAATCTTCGCGAATGATCGCAATCCCCATACCCGCGCACGCTATGTTCTTTTGCACTCCACCGTAAATAATCCCGTACTTATTCACGTCGATCGGTTTGCTCAAATAGTTCGACGAGTGATCCGCGACCAAAACGGCGCCGTCCGGCAAGCCAACCGGCGTTTCCTTAAACTCCACCCCACCGATGGTTTCGTTCTCGCAAATGTGCACAAACTTCGCCCCGTCTCTTAAATTCCACGTATTTCTCTCCGGAATGGTTGAAAAATTACTCTCCTTACTCGTCGCCGCTTCTCCGGCGTCGCAAAACTTCTTCGCCTCCCCCAACGCCTTCTTCGACCACGCGCCCGTCGTCACGAAGTCCGCTTTCTCCTTCCCCGTCGGACATAAGTTCAACGCGTTCGATGCAAACATCGTCGACGCGCCGCCTTGCACGAAAATAACTTTATAGTTCTCCGGCACGTTCACCAACTCGCGAAAATCCTGTTCCGCTTTCGCCGCTATCGACATGAAATCTTTCCCTCGATGGGACATCTCCAACACGGACATTCCGGTGCCTTTGTAATCGACCAAATCTTTTTGCGCTTCTTCGAGAACGTCCAACGGTAACATCGCCGGGCCCGCGGAGAAGTTGTACTTGCGATTATTATTGTTATTATTATTACTCGATGATGCCGAAGTTATCACGGTTTTGGTGTTGTTGTTCGAAGAAGTTCTTCCGTTGTTTCTCTTCTTCTTCGCAAGAAAGACATGTCGGTTGGAAAAACGGAACGTCTTTCCCGAAAACGACGATGATTTCAAACGATTTTGATGGACATCATCCTTTCTTTCAGAAGAGAAAGAAGATCTGATCTGAGTGCATTGAACGCATTTTGAAGCGCTGATCATCATTTGAAAGTGGTGAGTAAAAAGAGTGTCGTCTCGTCGAGTGTTTTCGCGTGAAGATCTCGCACGAATACGAGAGTGAAGAGAGACGAAAGCGCGGACGGAGGAGACCTTTTGGCGGCTTGAGCCCATACTAGGTTTTAACACCCTAAATTTTCATGTGGTTGAAAAGTCTCTCTCTTGATTCATTTTTCCTCCACAGAAAACAAATGAGTGGATCCACGCGCTTCGACGACGGAAGCCAAGGCGAGAAAGACGTCGGGGTCGATTTCACTGGTCGCGCTTCGTTCCTCGTTTCTTCTTCTTCTTCTTCTTCCTCCTCCTCTCCGGTCTTTTCGGTCTGGATCGTGAACAAATCCGGCGGTTTAATCTTTTACAAAAACTACTCCTCCGACAAAAACACGTTGGACATCAACGACACGTTGCGCTTGGCGTCCGTGTGGCACTCGTTACACGCGATATCGCGAACGAATTCCGTCTCTCCGGTGAAAAAAAGTTCAGGAATCGAGTTGTTGGAAACGAGCACGTTTGATTTGCACTGCTTTGAAACGAAAACAGGGATTAAATTTATGGTCTGCAGCATGAAGAAAGCGATTGGGGTGGAACGACTGCTGAGACGAGTGTACGACGTGTACGCGGATTTCGCGATGAAGAATCCGTTTTACGAGTTAGAACAACCAATACAGGCGGAGTTATTCGAGGAGAGGGTGATGATTGCGGTGAAGAGTTGTCGGAATGCGAACAGTGGTCATTATAGCGGCGGCGGCGGTGGCGGCGGATACGCGTCGTCGTTGTATTAGAATAGAAATAGATACGCATACAGTAGCTAAAATAGATAATACTAGAACAAAGAGTGCTGCGTGTAATTTTATATTAACTCATGAAAGAGATTCAATACAACGTGTAAAGTAGTTATATATTGATGATTAAAGATGGTGCCCTGTCTCTATATTCTAAGTGATCTATTCCCATTAGACAGACGTCTCCAGCGTAATCGACCCATCTTAAAAGTCGGTAGAATATCCTCCTCAAGAAAAGAAGAATTTATTAATAGCCACTCGGGGCATACCCAGCGCCAAAGTCGCCGCCTTGTTGCTGATCCCATCCAGTCGGGGCCGGCGCTTGGTCCCAGTTGCCACTCACCGGCGCGTATTGCCCGCCTTGGCCGCCTTGTTGCTCGTCCCACGAGTCTTGCGCGTAACCGGCGCTGGCGTCGTACCCAGCCCCTTCCGTACCAGTCGCCGCGGCTGCCGCTTTCGCCGCTTCTTGCTCCTCTTCCTTCGCTTCCAACTCCTCCGGGTCTCTGTAGAAGAACAAATCCACCATGACGTCCCACGGGTTTTGTAAGCTCACGGAACCGCGCATTTGCAAAACCATTCTCGCCAACAAGTAATACAAGCAACCGATGGAATGCTTCGCCTTGTTGTTCGCCGGAATCGCGACGTCCACGTATTGCAACGGAGAGTCCGTGTCGCAAAACGCAATGACCGGTAAGTTCACGTACGCGGTCTCAGAAATCGGCTGCGAATCCGTTCTCGGGTCCGTCATGATCACCACTCTCGGCTCTCTAAATTCAGAGTCAATCTGGTTCGTATACGTCCCCGGCATGTGTCTCCCCGCGATGGCTTTCGCGCCCGTGTATTGCGCAAACTTCAAAACCGCTCTTTGACCGTACGGTCTTGCAGATTGACAGATGACATCCGCTGGGTTTTCCGTGGCGACGATGATGCGTGCAGCCATCATGAGCTTGTCCCACGTTTTCCCGAGGTTGATCACGTGAATGCCGTCGTTTCTGCGCTTGTACACTGTAAAATGAAGAGAGAAAGAGACGAGAGAGAGATGTGAATAAACCACGAAGCCTAGAAAGACCGATGATGATGATGATGATGACGATAAAAGAGAGATGATACCAACACAAAACTGTCATCATCGCAACGTTATCCGCGCGCAGGAATACGAACAGGTCGCATCGCGACCGTTCAAACTCGCTTTCCACCTTCGCGTCGTGCTGTTATTATCAATATTATTTTTCCTCAAAATCGCGCGAAAGACGCCCGAGAGAGGAAAAAAAACAAATCTCTCTTTGCGTGTGATGCAATGCATCAAGAATAAATCTTACCGTATCTTTCCATTTGAAAGTTGACGTTCTTGGTCCCCAAGTGGCATCCAGCCGCCAACATCATCTGGATGTCTTGTTCTTTTTGTGACATTTGCACCATGATTGTTATTTATTTATATGTGTGCTCTATATATGATGATGATGATGATGATGATGATGATGATGAAGCCACGAGGGAAAGCCCTGAAACCCGAGGAAGAGGGCTTTGTAGCTATTTAGGGTTTTTCAGGCCATTTAAAACGAGAGATCCAAAAACGAACGCAAACAACAGAAAAACGACTCAAAGAGAGAGAGTGCAGAGAGAGAGAGAGATCGAAGAAGAAGAAGAAGAAGAAGAAAGAGAGAATAACGCGAAAGATGACGATGAAATCCTTTGTCTCTTCGTCTTCGTTTTTATCTTTCTCGAAACCTATTACGAGTGCGACTAAAACGATTACTAATGGAAGACGAAGGAGGAAAACGGCGACGAGAAAAAGAATCATCCGCGCGAATTCAATCGACGAACTGACCGGAGGGACCACGGTTGGCGTGGACGATTCGTTACAGAGAATGATACGAGCGACGAACGAGCTCGACAGAAGGTTTCGATCGGGATTACCATTCGTGGACTGTTCGTCGGAAGAAGGAGTTGTTTCTGTTCCTTTGGCGAAAGAGTGCGAGTACGAAAACGACGTGTACGCGGTGCGAGGGAAGAAGGAAGTGGCGAGTTTAATGAAACACTGGTCTTCGAGCGACGACGAGAAGAAGAAGAAATCTAAATTTGAGTTTCAGTTCGAAACGTTGAGAAGCGCGTCGGTCGAACCCGGGAGTTTACTGCTTCAGTGGAAAGCGACGTGGAAACCGGAAAGCGCGAAGAAGAGAAAGTTTACGAACACGCTTCTGGAAAAAGCGAAACCGTCGGATAGCATCGTGAGTTTGAAGAAGAAGATGGATAGGGCAGTTTTCTTAGCGACGGAAGAGGAATTGGAGAAGGAGAAAGAGGACGATCCGTTCGGGTCGGTGTATATTTACGGAGTGACGACGTATAAAGTGAACGGGAAAGGCGAGATTGTGAGGAGGGAGGACAAAGTCGATTGGAGGTTCGCCGATAACGGAACGGAGGAGTTTAAGCCGAAGAAAAGTAGAAATAATAGGTGGAGCAATAGAAATCAGAAGAGTAGTAGTAGTAGCAGCAGTAGCAAAATGTCACCGGAACGCGCGGAGTCTTTGCAAAAGTTAGGGTACAACGCGGTGTCGTCTTCGTCCTCCTCGAAAACGGAAGACGGCGCGAGTGGCAACGACAACGACAACAACAACAACAATAATAACAACTCGTGGGCGGGCGACGAAGAGGCGGATTTTTACGACGATTTGGAGGCGAAAAGAATGGCGGAAGATATCGCGGCGACAATGTTTTATAACGCATTATCGCCTCCAGATGTTGGCGAATGGTCGTGGTTTTTAGACACGGTTGTTGAGTTGGAGTACCAATCGTTCACCAAAGCTATGGGCGACGAAAGCACGGGGATGTTATCGAAAGACGAATTCGTCAAATACGTTTTAGCGGTAGCCACGTTTGGTTTTTTCGTGCCGACGTTGTTGATTTGCTATGCCACGTGGCAGATATTCACCGGCGGCGGGATGATGGGAGAAGACGGAGGCTTATCGCAAGCGGCTTTGGACCAGATGGACCCGTACGATCGAGCGGAGTATCTCTCGATGAGAGAGAAGGAATTGAACCAACAAAAGAAAGTGCAAGCGGGTGCGGTCGCGGGCGAATCCGCGGCGGCGCAGTCTGCTTCACCTTCTCTCGCCGCACCACCTCCGCAAATACAACGAGAACAACAACAACAACAACAACAACAACAACAACGCGCGACGACCGATGATGATATCCCGGCGTGGGGAACGCAAGTATGGCTCGATATCATCCGAGGACGCGTTGGAGCGTAAAACGAAAGTAGCAACTGTAATACTATCGATAATAATAATAATAATAATGATAACTTTCTCTCGATTACAACAAAGTACTTTCGCTTCCAATCTCTCACATCCGCGTCGTTTTTCTCCGCGCCAAACAAAGTCGACTGATGACTACTTCGGCGGTTTCGGCGGGTCCTTCACCTTAATCACCGGCGCAAAATTCTCCGGCACCGACCACTTATCCTTCGGCAAATACTGATACACCCCGATTGGAAAGTGCGATCGTCTTCTCTCCGGCGTGTTCATCCACCTCTCGAACCCTTCTTTCGTTTTCCACTCTTGCGAAAACTCGTACGCGTTCGCCCCAATTTCCGTCAACTGCGACGAGACGTAATCGGGCATCGTTTTCATCTTCTCCTCGCGAAAACGCATCTCGTCCAAAAAACGTCGCTTAATTTCCTCCAGTTTCACACCGCTTTCGTCTCGCGGGATGGTGAACGTGTTTTTCGCCACGTACGGGGTTTTCCCGTCCGTGCCTGGCGCCGCCATCATTCGCACGTTCCTTTTGCTCCATCTCTTCTTCTTCTTCTCGGCTGATTTTCCCGGGGGGTGACGATGAAATCCTCTCGTCGTCTGAATCGTCGTCGTCGCGAACGATGTCATCTTCTCGTCCTAAAATTCTACTCTCTGTCTTCTTTCTCCGTCTTTCTGCGTCTGTGTCTGTCTTTCTTGCGGTGCGCTCTCTCCTTCGCGCTCTTTCTCTCTCTCTCTCTGAAGCTTTTTTTGC
>Ga0181598_1002208_pt1 | contig 18012 bp, 8 predicted proteins | sample 041ome_4_FD_153295 | JGI IMG/M metagenome (GOLD analysis project Ga0181598, IMG submission 153295) | Coastal salt marsh microbial communities from the Groves Creek Marsh, Skidaway Island, Georgia - 041404US metaG (spades assembly) | ecosystem: Environmental > Aquatic > Marine > Intertidal zone >... | reverse complement strand
ATCGCGTTTTCGTTATCTTCTTTGTCTTCATCTTTGTCTTCTTCTTCTTGGATGATTTCCCCTAATTTTCGTAGCGGGGAAATGCGTCTGCGTGATGATGATGATGACGTTCGCGACGATGAAGAAGAAGAGAATAAATCGACGAGCTTTTGCGCGACAATCTCCGCGACTGGGCCGCAATACACGACGTCAATTTCTAAGCTCGCTTTCGTTGTCGTTTCCATCATCGTCAATTAAAATCTATATATGTGTAGTCTTTTTGTGCTAAAAACCCCTAAAAATGTGCCGCTCAACGACGCTCCTTTTCTCTCTCTTCTCGGATGTCCAGAACTGCGGGATATGCGTTTTTTAACAGTCTCAAACTCTCTAAAGTCAACTCGAAGGAATGGACGGTATCTACGCCAGGCACGTCGTCAAAGTAGTGGTATTTCACGTCGTCTTTGTCCAAGCTTTTGTCTTTACTGTTACTCCCGCTCTTGGACCCGTTGTTGTCTTTTTTCCAGGCGCTAAAGCCGTAGAGCGTGACTTTGTCGCACTGCTGAGCGGCGGCGACGATGGCGAACCATCCGGAATTTGGTTTGCACGATTCCTCTTGGTTCATGGCGTTGGAGATGGAAATCGCGCCTCTGCGTTTGCGCCAATTTTCCTTCGCGTCCTTGGCTCTTTGCGCGGTTAACGCGCAGTTCGGCGTCTGTTCGCCTCTCTCGGCGGCTTCCGAGAGCGCGTCTTTACTCACCGAGTTCCAAAGCGCGTTGGCGCGAACGATAAAATCTGGAGAGAGCAAAGACGTCATCGGAGGCTTAAACCGACGGAGAATGAGTTGGATGAATTTTCTTCGCCACGCCATGCTCAAGGTGGTCTCGTAGAGGACTAACCGACTGTTTTCCGGCTTTTTCATCTTCTTGAGCATTTCGCGTCTGCGCCAGTTCGGGTCGGTTAAATCGATATCTTCCTCTTGCTTAAAAATGAGCGGCTCAGCGTGACATCCTTTCATTCGACACTTGATTAACGTGCCCAAACAAACTTTCGCGTCGCACACGTCTGGATCGTTAATCCGTAACGTCCTGGCGTCGTTGAATCCTAGGCGTTGCGCGTGGTGCATGTTCACGATGTCGTGCGTCGTTCGGCTGCCGACGTGCTTGGAGAATTTCTTCACTGGCGGGTAATTGATTCGGAAGACGCCGTCGTGTTGATCAATCTCTTCGCCGTATTCGTGTTTCAACATCAATCCTGAGTTGGCCACGACCGCACACGTTTTATACGGACGTTTCTTTGAAATCGTTTCGGATTGCGGTAAAAGCTTGACGAGCATCGGGTGGAAGAAGAATCTCCAAATGGCGTCGTTTCCGTTCGGTCCAGGGGCGACCGTAGTCACGTACGCGCGTTTGCGTTCTCCAGCACCAACGTTTCCGACGCACTCGAACGTATCTTTCGTAATTTCCAAGTTGACCAGTTGCGGATCGACTTTCAAAGCGGTGGCGTTTGGGAGCGGCCATCGCAAACGCATCGGGCTACTCGCCGATTTCGCCGTTTTCGCGTCGTCGTGCGCTTTGTGCGCGGCGACGAACCGTTCCGCGTACCCGTACGCGTCCGTGAGTTGGTCTACTAAACACTTCGTTTCGATGGCTGCTTTGTTGTTGCCAAAAATCACGTCCGCGTCTGCATCCAACGCGGCTTTGTTATTCGTAAAGAATAAATCCTTCCCTCCTCCTCCGTCGGATGAAGAAGATGAAGAAGAAGAAGAAGAAGAAGAAGAAGAGCAATCGCATCTCATCGTTTGCGGTTTCACCATGCAGTTGTTTACCTCTTCTGGTTTTGCAAAACCAAGGGATTCAATCATCTTCTCTCTGGACATCAAATCTACGTTCTTTTCTAATTTAAAGCACCGACCGAAATTTCTCGAGTGCGCGAACGTGCGCGTGCGTTGACACTCGTCGCCTGTCGCGCTTCCAGGTATTCGGACACACGCACCCCAATCCGACCATTCGCCGATAATACCAGCTGCGAATAATTGTTCCGACCGACGTTCGCTAATCATCGCTACTTCTGCTTTATCTAAAACCATCGCCGACGAGATCGATTGCGGCGACAAACCTTCGGTTAAATCTATGTTTTCTAAATTCTCGTCGTCGTTCATGTCCGAGTTACTCGTCGCGCGTTCCGCGTTCTTCAACTCCTCGACGGCCCCATGAATAGAGCTCTCTGCCGCGTTCTGTCTATCTTTAGCCGTTCTCGCGAGTTCTTCTAATTTGCCAAAAGAGGACGCAAATTCGGAATCAGGTTTATACTGCGCGGCCGGAGGCGGTCTCGTGCTCACTCTCGCCTGGACAATCGCCGCGTGCATCTCGTGCGCCAAATGTCTCAAAACGTCGTCTTTCGCCACATCCGCGGTTAAGCCCCTGTCCCCTTTTGCTTTCATGTACGCGTCTAACTTCTCTCTCGCTACGTCTACGTCGAATCGCTTCCCTCTCGCCTGCCTCTTCAAACTCGCAAACACATCCGACATGGAAATTTTCGTCAATCTATACCCAGCTTTCGCGAACATCTCAAATCGCGTGTGCGCGTCTTCAAACGTCGTCGCGCCTTCATTTATCGATCGAACGGCTTCTAAAACTTCCGCCGCCCACGTTGTCGCAGATATGATCACCTCATTGTTGTTTTTACTTCTACTACTACCATCGCCGTCTGCGTCGTCGTTGTTGTTGTTATTGTTCGATACCGCAATATCCACCGCGTCTTCGTCTTCGCTACTCGACGTAAAACTACTGCTCTCCGCATCTTGGCTCCCACTCCCCATCACCATCGCTTTGTTGTTGTTGTTGTTGTTGTTGTTGTTGTTGTTGTTGTCATTGCTTCTATTTATCATCTCTCGTCTATTATCTTTAGTACTCTCACTCCTCGCGCCTCCTCCTTCACCTAAAAACGACGTTTTTGCCCTTTTGGTGGCAGCACTACCTGTAGTCACATCACCATTTTCATCATCATCATCATAAATATTATTATCAGTATTCGTTCGTTTCAATCGAGAGGAAGAACCACCAACAACGCGAAGGTGATATTGAGGACGATGATGCAGCATATCGTAATCCAAATGCACGTTCAAATGCGCGTGCAATTGCACCCACCGAACGGCAATAAACAAACCCCAAGAGACGACGATCAACGCGAAGAATTTAATTCTCATTTCACGCGAGGTTTTATTGGAAAGTCTGTCTCGGGTCGTTTACGTCTTTATCGTCGTCGTCGGATACGGAAAGGATTATATTTATGAAGAAACAGACGACGAGAGAAAAGAGAAGAAAACTTAATTGAACGAATTTAACAAAATACTACTCGATGAACGAATACTCTTTTCAATCACACATCATCATCCATTCTCCGTCTGTTATTGTCATCTCTTGAGTCTCTTTGGTTTCTCTTTCCCTTGCCTTTTCGGCAAGACTTCATCGAACGCTCGATGGAAACCACCCTTTTTTTCATCATCATCCTCTTGTCGTTCGTCCATCGTCCACGCCGAGCGCAAGATTTTAACCACCGTGTCGATGTTCAGAACGTCGTGCGTTTGGTCCGGTCGCAACGTTTTTACGGGCAATTTGCGACTTTGAACGCCTAAGGATGACGCTTTCTTTTTGCTCGTTTTCATTCCTCTGGTTTTTAGATCGACGATGCCACCGACGACGAAGATATTGGATGGGTCTCGCAGTTCGGAAAGCGAGAGCGGAGTTTCCGCGTCCGGCGAGAGGTAGATGACGTTGTTTTTGGTTTGACCTTCTTCTTGGCAGGCGACGACGTCGCACTCTTCGGCGGGGTCTGGGAGCATTTCGACGTGCTTGCTCCACGTGTCCGCGTTGAAGAAAGTTTCGGATTCGTATTTGATGTCGCCGGCGAACGAGGCGAAAGTTACTCGCAAATCGCCTTTGCTTTTTTTACCGACGGAGGTTATTTCGCAGAGTTGCTTCGCTACAGATCTTAAAGCTCTGGCGGAGTCGTGTTCGTACGATAAATCGACGATGACTTTTAACGCGTTTGGATTACTTCGTGCGATTTCAATGACTTTCTCATCTTCTTCTTTCTCATCGTTGTTCTTCCTCATCGCCGCGCGCTTCCTCGCGTTCGCTTGGCGAATCTCATCGAAAAGTAACGCTTCCTCGACGGTAAACCAAACGTGCTCGTCCGATACTTTGATGATGGTATCGTCGTCGTTACTAAAACTTATTGCGATGAACGTTTTTCCTCGTCTGTCCAACGCTATTTGACTGACGTTTTCGTAACCAAGCTTAATCATCTCCTCGCCAATTGGAACGCCCGATATAAACGCGTGCGTGCGAGCGAGCGGTTTGAGTGTTTCCAACGCCAACTGTAAATGCGACGTCGTCGACGACGAAGAAGAACGACGTTCATCCCCTGGCGGTGGTGCGACAAAATCAACGTTACGACCAAACGGAAGGTTCGAGACGACGACTGTTTTACTCGGGTCGGATGTAAACGAGGTTCGGATAAACGCGTTCGCTTGTTGAAATCTCGGGAAAGGACTTCCCGAGGACGAGGCCTGCTCCGAAGGTACCGCCTGCGCGCCGGAAGCGGCACCAAAAAACCAACGCGCATTTCTTTGACTCTTTTCAATCAAATGTCCCGTCGCGTCGCTCCCGATGACGTTTCCAAATCCGAGCTGTTTCGCCGCGACGCACAGCGTGCCGGATCCGCAGAACGGATCCAAGAATGTAATCTCGGAAAGTTTCGTCGACGATTTTGGACTCGCTAACGTCGCCGCGACGGTATTCACTAAAGCTCTCGCGACTTCAAATCGCGTCCCGCTGCTATAATTGGCCGGTTTTTGCGCCCACGCCAAAGAGGATTTCACCACCGAGTGTGCTTCGCTCGTATCTGGCGCGTAGGAAGCGAGCGCAAACGTATACGCCGTTTCCGTTTCTAAAATAACAAAGCGCAAAGCGTGCTCCTTCGCTCGAACGACGTCTGGTTCGCGCGGGTCAACTCCAGCAAACGTCGCCCGAACGCCGTATTTATACCCAACATCAGCAGGCGATAACTGTTTCACTCGTTTCGTACAAAATTGCAACAGCTCGTCCGACGGTTTCCTTTGACTTTCTTCTCTTCGTTGAAATCTCGCCACGGTTTCGTAAATCAAAGCGATTGGCGGATTATAATCTTCTCCTTCCATTTCCATTCCCGGAAGAACCCCTTCGCTGCACGTCTTCTCTAACCTCTCCGCGAACGTCTCCCAACTCGTCTCGCTAAAAATCGGCTCGACTTTCGCCCGGAGCGACGCCGCGTTTCGCGTGAACGCGGAACCGTGCGAATCTTGAGCCATGAACAGACCAATCGAAAGCTGGTCGAAGAATACGAAATCATCTTCAACGTAGTCGTTTTTGTTGTCTTCTTTTCCTTCATCATCATCTGAAGTATTCATCCCGCCGGTGGTACTACACGCCATGGTTTCCATCGCGTACAAGTTGTACAAATTCTCGTTCTTCAGCGTCACGTACAAGCTTCTTCGCTTTCGTTGTCTTCTCCTCTCGTTTTTGTCCTCATCATCGCGCGCAGAAAGACGACGATGACTTCGACGCACTTCCTCGAACGCCGTTCGTTCTCTCTCAACGAGCGACAAACCTTCTTCAGATATTCCTCGTAAACTTCGCCGTCGTAATTCGTCTAAAACGGATTCAAAGTACTCGCACTTACGCGACGTTTTCCTCATCGGTACCGGAGGGAATCGCCCGAGCTTGGACGATTTCGACGACGCTTTGATACCGAGAGGTGTTGGAATGCTCCTGGGCGTCGTTTTTGCGCTCATCGTCCTCCTCGCGAGCGCGCACATCATCCGTATCTCATTCGTGCATTTCCTCAAAGTTGTGACGCGCGATAGAAACAAAAGGTTTGACTCACATCATCATCGATCGCACCGAGAAAGGAAAGAAGAAGAAGGAGCGCAAAAGACCTGCGGAAGACGACGACGACGTAAACGAGGCGTCGACCCGATGGAAGAAAAAGACAACGACAACAACGACAACGTCAAAGTAAACGCGATGCTTTTACGCGCGATGAAACATCTCGAATCGAACAGAAACGACGGCGTGGATGTCCAAACGATGATGATCGAAACGACGACGACTTTGAACGCGAAAAGAGGAGGAAATCATCGTCTGCGGGCGAGGAAAGGCACTGTTGTTGATTCGTCCTCGTATTCTGCGTTCGCGTCTCAGAGCGCATCGAAGAAGACGAGCACGAAATCTCTCTCAAAAGTGACCTTGAACGAGTTGAAGCAAAGAGCGAGAAACGCGAGGGAAGGATACGCGTTGAGCGAAAAAGCAATCCTCGCGGGAGGCGATCGAGAGACTAAGTTCGGGTATTGCTTGATGTATTTGAACGCGATACAGAAATCGGTGAACGAGATGTGCTTGGGAGGGGTAGATTTTGAGGATGCGCGGCGGCGTCGGCGGCGGTATCCGTGGGAAGCGTTCGACGAGCCGGACGAGGAGGACGATTTGGAGAAGAAGAGAGTAAAGCGGAAGAAACAAAACGAGGAACGAGAGAGAGAGAAGAAGTTAAAGAAGAAGAAGGAGGAGACTACATTGAATGGTAAGGAAGCGCGAGGAGGAGGAGTGATGATGAAAGTAGTAGAAGAAGAAGAAGACGCGAAGGCGTTGGCGCCGTTGACGACGATGGCAAACGCGAAATCTCCGAGAAAGAGAGGCGCAGAAGGAGGAGAAGAAAACGTCGTCGTCGACGAGGAGAGGACGACGACGAACAAGAAACCATCGACGATGGCGGTTAAAAGCATCAAACCGGGACGGTACCCGGGCGAATACTGTCAACTCTGCGGCGAACACGAGCACATGGTCCACGTGAAGTACGAGAGCCAAGTTTTAGGGGAAGGTAAGTTGGTGTGTTACGGTTGCCTCGTTAAGGAGAAGAAAGAGTTGGAGAAGAAGCAGAGAGAGTTGACGAGCGCAAAGGAGAGACAAAAACGGAAAGAATTGACGAAAGCGGCGAGGAGGAAAAGAGATGAAACGATCACGGTAACGAGTCCGACGACGACTCCGAATACTACTACTACGCATTCATACTCCTCGCCGGTATCGGGGGCGCCGAACGCCGTCGCGCTCCCGCAGCAGCAACAATCATCGTCGTCGCCAATTTCCGAAGCCGACGTTCTCGTCGTCGACGGCGATACGGTTACCCCCACCGCTACTGCGCGTACTACAGATGTTGCTCTTCATACCGCGGAAAAAATTGAAGCCATTCACGATATTTCCATCGTTTGCGACCGGTGCGGTAAGGACAACTTCAGAGCAGCCGGAGAATTAGAACGCCACAAAACGACGCAGTGTATCATAGCAAAGACGAGTGAGGTGATAATAAGTGACTCGCTGATTGAAACAGCAGTAACGACGACGACGACGTCCGAAAATGAAAATGAAGCCAAACAAGGCGAACGCGACGGCGAGAACGTCGGTAAAATTATCGTCGCCAACGCCATCGCGAACATAATCTCGGAGGAAGGAGAAGCAAACGAAAAGCAGCAGCAAGATGATACGAGGGAAATCCGAGAAGAAGCTTTTGTTGAAAGATCGAGAGAAGAAAATCTATCGAGAGAAGAGGTCAAGAACGAAGAATCGATTGACGACGAAGAAGAACGCGGCAAAGAGGAAACAACTGTTTTTGTTGATGTAAATACCGCAGCAGATGTTCCGCGCAAAGGTTGCCAGTCGTCGTCGCACAAAAGCGAAAAAAGAAGAGAGTTACCGCTCGCAGAGATTTTGCACATAGCAAAAGATGGCTTTCCATTCACGAAGCATGCGTCGTCGGGTAATATATCACCCCCATCTGTCGTCATTAGCGACAGTGTTCATGAGAACACACTCAACACCATCGAACCGGCAAATCTGGAACAAGAAGAACGACGCAGAAAAGCGCCTGTTTCTCCTCTGGATGAAAACAAAGAAGATAAAAAAAAACGACTCGCGGGCCCGTCGATGAAAGAGTCCGATGAAAGAGTTCGAGAGATGAAAGAGTGGAGGACGGAAAACGTGCACGCTCTGCATCACGGATACTAAAAGAGAACTTGTAATAATAAAATCAAACAATGCGGCGCTTAAAAAGAACGTAGAGATATGTTCTTCAGCTTCTATATAATTGTGTAAGGAGTTAAAAATCAATCTCAGAATCTGGATTTTGGACGCTTAACCCGCTCCTCGGCGTCGTCGGTAAACTCATTGGCGTTTCGTTTCCGTGCGTTGTCGCGTTCGTCGCGTTATCTTCCGTCATCCCAGATTGACTGTACGTCGATCCGGGACCGCCGGTCGATAAAGTCCTGTGCGGCGCTTTCCCGAGGCCGGTCGGGATATCCAAACTCTCTCTTTGCGACCCGGACTCGCTCGAAGGCTCTCCTTTTTCCTTCTTCTTTTTGTTGTTGTTGTTGTTGTTATTATTATTATTATTAGTATTATGACTACTACTATTCTCTTTGCTGTGCGCCGCATACGCCCCGCGTTGCCAACTCGTGATAAAATCCCCTCGACTGCCGTGCCCCGCGCCTCGACTTCCCGGAGGGCCTACGCTCCCGTCCCTCGTCGTACTCGTCCCGCTTCTCGTGCTCCTCGGAGAGGAACTCAAATACGCCGCCCTGGCGGAATACGTCGACGAATATCCATCTTCGCTTTGCTCCGAATCACTCGTCGCCGCAAAATTCCCACCCTGTAAGCGATTCAGTTTACGTTCCAGCAGAACGTTTTGTTGCAACAGCTTCTGTATCTGCGCTTGAAGCTTGTTCACGATATTCTCCTCCTCGGTTTCCAGCGAGTGTTCGATGGCGACTTTTTCCCGTCTCAGTTTCTCTCCTTCCCCGTGTAATCTCTGTATTTTCTCTCTCAACCGTTCTCGCTCTTTCGCCAACGTTTTCTTCTCCTTCGCGAGTTGATCCACTTGTCGTTGTAAACGGTTCCCGACAAACTCCGTCTCGCTTTCCAACTGTCTCTCCAACTCAACTTTTTCCCGCATCACTTCGTCCAACTTCTTCTGCAACGCGTTCGAGATGTGTTCCTCTTCCTGGTCTATTTGTACCAACAGTTTATTCTTCTCCGCGTTCATCGTTTCGATTTTTCGCATGAGTGCGTTCGCGATTAACTCCTCTTCCTTTTCCATCTCCGAGACGACTTTCGTCGTCTGCGCTTTAATCGCGACGTTCTCCTCGAGCAATTTCGCGTTTTTTTCCTTCTCGCTTCGTAACTCGACCGCGAGTTTTTCCAACTGCGCTTGGAGTTCAATCACGTCCACCATTACTGAGTCTCTTCGTACGCGCGTGTGCGTGTAGTCTCTCTGAGTCGTGCGCTCGAGGAAGAGTGCGTGTCTTATAAAACCTGTGTGAGAGGAGGAGTGTATTCAAAGTGCGGAATAACCCAAAAAATCATGAAAGAAGAGAAAGCACAGAGAGAGAGAGAGTTAAGCATATATACTTTTAAGAACACCTCTGTCTGAAAAGAATTCGAGCAGAGAATAAAGGTAAAATGACGACGATGCGTCTTTTTAACGCGTAAACGCGAACACCGCTATTTGTTTTATTATATAATATTTATCGCGATGTGGATTAAAATTTCTAGAAGCGCTATTATAATAACATGGTGGTGGTGGGTTTCATCGCGACGGTCTCCTGTTGTTGTTGTTGTTGTTGTTGTTTGGAGTGTTGTTGTTGTTGTTGTTTGGAGGTTGCGCGTTCGCTAAACCTTGCGCGAACGCTTGGAGGCCGAAAGCGAGGAGAGGCGCCAAATCGTCGCCCCGAGTGTTCGGCGGCGGCAAAGTACTACTACTCGTCGCGCCCGCGTGACCTCCTAAAACCTCGCTTCGTCCTTCGCTAATCGCATCCGCGTCTTCGGCAAATACCGTTTGGCCTCTCGTGTTTCTCATTCTGTTTTCCATGACTTTGAGCATTGGCGTAATCGCTCGACCAAAGGGCGTATTCAAGACTTCGTTCGGTAAGTGAACGATGTGTTCGGGAATCTTCTTCCCGACTAAAAACTCGCAACACTCGTCCGAGAAGTTGTTGCAATTGTGTTCCAACAAATTATACGTGCCAACGTTAAACCGTGGGTGTATTTCGTCCAGAAACGTTTGGAATAACTCCTCGTCGACTTGCGTCTCGCCCATTTTTAAGATCTGTTTCGGAACGCCAAACTGCGTCTGCTTTGGAATTCCAACTTGCATTCCGTGGCCAAACCAGTACTCTTTCCCGAAAATATGCACGGACGTGTGCCACACGCCGTCGATTTTCTTCCCAAGGAGTTGCTCGGAAAGCGCAGAGGCTAAGCCGTCGCTGTTTTAATGATGATAATGCGTGCAAAGAGAGAGAGGTGTGAGTCTATCTAAAGAGAGAGAGAAGAAAACGAAACGTCGCGGAATGTGAAAGCAAGCGCGCACCTCAAATCGTACACGAACAGTTCAACCGCCACAAACTTTAAGTGCGAAGAGGAGGTCATTTAGTACTACTACGCGCGTGTGTGTATATTTATATATTTATCGCGTGCGTGTTATCGTGCGCGTTTATTAAAAAGTGTTCTTTAATGACGAAAAGAAGAGAAGTTTACTTTTCTCTCACACGTGACAAACGCAGACACATTCTCGCGCTCCTTTATGAAGCTCTTGTTGTGCACAGTTTCTGCACCTACTACAGTACATCTAAATCTAAATCGCTATCTAATAACGACTCTGCTAAGTGTATATATGTTGTCAATCAAAGTCTGCAAAATTTTCTTTGCCATCGACGCCTAATGATGGTCGCGTAATAACGCGTTCGATAACGCAATAGTAGTATTCTTTAAATTAATGGGAGACGTATTCGCTGTACCGACTGGGTTTGAGTCTTTCGCGAGTGCACAGGCTCTCCCAATCCGCGACGCCCGGGGCTAACGCCTCCAACGCGAGCGCGAAGGAGAGGACGGGTTTGTCGCCGCCGCCGGCGCGCCTCGCGTGTTTGACGACGTTCCAAAACACCCTCGGCGACGCCATGGCCATTCTTTCCGGGGCTAAATTAACTCGATCTTGGTCGTTTTCGGCGACTATTTTAAGAAGCGCGATTAAAAACGGCAGAGGAATTTCCGGGAAGACGTCTTGGAGTTGCGATTTTTGGTGTTGCGTTTTCAGCGCCAGCTCTTTGGCGATTGCGTACGTCGCCAAAAGACGACCGGCTGGGTCGTTCGGTAACGGTTGAATCGAGTATTGGTTGTTCAGAACCGCGGCAACTTTTTGCCTGCCTTGCGTTTCAATCATTCTTTCGTCGATGGCGTTGCGTAACTCGGTGCGTAACTCGGTAGTCGCGCCGCCTTGCGTCGCTCGGAGTAAAACAGCTGCGGATTGGGCCATACCTTCGCGTTGGCGCGAAAGGAAATCATCGTTGTCGTCCCTGCCATCCGGATCGTCAAGCATGCGAGCGGAGGCTATTTCCGAATCGGGCAGAATACCGTTGAGTTTTCTTCGGAGCTTTGCATCCGCGACGTCGTCGCGAACGTCGTCGTTTTTCTGTTGCTTGCGCTTCTTGCCGTGGTTGTTTTTCGCCGCAATTGGTTCTGGCGGAGGTATTTCCTCAGCAGCGACGACGTTGGTGGCAGTCATTAACGTTTCTTCTTCTTTCTTTAGTGTCAACGATGCTGCGGTTTCAACGCCCACAAAGTCGCGATTTCGCACGCCGAGTAAGCCGATGGCGCATGTTTTCGGTAAATCTTCGCAGCTTCGCATCGGAAAGCCGCACTCGATGATTGGTTTTTCCTCCGCTCGGATGCCGGTCGCTTCCAAGCACATCCGCTGAAGTTCGGCAACAGTCGTGTTTTCTCTGTTTGGTAGTCGTAATTCGTAAATGCTGCTTCTGTTACATTTCACGCGCACTCTCCATTCGTCGCTCGCATCGGCTTTGGTGATATTCTTGTGAATGTTGTTGACGACGTTCACCGCTTCTTCTTGTTGAATTTGTATCGTCGACGCGAAGTCTTCCTCTTCCTTCTCCGAAAAGAAATTCTCCTCGTGTGATTTCGGTTCTGCATTTTCCTCGATATCTACCAGCGACAACTTCTCCAAAACGCGCCTCCCCGATCGATTGACTTCTTCCGTGAGACTGTTCTCCATCTTCTCCGCCGACTGGTCGTTTTCTTCGTCCTTCCTCTCGTAGTTGTCGCGGGAGCGTTTTTCCTTCTCGACCTTCTCCCATTTAATAAACGCCGCTCTCGCTTCGAGCATCGTTTCTTCCGCCGTACCTCGCGCGACGAGCACTTCCACGTGCACGATGCTTTGCTGTCCCATTCGGTGCGCTCGAGAAATTACTTGTTCCTCTAAACTCACATTTTCCAAAGGTTCCATCAAAAAGACGCGATTGACAAAGGAAAGATCCAAACCTTCCGCCGCAGATCGATCTAATAGTAAAACTGGACAGTCCGGATCGTCTCTAAACTGAGACAAAGCGGCATCTTTCTGTTCACGACTGTATCCTTGTCTGGAGAGCGATTGAAGCGGTACTCGACCTTCCGTTAAACACACGTCGACGACGTGTAAATGCGTCTTGAACGAGCTAAAGACGACAATCTTTGGCAACTTTTTTGTAGCGTCGAAAGACGCGTCAACCTCGCGTCTTAAGATGGGCAACTCAATTAATCCTTTCATTCGCGTGTCCGTTCTGTACCCGTATCTTAAATAGGGAACTTGATTCGCTAAGTGCTCCAAGTCAGCCTCGCTGAAATTTTCGCGATTGGCGTGCACTTCCACCAGATGCTCTTTGACTATTCTCTCCGTAGCTTCGACGCTTTCCAACTGCGTCTTAGTGACTGCTACGTTTAACTCGCGCAAACGGCTAAGCAAAAAATCAGCCTTGGAACTCTCGTGCGAAGAGCGCTCGTCGTTCATGTTTACCGTCCAACCTCTTTGCACGTACGAGCATTGTAACTCGATGAGATCCTGAGGTACTGGCTGACACGGCATCGGGTTGTCCTCGCGAGGCGTCGCCTCTTGCATTTTGTACGGAATTCCACACTTTGCGCATCCGCGAGGTGCCGGACGACGAACTCTCTTCGCATCATCATCATTATCATCATCGTTGCCGCCTTTCATCATCGTGCTCTTATTTTGTACGCACTCGACGCACAAAACGTGCGCGCACGGCGTGACCATCGGTAAATACGCCAAAATGCCGCAAACATCGCACACAAACTCGTACCGTGTCATCGCGGGAATCACGCGATTAATCATGCCTTGAATTTTCACGGCATCCGTCATATTCAGTTTCGCTTTCAAGTGCGCGGATAGATCTTGTTCTGCTTCATCGATTTCGTCGTTTGAATACGTCAAAGGCATATCGCCGATGACGCATGCAGCTTCGCGCAAGTTCACCACCGTCTGTCTCGCTTCTTTCGCGTTCTTTGAGCTGAGTAAACTTTGCTCGTGGTTTGGGTCGAACCAATCCGCGAGCAACATCGATCGTTGCACGTGCGAAACCATACGGTTGTAGGATAACGCGTGCTCTTTCGTGAAAGGTACGGAATGTGTAATTTTCCGAACCGGAGGTAACCTTATGTGCGATTTACACGTGCGAATCATTATGCGCTGCAAAAGCTCGAGTAAAATTCGCGCCGCTTCTGATCGCGCATAAATCATCGCGACGGATTTATCCGTATCGTTTTCTTCCTTCTTCTTCTTATTGTTATTCACGTTCCTTTGCTCGAGAGGTCTTGAGACTAACGTGGCAAAAAGTCTCGCGTTGGCGTCGAAAGGCGATTGCTTCAGAAAGCCGAGCAAAGGTTGCAAGTGCGCGACGGTTGCTCCGCGAAACGTTGCAGGCGTTGGCGTACCAGTCATGAGCCATTTTGCGTGACTTTTCAAGTTTGTAATGACGTGAAACCTGTTCGATAACGCCAAAGATGCACCGATTTGGTGGCCTTCGTCTAAGACGATGCGATTGAAATGAATCTGAAAAAACGCGGAATCCTTGTTTCCAAACTGAGACGAAAGCGCGGATAATGGCAAGATAATTATATCCTTATCCGCGAGTTCTTCCTTCCACTCTTCCATCCTCCCGTTCGTTCTCCATTCGTCCGTTCTATACGTGTCGCATTCGCAAATGTTTTCGAGCTTTTGTACGTACGAGCCTAAACCGTAATAATTGTTCCGCTCGGCTCTTCTTTCCGAGTCGTGCGTTTGATTGTGAATGACGCCAATTCTAGGAATACCGTCTTCGCGCTTTCGAGAGCCACAACAATAGGCTATCTGCTCGAGCCAATGCGCAACAAGCGGCTGCGGAACGATAATCAACGTCGTTTTCGCGAGATAAATTCTCTTGCCGCCGATAATCGTCGGATTGTCCAATTTTTGCAACTGCGGCACTTTGAAGCCGCTCTCCTCTCTTTCGATTTCGAGCCAAGCATCGTGAAGAGCGCGCTTGTCGAGCACGAGAATATCACCGGGTTCTCTCCCATTTTTTTTTTCTTCTTCATCTTCTTGTTGTTGCTGCTTCGCCGATAAAGATGGTGGACCAAACGCGTATCCAGATTGAGAGTTCGAACTCGCTCGTCGAATGATGTTGAACGCGTCTAAAACCATCGGTTGATCGTCGTTTCTTCGGAACGGTGGAATGACGAGATACTTCTTCTCCGATATTTCGCCCGCGTTGCGCAAGACGAATTCAATCACATCGCGCGTTGGCTCTTTGCCGCTTCTTGCGTGAGAGAGTTTGAACGATTGCATAAAAAATCGCGTGTTTCGTTTCAAGCTTTCCCGGCCATCGTCGTTGGCGACATCTTTTGTATTCTTGTTCGCGTTGCGATAATAATACCCAGGCGGCGAGGACCACGTCGAAACGTCTTCATTGAAATATAAATCTTCGTAGTTTCTACCACGACCAGATTTATTTTCGTTGGTCGCGTACGAGGCGAGCGTCGGCAACGCACCAACGAGCATACCTTTTTTTTCAAGATTGGCGTAGAGACCTAGGGGTGTCGACGCGCTGCTTCGACGCGACCGGCGTAAATTTGAAGTTGGCGTTTTCGATGCTGCTACTAACTGGTTGTTCCGCTTTTTCTTTCCTGGTTGTTCGTGTTTCTTGCTGTTTATCTTTGCTTCAGATGATGGCGTTTTTGCGTCCTTGTCCTCTGCATCTTCTTCTTTTATATCTTCTTCCTCCTCGTCGGCGGCGTCGTCCGCTGGCGTTGCTACTTGTTCTTCTTCAAAGACCGGTTCGTCTACGTAATACGGAACCTTTTCTTCCATGTTCTCTTTCTCTGGATGTTCAAATTTTATCGTTAAGCCTTTCGGTGGCGGCGCGTAGCTCCCTCGAGTCGCTAATATTAAAGCGCACACCGTGACGGTTTTACCTAAACCTGGCTCGTCGCACAGAGCGCCTCCGCAGGAATCGCTGAAATAGTTTGGCGGCGTTCTCGAAAGAATCCCGGTACTCGTTTGCATGTAAAACGGAAACTCCTCCCGGTTACCGTTTTCATCATCGTCATCATTAGAAGCGAACAATTCCACCCATCCTGGTTCTAAAACCACCCCCAACGAATCCCTTCGCTCTCGCATTCTCATCCACGCCAACGCCGCTCTCTGATGCGGATGCAACGTCAACTTCAATCCGGGCGACGTCTGATCCATCACCGCTCGAAACCCTTTCGAAACGCACTGTAACCGTCCCGCGGATTTAGCATCTAAATTCTTCACGATTCTTTCCAACGCCAACGCCGGTAAATCCCCAGGACACGGAAACCTCTCGTCAAATCGATCAATCGTCGGCAACTTGGAATCCTTCCGCGCTTCCGGTCGAAGCTTTTCCAGTTGCGATTTTAACGTATCGTGTTCTCCCGCGCCTCGGTGCATCTGACACCCAATCACGCCGCAGAAACTCTTCTTTGTCTTCTTCTTCTCTCGTTTTGCTTCTTCTTTCCCTTGTTTTTGTTCTCGTTCTCGTTGTTCTCGTTGGTCCAAAAAATGTGTCAACACGAATGCTAAAGATTTCGGAAACTTTGCAATCCCATCCTCTCGTCGTTTCTCCGCCTCTTCCTTCTCTACCTCGTTCGCTTTAAAAAACAATCCTCGAGGAAGTTTCCCACGCACGGCGGCGACGAACAACTCCTTGTCTTCTTTTTCTTCTTCTTCTTCTTCTTCCGTTGTTTCATTCACTTTCTCCACCAAACGAATCTCCACGACATCTCTCGAGAGTAAATCGAGCACGTGTTTCTCCAACACCGACGACGACGATACTCCTCCTCCTTTTTCAATCTCCCACTCCCCTCTCGCGTGCGCTTCCTCCGTGAGCAGCAGCAGCAGGTGTTGTCGTCGTTTCAACGCGCCTCCTCGAGAAGAATGAGAAGAAGTACGCGCGCGCACGTGGACGCGAAACTCGCCTCTGATTCGCATTTTGAGAGTGAGGAGAAAAAGAGGAAACGAGACGATGGTCTTCAGTGTGCGAACGCGAGCGCGAACACAAAGGCACGCGAGCAACACCACCGGCAGCGATAATAATAAGAATAAGAACACGAACAACGCGGGAGGATACTAATACTAATAATAATAATAACAACAACAACAACAACAATAATGTTTTCGACGAAACTGATTCACCCGAACCAGGAAATCGAGTACGAAATCGCGCACTCCCCCGTGAGAGCGTTGAAACATTCCTACGGGAGCAACTTGCGAAGAGCGAAAAGTTTAGATTTACCTCGAGACGCGTTCGAGAGACGCGTGTCGGAGGAGAAATTTAGAAGTTTGAAAGAGCACTTGAAACGATTCGAGGAGGAGAACAACGAGGACGGGGAGGAAAAGGATGAGCATTCGTCATCTTCTGAAGATGACGACGAGGAGAGGAGAGACGAGGAGGAAGACGAGATATCGCTGGCGGGGAACGCGAGAAGAAGACTAAGGAGAAATAGTAGCAGGAAGAGCAGTAACAGAAGCGATGAACGACGCGATGGAAAACATCATCGACGAGCGCCACAGACGAGTAGTAGTAGTAGTAAGAGCAGAAGAAAAAAGTATCGCTTCCCTTTAGCCTCTCTGATCGATTTCCGTAAACTTGGGAGGCACAAGCGGTACGCGGATTTAACCATGTCTCGACCGCTCATGCGAGGGTGGTTGCACTGTTTGTTAGCTTCAGTTGGGTACCCGATATTACTATACAACAACAAATCGGAATGGTTTCGAGTGCACCCGAGAACCTTTTGGTTGATGATGTGCACGCTGGTGCCGTATACGTGTTCGACGTTTTTACACTTCATTCCGTGGAAATCGAGGTTCGCGCACGACGTCGCGTTGAGCGCAGATTTTCTCGGGATATCCTTCGGGTTCACCTCACACACGGTGTTATTCTCCGGGGATTTATTTCAAGGCACAGAAGCGCGCGTCGCTGTATGCGCGACGTCGATTCTTTTCTTCATGCAAATCCTCGCGTTTCGCCAAAAGCAAACGTGCGTGATGAAATACATGCGAAGAGAACGGTTCCTCATTTTCGCGTTCAACATCGTCTTGTTGATGATCACCGAGACGAAATACATACACGGCGTCAGTTGGAAAACAAACGTAGCTATTCAGTTTACGAGTAAATTCCTATCGCCTTTTTACTTTGTCTATTGCACTCGCATGGATTGTAAACGACGAAGCCCTATGACGATTCCGGGCGTTTGGTGCGCGCACGAAAATTGGCATCTCATGATCTTTGCAAACCATTTGATGCAAATATACGCCATGATTCGGTTAGTCGGGGATTATTGTCCAGAAAACAGAGCGTGTAGCGACGTTTTGAGTAGCTGGTAGAAAAGTAGAGTAAGAGTTGAAGGATCGGATGAAGAGAAATAGTAGTGGAGAGGAGAACGAAGAAGAAGACACGACGGATGACGAAGCTTACGTTGAAGAGGGGATAGTGATAACGCGAAGATGACCAGGATTTTGTCAACCGCTAGATTAGTTTAGTTTAGACGTGATTATACACTCATGAACCTAGCGGACAATAAAACGCGGATAAGTAATTTCTTC
>Ga0181598_1002205_pt1 | contig 18023 bp, 7 predicted proteins | sample 041ome_4_FD_153295 | JGI IMG/M metagenome (GOLD analysis project Ga0181598, IMG submission 153295) | Coastal salt marsh microbial communities from the Groves Creek Marsh, Skidaway Island, Georgia - 041404US metaG (spades assembly) | ecosystem: Environmental > Aquatic > Marine > Intertidal zone >... | reverse complement strand
GCTCTGCACTCGACACGCTCACTTCCCATCGCGTGGTGTTCTCTTGTGCGGCAGACTGTACAGCCGCGCAGACGCTGCGACCTGCAATGCGAGCCACATGTGCGCGTGCACCGCGCACGGCCGCAACAGAAGCGTATGCGTGTGCGTACTCGCGAGATTGAATGTGTGCACCACTGATACCAGCGCCAGCGCCAGCTCCCTGAAGCAGTGCGGTTGCGGCGAGCGACAACCGAGCGTGATGATGCATTGTGATACGTTTGTGTTGATGCCGGCGTGTCGCTTGAGTGGCTTCTTGAACCTTGTTTTGAAGTCGTCCTGCAGCCAATTTGCACTTAACGCTCAGCAATGTATGTTGCAGCGTAACTTGATATTGCACTCTGGATCTTCGTAACTGAGCCACTGTTCTTGAAGGGCGATTGAATACAACTGATTTACATAGCAAGCCTGATAATTTTGTCGAACTTTGTAAGCCATGTCTCGTTATAGCAGTCGAGTGATTTTCGCTCTGTATTGACTGCAAGTAATTTGACACAACTTTAACATTCGTTGAGGTCACAGCAGAGCGATACACAAGCTTAATCGAGGCAGTATTCTGAATTGTCGCTGGTAGCTTGTACAGGCTTCTATAATTATGGTCATTTTGCTGAAGGTTTAATCGCATATTAATAATGTATGCACTACACTGCATACTGCCATCGAGAAGAAAAGGATTCACGGTCCAGTGATGTAAAATTGTAGATTGCATTGAAAGATGCGCCGTCAAGTGATTCTGTAAATACGAACTTAAGTCCATTGAGCGTTTATCAAGTGCTCGATGGTACGCGCACTTTCCAACAATGGATGTAACCGATGCAAAACTACACCAAACCATGCGATGTATCGCACTTCCTTTGCCAATACGCAAGCCACCATTCTCATCAACAACTACTGTAATGTCATTCCGTTTATCTAGGAGCATTGGTCGTGCAAAACAAACACGTGTCAGCTGGCTCGTAGATCCCGCGTCCGGAGCTGAACTTTTTGTGAGCTCACTTGCAAGTTCCAAATGGCATGTGGCTGGCAATATGGAGCTATTTGAGACCCTATGATCTAAAAAATTATCCGTCGTGATATTTTCTGCGGACTTAATGGATATTTGAATAATCTTGGATGAAGAGTGCACACCCAAGTGCATATAAAACACATGATCTGAGCGAGCAAGGTACTCATTTTGTAGTCTTGTCAAGGGCCGATAAACATTTGCGCATGTAGAAGTTAAACAGACTTTGTTTCCCGTGACCGTCATGGTTGACATGGCGTTGGTGCCCTGAAATGCAAATGAACTCACATTTATAATTCTTGCCTGCTGGCTAAAGAATGAAGCACTCTGTATGCGGTGAAAGATGGAAGAAGAAACCGATGTACAAATATATGGATTTAGACTTTTTAAGTGTGGGTTGCGATATAAACTGTTCTGAGAGCCTGAAACAATGGCTAGTATCATACTGCATAGACCAGATGCAGGTTCGGTGTGTCCGTTCATTGACTTCTCAGATGTGTAAACTGTATGAATTTTTACTTCACCACTAATCACTGAGTGGTAGGCCAAAATTTCAATAGGATCTCCCAAGGGTGTACCAGTTCCATGACTGTAGAGGTGAATTACATCATGTCGACTCTCTTCATAGTTTGCCAAAAGCCCTGCTTGAACGAGTTGCCGCTGAGAATTTCCATTGGGGGCAGTCAGTCCCGTTGATGTACCATCTTGATTTACACAACATGTGACTCGAACATCAATGTTTAAGGCGTTAACAGAAGATAACGCTCCTGTGGCCACCAACTGGCACAGTAAGACGTTACACGCTTCGCTTCGAACGTAACCATCAGCAATACTATCGAATGTCTTACACCGGTACTCAGGAGACAGCATACCAGCACTTTGGAACCTTCGTGACATCGTGTTAGTTAGAATTAAGTTTACGCCACAAACCAAAAGACACGAATCAAGTGCTTGGTGTGATACATTCAGTGCATGATTAAGTGCTACTAATGAAGCCGAGCATGCAGTATCTATGGACACTGCGCATCCTTTCAGATCAAAATGATACGCAATTCTACCGGATGCAACGCTTAATGATGTCCCAGTAGTTGAATACGAGGAATACGCTTCGTTACTATACTGCAAACATATCTCTTGAAAGTCGTTCCATGATATGCCCACGTGAACGCTTGTACTATCTGTACGTGTATTGCTACGTGACGGTTTGCTCGTCGTCGTCACGTACAAATCAGCAACAGAAAGCAATAGTATGCGCTGTTGGGGATCCATAGACTTTATTTCTGTTCTAGCTACCTTGAATAATGTAGCATCAAAACTAAATGCACTCTTAAGAACGTGTGACCCAAAACTATATTCTGAATGAAAATTTGGTGATATCGAGGCTGAGGCGTATCCTTCAACTCGATTCAAGGGAATAATTTTATCATGCGCAGGAGTGTCGATTCCAGCTCTGCTCTCCTTCTCTCTTCCCGCCTGTGACACACCAAGTATACATCCAGCAATACGTTGAGGCGCATAGCCAATCAGGCTGGGAAAACTTCTCGCATGTACATTATTGCACATGTTTTTAGAATAAATAAAACGGGAAAGAAAGACTGCATACTGCTGACATGTGAGTTGATGTGTGATTGAATTCAACAGTTTGTACGCCTCGCCAATGTCAAGGGTCCAGTGCGATACACTACGTGCCGATATAAGCCTCAAAAAAGCAAATGTTGCGGACAGTATTTCTATGTCACTATATCTACAATCTGTTATTTTTCTCGTCGTCTCCCTGGCGTGTTCAAGATATTCACGCACGCGAGCGCATTCCAGATCTTCCAAAGACAGGTTTGTGATTTCCTCGAGGGGTTGCGCCGATGACTTCTCAAGCTCATCGGTGCAAAGTGATGGCTCAAAATATTCAAAAGAATTAGAGTGTGGCATTGCGACAAAACTAGCAACACTTTAGCAACACTTTTAGCGAAACCTAGTGTGAGCGCAAGTGTTGACAACGTGGCAAGGTAACGCCAATTTCACAACAGACAAGGCGTTTTTCTATACTTTCAAAAATCAAAACACGAAATCAGAATTTAGAACTATACCGGTACTTAACCAAGAAAGATGCTCTTACGGAAGTTGATATTGATCTATTATATGGTATTTCGCTCTTCAATATTGAAAAATGCCACCATTCGGTTAATAATAAACATACCACGGTGTATGTTACCATACTTTCCCACTATATCTAATACCAACGTTGGTACTAGTACCAAAAATTACACAGCATGATTAGACATTTATTCGTTCATCGTACGCGACCTGAGCCGACTGTTTTGGTAGGAGGTTGGTATAATCTAACATGAGTTTGGACGCTCATCACGCGCGCGAGGTATCCCTCGATTTGTCACGTTGTGGGCGCGTTTGAATGCCCATCTGCCCCGTTGCTGACTAGGTGAGACATCTGTAAAATGCAAATCGATGGCACGTTAACGCGAGCAACTACACTGCAACACCGCGCGGTTCACTCACTTCATCTGCGCACAGACAAGAAGTCCAGTCCAAGACGTCAACAACACAACCGCGTCACCTGCTCCGCAGAGCAATCTAGGTCGTTTTCTGTCATAATAGAGAAACCGCTTGGCTTGATTCTCCTCCCGTTGAACGACGAAAAAGGAGCTTACGTTGACGAAATCGTAAGTGGGGGTAACGCAGAGGCTCTAAAAGTTATCTCTACGGGCGACGCTATCCAGAGTCTACAAACTGATACAACTTCACTTCCAGAATGTGGACGGAGAACATTTGACGAAATTATCTCCTACATATCGAATCAAAATGGGAGCATAAAAGTGGTCTTCGAAAGACCAGAGTTACTTCCGATTCAGGAAGAAGAAAAAGCTGAATACTGGCAAAATAAAAATAGGACGCCCAAGGTGCTTCGTAGAACGGTAGGCGTTCAGCCAACCGATATATTAATCTCTAGAACGGGACCTATTGGAACTGGTAACTTCGGTACGGTATTTAGAGGAGTGTGGAAAGGTAAGGATGTCGTTTTGAAGTGTGCCAAGACGAATGTCTACGGTGCAACTGAGCTTCTTGATGCAGAACTTGAACTCAACGAGATAGTTCACAAGCGAGCGAGAGGCTCATGCGCGAAATTTCTTGGTTGCTGTGAAATAGATCCACGTTACGAAGGACAAATTTACAACGGCTCGTTGAATGCGGGTTTGTGGTTAATGTGGGAATTCTCGGGAACCTTGACACTTGGAAATTTGCTCACTGTGACTGAAGAGGAACTCATCACACGTGTTTGCAATTCTTATGGCCATTCGACTAGGGCTTCGTTTGTTGATATTTTGAAACTTATAATGCGTTCTATTTTGTCAAATCTGAAGGCATTGCACGATGTGGGGATTGTACATCGTGATGTGAAACCGGACAACATCCTACTTACAGAGACTGGGTTTGTTTTTATTGATCTCGGAGCGGCAGCGCAGTGTCTTGGGAGTCCGATTAATTATAGCGCAGGTACCGGCCCTGCGGATCCTCGATATTGTCGTCCAAACGATATTTATCTAATTCCACATGGTGCACCTGAGCCAAATATGGAAAATCTGGACGAGCTCTGGTCAAAACACCAGCCAGAAAAGTTTGACATATTTAGCGTAGGCATTATTATGATGCAACTATGTTTTCCAGAACTTCGTGAAGAAAAACATTTACGCACATTTAATGCGGAGTTTGAGAAGTGCAAGTTCGATCTCCAGTCGTGGAGGAACAGTGATACGCAACTACGATGCGTCTCTCCGGTGCTTGCACAAAACGAAGATGCAGGCTGGAACCTAGTATCACAACTCCTTCAAGGAGAACGCGCAACTAGAACAAGCGCGAGAAACGCTTTAGAGCATAATTTCTTGAAATAATTACGTCTTGACACAGCTAATCAACGTCAAAGCTAAAAAGCAAGCTAAAAAGCAGGACTTCCAGAGCAAGCCCTGAGAACTTATAACAGCACCAATATTACTACTTATATGCGTTTCTTTGCAACACAGACACGCTGGGATGCCCGAGTGGTCTAAGGGGCCAGACTCAAGTACGCCTGAAATCCAATCAAGCGTCTTCACTGAAAGACTAGTGTGTATTCTGGTAGTCACTGACTGCGTGGGTTCGAACCCCACTCTCAGCACCATTCCATTTTGTTTCAATCGGGGATAACGTGTATTTAAACATAATATGAATGGTGTGTTTTATGATGTACTATATATTTTCAAATATATTAGCTAACCGTGCACGTTATACATAAGCAATACGCAAATAAACGAATGTTGCCAACGCCACGTTTTGGGCGATCGTTCGCCGAAGAAGTTCTGCTGATTATTGCAGCCGCACGCCAGACACCGCCGTTCCTCAGTGTACCATTAACGAACAAGCCTGAGTTTTCGATCTCCGTACGAGGTACTGAGCGGGCCAACGGTGACTCGAGCGTTTTTGGAGCCGCCATAGCTCCTGTGCGATCTTTTTTAAAAGCCGACACAGAAACAAAGTTTAACAGCCTCTGAGTGCATACATCTTGTGATGAAGCAGGTATGAATCTATAGTAACATATCTGTCGTCATGTTAACAGTTCGCCTAGAGGAGAACACTCGAAGATGTTACGAATAAGCAGCCGAAGCCGGTTGTAGTTGAACCAAACAAACTTCCACTGGAAGAAACTTGTTCAGCTGCAAATTTTGACATTAGTCCTCGAGCCCCGGTTTTCCGTGGGTCAAAGATGGGTGATTTGGGTTTTAAAGACGATATATGTCATTCTAGAAGAGCAGAAATAGAATGTTTCTATGGAACTTTTCCGTCTACGTCAACAACGTATGCCTCAGAAATCTATCAAGGTCTAGTAAAAAGTGCGACATTTTCAGTCGACACAAGTCGTCGTTTCTTTTCAGACCATATCACTATGAGTATGCGGAGTATTCTAGTTGATTGGCTGATAGAGGTGGCGGAAGAGTACAAGTTGATGCCAGAAACACTTTTTCTGAGTGTTGCTTACACAGATCGGTGCCTTGTACGCATGCCCATTGAAAGGAGAGAGCTTCAGCTCGTGGGAGTTACGTGTTTGTTTATAGCGGCGAAGTATGAGGAGATTTATGCCCCTGAAATCGAAGAATTGTGCTATATCACGGATAATTCGTATGAAAGAAATCAGATCATTAGAAAGGAGCGAGAAATTCTGAAACACCTCGATTTTTCCTTGACGATACCAACGACGAATACTTTCACATCTATGTTTCTCACATGGTCTGCAGCTGGGAATAAATGTGTCAATCTAGCTTCGCTACTATCGGAGCTAACTCTTTTGAATGGAGAATTTTTAGAATTTCCATCGTTTATTAACGCCTCTGCGGTAGTTTTCCTTGCCAATTTTTACATGCAGTCTGAAGCAGACGCACTCTACGGTACATGCGACTCAGACATTTCTGTCCTTTTGAAGTGTATTGGTACTTTGCATGATAAATTTAAAAACTACAGTTTATCTGGACTGTCTTCAATACGTGATAAATATTCTGACGCGAGATACCATCATGTGAGCAGTATTGCTTCTCGAGAAGATCCTGTCAAGCATTTTTTCTCGTGTATTAAGTCGCATGAGCGTCTTCCACAACTTTAGTCTTAGTTTAAATATGATATATGTACAGCTTTCATCGATGAAAAATTAAATTCTTGGATTCGTGTGACAAAGGCCTACGAAGAGCTTCGCGTATCTAAAACTTCAACCAACTGTGCGCGTGAGAGTACGCATCGTGACAAATTCCTCTGCACTGGACGGATGAATGCCGACAGTTTTATCAAAATCTTCCTTCGTTGCTCCACACTTCAACGCAACAGCGAATCCCTGTAGAATTTCGGCAGCGTCTGGACCAACCATGTGAACGCCGAGTACTTTTTTACTTGCAGAATCAACCACTAGTTTCATCAAGGCTTTCTCACCGCGATTGGCAAATGAGTACTTCATAGGGGTAAAGGAAGAAACATATATGTCACACTTCATACCTTTTGAAATAGCATCTTGCTCGCTCAATCCGACGGTTGCCACAGGCGGCTGTGAGAAAACAGCACATGGAATATTGCTGTAGTCGGGCATCGAAGGAGTGCTTCGGACGACAGTATCAACAAACGCCATGCCCTCCATAAGCGCAACTGGTGTCAGGTTTACTCGATCTGTAACATCTCCAACCGCCCAAATATTACTAACGCTCGTTCGACTGTAAGAATCGACGATGATTGCTCCAGATTGAGACAGTTTCACGCCAACGTCGTTCAACCCTAGGTCCGGCCTGCTGGTATTTGGTACTCGTCCTGTGGCAAAAATGACCAGATTCGTGTGCAACATGTTTCCTGAAGTCTGCAACTCAAAATGACCAGGAGCGATTTGTTCCAACGATGTAGGCTCACAGTTCGAGTAAAGATTGATACCTCGCGTGCGTAGATTTAAATCAACTGTGCTGCGGATGTCTTCGTCAAACCCTCTTAGAGGAAGCGCCTGTCGGAATATTAAGTCCACGTCTACGCCTAGACCTTTGAAAATTCCAGCGAATTCGACAGCGATATAACCGCTTCCTATTATCGTTATTCGATCGGGCAATGTTTCCAAGCTCAATGCCTCGTCTGATGTTATACCGAGATGGGCGCCTGGTATATCCGGCTTGAAAGCCTTGCCACCTGTTGCAATCAAAATATCACGAGCAGTGACACGTTCCGTAGAGCCCTTCAGTTGAGTGTCAGGAGTCACAGTGAGCAGAACAATAAAAAGAATAGTGTACCGTTTTCGCTGTAATTTCTATCGTGTGTGCATCAATCAGTTTACCAGAGCCCTCATGAAGTTTAACATCTGAATTATCCAGTAGCCTTTTGTAAACTCCATTTAAGCGTTCTACTTCCTTCGCCTTAGCAAACAAAAGCTTCTCCCAGTCAAGTCTAGGTTTGTCAACATGCCATCCATAACCTGCGGCGTCGCTGAACTCCGAAGAAAATGAACTACCATACACGAATAACTTTTTGGGAACGCAGCCTCTGATCACGCACGTTCCACCGAGCCCGCCAGCACGTTCAGAACTTATGAGGTCAAATGGCATTTCACATAGGCCCACTTTTGCACCAGCACTGCTTGCCATTCGCGACGCGCGCACCCCACCAGAACCACCACCTGTATAGAGATGTCATGGAGATAGTCACGATAAATATCAGTGTTCGTCGTACCAATAACGAAAACATCGTAGTCAAAAGCGGTCTGAGGTTCTTTTACACCAGCTGCACGAGTGACGTGCGCGTTCCTGACGTTTGCGGAAGAGCCTCCCATTCGCCGTTGCCCACGAAGAAATCCAAGTCCGAGCGATGGTACTCTCGATACTAACATGAGTGCACGTGGCGCGTCGCACTCCGGAATGTGCCGTGCCAACACGGTGTTCGTTCTAAGGAGAGACGCGGCGGAAAAATTTATATCGCCCCTTCAGAGGAGTCCCCCCATGGATTATTACCCGAAGTCGGTACAATTGCGAATGTACAACGAATGCCAATATTATACCAATATTACACTGATCAGTGTTAACAGTGATTATGGACGGCCCAGTGTTTAGCTAAATCCAACTGATATTTAACATTGTAAGACTACCAACGTTGTATGAATTGGATACATAAAACAATAGCTCCATACGGCTTATGGAGTCCACTAATTTCATATCAAAATTACTTTTCCAATAATAATTCTGGAAAAATAAACCGCCCATAACGCCGGTCTATAAATAAACCCTGGAAAAGCCAACATCGGAAAGGCTACTTCTAGCCTATTCCCCTAAGCGCCGCCTGAAATTTCGATTTCCTGAGTTATAATTGGTCGCTGAGTGGGTCAAGTGCAAAAAAGTGCGCAACAAGGAAATTCAAAAATCGTGTTTACAGTTACATCTCAAATACGTGCGCACGTCGACGTCGCGCGTACACGCTCTGTCGGCACCGGACGCGGTCGAAAGTAAATATAATAACACACCCGTGGACGTTTCAAACGCGCCGAATAGTGTGCGCGCGTCGTCGATATGGTGTGAAATGTCCATTTTGGCACGTCGCACATCTCGACCCGTAGACGCGTGGTCGCCGCGATTTACGTCGCAGGATGACGCAGAGGCATTCATAATACTGCAATCTACATCTTCTTCAGTGTATGCACTGTGTTTTACGCCCGCACGGCGATGATAGAGGCTGGTGAACATTCGAGGGACGCAACGACCAATTATGAACATGAAATCGAAATGTCGATCCAGAGTTACCGTGGGGGTAGATTGGTCAACGAAGTGCCTCCATCTCGCCCCTATTCAAGTCGTGGCCATATTGGACATGGACTTAAATACGTAAAAATGATAGGAAAACCTTAATGGAATGGGTCTATTAAAATCGAAAAGGGATGCTAAGGTCCACACTATTTTGAAGCGGCGTCGCGTTTTGCAAAATATCAAAATTTTTCCACATAGAATTTTGATTTTTTCGGCGATTTCAAAATTTCCCTTAAACAAGCGACACGCGGTCATCTGAAAATTTTCTCTTCGCTGCGCAGCCAAAAAAGTATACATAGGCCATCAACATAAGTTACGACGACTATAGACCACTTAAACACCCTTGTAATGACTTCACCGCATGCTTAAATTGCTCCATACGCCATCGTTTTCGCTCTCACGCGCGTGCGCGACGTTTTGACGTCGTTTACGCGCCGGTTTCGACACTTTTGCGATGATTGTTAAACCACCCCTTGCCACTACACCGTTTCAAAATTTAAGTGAATTTTGCAAAATATCGAGATATTTATTCTGAAATTTCGCTAACGCGAAATTTCAGAATCCCAAAGTGTGGACATTAGCGAGTGTACACGTCACCTAAGTCGCAACTCGATATCAACTTTCTCTTGGCACACTCCATCCCGCGGACCCGTTGCACTACGGGAGGCGTATTTGAATTTGTGACCGACGGCTACGCCCGAAACATTCTTCTGCGTCATCCGATGATAGCAAGATACCAGTTGGCAAGGTTACTAAAGCGCACGTCCGTAACAAAAACCAGAGGTGCAGTCTCCCCAACCAAACTAATACCCCCTCTTAAGCGCGCCCGAGCAACAAATGCAACGGCCAAAGCTGTACGTAGGGATGGTAAGTTCTAGCTTTTGTTCCCTATTATCGCATCTCACTTTCTGATAGAGGTTCTAATTGATGACGAACACAATAATGTCACGGAGTATATCTTTGAAAAGATTGGAGTTGACCTACACCGCAGACCCGAACACCCGATTGGTATTCTGAAAAATGCGATCCTGGCTTATTTCGACGAAAAGTTTGGTGAATCTTCCTTTAGTATATTCGACGATTTGCATCCAGTTGTCACAAGTTACGAAAACTTCGACTCGGTATTGGTTCCAGAAAATCACGTATCCAGGTCTATGAATGATACATATTACGTCACAAAGGAGAAGGTGCTGCGGTGTCATACGTCCGCCCATCAATTAAGCCTACTTAAACAAGGCCAACGGAACTTTCTGGTTGCCGGTGATGTGTATCGGAGAGATTCCATTGACGCCACGCACTTTCCAGTATTTCACCAAATGGAAGGAGTCCGTGTTTTCACAAAAGAGGAACTTGAAAAAAGCGATATTCCGCCGGCTGAGTTTGTGTCTCGAGAGTTGAAAGACACCTTAGAGGGACTTGCGTTGCACCTCTTTGGAGACGTAGAACTTCGATGGGTTGACGCATACTTTCCATTCACAGAGCCATCATATGAACTGGAGATTTTCTTCAAGGGGGAGTGGTTGGAGGTTTTAGGTTGCGGTGTCATGCAACAGACGATCCTCCGAAATGCATCCCTGAATGACGAACAAGCGTGGGCCTTTGGGTTAGGTCTAGAACGTCTGGCGATGGTATTATTCAATATACCCGACATAAGACTGTTTTGGACGGATGATTCTCGCTTTACAAAACAATTTGAGCCGGATATGTTTCGAAGCGGGGGCAAGGATATGAGAAAGTTTAAGAGCTACTCGAAGTATCCTCCATGTTTCAAAGATGTCTCTTTCTGGTTGCCTGATGATTCTAACTTCACTGAAAACAGTCTTTGCGAAATAGTTCGCTCTGTTGCCGGTGGCTTGGTAGAGGAGGTGAAATTGATTGACGAATTTCGTAACCCCAAAACAGGTAAGGTCTCAAATTGCTTCAGGATAACTTATCGTTCTATGGATAGATCGCTAACAGATGAGGAGATTAACGAACTCCAAGCGTCTGTCCGCGGGCAAATGGTAGATAAGCTTGGAGTTTCACTTAGATGAGTTGCAACTAGAACACTATTGGGCAACGTTATGTGTTTGTGAAAGTGAACAACAAAACCATTTAACGCTTAGAATAAGTAATTCTCTTCAACGCGCACGTGTCTCTTGTAGTTAAATCGATTCGCCTGTGTGTGAACTACACTATTAGAGATGCGAGTTAGGCGAAAATGACCAAGAGCTAATTTTCACAACTCCTTCATAACTCGGGCGCTGTGAAGAGTCATGAACTGTGATTCCCGATCGTACTCGATTATGTTCACGTCCATTTGTCCGAATTGTGCGTCACATGACTAAGAGCTGATTTTCAGAACTTGGCCATAACTCGACCCCCTCGAAATTAACTCAAGGATTGACGAGTTCCGAGTTATGATGAAGACGCGAAAATCTTCATAACTCGTCCGAGGACGAGTTATGAAGACTTTTTAGGAAATTTCATAACTTTTATGAAAAAATCGTATTCTTACCCCCATTTCATAACTCGGGTCTAAAAGTTATGAAAGCACGGTACTCTTAGTCACCCTAAGTCGTAATATATGCAGGATACGCTGCAATTACTACTGTAGATCTCTAGAGTACGTTCCTGTGCGGTTTACATGTTTACCAGGTGGAATGGTTCGACTGTTCAAATAGATCACATATATAGTCGTCTAGTCGTCTATAACATCTAATGCTAATTCTCGCGTCTTAGATGTATTGGTGTGAGGGGTAATGGTTCGCGTCACGCGGATACTTTTCTTTCAAGATCCTCGAATCCTGTCACGGAATGGTGCGTGCAGCCGTCAGATTCTCGCTGAGAGATATTAGTTCTCATTGAAAGGTCTTGGCGTGAGCGCCGTGATTGAAGTATCTTTTTATAATTCACTCAGTGTGCCCTCTTCGAATCGAAGCGAAGTGCTTTTTTAGAAACTGCTTTTGGATAAGTCCTGCGTTTTCACTCATACGTCGCACCAAAATACGCGCCCGCCGCTCATTCGGAGGAGTTTACTCGTACTGATTTCAACTAGCAACGGTTACGTCTACTCGTTGGCAATAGGAGAGCATCCATGAAAAACGCGGCCGTGCGTTTAAACTTGCACTGGCGCGGGAGAAACAGAGTGATTACGGTTTGTGGTCTCCCAACAAACCACCATAAAGGATGTATCATCGGTTCTTACTCACGACCTAGAAGCTTGAATTATACGCATCGTACATTTTCACGACCCTCTACAAATCTTCAAGCGTTTGAGCGTGAAGTAATTGAGCAAAGATTGGAATCAATAGAGAAAGTTGAGAGCGATAATCTTGGCGTGCCTTTGGACGTCGATGAATATGGCGAGCATGGTGCTGCGTTTTTAAGCGGGAACTATGTACCCATAACTCGGGAAATTACTGCGGAGTTTAAAAAGTCTGCATTGGATGCCACTGGCCGGAATTTGGATCTAGTAGTTCTGGGCGCTATACCAGATGATTTCCCACTTGGTCAGTATTCATATGTGGGGCCAAATCCCAAATTTCCAGTAGATCATTACAAACGTTGGGGGCTTGGGCCGCAGCAAGAAACTCTAGGTTTCGGAGAAAGTTGGCATCATTGGTTCGAGGGCGACGGCATGATCTACGCAATAGACTTTGGGGCTGGCAAAAACATAAAATACAGAAATCGTTTCATCCGAACAAAGAGCTGGGAGCGAGAACTTAGCCACGGCGCGCGAATATTTCGTCCGCTAATGAATGCTGAAGGTAGCACGTTTCTTTTGAATGCGCTATCAAACCTATTACACGGTGGTTCATTCATGAAAGATAGCGCTAATACGGCTTTGGTTCATTTCGCAGGTCGAACTTTTGCTCTTCAGGACACGTGCCCTCCATGGGAAATTGACCCTGAGACACTTCATACAGTTGCACCCTGTACGTTTGACGGTAAGTTACCGTTCTATGTTCCATTCACTGCGCATCCGAAGGTGATACCATCAACTGGTGAATTAGTTTTTTTTGGTTTTAATCCTGTGTTTCCGCCACACTGCACTGTAGGCTCCTTGAACCCGGAAGGGCAAGTTACCAGAATCAACCCACTTTGGTCATTGCCTTTCGTTGGTAGCGTATTCATGCACGACTTTTGCGTCACGGAGCACTTCACTGTACTTTTTGAAGGCAGCATGGACATCAAGCCTCTTCGCCAGTTATTTGGAGAACATCCTTTACAGTATAATTTTCAGAAAGCCGCACGCTTTGGGGTGATCAACAGGAGTTCGAATTCTACGAATGTCACGTGGTTTAACTGCAGCTCTGCGCAGATGGTATACCATTTCATAAATTCATGGGAGGAAATCAATGAAGAGAATGAACAGTTGCTTGTCATCACAGGCGTACGCGAAGATGGCTTTTTTCAAGAGGCAATGCGACCGAGTGGATCTCGTCAATGGGTTGAGAACGCCGTACATGTAGAAAAAAATACCCCGCGAGTCCATGAATGGAGGATTAATTTAGTTACAGGTGCAGTAAATGAACGTTACCTGTTTACAACTTCGGTAGAAACGCCGCGAATCAATGATGCATTTGTTGGACAACGCAACAGGTATGCGTATTCCGGCAGAATCGATCTGGGCACTATGGAGACAGCTGCACAACTGAAATTTGATGCTATCGTTAAGTTTGACTTCGAAAATAATACATCATGCGTATACGAACATGGGCCAAACCGTTATGGCATGGAAGCACAATTTGTTCCACGTCTGAACAGTACATATGAAGACGATGGCTGGCTAATCATGTATGTACACGACGAGACTCACATGACTGCAGACCACCACGGATCTACAGAGTGCATAATACTTGACGCGAGAAACATTGAATCAGGTCCAATAGCCAGAATAATGCTCCCAGAGCGAGTTCCTTATGGTGCTCATTGTATGTGGAGAGCGGACCTCACATATCCTTATGAAACATTTTCGACTGATATCAACAAACCAGTTGTGCTTCAAAATCCTGATTCACAACCCAGGATTTTCACATTCAAACGCGAACAGACAACAGAGTTACTGGAAGCAGTCCAAATCGGTATCATGAGAGTCGCCATGGGATTATTTGTGAACGGGTGGTCCCCAGGTATCAAGGTCGAAGAGAAGAGTGAATACGCGTTCGTGCGAGGCGGCGGACTACGATTTTCAGAGTCACATGATCTGGGCGGCATTCGTTCAGCAGAAGCACGATCAGAATCGCTTTCTGGTAAGCCATCAATGCCAACAATAGTGCTGTATGATATAGAAAATGACTGCTTATGCCGTAGTGTCCGAGAGGTGTTGAGTGTTCTGGACATTGCATATACGTGTAAGCCGTGCCCCCATGGCTCAAACGTTCATCGATCCGAACTGGCACAAATTCAAGGCGTTGAATTTGGTGAAGAGTCACTACCAGCGCTCCAAGATGTTCGAACCGGCATCGTACTGAGTGAAACAGAAAATATAATCCGCTATCTTTATGATCAGTACATGGATAAGCAGGCACCACCGATGTTGACGCTTGCGTTTATGAACGTTTCAATGCAGACTTCAAAGCTACACTCATGTAGCGCTTGCTCTAGTACTTTACCCGAACAACCGTTAACTCTCTGGGCTTATGAACCGTCTCCATTTTGCGCTCTTGTGCGACGAACATTGTGCGAGTTAGAGCTTCCATATATCCTACTGCCTTGTGCACGTGGTAGTCCTCGACGAAATTTACTCTTCAATTCAGTTGGTCTGTTTCAGGTGCCTTATCTTGAGGATCCAAACACAGGAGTCTCAATGTTTGAAAGCTCAGATATTGTGACGTATCTTCGCGCAACATACATGCCATAAGATATTATTCATGTAACAACACTCACGACATAATGGAATCATCGGTTGGATTGCTACCGGACAGTCCACCACAACATAAACCAACGTAAACCGTGCGAAGTAACTGGGTGGCTGGGCCTTGATGTACATCACAAGTATATCTAAGTGATTTACCGTGACATCGATGGAGAGAGATGCCGCAAAAGACCATGAGAGCACCTCCGACCTCAACAAGATGCCGATTAAATGGCAGTGCTTTACGGCGAGAAACGCAGGATACAATGATCTTCAGTAGGAACCTGTAAAATCGTTGCCAGCGATACTAAGTAACAACGTGTATTGGCAGATTATGGATTTGTATTACGTAGGTAACAGTAGTTTGCATGGCGAAAAATACAAAAACTAACAATCACGTAACGGGCGAGTCAACTTGCAGGAAATCATGTATAACGCCACTCGTGCATCGTACGTGCGCGAGAATATTGAAAGACTTGTGCACGTGAATTTCGTCACTCGTGATAAAATGATCACGCGCGATTCCATTCACCTACATGGCGATTTCCCTGGTCAAGGATTTCCTTTTCATGCGCAAGTGCGGCAAGGTGAGTCGCCAACGTCAAGGTACACAGACTTATCGTCAAGTAATATACAAATATCAAATCACTTGTATTTGGGTATTCTGGATGAAATTTTTTGCATAAGTACCGATGTGATAGTTCAGCACTTAAGTTCTCCGTCGCTCTCTTGTTTCTTTCGGATAGCAAAACGTACACTGTGTTCTGATGTGACTCCCAAAACAGAAATGTTACAGCATTCGCAAGCCCAGCGCAGAAGAAGATTTCACGTAAAAGACGACATTACGCACGTCGAACTGCGATGCTTTCATCGCATTCAGCAGTCCAGTGAAGGCTTTTGCCCAAGTTTTGGCGAGTACGCTTTTAATGTTGCAAGTTATGACCTTGACAGCGTTGATGAAGTTTCATGTGATGATATGGGCGAATTTCATGTTCAAATGTCGCAATCAGTGGCGTCTGGAAGTCTACGTGATCATTATCTGGAACACGCGACTCAATCCCATGTTTCCTGTCCACTCATTTACGCCGGACAAATATACAACTTTCAAAAACAGCGTAATTTACTTGTGCGGCAATACTTGAATGTCAAATACTCTGCAAATGGTCACTCTCAAGGATGGATATCGAGTGAAATTTCAGCTAATTTACATAAGAATAACGTCAACCAGACGTGTCTTCTTCACCATGTGCGACATCCAGTGCTTACTGGCAAATTCCTCCTTTGGTTAGGGATGCAAACTCAGTCGGAAATGATGCACTGTGAAAAGCTTTGCCACACTGCCTTGGTTGACATGGTCACACCTTCCCGTATGATTGCAGTGAACGGGATCGATTTGCTGCAGCTAGAAAATATTTTACAGAAATTCAACTTGAATCTGCCGCCTATGGAGAGGGTTCGAATCGTTTTAGTGAATGAAGCCTGCTCACATGTTCTGGGAGGATCCGCATTTGGTGTAGCTATGTTCTACATTGTATGCAATTGTACTTTGAAAGTTGAACGTGTCGACTCTCGATCGTTCTCTGATGAAATGCGTATTTTGCCTTTGCCAATATCTGTACCTTTCCATTTTGGGAGAAAACTTGTTGAATCTAAATTCGGCTTGATTGCAAATATTTATATGAGATCTCAGTCACCAAATCATGATGCATCAAGTATTTATTTACACAGTTGTGGGGAATCTGTGGGCGCAACGGATTCGTTCACGCACAAGATGTATGATAATGCAATGCTGTATCCATTTATTCATACGGCCAACAAACGTGCTTGTCATACACACTCGTATTCTCATGCACCAAATGTGATGAACAGGCAGTACGTTACAGCCTCACTTGATCGCTGGTGCAAAAAGCGCATCACTTTGTTTGGTTTACCTTCTTCGCACAAGCTATTTAAACAAAATAATAACGATTGTCAGGTATTGCGACAGAAGAGTAGAAAACTTACAAAAGTGACCACCGATGTTATTCTAAAATGTGTATTCGGTGTAGCATCATCGGATCACAACAACATGCTTAGATCTATTTGTCCAGGCAAGAATGAACCACTTGTTCAATATTTCGGTCTTTCCTCATTACAAACTATGTCAGCTTCTTCGGCTTTAAGTGACATTATGGATATAAGCTTACCTTCTACATTTTTGTATGATTATCCAACCGTAGAACGTATGATGTGCTTTTATGAAGAGTCACAGTACACGCCCATCCCACAACTGTGCGTCTTGAATAGCGTGAAAGATCGGCGTATGAATAGTATATTAGATCGCAATGACGATAAATGTGTACTACGTATATTATCTTGCTCTTTTATATCAGATGAAGTTAATTTCAAAGTTACAACGGACAATGTATATGTAGCACTAGTGAATCAATTTTCTTTGAAGCTTCCGGATACAAGTGCAACACATACAAAACATGTAAGAATGACAGAGAATGTGGATGAATTTGATTGGATGGCATTTGGTCTCACAAAATCAGAAGCTACAAGTATGGATCCACAGCAAAGAGTCTTGCTAGAGTGTGTTCAAGCGACGACAACAGGAATGTTGGTGACATGCATGTCAAAGACATCTGTGTTTGTGGGCATTGCATGGATGGAATACGACAATATAGCCCATCAAGCGGGAAGCGTCAAACCGAGCGCGCTGGATGCCACTGCAAAGGCATTAAGCGTTGCTTCTGGTCGCATTTCATTTACATTTGACTTCAAAGGACCAGCTTTGAGTATTGACACCGCGTGCTCGTCTTCACTCGTTGCTACGCATCTCGGTTCACAGTCAGTGCTTCAAAGTGAA
>Ga0181598_1002187_pt1 | contig 18102 bp, 16 predicted proteins | sample 041ome_4_FD_153295 | JGI IMG/M metagenome (GOLD analysis project Ga0181598, IMG submission 153295) | Coastal salt marsh microbial communities from the Groves Creek Marsh, Skidaway Island, Georgia - 041404US metaG (spades assembly) | ecosystem: Environmental > Aquatic > Marine > Intertidal zone >... | reverse complement strand
CTATTTTTAAACAGCAACAGAAGAGCAACAAACTTTGATGTCTTCTTCTTCTTCTTTATCCGTTTTGATGTCATCGCACCTAATTACTAAGCGCGGCGCGATGATGACGACGACGACGTCGTCGTCGTCTGAATCGTCGTCGTCGTCTTCGAGAAAATTAGTAGGAGCACATCAGCATCATCGGAAATTTTCATCATCATCATCATCATCATCATCAAGCAGACAAAAGAGAACAACAACAACTGCTTCGAGTAGTATTCGAACGCACTCAGTACACGCGGCGAAACAGGAAATAAACTTACAAAAAGTTATCGAAAATTTGTGCGAAGGGAAGGATTTATCCGAAAACGAGGCGTTTGAAGCCATGGAAGCGTTGTTGGATGCGTCGGAAAATCAGATCGCTGCTTTTTTGGTCCTGTTGCGAGCGAAAGGGGAGACGAGCTCAGAAATGGCCGGGTTAGCGCGAGCTATGCAATCGAGAGCGGTACAAGTGAACGCCGGGGACGATGTTTTGGATATCGTTGGTACCGGTGGGGATTCTGCGGGGACGGTGAACATTTCAACCGGGTCGTGCGTGTTAGCCGCGGCGGCGGGCGCGAAGGTGGCGAAACACGGAAGCCGCTCCGTGTCTTCTCTCTGCGGCTCCGCGGACGTTTTGGAAGCGCTCGGTGTGGCCGTGGAGATTGGCCCAGAGGCTATCGAAAAGTGCGTGAAAGAAGTCGGCATGGGTTTTATGTTTGCCCCGAGATTCCACCCGGCGATGGCGAAAGTTTCGCCGGTGAGAAAATCGTTAAAAGTGAGAACGGCGTTTAACTTGTTAGGACCGATGTTAAACCCGGCGCATTCCAAGTACGCGCTCGTTGGCGTCTACTCCACGGATATTCAGAGGTTAATGGCAGATTCATTCATGCGTTTGGGAATGAAGAAAGCGTTAATCGTCCACTCGATGGGTTTGGACGAGTTGACTCCGTGCGGCCCGGCGGACGTCATGGAAGTCTCCAAAGACGGCGTCAAAACGTACACCTTTGAACCGTCTAAAGTGGGAATAAAAAAATGCGAATTAAAAGACTTAGCCGGTGGTGACGCTAAACTCAACGCCAAAATTTTGCGCGAAGCTTTGGGAGGTGAAACCGGTCCAGTGGCGGAAACTTTGATTTTGAACGCCGGCGTCGCCATGGCGGCGGCGGAGCAAGCCGCGTCCGTCGAGGAAGGCATCGCCATGTGCAGAGAGGCGCACAAAACCGGTAAAGGCGGGGAAAAGTTGGACAGTTGGATTCAGTTGACCCAGGAGTGTAAAAAGGCTGGTTTGTAAGTACGCAACAATTGTTGATGTTGTGATGATAAAAATTTTTACTCTTTGTGTTTATTTCAAACATTTTTCTCTTCTTAAAAAATTAAAAAATCGTCGTCGTCATCGTCACTTCTTTCGTTCTCCACCACGAAACACAAAACACAACAAAGATATCTACTCCTACTCCTACTCGTAATGGTTGTGCACGCGAGGGTAAAACCATCATCATCAGTAAAACCCCGTTTTAACGTCGTCGCGAGAAGAACCACGACTTTCACGCGCTGTTATCATCATCATCATCAGTCGCACGTCTCTTCTTCCTCCTCCCGCGCATCATCAAAATGCAAAATCCGGGAAACGTCGTTTCGATTCACGACGAAGCGGGGAAAAGATGACGACGTTTCGATGACGACGAAGAGCAGCGCGATGGAAGAAACGACGACACTTTCCGCGTCATCATCGTCATCGTCATCGGAAACGAGAAGAGACGCGGAAGCAGTCGTGCGAGGAATGTACGACGCCATCAATAAAAGAGACGTGACGAAAGCGCTGACGTTTGTCGACGACGACATCGTGTACGAAGATTTCAACTTCCCAGAACCATTCCGAGGGAAAGCGCGGGTGAAAAAATTATTCGAGGAGAGTTGCACGGGGATACCGGACGATTTAGATTTTATCATCGAGAGAAGCACGACGTCTTCGTCCTCGGAGGCGGGAGGATTAGGGGAGAGTTTGACGTTTGGGTGCACGTGGCACGTTGAAATCGCAGGCGAGCCGTTTCCAAACGCGCGAGGCGCTTCGTTTTACGAGATTTCAAAGGAGAGCGGGAAGCTGATTTACGCCAGAGACGTGGTCGAGTCGCCGATGAAGCTAGGGGAGGCGTCGTTTTCAATCATACGGGTCGTAGCGCCGCTGGTGAAGGAACAGATTTTAGCCGAGAAGCAGAAGAAGGAGAACAACAAGAAAAATGATAACGAGAGTAGTGACGAAGGGAGCGCGAAGGGAGAGATGACGACATCTTCTTCCGACAATAATAACGCGTTGGAGATCGCCGGGTTGTGGGCTGCCGCGGCTGCGTATTGGTACGTGTTACTCCTCTCGCCGCCGTTTTCGCCAGTTCCGGGATACCCGGGATGGGCCATTACTCCCGAAAGTTTGCAAGACGTCATAAACTCTTCCGTTCAATTCTTCTTCATCTTACAAGGCATGAACGAAGCCGGCATCACGTTTGCCGGACTAGCGACGGATTTCCCAGTCCAGCCGGAAACGTTGGGCGTGTTCAACTTTGCCGAGGCGTTCGTGTTTATGTTGTTTCCGGTTCTGTTGATGGATAAAACGAAATTAGGCAAAGAGAAAGGTGGGGATTTGAAAACGACCACGTTTTGGTCCATCTCCATGTTTCTCACGAACGCGACTTTGCTTCCGTATTTCGCCACGAGGGCGAAGAGTATCGGCGAGAATAGGAAAGAAAACGAAACGTCCGCGTACGTATCCGAGGATGCAGGTGTGATCAACGAAGATGCGAAAACGAGAGAAGGGAGAGAAGGTAAAAAAGGCTTGCTGAGCAAAGGTTTTGGCGTGTACGGTTTATTAGTCGGCGTCTACTCGCTGTGGTACTTTGCGAACGGATACGTTCCGTCCGGCGAAGAGCGAGACTTAGCCGAGCGATGGACGTACTACGTGCAAACTCTACACGAAGACAGAGTCTCGGTCGCGTTTACGTGCGACATCGTCCTCTTCTATTTGTGGCAAATTTATTTCACGAAGAAAGTCGATCCTACGTGTTCCGCCATCGATCGATTCTTACCCTTCTTTGGCCTCGCCGGGTGGTTGATTAAATAAGCTCTCTCTCTTTCTACTTCCGATTGTTGTATTAAAATAGTATTATTACACGCACACACGTGCTGCTATAGAAACAAAACTGCACTTTTACTTCGCCGCGGCGCCCATCGCGTTCGCGTCCATACTCGCGTATTTCTTCTTCGCGCCTCCAGTCGGTAACGGCATCTGTTCTAGTTTTTCTACGTCTGTTAAATTCTCCTTCTTTTTTTCTTTGCCTTCCTCTCCACCTGCTTGCTTTTTCTTCTTACTCTCGCTTTTTGACTTTCCCCACATGCACTTCATTTTCACGCCGTTGATTTCAAATCCGAGCGCGCCGCATTTTTGCTTCGCCGCTTCCTCGGCCTCTTCTCTCTCCGCGAACGTCACAAACGCGCACTTCTTTTCTTTCATCACGTGTACTTTCTTCAAAGCCCCATACGTACAAAACGCGGCTCTCAAATCTCCCTCTTGCACGTTCTCCCCGTCTACACCGCTGATATAAAACGTCTTGATCGTTTGATCCTCCGGCGCTTGCCAACTCGGTTTCTTCTCTCGGTCTCTTTCCAACATCGCCTCGGCGACTGGATCGTTCGTCCCGTAATACCGATCCTTAATATTCTGCTTCCTAAACTTTGCATTCGCGGATAACTCTGGCATGTGCGTGTCCCCGTTGCACGGTCGAAACGGACAATCCGCTCGCGTGCACGCGTCTTTCAACCAAAACGTACAAATCGGCGCCTTATTCTTTTGATAATACGGCTTCTTCCTCGCCATCCGCGTCAACTGTTCCATCGCGTCCTTCACGATCGCCGCTTTCCCTCCCACCGAATCGTCCTCCGCGTTCCCGGCGACTCCACCTAACATCCCAGTCACGTCTGCGGTAGCATCTTCCTCCAGTTTCTCCTCGATCTGTTTCGTCACGTATTCCACGTTCACCGCGCTTTTCGGCACCGCCATATCTGAAATCGCCCCCAACGCCGCATCTCTCGCTTGCACTGGAATCCCAAATTCCAAATCTAACAAGCACACTTGGCAGACGTTCTTCGCCAACGCGATTTCTTTGCACACGACTGTTTTCTTATACCTCGCGTCGTGTCCTGGTCGCCATCGGAACACCGTGAACGGTCTTCCCGAGATGGCGCACTCCGCGCCGTAATTTTCTTTCTGCATTCTCACGTACGGGTTCGGGCCGAGACAATCGTCGCACACGACTGGGAAGTCGCTTTTTTCCCACCCGTCTTCCTCGGGGTTCGATATATGTCTGTTCGACATTTTTATTCGTCAAAAAGCGTAAAGTCTCTTCTTCTGTATTCTTTCTTTTCAAAAGCGTATCCAGTGAAAAGATTTTAATACAGAGAGAGTCTCGTAGTCGTAGTAGAGTAGTTTGAGTCGTGCTCCTCTGATGTTGAGATGATGTGTAAGAGCTAATTGTCTCCAGTGGTGTCACGTAAAGGAAAAATGAAGAAAAAAATTTCTTTTCGAAAAAGAGCAAACACGCTTCAGAAAATTTTCTCTCTCTTCCCGCTCGTTCTTCTCTTTCTCTTCATCTCTCTTCATCTCTTCATCTCTTCATCTCTCTCTCTTCATCTCTCTCTCGTGCTTTTAAAGAAGATAAAGATGGAAGCGAGGACTTCGAAAGAAAACGAAGAAGAAGAAGAGAAGAAGAAAGAGTTTTCTAACGATGATTCTTTTTTGAAGAAGGACAAAAAGGAAGACGAAGAAGAGGAGCGACGAAGAATCGCGTCTTTAATCGCGGAGACGTCGTATTTAACGAGCGTTTTGAATGCGCCTTCAGGAGAAGCGACGACGACGGCGTCTTCTTCTTCTTCAAACGACTTTTATGATTACTACGATTTTGGGTTCACTTCGGCGGTGTACTCGTTGTTCGGATACGCGAGCGAAGATGGGAATACTGGGAGTGCTACGAACAACAACAACAACATTAACAACAACAAGATGATGATGATGATGGAAAAAGAGAGCAACCTCTTACTGGACGAGAAACGCATCGAACAGACTTTGTTGAAGAACCACGGAGTGATTAAGAAGACGTTACCGGAGGTATCGCCGACGGACTTTGAGAAGTATTTGAGAGCGATACGGACGTCGTACGCGAGGTTCGTGGCGACGAGAGCGATGGCGAAGAAGAAGAATAAGAGCGCGGGAACGGCGTCGAAGTCGTCGTCCGCGGGGTCGGCGTTGGCGGACGGGTTCGCCGCGACCAACAACATGAACGCGGACGACTTCGAGGAGCAAATGCACAGACAAAATCAGCTTTTGAGTTCAGTGCCGTCCATTTTTTTCCGAGAAGAGTTTGATTTAACGTCGAGGGAGGCATTCGAGGAGATTTTGCCGTGTTTAGTGAGCGATTTAGTAGGAGAGAGCAATAATAATAATAATAATAATAATAATAAGACGTCGTTAGACGACGACAACGTGGCGAATAGCGCGGTGCTAGCGCAAGAGCAGCTCGGACAGTACTTAGATTTGGTGGAGAGCGTGATTATGAAACGCGTCGGGGATCGCGCCGAGGCGTTTTTAGAAGCGATGGCGAAAACGAAAAAGTTACAAGAGACGATAGAGGAGACGAAGAAAGCAGTCGTCGATTTAAGAACGAATAATCGGAGGAGTTTTAGAAGAGCTGCGCACGCCACGGCAAAAGTGAAAGAGACGTCGAGAAGGAGGGACAACATTTTACGATTGGCGGAAACTTTGAAAGATATCGAGAATATTCGGCAGACGAAGTTAGACGTGGACGTGCTGTTAGAATCCGGGGAGTATTCGGAGTGTTTAGAAGCGATCGACGAGTGCGAGAGAAGTTTGAGAGCGGCGATTGAAAGGGCGACGAAAAACAACAGCGAAGAGGGGGAAGTAGAGGAAGAGAAAGGATCGTCATCAATGTCTTCTGCAAGCAATAAACACATGAATATTAGTAATAGTAGCGGTGGTAAAAGTAACGCGGCAACGACGACGACGAAAAACGTCTTTTCGTGTTTCAGTCATCTTCCGAAAGATTTGGAGATTGCAAAGAGAAAATGCACGGGTGCAATTACGGCAGAGTTGTGCTCTCGAGCTCGCGTCGAATCGAACATCGTAGACGATGGAATCGCGAACATAGTAAAGTATGGTGTCGACGATCAAATCAAAGACGATGAGGGAAGCTTCGATAAAGACGAGTACGATCGAGTATCTGAGTCCATCTTACCGGCGCTTCGTGGCTTGTTGAGATCGAGCACAGTCATGCCAACGGTTGACGCGATTCACGCGGTTTCGCGTGAAATTTTGCGTGATTTGAAAAGAGATGTCGAACGCGTGTGCGAAAAAGTTTTCGCGAGTGTTGGTGGTAAAACAAACACTCCTTCAAAGGTCAGCGCCGCTGTCGCTGAAAATAAAAACGCAGAAGACGGTAACATGGAGAATATTTATTTAGCGCTTCAAAATTGTTCCTCTGAGAATTACATCCGAACGCTCGATGCCGTGAGCAAAATCATGTCACGCTTACATTTCAAGCGCGGTGAAATTATTCGAGACGTTTTGATGTCCGTGTTCACCTCTTCCAGTGATGAATTCGATGAGAATGCGAGCGAAAGCGCTGGCGCCGTGGAAACGCCCAAGAGTTTGCCCTCGCCAAAATTCTCTATGGATTTCGTCCTGAAAGAAGCTCGCGATGAAGCCAACGAGCGGTTTTCGAGAGATGGTATTTCCAAAGCAGTTTTTGCCATCCGCGAATCGTCGAATTCAATCATCGACGGAGGCTCGATGCTTTTCGCCAGACTCCTGAGTTGCCGCAAGCACGTCAACGCAAAACTCGACGCGACTTCGTTCACGAGAATAACGAAAGCTTCGGATGCGTTCATTCGTCTCGCGGAGAATGCTAATAAGAAAAACGGGAAGCGGTGCGTGGCGTTAAGGTCGCAAGTGCATTCTCAGGCGCGCTTGTTCTTGAACGTGAAACACGCCGCCGAGTTGGATAAGTTGAAGACGCTGCTCGAGCAAGAGAGTTGGTCGCAAGCGACGGTCCCGGCACATTTTCAAGAGCTTTTGGATCGCTTATCTGCGGTGGCATCTTCAACAGAAAAGGATGAAAAGAAAGAAAGCAACGCCGCTACTAATGCTGAAAACGATAAGAACCAACCGCTACCGACGAAAATTATCGATAAAAACACGAAAGTTGAACACGTCGCCACGACGACGGCGTTGATGCTCATTCGCACGCTGAACGATTACAGCGATATCGCGGAAAGTATTCCAGATTTATCGGCAGACGTAGCTCGTCGCGTCGCTGAATTACTCGGTGCGTTCAACGATGGTGCTTGCGTGTTAGTTCTCGGCGCACAAGCCATGCAAGGCGCAAACTTGAGATCCATCACCGCGAAGCATCTGTCGGTGACTCAACAATCGCTCCGATTGTTCCAATCCCTCGCGCCGGTTTTGAAAGCGAAACTTTCAGACATTACGACGACAAAGTTTGGCAGCAGTAGCGATAACGTCGCGGCCGCAACAGGTGAAGGCAAACTACCATCGATCGGCAACGAAGACGCGAGGCGTAAACTAGCCTTTGCGAACCTCGATAAAGTTGGACGCGATTTCGAAACGCACTGCGAACGCATCCATCTGAAGCTCATTGAAATCATTCGAGAACGCTTGCGATTCCATCGCGGCACGTTACCGCAACTCGCCAAAGCCTGGGAAAACGAACCGCTCGAAGATTTCGACAAAGAAGCCTCTCAATTCAGTAAAGGATTAATGAAAGAACTCGGAACGCTTTCCAAAGTCGTCCGTGGCATGTTTGAAGAGAACGATCAAAACAACGTCCTCGGCGTAGTCGCTTTAGAGTTTGACGCCAAGTTAGCCTCCTCCTTGAGAACGGTTTGGGAGGAAAGGAAATCTGTCGGCGGTACCATCGAAAGACACGTCAAAGCCGATTGCGAAGCGTTGCGAGAGTGCTTACACGGCTTAGCTGGTAAATTCGACTCGGACATTATCGGTCGCGAGTTGAAAGAGTTGGCTGAAGTCGTCGCGGAGTCGATTAAACACAACGACGCTCGTCTGGCCGACGAAGCGAAATTATTGAAAGCGAAAATGAAAGCAATGGCGGCTGAAGCCGAAACGAAAACGCCGACAAAATCGCCCACGCCAAAAAAGAGTACCACGAATGAAGAAAATATGGACTCAGCTCCAGCTTCTACTTCTTCTCCTCCCGCGAAAGGAGAGGAAGCGAAAGACCCCGTCGCGGCGGCTTCGCCCGACGAAGACGAACGCAAAGACGAGAACGCCAAAAGCGACGACGAATAATAATAATAGCCTCTAGGAACAGTAATAATAATAGTAACAATAGCACACCACTATAACGCGCAATGAATGCTCTCTCTGCTACATCTCGTCCACGAGCTTCTTCAGCTCTCCTTTAACTTCCCTCTGCCTTCGTCTGTTCCCCCACGTGTCCTCGCCTTCTTTCAACGCGTTCAGTTCCTCCAACAGAATTTCCCTTTTCCCTTTCGTTTTCTCTTTCTTCTCGCCGCCGTCTCTGATGAATTGTTTGGACACGTTCGCGGCAAACGAGGCGACGCCTATGACCCCGACCGCGCCGACACCAAAAACCGCGATCCCTCCCGTGGAGGCTTTGAGTAATCCACCGATTGCATCGAACGCGGTGAGTTCCGGCATCTCTTCGATGTTAACATTGTTCGTTTTTGGATTCGTTTTGTTTCCCAACGGGGAAGAGGAATTACTGTTGTGTCTTCTCACTCCAAAAGAAGAAGAAGAAGAAGACGACGAAGCGCATCTCTTCGACGTGGAGGCGACGGCAATACTCGCAGCTCTTCGCAACACCATGATGACGTTCCTTTTCCTTCTTTCTTTTTTGTCGTTTGAGGCGGAGAGAGGAACACTTTTAGTGTGAGTGGATTGAGTGTGGACTTTGTTGTGTGGAACAACTGTGTAAAACGCGCTTCTATTAAAACTAAACTTCTCACTCTCTCTCTCTCTCTCTGATGATGGTTTAAGCGGCATCCACGGCTTGCCTCAACACATCAATCGCACCTTTCACATCCTTTGCGCCAAACACGGAACTTCCAGCGACGATGACGTTCGCTCCAGCTTCGCTCGCCATGCCGATCGTCGACGCGCTCAAACCGCCGTCGACTTGAATATCCATCGCGGGATACTTCTCGCGCAACTCTTTCACTTTTGGCATCATATCCGGGTTGAACTTTTGCCCTCCAAACCCAGGTTCCACGGTCATCACTAAGAGCATGTCCACGAAATTCTCGTCCGCTAAGGCGAAAATAGATTCCGCGTTCGTTTTCGGTTTCATCGCCACGCCGACTTTCATGCCTCCTTTTTTGATGCTTTCGCACAGACCAATCGCTTCGTCGATGTTCGCGCAGGTTTCGATGTGAAACGTGAACATGTCGCACCCAGCTTTTTTCATCGGTTCTACGTAATCTCTCGGGTTCGTCACCATCAAGTGGACGTCGAAATATGCCTCCGGGAAGTGTTTGTGTAAGCTTTCAATGACCGGAGCGCCAAAGGACAAGTTCGGGACGAAGTGGCCATCCATGACGTCCAAGTGAAGCCAATCGGCGCCGAACGAGAGGACTTTCTCGGATTCCGATTGCATGTTGGCGAAATCGCACGCGAGTAACGACGGGGAGATGATCGCTTTTGGCTTTTTTGATTCTGTTTCGGTCGTCATTTGAATCTGATTGTATTGATGTTTTTGATGATGATTATGAAGTTTGAAAAGGGACAGACACCTACGAGACGACGAGAAAATTCACCTATTCGTCGCGGGAAACGCTACGCGCTCAAAACTAACTTTACACGTCTGTTCTATAGTACTACTCTTCTAACTGGGTTGATATCTTTAGTCTCATCTCAAACGACGTTGACATTCCGGGTTAAAAAATCCGGATCCCGTCGAAACTTTGTCGTAAACTTTTGATACCAACTATCGAAAACGTTCCTCGGAACGACTAAATGTTCCGTCTCGTTTCCGCTGGTGAAACTCTTCAAAAAGTTCCACAAATCTAACGCGACTCGCTGCGCGAACAACTCTTTACTGCCACTAATTTTGGCGTCTTTTTGTAAACACTCCTCGAGTGGTTCTAAAGAAACGCCTATCGAAGCGTCCTCGTAAAATTGAGAAGTGCCCGGGTCGATCGGCCACGTCAAGTTGAACGTGTTCGACGGTTCCGATAACGTCACGCAACCTCGGTATTCCCATAAGTTATTATTATTCAGTTCGTTTTCTGCTGTTCGCCCGCGGCTTCCTTTCACGTACAAAGCGAGCGCAGTCGAGTGATCCAGCACTGTGTAATGCGTGTTTTGTGCGCGTATGTGTGTGAGAGAGAGAGATGAAAATGTCAGCGCTCGCGTATTTTTGAGTAAAATCCAAGACAGAAATCGAAGCCATTCGAAACCACTTTCGATGGATGATTTCCCCTAACGCGCGCAATACTAATACTAATACTAATACTAATACTTCTTTCACTCCGGGATGACGATACTATTATAAAAGAATGAATTCGTACCGTTCGCTCCGTTGACGCACAATGCGCACTCTTTAATCTCCGCGTACCCTCGTCCAACAAAGCTCGATAAGTTTAACGTCCAATTGGTAACTCCGACGCGTTCGAACTGAGAGGAAAGGATTGGGAACGAGCGCTTTATGAACACGACGCAAAACGGTTCCGGTGGGACGTAGCGTTCTATTTGACCACCACCAGAAAATGCTTCTCCCCCTGGTTCTTGGATGATTGGTTGGTTCATTCTTTTGATGAAAGCCCCGGGGAACGCGCGCGTACAATTTGTGTTGATGTAAAAAGCTGCTTTTCCCTTTGAGAGAAAGATATTCAACTCGTCGTATTCAACGCGTTTTATTACACTACATACACGCTAGAGAGCAGATGCGACACACAAAATCAAAACGACGGACTCTCCGCGTCGCACCCCCCCCTTCTACTATTGAATCCTATCGAAAAACAACGCGCTCAAATCTAACTCGCCGCAATCTTTCGCCTCGCAGACGTCCCTCCGCTCGTTTACCTCGTCCGCGAGAGGCGTCACCGCGCTCTTCTCGAACGTCATCCTATCCGTCATCAGTCGCATCTGGCCTCTGATCATTTCTATTTTCCCGCTTTTTAAAAGGTACGCTTCGTTTTGTTTTAAAGCTTCGGCTGAGGATGATTTGTGATGTGATGTGGTATTGAAAGAGAAAGAGAGAGAGAGAGAGAACAGGTGTCAGTTGAGAAGAAAAATATCTTTCGGAGGATTCAAAAGCGCGGATCAACTCTCTCTTTCGGTTGGTGTCTGTCTGCCCGTCTGCCCGTCTCAAAATCCAAAACAAGAGGACGACGACGACGACGAGAGATGATGACGAGATGACAGAATAAAGACGAGATGATGACTCACCTTCTCTCTTCTCGCTACATCTAAACTTAATCTTCCCAGAGACATCCCCGACGAGAAATTCTCTAAAACGACGAGAATTCTGATGTTGCTTGGAGGAGGACGAGGCGTTCGGGTGTTGTTGCGTTTGTTTGCGTCGCTTTTCGTCCTCATCCTCCTCTTCCTCTTCTTCTTTCGATTCTTCAATCACTCTAAAACAGCAGTCTCCGATCCACCCGGGCCGCAAGTCCGCTATTTTCGTCAAAGGAGAAGGGACGATGATGTCGTCCCCCGTGTTGGACGTCAAAGCAGCCTCTTTCAAAGCCTCCTCCTTCGTCTGGTTGTTGTTGGTGTTTTTGTTGTTCTTTTTTGCTGCCATCCGCCTCGAAATGTGAGGACGCGAAATAAATCAAACATTGTCAAACGTTTTTGTGTCGTAGGTGTTTCCTCAAAAAAATCGCTCTCTTCTCCATTATATCTGAACACGTTATTCTCAAGAGATGAGCACGATGAGACACGCACTTCTCGGCCGAATGGCAACAGCAACGATGAAGAGCAGCGCGAGGAGTACTTTTTCTTCCTCCTCTTCTTCTTCGAGAAATAATGTGTTTTTCTCGTCCTCCTCGTTCAAGAACACGAGCACGTGCAGAAGAAGATTACCAAAAACGTCGTCGTCGTTCTCTTTCGCGACCACGTCGACATCATTTTCATCGTCGTCGTCGTCGCAACGGGAGGAGGAGTTTAAGAAACAGAAGCAACTAAAATACGACCTGAAACTCTTATTCGACGGCGAGTGCCCTTTGTGCGTGAAAGAGGTGAACTTTTTAAAGTCTCGGAACGAGAAAGGATTGATCGCGTTTGTCGATTTAGCGGACCCTTTGTATTCACCAGAGGAGAACTCTGGAATAAGTTACGAAACCGGCATGGCGACGATACACGGCGTGTATAAAGGAAACGTCATGACGGGCGTGGAGGTGTTCGAGAAAGCGTATTCATGCGTTGGGTTAGGGTGGGTGTATTCGTTTACGAAAGTTCCGGCGTTATTGACCGCGGCGAATAAAGTGTACGACGTTTGGGCGAAGTATCGATTGGAAATCACCGGACGGCCGAGTTTAGGCGACGTGTTGAAGGCGAGGCGGATGCGAACGGAAGAGAAGACGTGCGCGGAGGCGACGGAAGGCGAGTGTAACATTTGAGCAGCGAAGTAGTCGTTTTTCTTCTTGTGTATATGTATCTAAGAAAGAGCTGTATATTATTAGTAATGAGCATAAAATCACATCTATCTATCTATCTATCCGTGTTATCAATTCTTATTTCACGTCGCCGCTTCTCCTCTGGCGGCGGCTTTCGCCGCCTTTTCGGCTGCTTTCTTCTCCGCCGCCGCTTTGATTTTCGCCGCTTTCTTCAGCGCCGATTTCGAACCTTCCGTCGGGGCGTCTCGTTGCATTCTCTCTTTGCGTATTCGCAACCAATCTTCGCTCTTCGGCGCGCCAATTGCGCATCCTTCCTCGTTTTCAGTCGCGCCTTCCAGTTTCATTTTTTCTTCCAACGCCGCGCACAAGTCGTCGTTTTCGGAATCCCCACCTCCTTTTTTCTTTTCCCACTTACCGAACTCCTTCTCCTCGTACTCTCGAAACAAATCTAAAAACACTTTCGGTGTTTTTGTAGGGTTGAAATAGACATCTAATACCTCGTCGGTCACTAACGCTCTCCTTTTCTGATGCTCTTCCACCATCGGCGTTAACACGTCGACTAAAATCTGTTTAATCTCTCCGGTTAACATTTCTCCGCTTCCGTACTTCTCTCCAATCTCTTTTAATTTCTCGTCGTCTTCTAAAAAGAAGTTCAACCACTTCCACGGCACGTCTACCTCTAAATTCGCTCCGTTTTCTCTCTGCTCCTCGATCGTCGCGCCTCCACCACTAAACGCGTGCTTGTTAATCTTATTCTTAATCTCTTTGGCGGTATCGGTGACGTAAATGGCGCTCGTCGGATCGCTCGCGGACATCTTCCCGCTCTCACCTTTTAACGCCGGGAAAAATCGACTCTCCACGAGCGCTGGCTTATACCCGCCAATCCTATGCGACACGTCTCGAGTCATTCTAAAATACGGATCCTGGTCAATCGCGCACGGAATCAAACACTTCAACGATTTCTTGTTCATCCCGAACATGTGCGGAAAGCAATCCGGAAAACTCGGCGCCGCTTGCACCGGAGGAAACCCAATCTGCCCGATATTCGAATCCCCGGTGAACCCAAATATCCCTTTCGCTTGATTAAACGTCACGCACTTGGCAATCTTCACCATATTCACGTAAAAACTCGAACACATGTAACTCGCGTCCGCGAATATAAACGTCGTCTCCGGATTGAACCCGCACGCCGCGATATCCTTCGCGTTCTCCCTCGCCAGCCTTCTGCAATCTTCCAGCTGTAAATCCTTCCACAAAAACTTCTCGTCGTCCGTTAACTGAATCACTAAGGGGACTTTAAACGCGTCTTGCAGCCACTTCGTGAATTGAAACGGCACCAGATGCCCCAGGTGTAAACTTTCGCTCGACGGTCCTCGTCCGGTGTAGAGATAAAACTTCTCTCCTTTCTCGTACGCGGAGACGATTTCATCGAGCTCTCTGTGGGCGAAGAATAAGCCTCTGCGTAAAAACGGGTGCGCTTTTGTTTTCGTGCACCTTTCGATGCGTTCGATTAAGTTCTCGTCGATTTCCGAGCACCCAAACTCTCGCACCAGTTTCGCGTAATCGATTTTCCCATCGGCGCCGGCGGACACGTCCCACGGGGTTACCACTTGCTCTGATGATTCTTCTTCCTCTTCTCCTTTTGTAGTCGTCGTCATCGGTGGATGAATTACGACGACGTTAAATCGACGATCAAAATGAGACTTTTTCTCTCTTTTAACGCCGAGAAGCCTTCTTTTAAAGCGCGTAAAGAGAGACCGGATGAGAGGAGTACAAAGTTTGTCTTATCTGAGAGAAAAGACACCACGGGTGTAAAAACTGACGAACTTTTCCATTACAAACACACTTCATCAGAAGAAGAGTACCTTTCACGGGAGGAGGAGGACGCGCACGACGACGACGAGTGTACGAGTCTATTATAGTCTACTCGTCGCACTACGTTTGCTATCGCTACTGTATACCTTTATAGAAGCGGAGCAAAGTTTCGTAGTATTGATACTACTGCGAATAATATGACGTCGTTACAGTTCAAACGCCTCATGGGTTCCATCGTGACGAAAGTCTCCGGAAGGACACCACCGCCTCTGGTGAAACCGCCGTCGAAATCACAAACCAGAATCGGCGTCGTCCACTCGACGAAGATGGAACGAACCGTCTCCGTGATCGTGGAGAGATTGGTGAAACACCCGAAATGGAAGAAATACGTCAGAAAGAGGAAGAAGTATAAGATGCACCACGAGGCGAACTATTCCGGGAACGAGAGGAATTGGTTGAAACCCGGGGACGTGGTGAAAATGGTCAGCACGAAACCGAAAGCGAAGACGGTGTTTTGGGAGTTATACGCCAGCGCCGGTGGGTTGCTGAGAGCAGGGAGAGAGAGGAAGTTAGAGGACATCGAGAGGAAGATAGCAGAGAAGGTGAAGTCAGGGGAGATTATTACGGAGGACGAGAAGAGTTTCGCGCTCTCGCGATCGAAGATGAAGTCGGGGAGAGGGTTCGCCGCCGGCGGCGGAGAGGTGGAGGAGTGAGAATGTGTGTTATTGCTTGTTTGTTCTTCAAGCAAATACCGCCGCGTCTCGTCTTTATGTAGTCGAGGAGTAGAGAGAGAGATTAGTTCTTTCACGTTAACAATAGCACAGTTAGTAGTTTCAATCGTACGTAAATGCTGCACATGTCAATAATGCGACACATACTTTTCGTTGTTGTTGTTGTTATTACATCTTTTCTTTATATGTGTGAGTATTTACACTCTCTACAATTGTAATCATCGCGCGGAGAACGAGGACACCCAAGAAGAGTAGTACCCCACCACGTCGGCTCTTTCGCTCATGGAAATCGGTACTAACGCGACAATTAAAGCGTTCTCTTCGTCCCACTCTTCGCGTTCGACGACGCCAACTTTACGGAATTCTCCAATGAGTTTACCGCTCTCGCTGAAAGGAACGCGCAGTTCGACTCTTCGTAACGTTTTCTCTGCCAAGACGGATTCTAAGCCTTTGCGCAATTCGTCCAAGCCTTCGCCGGTTCGAGCGGAGACGATGAAGACTTTGTTACTTTTATTCTTCGAGTTGATTCTCTTCGCGGCTTCTTCGACATCTTGACGTTGATATTCGGATAAGTTGTCGAGTTTGTTCCAAACGGAAATCTGGGTTGGCATTTCAAACACAGAAGATCCATCTTTCTCGTTTCGTTCGCGAAGCAAAACCTCCAAGGTTTCATCCACCGCCGCCATTTGCGGCTTACATTAATCAATAGTTTTTGCAATAGCAGTATTCCATTTTCGTGACGTATCATCCCAACTAAATCTATTGTGTTAGGATTCGAGAGTTGGGTATGCAGGCATGAGTTCGCTTGGGCGAAGTCGTTAAAATATTGCCGTAATTCAGCGTTCATGTCTTCGATTTTGTCAGTTTCGCTGTATGCGTCTGATGTCTCCTTCTCTGCAATCGCAAACATTGTTTCTGTCATTACTTCTTCATTATTAATATATTGTAATTTAGCATCTTCAAAATCACTGGGTAATTTGTAATTAGTCAAGGGTGATGCTGAGTTGGATGAAGAGTCATTCAAGTATAAGTTCGTGAATGCTTCAATTGTAATTGTAGATTCTTTTCCGTTATGATCAAGAAATTGGTTTGCCATCATGTATACCATGAATTTGGTATCAGGAAAGGTCTGTAATCCACCATGAATTGTTGCAGCGACATAGTTTTGAATTAGACGACAGCAGTTTGTTGTTTCGCGTCTATATTTATTATAGTCTTTAGGATTCTTAAGTCCTAAAGATGACGCCATTTTTTGAACATTTTGAATTAATGTCTGTATGAACAGAGGAACTTCAGCCACATGTTTGAATGCGTCGCTGTTATTGATGTTGTTAATGTGTCCATCCATATATTTTTTGCTAGTATTCTGAATTTCTCTAGGTCCATAAACTCCAGTGGTGCTGGTGTCGTCCATATTTTAAGTTATCAAAGAATAAGTAACAAATCGACGTATTAATTAAGCCAATGCCAATGCCAAATGTTATATTAGTAAACGTGGGACTAAGGATCCAAGGGAATCAAAGTAAATCCAGTATTTATGTACCGTTTGATACTAGTCCAATGTGGTAGTTAGAATTTCCAGAATTTTTTTTAGCGCCAACTATGGGCTACTAGCTTAAAGTTCCAGCTCTAAGAGCTACCCGTATTCAAGTAAACCTTTTTAAACTTCTTTTTTCGCTCTGAATTAAGTGCTAGCTAACGTCCGTCCTCCGGAAGACTAATCTGCTTAGTCTAGACTGTCACAGAGACGCCAACGATGATCGCGTTTAGGGTATGAGCAACTGCAAATGAGCGAAGCAAGGTGTGGTGCGAGTACGCTTAGAGATGGGTTGATGTGATGCGACTCTAACAACTGTGGTAAGAGTAGCTATGAATGCAGAGCTATGCAACTGCGGAGCCAACTATGGGCTGGTTACTGTTACTATGACAGTGGGCGGCAATACAGTTCGTGCTGTGTGCCAAGTCCTGGTTACTGTGACCAGAACAGTTAGGTGACAATAAGTGTGGTCTGCAGGCTGGAATCTCACCAGTACCTGTGACTACTGTTTAGGGTTTCATAGTAGGCGATATCCGCGACAGCCCCCCCAGACGGTCCTAATTTGTAAAAGATCGTCGACTCAAGAAGAGGAATGTCGACTACATGAGACATCTGTGTTACCAGTATGGGTTTATGGCGGATTGTCTATCTTCATGCCTGCGATCTTGCAAGTCTTGGTAATTTGTTATATTTTGATAGTTAGACCATTCTCCACCTTTTTTAAGATTTTCAGCTGAAAACAAGTTTTGTATGTGAGCCAGATAGTCTTCTTTGGACGTGAATCCATGGCCCATAACTGTATCAATCTGTTTCTTAATATCAGCCTTGTTCAATTTTACATCTCCTATTGACTTTGTCAGGTAGTCTGCCAGATTATTTCGAGACTCTACATAACATAGGTGAGTTCGAAGTTTGTCAATATAATGTTTCAGGAGAGTGTATTTCCGGTCTAAGGCTTTCATAACCGGAAGTGTCCGTTCACTTGTAACAGCTTTAATAGCTGCTTCGTTATCGATAAAATGTATCGCTCGAGTCATCGGATAACCAAGAGTATGATATAGTGATAATATCGGTATGACTGCGTCGTATGCCATATTAGCTGCTACTATTTCTGCAGCACAGACACTGTTTGTGGGGCAAGGTTGTTTCTTGGAGTTCCAATATATCCCAGTCTCATTCATCATAATGACTATTCCAGCTTGGGATGTTGTATTTTGTTGTAAGTTTCCAGTTTGAAGATTTTCTTCGGTGCCTCTTGAGATAAAATCGGAGTCTGTGAATACCGTAACATTTGGGAAACCATCTTTTGGTCTTCTGTAGAGC
>Ga0181598_1002174_pt1 | contig 18167 bp, 27 predicted proteins | sample 041ome_4_FD_153295 | JGI IMG/M metagenome (GOLD analysis project Ga0181598, IMG submission 153295) | Coastal salt marsh microbial communities from the Groves Creek Marsh, Skidaway Island, Georgia - 041404US metaG (spades assembly) | ecosystem: Environmental > Aquatic > Marine > Intertidal zone >... | reverse complement strand
CACTAAAACCAAAGGCGCCGCCTTTACGCATATGTGCATGAATCTTTTCACCTGTCCAGTCATACAGATAACACTTTTTACGAACTACATAGTCTCCTATAGGGGAATCTTCATGTTCCCAATCATGCGGACCTACCATATAGTCTTCATCATATCCAATAACTGGACCTTCATGTCTATAACTATAAATTTTTTCTGGTAAATCTTCATCACGCCAGTTAGTTAATCTGGCGCCTTCGCCAACAAGATTACAGATGTCGTTAAACATCTGAGTATTCATTTTTTCAAACAATCCCTTTGCTTGAATATATCTATCTGCATATTCTGTCATTAATAGATCAGAATCAAACACAGGCCAATTACCTGTGCTTTGCATTTCTTTTAATTCATTATTATTTAATATTGATTTTCTCAATGTCATCTTTTGCAGCGTCGGGAAGTTCTATATGTTCTTCTCCGTCTTTCATTACTACCTTAATAGCACCAATTGAAGCCATATATGCTATCGCGGTCTCTATTCCGTCTTTAACTCCTGCTGGTTTGCCTAGCATGTAGCCACACCATGTCAAAATTAATCCACAACCTACAGCGTACCACGGTTCCATATTATTTCCCCTTATACAGTTTTTTCAAATACCACTTATTCTTAGCAAACCATTCCTTATCAGAATAGTCTACTACCCTTTTTTCCCATGCGAGTACTTCACGCTTATGTTCGTACCATTTCCTGGTTACCCACAATCTGAAGTCTTTAAAAACAAACTGGCTCATATAGGTATTTAGTTGTTCAAACATGAATTTATCCTTATGCGTTACAAACATAAGGCTTGTCCCAAGAACCAACATGGACACTAACGTAATAAGCAGTATCAAAGTAGTCAGTTTGAGCATCTGAATTATCGTAATAAACACGACCACCAGCAAGTCCAGGAGCAGTATGTGCAATCTCTGAAACTTTGTCTAGGATCTTAGCATTTTTCTTACCGTAAAAACTTTCTGTATGGTAATGGTTAATTTGCTCATAACCGTTAATATCAACTTCTTTTTCACAGCGTTCATAGCGATCATATACTGTAGCCTTTTCAAACGCAGGGCCTTCTTTAAAAGTAACACGAACGCCACTTGAACCGTCACGTTTTACACCAAACTTGTATGTTTTACCAAACTCTACTTTAAGTGCTTCGCGGATTGCTTTAACGTCTTCTGCGGAAATATAAGCCATGTACCTAACTCCTGTTAATTTCTAACTATATGTATATTATATGGTAAGATACCTTACTTGTCAACAAAAGAATGCAATCTTTTCCTCAAATAGATCAATAACTTAAAAAATTATTCAGGATTTTTTACAATAAAACTGTCTACAGGATCGCTAACATGACGGACGGCTTTAAAAATGCCCTTGTGGCATAGATAATCTGCTTCAAATACACTACTCCAAGTACCTGGATAAATTGTGTCTGGAGTTTTTAGAGCAAAATTAATGGGTATTTGTTTGCCTGTTGCTGATTCGCTTTTTGGGGTGCGGGTTAACTGTTCTGGGCCTAGCATAATAATACTTCCCGTATCTTTGTTCTTTAAAAGAACATGAAACCTAATCAATTGACATTTTATAGTTCTGTCAAAATGCCCAGACCATACAATTTCTTTACTGTTTGTGTATACTGGGTCAATAACTTTAACTTTAATGTTTTCTAGAGGGTTTGCATTGTGAACAATAGCGAAGGTTGCAAACTGGCAGTAAATACTAACTGCGGTGATTAACATCATTGCAATTAAAAGTAGAGCATATAAGTTGACTCTAAAAAAGTCCTTCACGTTTTCTTCCCCCGTTAAGAGTATTTATCAATCCCAGTGCATTTTATTATTTAATTGGTAGTTAAATTCATTTACTATATATTCCATGTCTTGAATACTGATACGAAAACTCCATTCGCCAAAATTTATACCTACAAACTCTGCAGGTTCGCATTCTGGTCTAGGACCACATGGACTATAGTACCAATAGTATTTTCCTTCTGCTGTTTCCAAACCTTCTACACCACTACGCCAATTATCACAAATAAAAATAAAGTTATGTATGCTCATATACCTATGTATTGCACAATAATCAGTAACTCGAAAACTAATTTTAACCTGTTGTGCTCTTTTGAACACATAAATTTTTATAGGCTTATCCATTAGATAAACATTATTTTCGTCTAACATATTCATTTCTCAATTCTGTTAATGCTTCTATATTGTATTCCTGTTTGTTCTGAAATGTTGTGAAGTAATCTTGTATCCAACGTGAACTAGGAGGTGTTATTTCAAAACGACTATATATATCATGTATACGCTCTAGTCTTTGCCAGTGTTCCTGTTCCATAAGTGCGTTACAATTACCCAGCAACTTCCTATACCATGCATCATCTGCTCGTTGTTTTTGTTCAAACGCATCTACAACACCCTCTATACCTGGAAAATTGTGATTGTCTTCACTGTAGTTTGCATTGACATCATCTTCCATTATATCATTAAATTCACGCATTGCCCAATATTCTAAATCGTTGCGCCATGATCCCATGTATGCGCCAATTACTAGAATAGGCAACCCTTGTGTCCAGGAAAATATTTCTTCTACGTTAGTTGCATGTAAGAGTAGGGAAATGTTTTCATATTTGTGTACAAAGTGTAATAGCCCTTCAAAGTTTTCTCTAGAAAGATGCATACTATTGCGGATATTAAAGTTATAGTAAGCCTTATCCTCATCATCTATATTCCAATAGTCGTCGTGAACACGAACTGTACCAAAATAGCCGTGTTCTCCATCTACTTCTTTTCCGTTTAATTCATATGTTGCCCAGTGTTCATTATGTGGTTGTTCGCCAAAAAAGTCAGGCGAATTATTAAGCAAATATGGGATTTCCATTTGGCTTAAACAACTAGGACTTATTATTAGATATAACATTTATAATTGATTGTGTTTTCGTAACATGTGGTCTTTAATATCAAGTACTTTTTCTTCTTCTATCATGTCAATAATATCGTTGGTTACTTTTATTTCGTGTTGAATAAATCCCATTTTGACATGTAATTCTTCTAGACATTTTTGATAATAAGCAAGTTCTCGCTCTTTTCTATCTCTGATTTCGTAAATTTCAGTTAAGTCTACTATTACACTAGGTTGTATTATTTTCAAGACACGTCTCCCTTATATAGAGGGTGTCCAGGTACGTTGGGCTATTTTCCTGGTGTGTTTTCAAGACACGGCCACTATAGGACACCCTCATAGATATTTAGTTTAATATTATCCCAGTGAGTTTTGTTATCATAGACTCCGCATCTTTTATCACATGCAGTACAGCGTTTTTTACCATTATACAAACTATCCCATAATCTATCCCAAAATGGATTCTGCATTATTGTTTTTAAACTATGTAAGTTTAAATCATGCCATTCTGTATCTTTATACATTTCATGTATTTCGTCGCTTGATATACTTTTATCTTTATAGCGACTTGCCCAGTCACAACAAGGGTGAACTAATCCGTCCTCACTAATAAAAATTCCTTTATCATTAAAACAAATATCATTTATAGTATTAGCAACTGGCCATGTTTTATTACTATATTCCGGATTAATCACTTCATTATGTAGGCCAGCATCTGCAGAACTTTTTGATCGCCAGTCTGTTTCATCATCATCTCTGCTAGATCTGACTACAAATTTTTTGAATCCCATCTGTTTTGCTAAATTCTGTGCTTGTTCTATCTGGTGTCTATTCCAAGGAAATTCAATAAGTTCCCAAACACTAATACATTTATGATTTTCTAAAAATGCCTTTGCATTTTCCATTATTTTGTTAAAATCAACTCTTCTTCTATATATCCAGTTTGTATCTTCTAATCCATCTATATTAAATTTAATACTATCTTGTTCATTTAAAATTGAAGCGAGTTCTTTAAAAAATTCAGGAGTTCTTAATCCGGCATTAGTATGTATATTAAATTCACAATTAGGTTTATGTGTTTTTATTCGTTTTATGATTTCTAAAAAATCAGGATGTGTTAATGGGTCACCTGCTGTGCCACATAGTAGTATAGTCACATCGTCAGCGATGCAATCTTCTATAAGTATATTATCTATGGTATCCAGTGTTATATAACGGTTAAATTCTACATTACCATTTTTATATAATCCTGCGTCAGTTCTAATATATCTGACGCAACCAGGACACCAAGCATTACAGGCCGTAGTTAACTCAAATTCAATATGTTTAATTTCATCATACTTCATTCTGTTGCACAAAAGCACGTTCTTGGACAAAGTGGCCAGGTGATTTCATAGTCCCATGTTCCATGCCCATGTCTTCTAACATTCCACGAATTTCATCATTGAAATCAGGTCCGCCACAAATCATGATGCGGTCTCTTGTGAGATCAAATCCAGTATCATCTTTTCCGAGGTCCCTAAACAGGTCACCTCCTCGTATTTTTCCCGTAATTCTCCCACTGAATCGCCCGGGCTCACTAGGCTCCTCTCTCGTGACACTTTGGTACACTGTAGCGCCGTAGGATTCGAGTTCATCCCTGAACACGAGCTCAGCATTAGTGCGACAGGTATGAGTAATAATAACTTCGTCATAATATTCGTATGCCTCCTGATGACGGGCAATCGACAAAAACGGTGCTAATCCTGTGCCAGTGCTAATAAGCCATAGTCGTGGCTTTTCATGATCTAAATTATACATATTTAGATTTGTTAATAGTAGTGTGCCAACTGGACGGGTACCGACTTCAATTTCATCCCCGATTTTGATATGTTGTAGACGACTTGTAAGAGGTCCGTCCTGAACTTTAATACTTAAGAATTCTAACCAATCGTCGTCTGGGCTATTGGCTATACTATAGGCGCGGCTAATATCATCATCGCCCATACCAACCATAGTAAATTCTCCAGGTCTAAATGGACGCTTCCATTCTCCTACCTTTGTAGTTTTAAACCAGAATAAATCTTCGGTGAAATGTTTTACATCTAAAACAGTTTCTAAATTTTGCATTATATTTCCTTATAAAATTGTATATTGATACCGCTCTTTAACCAACGATAATTTGGTCTGTTCTTACTTACGCAACTTGCATGAATTTGACATGCATCAAATATCATAATACTGCCAGGTTGGAAGTTGAGTACTGTCTCTATACTTAGTCCTTTTAAGTTTTCTTCGGGTATATGAGGGAACAAAACATCGGTTTCCTTGCTACTCCCAAATACTGTAAATTCTGGATATTCTCTACTAATTGTATAATCACTATTATCTTGACTGCTTATACTTACACGATCTAATGTAATACTATTACCTATGTGCCTTTGATTAAAAAATGCAGTATATGCTTCCGCGCCTTCTGTAATTAGTAAAGGTATGACACAACTTTTATAAGGTATTACATTGTTTGACCATTCATACTCATTACATTCTTTTTCAGTCAATAGATCCACATGTGCATCATGTAATTGTGTGGTGATGTAATAATTACCAGAATGGTTTTTCGCAAACTCACCTATATGTTCTATCATACGTTCTTCAAACCAAGGAATATGTGATATGAGTGTATCTACATCACACAATGGTTGTATATTATTACTAGTGGGTGTCCATTTAATTCTTTCTGCTAACTTAAATTGTAGTAAAAGTAACGTGTCTAATTCTTCATTAGAAAAGAAATTATCCACACTAACAGCATAATCAAATCTATCAACAATTTCTTGCTTATATTTCTTACAATTATCTATATACATGTGAATATGCTCAATCCAATTTTTCTTGTTATGCCTTGCTTTAAAAAATCACCAGCACAATGTAGTCTAGCACCATCAAATATTATTATATCACTAGGGCGCCATATATTCATACTTTCTAAACTTAATCCATGGTATCGTTCATATGGTTGGTGTGTAAAATTATCTTCCCACGTCTGTTTATCAAAGTCTTTACCAGTATAGTTTATTAAAACACTATTATCTAATAAATCTTGATTAAAATGTACCTGGTTGGATGCAAGTCCGCGGCGTTCACCTTTAAATTTGCCACCATGTCTTATTTTAACAGGACCGTCTAAGTAACACTGATCAAACACACCAAACTTTGTTTCTGTATGTCCCCATAACGCCAACGGTATTACAACAGTTTTATATAAATCATAAAACTTTGAACTGTCATCATTATGTATAATATGTGGATATGTAACATCAAAAAAGTTAGCAAAATATATCGTATGATCACCAATATATGGAGTAATTATATCCTCTACTGTTTTAATCCATTCTGGATAACCATGATGATTAGGATTATAATTAACAGTAGTAGGACCTGTAGTTTTTACAATTTTTTCACTGTTTTCATAAACATCTAATAGTTTTTTTAAATTGTCTTGACTAACTACATTTTCTACACGTCTAGTAGATTCTAGTCTATCTAAAATATGTTGTTTTTGTTCAGGTGTTCGCATATTTTGAAATCAACACTTCATAAGTTTTATCAAACCAATCACGTTTTTGTCTATATACCTTTGAATAATCCAATATATTATTTCTTAAACTATTTGTCCATGATATTTCTAAATAGTCTAAAATATTATCTGCATCATACCAAAATGGTGTATTAACCACAAGTGCATTAGGATTTGCTTTTATTGTTTGTTCTATACTACCATAATCGTTTTGTAGTTTTTCTTGAAACAATCTATCTAAATTATCTGCAGGAATCATTTCAATTTCTTCACGACCATTTTGTATTGCGTGGTATAGATCCCAATGCATAAAATTCAACTGCCACATGTATTTAAGTTTTTTATCAGAAAAATCTCTCAATGCTTGTTTATGATATCTACCATACCATAATTCCTTCCAAACACCCAAATCTTCACCGCCAACAAATACATGATCCTGCCACCAAACTTCACTATCGTCATCTACTTTTTTTGCAGTCAATAATTTGAACGCATGACTAATTACATAATGAAAACAGTCTTCAAGAGCGTCTGCATTAGCAAGTATTACACGATCACCAGGAACCGTCTGTGAGGGTTCACACATAGCACCAAAATAGTTACTCCATATAAGTATATTGTTCCATTCTGAGAACTTGTACCAGGGTGTTAAGAAGTCTCCAGGTACGTTTTCCATGAGTCGCATCGTTTCATCATGTTCATCATAGGTGCGAATATCCTCTACTAGTGTACCTAGTAAAGGATTTTCAAATTGTGCTTGTATTTTTCCGCTACGCCACGGTGCATTGTAAATTTGAGGGCCTATACCTTCTTCTTCACATAACCACCATGCTATACTATCTTGTGTACCGTTGCGGTCTCCATAAATTGATACTATCATATTTCTATTTATTTGGTATCCCGTAGGGGACTCGAACCCCTGTTGCCGCCGTGAAAGGGCGAAGTCCTGGACCGCTAGACGAACGGGACATAATGGTGGAGCCAACAGGGATCGAACCTGCGACCTTCTGAATGCAAATCAGACGCTCTCCCAACTGAGCTATGGCCCCTTATTATGGCTCCCCGAGCAAGACTCGAACTTGCGACATACGGATTAACAGTCCGCCGTTCTACCAACTGAACTATCAGGGAACAGATTGGAGCGGGTGATGAGATTCGAACTCACGACAACTTCGTTGGCAACGAAGAGCTCTACCACTGAGCTACACCCGCATTGTGTAATAATTATATACACACTTTATTTATCTGTCAAGAGATATTTTAAGTAAGGATACTGATCTATGAATTTTACAGGGCGATGACTATCCCAATATTTAATAATAGAATTTAAATGTGCTATTTGTACAGGGTCAGGATTATATTTTTGTTTTAAAAGATCGTTAACGAATTCAGAACCTGTATTGAAATCCAGATTTGAGTTAGCAATCGTATTTGTTATTCTTTTGTACGCTTCTTGTCTTAATTCATCAGTAAGCAAAGAAGTGTGCAAATATGTTTGATTGTTGGTTTGATACACTGGACTTAAATTAGCATGAAGACCAATACTATCAGCATATTCAAAAACTTCATGTAAATGTAATGCATTTAACAGATGAATCACAGGATCAAGGCTTACTTTAAAATTTTTATATTCATCTGACATTTGTTTGAATAGTCTTAAATTACTATCAACTGCACTCCATTTGCTAGGATAACGAACATAATTTAAAACATCACCTACTGCGTCTAAACTGATAGTTAATTTTACATTCTCAAAATGTATTAACTTTTCGCTAAACCATTTACTTCTAACTACTGTTCCATTGCTAATAAAACTAATTCTTATATGCTTTGAATCACCAGTTTCAACTAGATAATCAATGACATCTAAAACTTCTGGAAGTAGGAAAGGTTCACCTCCGTCTAATTTTAATATACGAATCTTATCACTGTTTTCTTTCACATATTGAATAATATGATTATGATCTTTCCAGTCCTTTCCTTCCTGTATTACAAAATTATCTAGTCCTGCTTCTTTTTTATATTCTTTTACTCTTTGTGAAATGCTCGTGCTAACAATACCGTTACACATAACACATTCAAGATTACATTTATTACTAGGACGAACATCAAAATTAATAGGAAGAGGAACATCTAAACTAATAAAATCGTTTACATCACCTATAAATTTATTATAGACAAAATTATCCCACTGTCGTTTACTTTGATCGCCTGTTTCTTCCATTAACTTACAAATACGACAAGAGTCTGGAAGTACACCATCTAACATTTGTTGTCGTGTATTACGATAAAAATCACTATACCAAATATCTTCTACAGTGTTTTCTGTTGTTATATATTTTTCTATACGTTCTTCACTTTCACAACATAATCTAACTCGATTATTTTCTACATACATTGTTGTAAATGGAAGTATACAGAAGTTTTTTCTGTCCATAATTACTTACTATGTGGAGGCATTTTTGCTTCAACAAACCAGACATGCTCTCGCTTACCTGGGTGATATTTACGCATACGCAACTTGTGTCCTTCACGGATTTGACTTAGTGTTTTAGGATGCACAAAATGAAAACTTGCACTACCACGACTTTCGCCTTCTGGAATCATCCACACTTTATCGTTACGGTTTTTCTTTTTACCGGCCATTGTCTTAGCCCTTTCTATAATAATAGTATTTATTTTATTCCGCAAACACTACGACAAGGTTGCCATTTTGCGGTGTCAAGTGCATCTTGTATTTCCTTTACAAAATAATCACTTTCTAATATTTCTTGATATGTATGTTTTTCTAAATTATTACATTTATAACCATATTTTTGCCAACTGTCATGTAATGCGTTCATTTTTTCTGTATCATATAATTTACCACTTACATGACAGCAAGGCCAGATATTATGATATGAATCTATTTGTATACTTTTTTTATTAAAATATTTACAAGGATGTGGGACCGGTATCCCTGTATCTGGAGTAAAACTGCGTTTAAATCTTTTTGCAAAAAATAACTTATCGGTAGGAATATTATCATAACATTTAGTAGTTGCAGCTATTTCATTATTTGTATTCCATACTGTTCTTGTATAACTTCTTCTAAACCAAATAGAAGAAAATCCATACTCCTTAGCCATTTCAATGGCTCTTGGTATTTCATCAACATTGTGATCAAATACCGTCATCTGCCAAAAACCAACACCGCCATTGTCATTAAAAACTCTGGCATTTTCTAAAACCTTTTCAAGTTCTACATCTACTCTATAAATTTCATGAGATTTTTGTGTTGTACCATCTATTCCAAAATTTAAACGATGTCTTTTAAAATTATCTCTTAATAATATAGCAAAGTCTTTCCAAAATTCTTTGCTTCGAAGGCCACCATTTGTATTCACCACTAATTGTATGTCAGGCTTTATTTCTTTTACAATCCCTAGCATTGGAATGATATCAGGATGCATTAGAGGATCACCCCAGTTACCGTTAAATTCAAGTCTATATATATTTTGATCAATCAAATCAGAATACCAAAGACGTCTCCAAATATCAAAATCAAAATGAGTAACAGGTATTTTTTCTAACTGTTGTGTTCTGGCACAACAAGGACATCTAGCATTACAATAACTAGAAATATCTATCTCCAGGTTAATTGTATTTTGTAACCACTGCATTATATAACAATCTTTTCAATAAGATTCCATTGCCCTGTGGTTACGTCATCGAAACCTGCAACTATTTCTTGAACACCAGGTGATCCTGAATATCGCATATACCTACAAAATATAGCATAAGAATCATTCAGGGACAGTGTATCTTTACGAAGTGTTTTACCTTTTGTAAACTTAACTTCTATCCAGTACGTCTTCATATAAAGTATTTAGTAGTGCTTCAACTTTGTCAAGTCTTTTAGACAATGAGCGGTTTGTCAGATACGGCTTGACACCTTCTTTTTCATCTTGTTCACGCATTCTACGCTTCATATATTCTTCGTGGCTTTCTCTCATTTTTTTGCCTTTCAATAATAACCCGGGACATGCCCGGGTTACTAATTCTCCATATTATATTGTTCTTGATAATGTATGTCCTACGTTAGGGTGTCTGTGGTTATCCCTGAGTCCTTAATTAATACTTTCTATATGTTTGGTGCGCCTGGAGGGACTTGAACCCCCACGCCTCGCAGCACCAGAACCTAAATCTGGCGTGTCTACCAATTTCACCACAGGCGCTTTAAAATGTCCTATAAGGCTAACCGTGGCCTTATGCGTGTTTATTAAGTAACAACCCTATGCTTTAAAATACTTCTTAGCCATTTCCAACATGTCATCATATTCAGCAATCTGTTTAATTTCACTTTCAATTGCTTCAATAATATCTGGATGTTCTCCAATACCTGCTGGATTTGTCAAATACACTTCAACATTAGCAACGTGTTTGTCAATGTGTCCTTGAGCATGGCTAACAAATGCCTTCAATAATTGTTCACGCATTTGTCTACCTTTCTTTGTTTATGGTGCTGGAGGAGAGACTCGAACTCCCGACCTGATGATTACAAATCAACTGCTCTACCAACTGAGCTACACCAGCATTATTAACTTGTACTTTATTTATCTAGCAGAGATTGTTACTCTGATAGGAACCTCGTCACCAGGCTGTACTTGCTTGCTAGTAGTAAAGTTCACTTTCATTCCATTGTAACTTGCTGTTACACGGTTACCAGCAAAATGCTCGTTAACTTCGTTCGTATAACTTGTGCTACACTGAGTTTCTTTTCTATAACCAACAACTACATCGCTTTTACGATTATTGCCATGAGCATTACCAAGCAAACCGCCAATCACTGCGCCAGCTGCTCCGTTACCTTTTGCATTACCAATTTGGTTACCAATAATACCACCAATAATAGCACCGCCTAGGATATCACCAGTCTTATCATGACCACCGCTTTGTCCATAAATCGGTACATCTACTTCAGTACATACCTGACTTGGAACACGAGTGGTAATTTGTTTGAACATTGGCTGTACACTCTCTACTGTAGCCATTTGGTAATAGGATTCAGCCTTGGCAATGCCGCTAACACCCAATAGAAAACCAACACCACAGGCAATAGCAACAGTATGGAAATACTTTTCTTTAAACTTCATAGTTCACTCCTTGTTTAAAACGGTATGTCGTCATCATCAACTATACTCATATTAGCACATTCGTATAATTTGTCAACCTCTTTTTGTAGGTCTAACCCAAGTTTTTTTGGCTGATCTAAATTAAGTTCGAACTGGTCGAAATCAGGTTCCCGATATTCATCAAGATAATCAGGACTGGTTATTTCATCCCACCAGAGGTTTTTTGTGCGGCTCATACCAACTCCGGAAACATTTGTTTAACATAATTCCTGACAATAATGTCAGTTTTGGTGTCTACACCACCAATCTTTGTTTTGGGTGTTTCCACTCCCAAACAATAGATCTCGTCCTTCGCTACACGAAGTAATTCTCTCTTGTTCAGTTTTTGTACCTGATCAAGATTAATTTGCTCATTAACGATGGCACTTAGTACATATTCTGCCACATCCTGATGAGTCATCGGGATTTCTATCTTAGCATTAATGCGCTTCACACCATCTGGATATACTTGCGCTCTCATATTTTTCCTCTACCATTAAGGTTTACTTCAACTAATATATACATTATACATGAAAGTCTTATACTGTCAAGTAAAAGATGTTACTTTTTTAAACTTTTTTTGCCTTTAACTAATAGTTAAGGCATTGGCATAGTTATATCGGTTGTATAATATGCGATTATTACCACCAAAAATACTTGTTGCTGTATTAAACGCATTGGCGCCTGAATCCAACAATAGTCCAGTGGTTGATTCGTTGATAATTAGTTGTTTCAATTCTTGTGGTGTTAAGTCTGGCCTACTCTGTAAGTATAACGCAAGAACTCCTGCTACTTGTGGGCTAGCCATACTTGTACCATTAAGTCTTCCTTGTTTGTAATTACTGTTTCCATGATATGAAACTCCACTATATACATTAGTATTACTCACAGAACTCATAATATAGCGTCCTGCAGCATAAATGTCAACTCCAGAGCCGCTTTCACTGAATGTTGTTTTGGTTTCGCTTCCGGTTAACATATCTAATGCGCCTACTATAAACGCTTCATCATCAAAAGGACTACTTCCTCTCATATAATATTGGGTACTCGCTGATGTGTTCCAGGAACCGGTACTAAAATTGTAAGTTACACATGTTACTGTATTATTGTAGTCCACACTGCTTGGAAGAGCAATATTATAGCCATTATTTCCAGCCGCAACACATACATGTACACCAGCATCAATTAATTCTTGTATATCAGCATCAACACTTGTTACTCTAGTATTAAGTGGTCCATAGGTTCCAGTCCAACCGTCTGTACTCATGCCATATGCCCATCTTTTAGTAGCAGTATCAACACTTGTACCACTATAACTGGTTCCCCTAAAGTTAATACTATGTCCTAAACTAGCATTAAACTGATAGTAATCAGCATATCCCCAACTCATGTTTACTACCGTTGGGCGACCGTTTGTTTTACTGCGATGCCATTCTTTGATGACATCAAAACAATCAGTAATACTTATACCTGTTCCACTGTCGCCTGAACCTTCTAATCCACTAACCTTTACACTGTATATTTGAGCACCTTTTGCCCAACCAAATGTTTTACCAGCGACTGTTCCAGCACAATGAGTTCCATGTCCATCAAAATCTCGATAATGATTACTGCTTTGTGTACCACTTAATCCGCTTACTGTATACCAGTTATGTTGTACTACTCTGCTCGCACCACTAGCATCTGTAAATTCTGGATGATCTACTTGTAATCCACTATCTTGTATTACTACATCAACACCAGTACCATCTAGATTGTAATTGTATTCACTAGTGCTAACAAGACTTCCGGTTGCGTATGGATTTACATCACTGCTATGTCTTACTTTGCCCCAATCATAATTTGTTCCACTATTGCTTGTACTGTGTGGAAAACTACCACTTTGTGTTGATCTAAGAATAGGACGTAATCCTCTATCTTCTGGTGTGCGCTCAACTGCTAACACTCTTGGATCTCGTCTTAGTGCCAGTGCTTCCGCTTCGGTTAAACTATAGTGTGTATTTCTGTTACTACCAGGTCGTAAATTAACTACATCCACACTACGTTGAGGAATAACATCATTACCATACTGACTGATAATATCGGCATGTAATTCTTGCCAATCCTGCCCTCTGTTTACTGTAACGATGTATTCATGTTCCATTAGAATAAGTTCTGCCAAGTAGTTCCATCATAACATTTCGCTTTGTTATCACTTGTATCAAAAATTAGATCTCCCGCCTGTGGGCTAATAACCGCGCTTGTTGTAGTATTTGCTAGTCTAAATGGTTGATCAACACTGATAGTATCCTGTGCTTGTAGGTTGATTGTACTACCGCTGTTGATTGTCATTGCGCCACTACCACCCCAGGTTAAACTGCTAGTAACTGTTAAGTCATCAGTAGTCAGTGTATTAATGGTAGTTGGTGTACTCGTAGTAGCACCTCTGTTAGTAACAGTAGCAAGTGTATCTGCTTCTGCTGTTAAGTAACCTGCTAAACTAGGTGGAGTATATGTAAATTCACCGTTGCTCTGATTAAATGATAATGTTCCAGTACCACTAGGAGAATTTTGTACAACGCTTAAATCAGTATATTGTATTCCGCCGCCACTACCAGATCCGCCAAGTGGAGGAGTATATGTAAATGTGCCTGTAATAGGATCGTATACTAAACTACTAGTACCCGCTGGATTGTTTTGAACAGATAAGTCGCCAAACTTAATATATCCTGTTAAATCTGTACTACCGTCTGTGTTTGTTGTTGTATTGTTATTGTTTAAATTAGTTGTAGTATTGTTTGGTGGGAATACAGTAACACCACTTTCAGGAACACCTACTACTCCGGGATCAGTTGGTTGAGTAGTAATAGGAGAACCAGTGCTGGTATCACCACCACCATCTTGTACAGGAACATCAGTATAGCCTATAATTCTACCACAGTAATCATAAGTAGGAAGTCTACTGTTTACGCCAACATCAGCATCAGTACCAGTTCCACCTAGTAATTTTTCTTTTAGTTCTGGCTCCAACAGATAATCAAAAATACTGTTTCCGTTACCATCTACTTCATATTCATCAAGTATCTTAGCCGAAACCAATCCGCTAGCAATACTTTGTGCTTGTCCAACAGTCATATTTGCTGGATCATGTACTACACCCACATTGGTATTTGTTCTATCTGGGCCTATTGTTGCCCAAATACTACCACCTTTATCGTATACAGGACTTACAGTGTTTTCAAAATCCATGAGATTTCTCATGTCATTTCTCCAACCTTCAGCAAATGCCTTCCATTGATCAATGGTATTTTGAGGAATGTTTCCTAGGTTGTTCCAGTACTGACCAATTTCATTTAGCAGTCCACTAGTAAACAAATCTGGATTAAATTTACCGTCAGCACCAATACAACCACCAATATCACTAGTAGCCATTTTACCCAGGGCATCAAGTAGTTGTTTGCCTGTGCCAGTAAAACTACCAAACATATCTGCTAGTACATTAGGTATAGGTCTCGGATTAATTGGGGTGCCGCAGAAGTTAATCATGTTGGCAACAGCCGCAACATCTGCCACTGCTTGATTGAGTCTTTTTACTACATTTTCAATATTTGTGTGAGCGAGAAAGTTATCCAGTTCTGCTTCTAGTTTTTCCAATTCTGCTTTTAAATCAGCCAGTGCTTCAGGTAGTTCATCTATCAATCTACCCAGGTTAATTTTTAAGCACATCTGGATATTAGGAAGTTTTAATCCATTACCTGCTAATAACGCACAGATAATTTCTCTGACCGTCATAGTGGTACTACCAGTAACGACAGTTTCGCCTGTGTTTAAATCCGTGGTTGTTTCTGTGGGTATTGTAACCTTGCGATTTAGATATTCATTTACGTCTGTAGGAAGACCACCACTACCAGTAAAATCAGTCATATTATCCTCCTATGTAAACGTTAGGACTGCCGCCACTAGCATCTGGACCACAATGTGGTGGGATAGGACATAGAGCGTCTGGACTTGCTGGATTGCCGTCCAGCACTACTAACTTACCGCCAATATAAACTTCTGGATTTGCGGCATTAAGTCCGCCGCCGCCATGACTATTTGGATTGCCGTCTACTGCTGTAAGTAAGTTATTTGTGAATACGTTTGGGTTGGCTGCATTTGTACTTGCGCCACATACTCTACCATCTGTATCTCTATGAACTTTGGGCATTAGTTTACTACTTGAATATTGCTCGTACTCTGAACGTATGTTTTGGCTGCGTCCTTCGCAGTTTTTACAATACATATAATACTATTTAGTTTTATGGAAAACTTAGCATCCTGATCTACTGTAAACATAAATGGTGCGAGACCTGCTCCGCCACCTTGTCCTGCTACTAGCATTAGTGGCTTTTTAAGTACCACATCTTTATCTGTTTCATTTTCAAGTGTGGCTACCATTTCCTCACCTGAACTTAATTTAACGCTGACAATGTCGCCAACTTTATAGGGGGTTTGAATTAACATTATAAACTTTCTCCAGTGCCGTTGAATCCTGTGTTTTCAACATATTCTACTAACTGCTCATATCCCCCAACTACATGGCTGTTAATAACAATTTGCGGAACAGTTCTTGCGTTTGGAATTGCTTCAAGTAATTCTTCACGAGTACAGTTCACGCCAATTTTCTTTTCTTCATAATTTACTTTCATTCTTTCAAGTAAATTTTTTGCTTGTACACAATAAGGACAGTTGTCTTTACTGTATACAACAACTTGTGATCTCATATTTTTCTCCTTATTTTAATATTTATTTAAGGTGCTTTTGTCTTATAAGCATGACTACTTGGTAAACCACCGGTTAATCCCCATTTGTGAGCAAGATAACCTTCTGCTTTTTCTACATCTGAAATATCTGTGCCACCTGTGCCTGGAACACCTGCCACATGGAAGTATTCTGCCATACGCCCATCTAATTTTACACCTGCTCTGTTACGCATCATACGGACATCACTAGCATTGGTATCCATTGATAGGTTATAAGCATCTGTTGAAGTTGCTGTTGTACCGTTGATTCTACCAAAGATCTGATTGCCTGTTTTGTTGAATACTATGCTGACTATGACCCAAGTGTTTATACTAATACTGGTTGTAAAGGTGTTTCTGGAAACACCGGTAACAATACTGTTACCACCGTCATAGTCAATCTCGCCAGTCCAGGTATTGTTGCTCTGACTGCTTGAAACCGCATAAGTTCTTGAGCCGTCGGCACTGAAGAAACTATCTTTTGTGGAGTCTGTGGCGTGGTACTGGAACACACCTATGGCCCAGTGATTACCACTACTGGCATATGGCCCTGATCCTGTGATTAAACTTTCTGACCCGTCAAAGTCCCAAACATTCAAACTGTTAAGACCACTACTGATTCGTGTTGGAGATCCATCTATTGAAGTAACAAAGTTACCTGCTTTGTCAGTTACAGTGTTAAGTGTTGAACTACTCAGTGTGTAACTGCTTGTATCGCTGGCATCATACCAAAGTGCTGGTGTTATGTCTGTACTAGGATCCCAGGGTGCCGCAGATCTAAAAGTGCTTGCTCTGCGCCCTGCTCTAAAACTGTGGGTAAAAGCACTAATAAAAGGCATTATGCGAAGTCCACTAACTGTCCAAGCACTATATAACTACCGCTTGTTCTTAGTATACTAAAACTAACTACATCTACACCGTTATTTGTACCACTCGGTGCTGATCCACCTTGCCATACTATTGTTCTACTATTTCCATCAGTTTGTACCGCACTAGGTATTCTAGCAGTAGCGCCTTGGTCAATCACCAATGTTATACCAGTACCATAGTTTGTGTTTAGTCCAAGATTTGTAAAGTTTGCTGTAAAGTTAGCACTTGGGCTTGTGTGATAAAATATATGACCATTATCACAATCGTGTGTTACTGTACCACTTGCTCCAGTGATTGTACTGAATGCTTCGAACGTTCCACTTTCAAATGTAGCATTTCCGTTAACAGTAAGTGTATCACCTATTGTTGTACTTATACCAGTAGCACCTATTGTAATGGCGTCAGTTTGTGTAGTACCAATGTCTACACTACCGCTTGTTAACGCACCACTACCACCTGTAATAATTGTGTCGCCACCTTGACTGTTTAAGTCAGTTGCGTCACCACCTGTGATTGTTAAGTCATCGCCATCGCCTGATGTAGTAGCGGTTGGTTCTATACTACTAACATTAATAGTACCGCCTGACACCAAGTATCCACTTAAATCTGGCGGAGTAAATGTAAACACACCACTAGTATTATCATAACTTAGACTTGCTACTCCATTTGCGGCTGTAGTAACACTTAAATCAGTAAGAGCAACGCCACCGCTACTTAACAAATTAGTAGTATCTGTTAAGTCACTTACGTCTGCTGGAATTGTTGGTGTGTTAGTTAGGCTTGTATAATCGCCATCGAATAATAAACTGGTTGTGTCTGTTAGATCACTTACATCACTTGGAATAGTAGGTGTGTTAGTTAGGCTTGTATAATCGCCATCAAATAAAACTGGT
>Ga0181598_1002160_pt1 | contig 18236 bp, 20 predicted proteins | sample 041ome_4_FD_153295 | JGI IMG/M metagenome (GOLD analysis project Ga0181598, IMG submission 153295) | Coastal salt marsh microbial communities from the Groves Creek Marsh, Skidaway Island, Georgia - 041404US metaG (spades assembly) | ecosystem: Environmental > Aquatic > Marine > Intertidal zone >... | reverse complement strand
TATTCACTCCTACTATATCAATATCTGAATTTTTAGCGATACATCCTGCAACCATAAAAAATGCAGCCGAGGATATATCTGATGGCACAACAATATCGGTTGCGTGTAATTCTTTTACTGTTGATATACAAGCAACATTATCAATTGAAGAAACATCTGCCCCAAGACCTCTGAGCATTCTTTCAGTATGATCTCTAGTTGGTGCTGGCTCTGTCACGCAAGTTCTACCAGAGGCATACATACCGGCAAGAAGAATTGATGATTTTACTTGGGCTGATGCCATCGGCATTTCATAGCTTATTCCAGTAAGATTTTTTCCACCAATGATTTTCAAAGGAGGTTTTCCGTCATGACTTTCGATTTGTGCACCCATTGAATTTAATGGATTGATTACTCTTCCCATTGGCCTTTTAGATAATGACTCATCTCCAATCAGTTCGCAAGAAAAAGACTGCGCGGATAACAGTCCGCACATTAATCTCATTGAGGTGCCTGAATTACCAAGATCCAAAGGCTGATCTGGTTTTTTTAGACCATCTAGACCTACTCCATGGATGGTTACATCAGTTCCATTCCTATCAATTTTTACCCCCATATCTTGAAAAGCTTTCAAGGTACACAAAGCATCTTCGCCATCAAGGAATCCACTAACATGAGTAACACCATTGGATAATGATCCGAGCATAATTGAACGATGGGATATTGACTTATCACCAGGAACCTTAACTGATCCTTTAAGACTGTTTACAGGATTGGCAATAAACTGACTCATAATTATTTTTTCTTAAGCCAGTTGTCTCTAGATTGTTTTGCATTTAAGAATAATCTATCAATTCCATCTGAATCATGATCTTTAATCATATTACTAAGATTCTCTAGATTATCAATGTAGCCGCTAATATGATTGGTAATCTCATTAGCGTTATTAAGGCAAATATCTCGCCACATAGTATGATCACTGGAAGCGATCCTAGAGAAATCTTTGAATCCTCCAGCAGCATAATCAAAGGCATCTTTATTTTGACTCATTAGATAATCAACAAGATTAAATGCTAGCATATGGGGAAGATGAGAGGTCATTCCAAGGATACTATCATGTTGGATTGCAGACATAACTTCGACATGAGCTCCGATATCTTCCCAAAGGGAAATGACAATATCCAGTGCATTTTGGTCAGAATTTTTTTCAGGAGTAACAACCACTCTCTTACCATTGAATAGATTGGCATCAGAAAACTCCACGCCATTTTTCTCCTTTCCGGCAATGGGGTGAGCGGGGATAAGAAATTGAGGAAAGCTTCCAAACACCTTCTCGGCAGAGGCTATGAGATTATGTTTGGTACTACCTACATCAGTAACAACAGTTTTTTGTCCTAAAAATGGTTTTATATTTTCAAGGATTGTCTCAAAAGCATTCACAGGTGTTGCCAAAACAACCAAATCTGAATTAGATACCGCTTCCTGAATATCAGTAGAGTAATCATCTAATACTCCAAGTTTTTTGGCAATTTTGAGGTTCTTATCAGTTCGAGCATAACCCATCATAAGAGTTGCAGGATTCTTCTCCTTAACTGCCCTTGCTAAAGAACCTCCGATAAGTCCGACACCGATAATACAAATTTTGTTCATATCAAATTATTTCTTTAAGGATCTCAAGGAATTTTGCATTCTCAGCATAAGTCCCAACTGAGATCCTAAGATAATCTTTCATTTCAACAGGGCGCACTATTATGCCCTTTTCTAAAAGTTTTTGATTTAATTCCATGCTGTTGGAAACTTTAACACTAATAAAATTAGCATGAGATTTAATAAATTTAAGTCCTAAACTTCTAAATCCTTCTTCAAGCTGTAATAATCCATCAGAGTTTACTTTTACTGATTCAGCAAGAAAATCTGCATCTGATAAAGCGGCAATAGCTGCCTCCTGCGCAATTAAGTTAACATTAAAGGGTTGTCTTATTCTATTTAAATAATCTGCAATTTCCTCGCTAGAAATAGAATAACCAACTCTAAGTCCTGCAAGACCATATGCTTTCGAAAAAGAACGGGTAATAACCAAGTTAGGGAAATCTTTCAACCAATCAATATAGACATCTTCGACATCAAGATACTCAATATATGCTTGGTCTAAAACAACAATAATGTCGTTTGAAACTTTTTTAAGAAAATTGTAAATCTCTTCGTTACTTAATAAAGTTCCAGTAGGATTATTTGGATTTGCAATGAAAATTACCTTTGTTTTATCAGTAATAGCTTCATACATTGCATTTAAATCATGCCCAAAATCATTCGCTGGGGCAACAATAGCTTTAGCACCAATCGCCTTAGTGACTAATGGATAGACAACAAATGCATATTGAGAAAAAATAACTTCATCATCTTTTGAGCACACGTAGGCTCTGGGTATCAGCTCAAGAATATCGTTTGAGCCATTTCCAAGTGTGATGGACTTAGCTGAAACAGATAATTTTTTTGCCAGTGCATCTTTCAAATAATAACCATTACCATCAGGATATCTTCCAATTTGAGTTATGGCGCTTTTAATCGCTTCTTGTACTTTCTTAGAAACTCCCAGAGGATTTTCATTACTTGCTAACTTTATTACATTAGAAAGCCCATATTCTCTTTGAATTTCACTTATAGGTCTTCCACCTTGATAAGGAGTTAGTGAGAGAATAGATTCACAAACACTCATAGAACGCAGATTGGATATGACCCTAAGACATCAAGTTTTAAAACTCTATCCTTGACGGCCGAAAGAGCTTTGTTAACTTCAGGATCTTCTGCATGTCCTTCAATATCAATTAGAAATAAATACTCCCATTTCACACCTGGTATTGGATGTCTAGCTAACTGCAGCATATTGATATCATTATCTTTAAACGGCTCAAGAATATTAAATAGAGAACCGGACTCGTGCTTAGCAACTACTAATAAAGAAGTTTTATCCTTGCCAGATGGAGATACGCTCTCCTTGCCAAGAATTAAGAATCTGGTTATGTTTCCTGTTTTGTCTTCAATATTTTTAGCAAGTCTTTCAAGGTTATATAAACCCAGTGCTGCTTCAGATGCAATTGCAGCAGCATTAGATTCTTGAGTGACAATTCTAGCAGCCAACGCGTTAGAAGAAACTGGCCTTAACTCACAGTTAGGATAATGATTTGCCAACCATCTTCTGCATTGATCTAATGCCTGTTGATGAGCGTAAATTACCTTAATCTCTTGGTTAACGTCTGCTGTCATTAATTGATGTTGAATCGATATTTCAACCTCACCGCAAACCTTAAGCTTATGAGAATAAAGCATATCTACTGTTCCACCTACAACACCGTTAGATGAATTTTCAATTGGAACAACACCGTATTTAGCAACGCCCTTTTCAACCTCTTCAAAAATGTCATCAATACTTGCGCAATCGATGGTTGAAACTGCATGACCAAAATGTTTCAATGCTGCTTCTTGAGTGAAGGTTCCTTCGGGACCTAAATAAGCAACCTTTAAAGGCTGCTCAACAGCCAAACAAGCTGACATAATTTCTCTGAAAATATGCGCCATATCTTTATCTTTGATAAGACTCTTATTTCTTTCAATTATTGCCCTAAGAACCTGGGCCTCTCTTTCTGGACGGTAAAAAACATCACTATCTTGAATAGATTTCTTAACTTCAGCGACTTCTTTTGCTAACTTTGCTCTATCTGCAATTAGAGATTGAATATTTTCATCAATAGAGTCAATCTTTTGTCTAAGTTCATCAAGTGATTTTTTTGTCATAATTTATATCTTTCTGACGGTCAGTATGCCTTCAACTTCAGACAATTTATTAATTACATCATCTGAGATTTCATTTTCTAGATCTACTAGAGTGTAGGCAACATCATCTCTAGATTTGTTTAACATATCTACAATATTACCACCCATATCAGCAATCGCAGTACTAATTTGTCCGACCATATTTGGAATGTTTTTATTAGTAATAGCTAAACGCTCTTTTCCAGCTCTTGGCATAACAGCTTCGGGAAAGTTAACCGAATTCAAAATATTTCCATTTTCCAAGTAATCTTTAATCTGGTGAGCCACCATAACAGAACAATTATCTTCTGCTTCTTGAGTAGAAGCACCAAGGTGTGGTAATGCGATTACACGCTCATGATTTTTTCTAGAATCAATAGGAAAATCAGTTACGTAGTATTTTACTGAACCATCATCTAACGCTTTCACAAGAGCATCTTCATCAACGATGCCATCTCTCGCAAAATTTAAAATCACTGCATCTTTTGGAAGTAGTTTTATTCTAGTCTCGTTAAGAATATTTTTAGTACCCTCAGTGAGAGGCACATGAAAAGACACAAAATTACTCTTAGAAAAAAGCTCATCAATACTAATAGCTTGTTCAACACCGGAAGAAAGCTTCCATGCACTTTTAATAGTAATAGAGGGATCAAAACCAATAACATTCATGCCCAATGCATGAGCAGCATTTGCAATTTGCACTCCAATTGCACCAAGTCCAACAATTCCTAAAGTTTTGCCTGGCAATTCTGAACCTGCATAATTTTTCTTTCCTTCTTCAACAGCCACCTTTAAATTATCTATTGGAAGTCCGCGAACATAATCCCATGCTTGGCAGATATTTCTGGAGGCTAGTAACATCGAAGAAATAACCAATTCTTTCACCGCATTAGCATTTGCACCAGGAGCATTAAATACCACAACTCCCTTTTCACTCATCTTATCAAGAGGAATATTATTTACACCAGCTCCAGCTCTGCCCACTGCTTTCAGATTTTCTCCAATCTCCATATCATGCATTTTTGCACTTCTGACAAGAATGGCATCTGGATCATTAGCATCAGAAGAAATTTCATAACCATCTCTTGGTAACTTTTCAAGGCCGACTGATGAAATATTATTTAGGGTTAAAACTCGATACATTATGCGTGCTCCTTTTCAAAAGCTTTCATAAAATCGATTAGTGCATCAATACCTGACTCTGGCATCGCATTATAAATACTAGCTCTCATTCCACCAACACTCCTATGCCCTTTTAGAGCAAGTAGGTTTGATTCATAAGCTTTCTCCAGGAAAAGTTTATCCAAGGAGTCATCAGCTAAAATAAAAGGCACATTCATCCAAGAGCGATATTTAACTGCAACTGGATTTGAATAAAAATCAGACTCATCAATCACACTATAAAGTTTCTGAGCTTTAGTTTGATTAATTTTTGCCATTCCTTCAACACCGCCCTTTTCTTTCAGCCACTCAAACACTCTACCGGCTGCATACCAAGCAAAGGTTGAAGGTGTGTTATACATAGAATCATTCGTTGACTGAGTCTCGTAATTAAACAGGATTGGTTGATTTTCAACAACATTACCTATGAGATCTTCTCTAACAATAACAATCGTTAATCCAGCTGGGCCAATATTCTTTTGAGCGCCTGCATAAATAACACCATATTTTGAAACATCTATGGGTCTTGAAAGAATAGTTGAAGACATATCCGCAACCAAAGGCATATCTACCTCTGGCGAATAATCAAACTCCAGGCCAGCAATTGTTTCATTCGGTGTGTAATGAAGATATGCCGAATTAGCATCAATATTCCAGTTCGAAAAATCATCGATATCTGTATATTTATTTTCAGAACTATCAGTCACCACATTAACATCGCAATATCTTTTCGCTTCAGCGATAGCCTTCTTTGACCAATGACCAGTATGTGCGTAACTTGCGATATTTTTACCCCTTAAGAGATTAATAGGAACCATTGAAAACTGAGCTGAGGCGCCACCTTGAAGAAACAGCACCTTGTAGTTATTAGGGATACCCATTAGATCACGAAGATCTTGCTCAGATTTTTGCGCTAATTCCATAAAGTCAGCACCCCTATGCGAAATTTCCATAACTGAGGCTTTTGCTTTTCCATAGTCTAGTAATTCGCTTTGCATTGTTTCCAAGACCTCACGAGGAAGCATCGCCGGACCAGCACTGAAATTGTAGGCTTGACTCATTAAATATCTCCAATTAAAAATCAATAATAAAGCACAGAATTTTACATCAATACCTTGTATTTTTTTGCTTTGAATAGTCTCTACAGAGCAATTTTAAAACTGCGATAAAGTATAATGCCGGAAGCTAAATCCTCTGGAAATTGGTGAAAATCCAATACTGCCCTCGCAACGGTTAAAGTCCGATACATGGTTTGGTAATTTTTAACATCTACGATGGGTGGTGCGTTAGATCAAAAATGCAATTGATTTTGTATATGTTCTTTCGCCAAAAATATATGAAATCATATTCAAAACTTCTTGCTACAGTCCTTTGTTTGTTCATGACAAATATTGCAAGTGCGATGCTTGGGCCCATTCCAATTTACTTGAACAGTGAGTATCGAACTTCACAAAATACTATAGGATCGACTTCTTCAGGTGTAAGTATTTCAAAACAAGAAATCTTGGCTTCAGGTGCATCCAATATTGGTGAATTATTGGATAGCATTCCTGGAGTTAATTATGAAAGTGGTCAAGGAAACCTAACATCTTTAAGAATTAGGGGAAATGAATCTGAGCATACACTACTAATTATTGATGGTTCAAAGGTAACCATTACAGCCACTCAACCAAACTTAGATGTAATTCCATTAGAAATTATTGAACAAATCGATATTTTAAAAGGACCTTTTTCCGCCCTTTACGGTCCAGGAGCCTTGGGTGGAATTGTTGTAATTAAAACGAATGTAGAGAAAGAAGATTCAAATAGTTTAATTACTTCAATTGGATCTAACAATCTTCGCCAGGTTACCTTTAATTCAAGCAAAAATATTGAAAGTGGTAATATAAACTTTTCTGTTGGAAGTTCATATACTGATGGAATAAATGCCAGAACTGACGATTCCTCTGGAGAAAAAGACTCAATTGAAAAGGATTTTATTCAGCTGGGAGTTAATAAAATAATAAATGATACTTCTAAATTTAAATTTAATTTTTTGACTATAAACGGCGCAATTGGATACGATCCAAATCCAGCATTCGGTGAGACAGAATCTGATGTTAAACCAGATAACAATCTTGACCAAATTAACTTTGAATATAAAAAACAGGTTAATGAGAATTTCTCTTCTGAGTTGATGCTTAATCACCAAAAAACAAAAAGAAGAGGAGATGAGTATGAATTAAATTCTATTTATGTAAAAAATGACTACAAGTTTGACAATGCACTTTTATCCTTTGGGTTTGAGAAAGAATCAGATAAAGACATGTCTTATAGTTCTTACATCAAGCATACTGACATATTTGGACAATATTTAACTTCCTTTAACAAACACAATATAAGTTTAGGTTATAGGCTTGTTAATCATAATAAGTTCAAAAAACATCACACATACAATCTAGGATGGTCGACACCTCTAGATAATGGCATTGAATTAAATGCCAAGATAGGTAAATCTACTAATCTACCTAATCATTATCAGAATCGAATTAATCTAGAATCAGTTACAGCAGCAGCGTTGAATTTAAAACCCGAATACAATAACAGCTTAGAGTTTGGTCTAAATTATCAAAATATTCAAACTACATTGTTCTTTAACAAAACCAAAAATGCTTTTGATTATAGTGAAAACGGAACTCCTTGGCCTATTGATAATGATGATTATTACTTTAATAAGGATAATGGCATTGAAAACAGAGGCATAGAAATTAGCCACAATACTAAATTTAATAATTTGGAGATGGATACCAACTATACATACCTTAAATCAATTGATACTTCGACTAAACTTAGTCAAGGCAGAAGACCTAAACATTCTCTAAACATTAAATTGAGTAATGACTATAAGAATTTTAATAATATGTTTGAACTAATTGCTAAATCAAGTACCTTTGATTATGACAATAATATAACAAATGGTAAGAATTCAGGTTATGGTTTAATAAACTTCGGAACAAGTTATCAATTTGATTCTGAAACAGAAATGCGGTTTAGACTAAATAATTTATTGGATAAAAAATATACTATAGCCAAAACATCTTCTTCAGATAGTTATAATCAACCAGGAAGAGATTTCAAACTAACACTTATAAGTAAATTTTAAAAAGTTATTAATTAAATGATCTTAAAACCACTTGCTATAAAAATTAGCCTTTATTTAATCATTGCAATATTAATGATAGCAACTCGCTCGCATCATTCTATGATTCACTTTGCAGATATAACTATTCCACTATTAATAGTTTTTGGTATCTACTCAAGAGATTTCTCTTATGCTCATATTATTATCCTTCTTGCTTTGACAATTGATAACTATATGATTTTATATGAGGGTGTAAGCGCTAACTGCATCACTCCAGGATATTTAATATTACTAACCTCATACTACTTAATTTTTTCATTAAGTAGATTTGTAAGTTCCATAGAAATCAATAAATTTTTCTATAAAAACTTCAATCTAATCATTCTACTATTAACATTCCAGTGGTTTATAGCAACATTAAGTTACTATGTATTTACCAAAACTTTTGCTAATTCTGGATTTACAGGTTTTCTCTCTTATGTCAATAAATGGGCATTACCTGAAATATTACCAAGTCTTATTTGGATCGGAATAGCCTCACTGACTTTCACTCTATATCAATACACTAAAAGACTTAGCGCCACTCAATTGAAAAGTAATTAATTGATGTCTCAAGACAATTACAAAAAAACTATGCAGCGCAAAAAAGCGCATATCGAAAAAAAAATATCTGAGGCTAACATTGATAAAGGTGTCATAGTTCTTTTGACCGGTAATGGAAAAGGTAAATCAACTTCCGCATTTGGAATGATCTGCCGTGCTTTGGGTTATGATATGAAAGTAGGAATGGTTAAATTTTTAAAAGGTGACCAACCAAGTGGTGAAGATCATTTTTTATCTCAGCATAAAAATATAAATATTAAGCATATGCGCTCCGGTTTTACGTGGGATAGTCAAGATAAAACTCATGACATCGAAAAAGCAAAAGAGGCATGGGAATATGCTCTTAATTTTCTTGTAGATCCAAATATTAATTTAGTAGTACTAGATGAACTGACTTATATGCTCTCATACGAATATCTCCCAGAAGAAGAAGTATTAAAAGCTATAAGTAATAGACCTGCTCAACAACATATAGTAATCACTGGTAGAAATGCAAAACAATCATTAATCGATATAGCTGACACAGTAAGCGATGTTAAAGAGATTAAGCATGCTTTTAATCAGCAAATAAAAGCCCAAAAAGGTGTTGATTATTAACTGTCTTTAGCCGGTCTAAACTCTAGTACAGTTGCGTTGATGCAATAACGACTCTTACCATCAGGGCCATCGTTAAAAACATGACCTAGGTGGATATCACTACTTTTTGATTTTATTTCTATACGATTCATTCCATAACTATAGTCAGGTTTTTCGTAAACCTGCTCACTAACGGGTTGTGTAAACGAGAGCCAACCAGTTCCAGAATTAAAGCGGTATTTTGTATCAAATAGGGGCTGACCTGACAATGCATCAACAAATTGACCTTCCCCTGTATTTTTGAAAAGATCATATTTTTGACAAAATCTTGGGTCGGTACCTTTATTGAAGGCCACGTTATATTCTTCGCTACTCTCTCCAAATTTGAATTTACCTAATAGCTCATAGAACTGAATTGGCTTAAGTGAACCCTCATGCTTACTAACCTGCTTTCCATTTTCAATAAAGAAGATAGTTGGTGTTGCTATTACTTTATCAATATCAAAACCTTTAATTGTTGACTTAGTGGCACTTCTTAAGGGGGTGGAGCCTTTATATTTTGATACCACGTCAGCCTTAAAGTGAAGACAGAAGAAGCAAGTATTGATATCTTCTGAATTAACGACCAATACTTCTTTTCCACCAAGTGGAGTAATAATCTCATTAGGTTGATTAGTACTTTGAGCAAGTAATTCGTTATCTTTGACGGGTACAAATTTAATTCCAGTGGAATGATCTGGACAGTAACCATTAGGATTTTTAACTAAATAGTCTTGATGATAGTTTTCTGCAGGCCAAAACTTATCCAATTTTTGAATTTCTGTCACTATCTTTCCATACCCGTTAGCGGTCAAGAGTGCTTGAAAATCAGACTTAGTTTTATGAGCTATGCTTTTTTGATTATCATTAGTCCAAAATAAGGCTGATCGGTAATTGTTGCCCACGTCATTACCTTGACGATTCTTTTGAGTTGGGTCATGAATCTCCCAAAAGCTTTTAATTAATTTCTCTGAGGAGACTTTTTTTGAATCATAAGTCACCTTTACTGCTTCAGTATGATTGACAATATCTTTGACCTTTTCTTTCAAAGTCTCATCTGCAAAACCAAGAGTTTTAAGGAATTCATAGAAATCCTTGCTTTGCATATTACGATAACTAAGTACCTGGTCGTAGTTTGGATTCTCATAATTTCCACCTGCATAACCTGATACAGCATCAATAACACCGTCGATGTTTTCGAAGTGTTTTTCAACCCCCCAGAAACATCCAGCTGCAAAGACAATATCTAAAATCATTTGAAAATTCTAGATCAAATATGATGATTTTTCACGGAAATTTTTAAGGGTTATGAGGATTCTTTTAAAAGATATCTAATGGCATCTACAAGATATGAAACAGTGACAATTTCAATTCCAGAAATCTTCTTTTTAGGCGAATTGAGTTTTGGAATAATTGCAACTTTATATCCATGTTTTTTGGCCTCCTGTATTCGCTCTTCCGCATTATAAACAGGTCTAACTTCACCCGTTAGTCCAACCTCTCCAAAAGCAATCCAATCGGATGGAATGACAATATTTTTGATCGAAGAAACTATAGACAAAATCACCACTAGGTCAGATGCAGTCTCTGAAACCTTAATACCACCCACTATGTTAATAAAAATATCTTTATCGAAAGAAGCTATATTTGCATGTTTATTAAGAATTGCCAATTGAAGAGCGAGTCTATTCTGATCAAAACCAACAGATACTCTCCTTGGATTTGAATAAGCCTGATCAGCTAAAGCTTGTACCTCAATAAGCAATGGTCTAGACGATTCTCGGGTTACCATCACCATTGACCCTGGTGAGGTATTAGACTTATTCGATAGAAAAATCGCCGAAGGATTTTCAACCTGTTTTAGACCTTCTTCTAACATTGCAAAAACACTTATTTCATTAACTGCACCAAATCTATTTTTTACTGCTCGGATAACACGATATCTGCCACCAGGATCTCCTTCAAAATAGAGCACTGTATCCACCATATGCTCAAGTATTCGAGGTCCTGCCAATGCGCCACCTTTAGTAACGTGTCCAATCATGATCAAAATCGTATTTGTCTGCTTCGCAAATTGGGTTAAATGAGAAGCGCAATCTCTAACCTGAGAAACTGATCCAGGTGCAGAAGTCGATAAATCAGAGTAAATAGTTTGTATTGAATCAATAACAATGGCTCTAGGTTGTGCCTGTTTGGCAATAGATAAAATTCTCTCTAAATGAGTCTCACTTAGAATCAGAATATCCTCTTTGACACCAATTCGCTTTGCACGATCACTAATTTGTTCTGCTGATTCCTCACCACTAACATACAGAGCCCCAGACTGATGATTAAGATTTTCAAGAACTTGCAGTATTAGAGTAGATTTACCAATTCCTGGATCACCACCAATCAATACCACTGATCCGTCAACAAAGCCACCGCCGAGAGTCCTATCGAGTTCAGAAAAACCACTAGATGAACGATTCTTATTATTTAAGGATACATTGGAAAGTCTTTCAATCTTAGATTCTGGTAAATCATCTAAAACTGCTGATTTTTGACCTGATTTTTTTGAAATAATTATTTCATCAAGAGTATTCCATGCTTTGCAATCTTGACATTGTCCTGCCCACTGATGATGTGCACTTCCGCACTCTCGACATACAAACTCTTTATGGGCCTTTGGCATAAATTATTTTTTCATTAATTTTTCAATTTCTTTTCTAAATTCCTCAATATCTTGAAATTGTCTATATACCGATGCAAAACGAATATAAGCAACCTGATCAAGGCCTTTAAGCTCTTCCATAACCAATTCTCCAATTCGGCTAGATGGAATTTCTCTTTCGCCAATTGTTGAAAGCTTATGCTTTATACGCTGGATTGATGTCTCAATATCAGAGGTTGAGACTGGTCTTTTTTCTAGTGCCTTTAAAAGCCCAGTTCTAAGTTTTTCTTCGTCAAATGACTCACGTGAATCGTCTGTTTTAATCAGTCTAGGAATATTAAGATCAACTACTTCTTGTGTTGAATATCTCTCGCCACAGGAGGTGCATTCTCTTCTTCTTCTAACTCTTGAACCGCCATCAATCAATCGAGTATCTAGGACTTTAGTATCATCTGATTGACAAAATGGACAACGCATTATTTAACTATAAACTGGAAATTTAGCGCAAAGCTTGGAGACTTTTTCCCTAACTTCGTCAATAACAGACTGATTCTCTAAATCATCACATATATCACACATCCATGAAGCTAATTCTTTACACTCATCTTCACCAAAACCTCTGGTTGTACAAGCCGGAGTTCCAACACGAATACCACTGGTAATGAATGGAGACTGAGGGTCATTAGGAACTGCGTTCATATTAACCGTAATATGTGCATTTCCAAGGGCAGCATCGACTGCCTTACCAGTCAAACCTTGTTTAATAAAACTAACTAAGAACAAATGATCTTCCGTTCCATTTGAAACCACATCATAACCACGATCCATAAAAACATTAGCCATAGCTTTGGCATTTACGATTACTTGTTTTTGATAGTCTACAAATGAATCACTCATTGCCTCTTTAAAACAAACTGCCTTGGCCGCAATAATATGCATCATAGGGCCTCCCTGAATTCCAGGGAAAATGGCAGAATTTAATTTCTTTTCAATTTCCTCATTGGCCTTAGCAAGAATCAATCCCCCTCTAGGACCTCTTAATCCTTTGTGAGTGGTTGTAGTTGTAACATCTGCAATTTGAACAGGAGATGGATAAACACCTGCTGCAACCAATCCAGATACGTGAGCCATATCAACTAAGAGATAAGCGCCTACAGAATCTGCAATATCTCTAAATCTTTGCCAATCAACGACCATTGAATAAGCAGAGAATCCACCAATTATGAGTTTTGGCTTATGCTCTTTTGCTAATTTTTCAACTTGATCATAATCAATTTCTCCAGTAGAGGGATCTAGACCATATTGAATCGCATTAAAGTTTCTTCCAGAAAACGAAGGAGCTGCTCCATGAGTCAAATGGCCACCATCTGCAAGCGACATACCTAAAATAGTATCCCCTGGTTTGATTAGCGCCTGATAAACAGCTGCATTAGCTTGAGAGCCGGAATGTGGCTGAACATTAGCATAATCTGCTCCAAAAAGCTGCTTAGCGCGATCTATGGCAAGTTGCTCTGCAACATCAACATGCTCACAACCACCATAATATCTTTTGTTAGGATAACCTTCAGCATACTTATTAGTCAGTTGAGAGCCTTGAGCTGCCATCACTGCAGGCGATGTGTAGTTTTCACTTGCAATCAATTCTATATGTTCTTCTTGTCTTTTTTCCTCAGCTTTTATGACGTTTGCAATTTCGCTGTCTACTTCCGAAATGGAAATTGATTTCTTGAACATAAGTCCCCTCTTAAATGAAAATTAATAGATATATGATTGATAATTTTATATCAATTCAATGTAATTTTTTTCACAGAAGGCGTTAAAAAATTATTTAAATTTATTCTGGAAGATTGAATATTTTTAGGGCATTTTTATAGGCGATTTTTGACCTAGTTGGCTCCTCTAAATTTGATAAGACTAACTTACGTAAATTCTCAATTATGCCGTCGTAGTGATCTTCCATATTGCAGCATGTATCAGTACCCAACATAATTCTATCTGGATAATCATTCATTAATTGCTTCCAATTTTTTCGGATACCTGAATTAAATTGATAGCCATATATATTTTCTCTGTCTCTTACTCTGACCTCTACGCCTTTTATAGGTCCCTCTGCACTTATTTCACAGAAAGTATTATCAGTGTTCTCAAATATTTTTCTTAAGATGCCTGCTTTTTTTGTGCCTAAGCAATGAGATAAAATAAACTTTACATTAGGGTATTTTTTAAAAGTTGAAATCATTTTTTTAAGATTTTCAGATTTTGGATCATAACTTCTATGCATTTGAATCCAGCCATTTTTCTCATTTAAATATTCGTAAATTTTTGTTAAGACAGGGCCGTCAATTGGTGTACTTCTTGCGAGTCGACCATAACTTTTTGTATGTATTTCACCAACTCCATTAAAGTCACCATCTTCGAAGTTAGAAATAAAATTTGAAAAATTACTTAAATCCTCTAAAGCTTCATTGCCACCTTTAACAAAAACTCCAGTCCAATCACATTGTCCAAAGGCGCTAATATATCGATCTCCAAGCTTTTCTCTGAGGATTTTATTACCCCCATCTCCAACACCGCCAGCCCATTTCACATTATTTCTTTCAAGCTTCTCAAGCATGTCATTTGGGTTTATATATGCTTTTTTACAATCATATACATGTAAATGAACATCCGCTATAGGCATTGTCATTGGATCTTCAGCAATAGAAAAGAAACTTATTAAAAGATATGAAACAAATACTACTTTGGAATTAAATTTCATTGAAAGAATGTCATAATATAAAAATTCGAATTTTATTCCTTTTTTATTCTTATGAAAAAAATTTGCATCCCTTTAGCAAATGGCTTCGAAGAGGTTGAAGCGGTAACTATTATTGACATCTGCAGAAGAGCAGAAATTGAAGTAACTATTGCCGGCGTTGAAGGTTTAAATATTTCTGGATCGCATAATATCAAAGTCACAGCTGATATCGAAATTCAAAATATCAACCCGAATGAGTTTGATATGATTGTTCTTCCAGGGGGTCTTCCTGGTGCAGAAACATTAGCCAATAACCCAATCGTGCAAAAAATACTCAAAGAACAAAAATCTAAAAATGGTCTCATTGGTGCAATATGTGCAGCACCTTATGCCCTTCATAAAGCTGGTGTTCTTGATGGGGAATATACCTGTTACCCTTCTTGGGAAAATAAAATTAATGTAGATAATTATCAATCTGATGAAAATATTGTGACAGATGGAAACATAATTACATCTAAGGGCGTAGGCACCTCTCTATGCTTTGCCCTGGAATTAGTAAAAATACTCAAAGGCCCTAAGGTGTATCGTGATATTAGTAACGCAGTCTTGGCTGATTGCTAGACAAAAAAAACCGCGGATGAACCGCGGCTTTCAAACTAAAACTTAAAAAAATTATGGAGCTTTAGGAGTCTCATACTTAGCTTCTTTTTGCTTTTCAGAGTATGTAGTTTTGTAACCCACGAAACCACTCTTTGTAGGTGGAAGTTGCTCTGTAACTAAACCGTCTGAATGACCAGTTGGGACAGTAGGTTTATGATCTGCCATTTTTATCTCCTATTGATTTGAAAATTCTAAATTAACCATTTTAATTATACTCATATTTTAGAAAATTATAATATAAGTTTTAATTAATTTAATTGGTCGGGACGACAGGATTTGAACCTGTGACCACCACACCCCCAGTGTGATGCGCTACCAGACTGCGCTACGCCCCGATTAAACGAAACATTATTTTCCACATACTGGACAATCTGTGTCTTTTTTTAATTTAACTTTTCGCATATCAATTTCTTTACCACTGAATAAAATCATTTCATTAAATGCTGCAGGTGAGAAATTGGTTATAAGCTTAATGCACATTGTGGCTTGAATTGAAGCAATTACCCCAGGCAGTGGAGCTAAGACACCATTGTCTACGCAATTGTTATTTTCCTCTCCTATATTTGGAAAAACGCACTCATAACAAGGAAGATTTCTTTCATAACCCTTTAACGTGAGTATTTGTCCCTCAAATGCAGTGATTGCTGCAGAAATTAGTGGTTTTTTGTTTTGAACACAGGATTTATTTATTAAGAATCTAGAATCAAAGTTGTCAGTACCGTCAAGCACAATATCAACCTCAGATATGATCTCATTGATATTCTTTCTAGTAGCTTTATCATGTATTGAGACAATCTCTACATTAGCATTAATCAGGTTAAGTTTCTCTTTCGCAGCATCAACTTTTAATTTTCCAATATCTGATTCATCGTATAAAACTTGCCTTTGTAAATTCGACAGTTCAACCTCATCGAAATCGACAATAAAAATTCTTCCAACACCTGCCGAACTTAAATACATTGATGAGATTGAACCTAGAGCGCCCATGCCAATAATTACCACAGAGGCATTTTTTAATTTTTGCTGGGACTCTATTCCAAACTCAGGCAAATTAATTTGCCTAGAATATCTTAACAATTCCTGATCTTTCATGAAAAAAGTTTGCGTAATTTAGGTTCAATCATCACCATACAATATGGTTGTCCAGGATTATTATTATAGTAATTCTGATGATAATCTTCAGCTGGATAAAATACATCCAACTGAGTAATTTCAGTTACAGCATTATCTGGAATTTTCTCTAGGGCTAATTCTTTTTGCTGAGTGTCTTGATAAAAGATTGCTGATCGATATTGCGTACCAACATCGTTCCCTTGTCGGTTAAGAGTTGTATAGTCATGTGCACTAAAAAAAATATCTAATAATTGACTGTAATTAATTTCAGATTCATCAAATTTGATTTCAACAACTTCGGCATGTCCAGAACTCCCTGAACACACTTCTTGATAATTTGGGTTCTTACTCTGCCCATTACAATATCCAGAAACTACTGATTTAACTCCGTGGACTCTTTGAAAAACTGCCTCAATACACCAAAAACAGCCGCCAGCTAGATAGGCAAATTGCATAAATAAAAGTTAGATAAAATTTGTAGTATATATGATGAGGGCAAATTATTTAATTGAAGAACTTAAGTCTTTTTCAAGTTTTGAGCATCTTCAATCCATCAAAACTTTTTTTAAGACTGATCCAGGTCAATATTCTGAACATGATATTTTTATTGGCACACCTACAAGATTTATAAGACAGATTGCAAAGAAACATTATCGGAATATCGAATATAAAGAAATAGATAAACTTCTAAATAGTCCCTTTCATGAAGTGCGTTTTTTAGGACTATTGATTCTGGTATATCTCTATGATTTAGATGATAAAAGTCATATATTTAGTCTTTATATGGCAAATATTCATTCGGTAAATAATTGGGACCTTGTAGACTACACAGCCCCTAATATTGTTGGAAAACATTTATATAGTTATAAATCTAAGAGGCAAATTCTATTTGACCTATCCATTTCTTCTGATTTATGGCACAAAAGAATTTCAATTGTTTCCACACTATATTTTGTTAAAAAAAATGAATTTGAACCCTCATTAGAGATTTCAAAAAAATTACTTAATGATGACCATGACTTAATTCATAAGGCCATTGGTTGGGTTCTTCGAGAAATTTTTAAGAAGGATCCAAATATCACTGAAGAGTATCTCATCCAAAACTATTCAAATATTCCTAGAACAACATTAAGGTATGCTATTGAGAAAATGGAAGAAGTTAAGAGGTTAAGGTTTTTAAAGGGTGAGTTTAGTTTTTCAAATTAGTTTTTATGTGCCTGAGGACAATCTAGAGGCCGTTAAAACTGCAATGTTTAATGCAGGTGCAGGTAAATTTAATAATTATCAAAATTGTGCATGGCAAACAATGGGAAAAGGACAATTTAAACCTTCACATACCGCCAATCCATCAATTGGCAATAAAGAGCAAATTAACTACGTTGATGAGTATAAAGTTGAAATGATTTGTGTTGAAGATCGATTAAAACAAGTAATTTCAGCACTTAAGGCCTCTCATCCATATGAAGAAGTTGCTTATTCAGTATTAAAAATGGAAAGTATGTAATGGAAAATCATCAACTAGAAAACCAGTTCATCTTGATCATCATGTTTTTAGCGGTGACAATTCTTGCTTGGCTTTTTAGTCCTTTTCTTCCTTCTATATTTTTAGCAATTTTGATTTCTGTTTCAACATTTTCTATCCTCAAACGATTAAGGATGAAATTTTCGATTCTCTTTTCCTCAATTTTATTAACACTGGGAATTACTTTTATTCTTCTAATGCCACTTGGATACTTATTAATACTCACAGGAATTGAAGGCGCTAGACTGACTCAAGAAATCAATCA
>Ga0181598_1002154_pt1 | contig 18261 bp, 24 predicted proteins | sample 041ome_4_FD_153295 | JGI IMG/M metagenome (GOLD analysis project Ga0181598, IMG submission 153295) | Coastal salt marsh microbial communities from the Groves Creek Marsh, Skidaway Island, Georgia - 041404US metaG (spades assembly) | ecosystem: Environmental > Aquatic > Marine > Intertidal zone >... | reverse complement strand
CCCAAACTTCTCGCTCTATAACAGGCCACTCTGCATTTAATAAGTAACGCTTTGCTGGGCGAATAACGGCTAGGACGGCGGCTAGTTGTTCTACGCTTCTGGGTTTTAGTTTGCGCAATATATCGCCATGTCCGTTTACGTGAAACAACAGATCTGAAAACTCGTCGTGCTCTAATAGATGCCATTGTGGTTCGATCTCCATAAGTCTATCCAAATGATCAGGGCTTTTTACATCCTTATAAAGTCCAACATTAAGTATGTCAATTTTAAAGAAGCCACGTTCCTCTGCTTCTTTGTGATCAATTGTAGCCATACCAGTAAAAGGATCACTGGGCATTTTATGAAAGTAAACACCAGTATTGTGTTTTGTTTTCTTACCGTTGCGATCAATTACCGCAGTTGTGTGATTAAACAACTGTAAAATCTTTTTTCTATCAGCGGTGTCAATGTCAATATCTGTTGCTGGAATCATCCTATTGTCTCTCTTATAAAATCAACTTCTGCTGGAAATAGTTTTGTTTTGCGATGCCAAAAACCTGGATCCAGTGTATTGGCAATTTGCTTTAACATATCTGGCGGAAGTGTATCCAACCATGCCTGTGCTTTATCACTGCTATAAATTATCCAGGGACTCAGTTTACCATTCACAATGTGAATTACCATTGTGTGTGGATTAGCCTTTTCAAAATATTCGCTCCAGTGATTATTTGTAGTGCGAGCCCAATCTTCTGCAAGTATTATAAAACGTTCTAATGCACGATCTGCTGTTTCTGTTTTGCTTGCTTCTGCCAAGTAACGATTATATACACTGTCCTTGCACCAGGTATCCAGTTTAATTTTATTTGTTGTTAGCCAACGAATATAGTTTTCTGGATTCATGGCACGAATATCTAAAACATAACGGCCAAATTTAACAAATGCACTATAATACTGACTGCTAGCGAAGTCTTCATATGTTTTGTTCTTCTTGCTGCCCATAGCCAGTTTATACCAGTAGTTATAGGCATCATATCCTGCCATTACATGTTTTTCGTTGCGGTTAAGGGCTCTTCGCTTCCGCTCGCACATGTGTACAGCAAGACTGTTTTCTCTTTTAAAACTGCGGTTACAATAATCGCATTTGAACATTATTTAAATAGTGCCTTTATATCTTTATCTGACATTCCTGTTTGTTCTGCTAGTGATGTAATTTCTGCTTTACTGCTATCCAATAATATATCTAGTTCATCTTCGTTTAGACTTGGATAAAGTGTTAATAGCCATTCTGCTATTTTATTCTTTTTTTGTCTTTTTCCTGGTGCTATCCAAGGATGATACTGACTTTTACCAATACCCACTACTTGCAATAATCGATGCTGTAGTTGTGGATGATGTCGGATTGCATTAAAATGTACATTTACTAGTTCGTTTGTCATAATGAGATAGTGATTACGTATTTCATCATGGTTGGTATCACATGCACTGGTGTATCGCATCAATACCCAGGGACTAACTTTCTTTTGTTCTTCTTCAGTAAGCGTATCCCACCAACCAACGTCACGCTGATCAATAGCTCGCATCTCTTCTTTGATTGTTAGTTTATTGCTCATAATTTATAATATTACCATAAATGATATGTGTCAAGAACATCCGGCACTTTACTTGTTTCTTTAACAAAAAATGCACACTGACTTCCTTCTCCGCCTTCCAATGGCACTGCTAATAAGTGTCCATATTTTAGTTTGGGGAAGTGCCATTTAACTTCCTGGTATACATTTGTGATTTCAATTTCCTGAAACTTGGGAAGGAAACTACTGATAGGATTAAATGTAAATGCGTGGAACCCTCGATCATTTAAACTTGTAATAGGTACAACCTCAGGTTCTCCAACGTCATGTTCACAAATAACTACACTCCAGTCTAGCGGCATTTTAATTGTGCTTTCGCCAATCTTAAGTACTGCTGCTGGAGCATTGAATATTTCCAGAAATACCAATGGTACAAAGAAGTAATCAGCATCGTTCTTGTTGCTGTAGTCTAGCACACAATAACGGATGTCATCAATTTCTTCTGGAACATAATCTAACTCATAACTTTGATTTTCTACTGTTAATATTTTCATTTTCTATAATTCACTTTATCTATAGTAAAAGGATAGTTCGCTTCCTTGTAGAACTTTTTACGTTCTCGCAAATGCCTTTTACTGAATTTTGCGGTGCTTGTTATGTCCCATATTTCCACATGGTCCTTGTCTTTTGCTTTACGTATGCCACGGCCAATAGACTGTATAACACGAACGAAAGACTTGCCAGGCTCAACAAGAACAAGATTAAAAATACGAGGAATATTGATGCCAACAGCAGCGACTCCATAAGTTGCAATAATGATTTTATTGTCTGTTTCACTAACTTCATCGTATTCGTCCTTGCGGTCCTTACTTTTCATACTGCCACTAATAAAGACAGTTTCTTCCGGTAGGCGTTCAATTAATCCGTTACCTGCTTTAATCCTGTCAACCAATACAAGTGTATTGCCCTCCAGTGATAAACTTTGGATCAATCCCGCCATATAATCAAGACGCTGTTTATCTGTAGTCAAATATGTCAGCTCTTCCTGATAATTATTGTATTCTGCTGTATCTTGTAACTGAAGTACATTTACTTGACAGTTAGCCAGTACACCCATGTCTTGCAGTTCACTTGCTGCAAGTTTATTTACTACATTACCCAGTGTAATTGTTAGTCCAATTTTATCGCCATCATCCTTGGGTATAGTACCAGTCAGTCCCCAACGAATAGGAACACGTGCAAATACTCCTGTTAACAGTTTCTTTAACACGTCTGCTTTTGCCTGATGCACTTCGTCAACAATAACACACTGTACATCTTCTGCAAAGTCTACAACACTCAGTGTGCTTTTACCATCACGGAATTGCTTCTCCATGCTGTTTAAACTTTGCCATGTACAAATAGTATGTGTTTTACCAAACTCTTTGCGATCACCAAAATACACACCAACGTCTAATCCCAAGTTGATGTAATCTGCTTCTGTTTGTACAACCAAGTCCTTGTTGGGTACAATAACAATACTGCGACCATATGGTTCAATAAGATTGCTTAGTGCGGCTGTAATCAGTGTTTTACCAGCACCAGTTGCAATTTCTTGTAAACACTGGGGGTTAGCTAAGAACTCATTGATAATTTCTACCTGGTAGTCACGTAGTACAACTGGCTCACCCGCCGCTGGGTGTTTTTCAGGCCAAGTTTTGTGACTGAAATGTTGTTCTGTAATCTGTGGGAATTCTAATTTAATACTCTGTCGTCTATCTTCAACATCTACTTCATATCCTTCATCCAACAATACTGGCAATATATCCTCTAACAGATTAATGTAAGTACTGCCGCCTATATTAAAGTAATTGACCTTGCCGTCCCAACGGCCCAGTTTGTATGCAGGCACATGATACGCATATGGCAACATGAAGCTGAATTTGTTTACCAGCTTTTTGCGAGTATCCAAATCCAAGCCTTCAATTTTACAGTTTACTTCGTCTTTTAAAATAATCTTAGCCATAGCAATAATATAACAAATTTTCCTATATATGTCAATTAGATAAAGGGTGGGGGGTCCGTTTCCGAACCCCCCGGTTTTAGTTAGTCAGCATTGGAGTGAGAGTGACTTAGACAGAGGAGATGCCAACCAACTAAACTCTCCGCATGCATGTTGACTCTGCGTAGGTTTCCCATTTTGCAGGATTCATCTTTTTCAAATCTGCAATCTTGGTTACCATACGCAAGCTCAACTCACGCAAACGGTTGCGATTTGTGTAAACATACTGGAGCAAATCCTCTTGCTCTTTTTTGCTGAAGCCATACTCGTCGAGCATGCCGTCACCAACAATTTGCTTACACCGCAAAAACTTTTCACGCATCGTGTCCATTGTCAAGTCCAAGTAGTGACAACGTGACATGATCGCTCCCAAGTGATCTGCAATTTTACCACGTGCCTTTTCAAACTTAAGGTTTGTGATAAAAATTACTGAGCCTCGGAATTCAAATTCATCTGGAATACCTTCCTGACGCAACACACGGCTTTCGCTTTTCCAGCTAATCTTACGTTTTTTGCCGCTGTCCAGTGCCGCTTTGAGCAGGTTAAGTGAGGTTTCATCATACAGTACGGTATCACAGTCATCCAGTACTAGCACTGAACCGCGATCGCTGTATTCATAAAGTAGTTTGTACAAGCCGATAGCTGATGCGGCACCTTTTTCCATGCCATACTTTTCCTTACCATTAGTAAGTTTTGTAGCAACGTTTGCTTCGTCGAGAACTTTCTCAACTCCAAAACTTTTACCAACACCTGGAGGACCAGTTACTACCATACCACGTACAACTCCGTCGATTGCGGCTTCCGACATATCTTCAAGAATCTGGAATCGCTCACGCAATCGTTCAATAATCTGTGCGTCTGTTTCTACTTTTGTATCTGGACTACCAATTGGTGTTTCCGCATCTACTTCTTCGAAACTTTTCGGGCTTTCCACTTTAACACGGATTTTACGATCCGGTACACCAACAACATCTTTGCCGCATACTGTAATAAAGCCACCTTTTTTGCCAATCTTAAAAGGTGCTTCCAATTTAAAAACTGTGTCTTTGATTGGTGTTGCACCGTATTGACCTGTTAAAACTCGAACTTTCTGCATAAATCTCACTCCATCATTTAGTTCTTTATATTACTATGATAACACAACTGCTATCAGTGTCAAGCACTTTCTGTAATTTTTACTCTATTAATTACAGTTTCTTTACATTTACTGAATTTACTAATGCTCTGTTCTTTAACAAATCCAGTGACTGTCATTGTTTTACCAACAATCAAGTCGCTTACATCAGGATCCTTGTTCCAGAAGAACTTAACCAAGTTCTGTTCACCTTCTACACAGGTTACCAAATGAATATTGTATTTTGCAATATACTTGACATCTTTAATAAACAATTTGAAACGACTGCGTTTACCAGTGGAGCCAACATACTCGCTTACATTGCGAAGATTATCATAAAACTCGTCCATGTCGTCACGCTGTTTTTGAATGCGGAGACTATTGGGCAAGCTCGCCAGTACACTAACACCATAATTGTCTACTTCATTGCCGTTGATAATTTTACCAACACTGTCCTCAAACCCATTAACATCACCAGTGAGTTTTTTCATAACAATGACACCGTCAAAATAATCTTTAAGCTCTTGAGCTCGTTGACGGTGTTCATCAGTGATTTTTATTTGGGGAGCATCAGGATAGTTATTCAGCACACGAGAAATAGTAGTTTTGTTATCCAAAATTTCCTTTTCATTTTCATGGTCATAATACCCGTAACCACTTTTGATAAAGCCTTGAGCTTCGTCAACAGCAATTGCCAGTGTCAAAACTTCCATAATTTCGAAACGTTTTTTCATGAGTGCCTCTCTCAACAACTTATATGAGTATTATGAACTATCTAGTTTTCAATGTCAAGCATATTTTTGCTTGTTTCTCGAAATTTTTCTTTTAGCCAGAACTTATTGGTGTCCCAATATTCTTGCTGGGTACATTCTTCTTGACCATAAAGATGTCGCTCTTTCATAGCGGCATAGTACATATTGTTTACAAACAGGCGGAAAGCACCGCCTGCAGCATCATAAAAAGTATCACCTTTAACCATTATGCGACCTCCAAAACACCAGTAATCATTGAGTTAGGAACCCGTGTTACAGTGCGGCCAAATGGGTTAGCACCTGCGGCAACAACTTCTGTTGTCTTGCGGTTCATTTTGGTAATAACACCAGTGTGTACATAACCACGTGATTCCCACGTAACAGTGTCACCTTTTTTCATACCACGTGTAGCCTGATTACCGATATAAGTCATCTGGCGTTTCCATTCATTGGCGAGGACGTTTAGATCTGCCTGTGTGGAAATTTTACGGATTGCATCAATTGCATTTTGAAGTTCATTGGACATTAGTAAATTGCCTCCAGTGTTTTTTCATAAACAAAGTCGCTATTTTCATTAATAACATCTAGTTGTTCCTCAGTAGCAGGAACACCATCAATATCACACTCTTCGATATATGCATCGCAAAAGTCTGGATAATCTTTCATATCAATATCTGATACAACGATGTTTTCAATTTTAGTAAAGTCTATCTGCATTATACAGTCTCCTTCAAGTTATAAGGTTTATCCCACTGTCCTACGTTAATATCAATATAGTATGCAATGTCAAAATAGTCAATCATTGCATCACTGTTATTGTACCAACCGGCGCCTTTCATTGCAGCAATTAGCTCATCGTAAAAGTCGGCAATCTTATTATCGCCTGCTTCACGGCTCCAGTTTGCGGCATGATGTTCATTTACTTGTAAGTATGTACCAACTGGGTAACTCTGCTGTCCACGGCGCTCTGCTACCATGTCGTTGTGCTTCTGAGCACTGCCCAGCAAGTCCAATTTTCCTTCTTTGATGTTAACTACCAAGCTCATATGATTACGGACACCAATAGTACCTTTCATACCGTACTTTTTCAGTACTGCTTTGATGTTTGGTGCAATTGCTTTCTTTTTTTCCTGATTCATATAAGCCATGTCTAACTCCTGTTTTCTAACTATACCATCAGTATAAGGTAAGACGTCTTACTTGTCAACACTTTTCAGAAAAAAAAGGCTGGAAAAAATCCAGCCTTTTCAAGTATTTGTAATTTTTTTGTATTTTTTTAGGTTTTTTTATGTAAGCGATAAGTATTATTGTAACAGAAGGATGTTCGCAGACGATATTAATAATGACTTTGCAACACTTCTGTGTTAGCTATTTACAACAAGGCCTGGCCACACCCTCTGTTACACTTATAGACTTACATCTTCAAGTCCGGCTGCTCTCAGCTTCACAATATTATTAATCTGAAACTGTTTAGCGTCTAGAGCTTTAGTTAGCCCTATAAACTTATTTCTAAGCAATGCGAACTCGTTGATCAAGTGTTGTTGGTCAACAACATCTGGATCTCCATCAACATACTTTTCAGCATCTCTGCTCGTGAGTTGACGGTTGTAGTGTTCCAGAAACTTACGGAATTTTTCACTACGTAGTTTTCTTAATTCAATATTAAGAAACTCAAGTATGCTTTCAATTTCCTGTAATTGGTTAAAACGTTGTTCTACAATGCCCGGCATATCACGACTGTGTTTTTCAACACTGCCAAACAAACCGGTTTGTTTTCTAGCATCTGCTAACTCTGCTTCATAATAATCGATTGCAGGTACAATGTTTGCTAAATTTTCTTTTACACGTAATAACCAATTGGTCATTTACTTACCACTCAATTTCTTCTTCGTAATCATCAAAATCATCTTCTACTGCATATTCTTTCAATGCACGATCCAGTGTACTGCAAAATCCAAATAATTCACTTGCACACTCTTCTAGATCTAAGATAGCATTGTCCTGCACAGTAGTCAAGAAATGTTCTGCAGCAGCGAACCTGTCCTTTTGGGGGATGTAATTTTTTACACTCCCCCATAGTTCAGCTACACTAACTGCTTCGTTAGTTGATATTTTCATCTATTTCCTCATTAGTGGTTGAATTTTCATCAAGGCTATTTAGTTCTTCTTCACTAATATCATGATTTACTTCTCCGCTAACTTGGATTTCGTTGTAGTCTCGCATAATTTTATCGAGGCATTCTTCTTCATTACGTTCCCATGCTTTGCGGAATTGTGTAGTAACTTCACCTGTAACATGACTGGTATATTCTAAACGATTGCCGGTCTTTTTAAGCAACCCTGCTCGTTCAAAAAAGTCTACTAGACCACTGTATGGACTCATGCCTGTTTCGTAAGGGATTTCCACTTGTACACTTTCAAAAGGTTTAGCATACCTGGTTTTCATAATCTTACATGCGGCTCGAATGCCATGAACATCACTTGTTTTGTTGCCATCTGCGTCAACTTTAAGTTTAAGTTTTCTCATCGCTATAACAATACTTGATGCATAAATGAAGCCTTGACCTCCTGAAATCTTGTCATCTGGGTCGAACATATCTTGACTTGCATATGTGTGATTTGTTGCTACTAATCCTACGTTATAATCACCAAACATGTTAACGCAATTGCGCACAAGTGCTGACAGTGCTTTGGGCTTACGACCCATATCACCTTTCAGGTCGCCTTTTTCAAACTGTGCGACATCTGTAGGTGTTAGCATCATACCCAAACTGTCAATTACAAACAATACTTTTGGACGTTCATCCGTGTCTTTGTCTGCATATTCTTTTTTGTAGTCTGCCATAAAGTCGTTAATAACTTTAGCGGCATCGTCGATCATTGCCATGTTAAGTTTTAGCAATTTATCTTCTTCTGTACTAACATCTAGTGCGTGTAGCCATTTTTCATCCAGGGCATTTTCACTGTCAATAAGAACAACAAAGATGCCTTGATCTTGTGCATTTTTAACAATGTTACCTGCCGCAATATATGATTTGCCAGCACCACTTTCACCTGCTAATACAGTTACTTTTCCAAGTGGAACACCTTTATAAAAGTCTCCACTAATTAATTTGTTCAGGCAATAGTTACCAGTTGAGACCCATGTATCTGGATCACGGAAACCGATACTCATTCCTGGAACACTCTTCGTAATACTTTTACGGAATTTACTTACATCAAATGGTCTTGCCATGTAGTTTTCTCCTGTTGTTTAAAAAGTGTGGGGGAATAAATCCCCCACAAAGCCGGATATTATTCGCCTTTACGGGCACGGATAGCTGCAAGAATATCTTGCGCACTAGCTTTGCCTGCATCAGCTTCCGGTGCCGCTGGTGCTGGCGCCGGTGTTGACTCTGCAACTGGCTCTGGCGTTGGTGCCGCGGCCGGTGCTGGCTGTGCTACAGGAGTACTGGGAGTAGCATTTGATGTCAGTCCATCCAAGTTTACACCTGCTGGACGATAGAAGTTGCCAAAACGTGCTGGATCATAAAGCTGACCATCAACACTTGCTTCAAACATTTCAAAGATTACATTAATCTCATCAGCGTTTGGCTTTTTAGGCATGAAGTCGTTTAAGTTGTGCAAACCATGAGTTGCAACAGCATTACGTTCATCTTCAGTCAAGCCACGTTCACGACGGGCCCAGTTGGAAGTTGAGTAATCTGCATACTGACCTTTTTGTGTCTTAGTAAGACGGAAGTCAGTACCTTGCTCATAGTCTGTGGGAATTTCTGGAAAGTCTGGATCCATCAACGCCTGCTTGATAATATTAAAAATGCTAGGATTAATAATAAATCTGCGGATTGGGTTTTCAGGAACAGTGTCTTCCTGTAGAGGACTATCTACAACAAAACCCTGAAATAAGTAACTACGCTTTTTCCAATACTTGCGAGCCATATCTTCCATGCTTGGATCTTTAAACCAAGGACGGATCTCTGCATGAATTGGGCAAGTATCGCCCCACATTTCCATACATGGAACAGTTACAGTTACGGGTTTGTGTTCATCTCCACCAGCAACGCCACTGAAAGGAATACGAATCATTTGACGCTCACGCCAAAAGTAAGTATTTGTGTCATCACCATCTGGGAGGAAACGTAAAGTAGCGGATTGACCTTCTGGAATATTCCAGAATGCATAAATTGCATTATCTCCGCCGTAATTGGATGCGCCTTTACCTGCGCCTTTATTTTCTTGTTCGAGCAGTTTTGCTCTGATTTCTGCCAAAGATGCCATAATTTTTCTCCTATATTAGCCTTTGTATGCCTAAGTTTGTTTGCCTAGTGTAGTCACAATACTTATGCATTGTGTCTACTATATATTATTTAGTCTTAAAAGTCAAGTACTTATAGTAAAAATAATTCTGGATCGTATTTACTAAAAGATTCCTCAATTTTTTCAACTGTAGTCGCTGTTGCATCTACTGATGCTTCCTTAGGATTCTTAACTTTAGCACTCTTTTTCATATATGTCAAGAGTTTTGCAGCAGTTAATTGTGCCTTAGGTTCCATGTCATGGATATCAACACCTAGCTGACTAAGCATGTTGCTGATTTCATCATCCACTACATAATTGGAAAGAAATCCTGAGAACGCACCAAGTTTGGCAACATCATTTGTATAACGTCTGTTCTCAGGATTATCAGGATCGTTAGGGTCAAGTGGCTTACGTAGTGTAATCTCTCCACCCTTTGTGACTTTGTCAATAAGGGCTCGTAGTCTAGCGACACGGTCCTTATCAGTTGCTATTTCTTTCACTATACGGGCAACGTGCGGTAATGCATCGGCGACATTTTCGTCAAAATTACGTACAGTGAACTGATCCCTGAGGCTGTCAAGACCTTCTTCTTCTAGTGGGATCGTCTTTGTTTCAAAATTTTCACTGTATACTTTATAGCCTTTAGTGCCACCTAGTGATTTGAATTCTTTTTTAATTTTATCTAGTCGATTGCTAACGCCTTCAACTACTTCTGCTGTATCTTCACTGACTAGTGAATTCTTTTTGGCATAGTTACGGAATTTTTGTAACTGTGCAAATTCTTCTGATAATGAAATAATGTGTGCGCCTAGTTCATCATAAGGGTTACCACCTTCTTTGATGTGACGTAGCATTGCACGAGCTGCACTCAAGTTATTAACTGGAAACTTGTAACGCTCGCCTTCAGCATTTTCAATAAACAAACTGTGGATGTTGCGGCTTCTACTGCCACGAACTTCTTCGTCAACATGTTTTTTATGTTTGATAATAAGTCGTGCATTTTCCAATGCCTGGTAGCTGCTCTTGCTACTTCCATATGGTTTGCTAAAACTTTCTTGTACTGTCATTTCACTATCCTTTTTTGCCTGGTAAGCAAAATCCTTTGGTTCAATATCTTTGCCAAAAGTTCTCAGCGTATATTCTACAATATTTCTATTTGCCAAATTACGTAAATTGTCTAGTAATTTTCTAATACTGTCTACATCTGTACTTTTGCCAAGGTTAACTTTTAACTCATATTTTTCATCATTAGATTCTAGATTAACCATAATTTTATTTTCGCCATTGTAAAAGCGTTTTGCTTCCAATGGATCAACAGTGCTTTTGCCGTCATTAGTAAACAACTCAAGAGTAAGTCCATGCCCTTTGAGCACTTTAAAAATTTGTTCACCTAGTTTATCTATATTAATTGCCATACACTTATTTATGCTTTTAATTTAGATCAAGCCGATTGGCATAGGGGCAAGATATTCTTCATCGTTAAAACTATCACGCATATCTTCAAATGTGTTTTCATCATATGCTGCTATCACCATTGTCATACGGACTACCAGCATAGTAGCCATTACCAAATCATCTGTTTCACCGTCTTTTGCCGCATAACTGGCACCACGTGCTACAAATGTTTTAATCTCTCTCAATAATGCTTTGCTTTTGATTTTTAATTTACTGCTTTCCACCCATTGTTTGAATTTAGCACAGGCTGTTAGTTTACTGCGGTTAGTAGTATTAAAGCCACGGCGGAATGTTCTTGAGCCACCTGATTTTTTAGGTTCACTTAAAAATGTGCCGGGGATATTATCTTCGCCCATTTCACTGATAACAACAAGTGCCGCTTCACCAAGTGTGTTGTTTTCCACACTCCAGTATATTTCACTATTAGGTGCTTCACTACGAATTTTTTCACATATTTCTTTAAGTATACGTATCTGTCCTTGTACAGGAGTTTTATTGTGTTGCCATTCTGCTACCTGCGTCATACCAGGTAATGTAAACACTTGTATAGCGGCTGGATCTCCGCCAGTTCCCAGACTTGGGTCCAATCCAATTACATAGGTATTTTTATCTTTAATTGTATCATACCATCTTACTTGTCCAGTTTTCTTATATGGATCTTCTGCTGTCATTTCTGTAAGCATTATACTATCAATCAGTGTTTCATCAAAAGCAATAAATTCGTTTAAGTGTTCACGGCGGAAACGTTCTTCACCAATTTTACCACGTTCAACACTTGCCCAGGCTTCATCTCTATCTGGATGTTCTTTCCAGTCTGCACTATAACCACGGAACCCATTTACGCCTACATCAGTTTCGTTACCAAATTCGTCAAACATTTTTTGGCTCTGACGCCAAATTTGTGCAAACTGGTCGTCATCCTGGTTGGGTGTACTTGTGATGATACATTTACCACCTGTACTTAATGTAGGTGATAATGAAGTCCAAAATTCACGTGCAATGTTAGGTCTAACGAATGCAAATTCGTCCAAGTATGCCAGTGAGATGGATAAACCACGTCCAGTATTTTCTGTTGTTGCTTGTGCTACAATACGACTACCATTATCAAATTCAATACTGCCTTTGTTGTAACTTACTGCACCACTACGTAGGTAATCAGGCAGTGTTTCATATGCAAAACGTATACGTTGCATGATTTCCTGTGCGCCGCTGTATTTGTGTGCTGCAATAAGAATAGTCTGATCTGGATTATACATAGCATACCACAACAGATAACCTGCGGCGGCAGTTGACTTACCCATCTGTCTGCTAATAAGGGCAATACTGTAACGATAGTTGTGGTAAGTGTCAACAAGTTCCTTCTGGAAATTAAATAAACCAAACTTCATACGACCTTTGGTTGGATGTTGAATCCAACAATGTTCTGTCATAAAGTATTTGGGATCTTGCATACACTTGGCTAACTCAAGTATTTGCTCCTGAGTCAGGCTTTCCTTGCGGTATGGTTTTTTAACTAGATCTGTGTTTGCTGTGCTCATAGTGATATTTATCTTAGCATTATTATGTTATGGAGTTTAAAAAATCTATTAGATCAGGACATCCATGAAGGATACTGTTGTTTCTGACATCATCTAATATTTTCATAGTACGTTTAAATTGTAGTTGTTTTTCTTGTTGTTTTTCAATATCAAATTTATTGTTTAGCATACGCTCTTTGAGTATATTAAATCCATTTTTGCCACAAAGACTGGCACTATCTTCAATATTTTTCCAATATATCTCTTTGATTTTTTGTGGTAGAATATCAATGCTTAAATATTCAGGACTTAACAAAACGTTACTGAGTTGAATACGATTCTTGTCAACTTGACATTCATCAGCCCAATTTAAAAATTCCTGCATTCCACCAATAGTCAATACACTTGTTGTTGGATTAAGTCCAGTCTGATGAGGACGTTCTTTTTGAATGGTTCTAAAATTTTTATCTACTGTTGACCAAACTGTTCCTGTTCGACTATATTCCGCTCGAGAACCAATAGCATCTATACTAGCACAGACTTCAACACTTTCAAAATTTTCCCATACTGACAAAGCATTCCATTTTCCATAATCTAGTTTTAATAAATTTGTATTATATATAAGTTTTACATGAAACATTTTTCTTTCAATGAGTAATTCTAATATTTTCCAGTGTGTATTATTAATCAATGGTTCGCCGCCGGCAAAATAAAATGTATCTACATAATCTATATTTCTTTCAACAATTGATTCAATTGTTTCACCAACATTATTATTTGCATAAAAAACAGCCGTATCACCTATAGGTTCAAAATAGTATTCGTTATGTTTTCCTTCATAATTTTTTAATGCCTCTTCGTTCCATAAACTACTAAGCCCAGGACCGCACATAACACATTTCATATTACATAAGTTTGTACTTCTTACATCCCAATAAGATATATTATTATTGTCTAAAGATCCATCTTGATTAAAATTAATATCATCAATTAGGTTAGGAAAATGTTGATTACTAAAAGTACGATTACTCTGAAATCCTTTTCTTTCCTTTTGCCAACAAAATTCACATGTTGGGTTTTCTATACCGTTAATTAAATCTTTTCTTAAACTATTCCAAGCATCACTATTTCTAATAGAATCTATATTGTGTTTTCTTAGGCTATCTCTAATATCAAAATCTTCAAGTTTCCAATGATTTGAGCTTGTAAGACAACAAGGCAAAACTTCACTACCAGTGGTTATATATGCGCCACGCCAGGGCATTACACAAACTTTATTATTTTTGGGTAAATCTTTATATTGCATGTGTGTATTTATAGCTCAAAAAAAGAGCCCAAAAAATGGGCTCAATTGGTCCTAAGGTAGGTAGGATTCTTTACAGTCCTGCTAAACGTCTGACATCTGAAATATCTTCATCATATTCACCAGGCTGTGCTAGTTCAGATGAATTTGCCCATTTAGCTAAACGTTCTGCCAGTTTAGCGGCATCTTCTTTATTAAGTTGGACATAGCCTTCGCCTTTGTCGCTAGTAAGTTGAACACCAACTTGACCTTTGCCCATACCAAATTGCTTGATATGCACATTGCCAATTTGGCCCATTTCTGTACCTTCAGTTACATTTTCCATAATTACATTCCTGCTAATTTACGTAGCATGTCAATATCATCAGTTAAGGCGTCTGCTGTTTTAGCATCCATTTTAACTTTGTATTTTTTGCCATTGAATTCAAATTCGCTCTTACCGGCTTTTTTAGCATTAGCTGCGGCTGTGTTAAATGCGTTATCTTCTTCAACGTCTGCTTTACCGCCTGCTACTGTGTCAACGATTTTGTTGATAATACCATTTAGTTCATCTTTTTTAGCACTCTGAGGTAACATGCGCTTGACTTCAGGATTTTCTGAATCAAACTCTACAAAATCACCGCCGTCTTCATCATATGATGGATCATAGTATGCATAAATGTCACCAACAGGTGTTGATACATGATATTGATCGTATTTATCACCATCTGCTGGATCGATTTGGTCTACAACTTTATGTCCGTCTGTTGTTGTAAAACTCCAGTCGCCACTATCAGTGTCGTCCATTTCAGTAATTTCAGCATTTTCATTCATTTTGCATGAACAGTCTGCATCACAATCACATGGGTCATTACCACAGCAATCGCATTTGGCTTCCATCACGGTTTCTTCAGCAATCGCATCTGTTTTGAAAGCATTGTATGCTTCCATCATATCCTCAACTGTGTGATCTTTGATGCCTTCTTCAACACGAACTGGCTGAGCATTTGCACCTAAATGTCTACGTAGACTGGTGTCAACTGGCTCGCCTTTTGGCAAATCTGTAATACGATCTTCACCATCAAAATGTTCTGTACTGTTAGCCCATTCTTCAGTGACTTCGTCTTCATGTACTTCACCCATCTGTGCCCGACGTTGTAAAATAGCGTACATGTTTGGATTGTTTGTCATTACAGGTTGTGGCTCATCAGCACAACCGCAATCTTCTTCAACTTCTGCTTCTGTTGCAAGCTCTTGCTGTTTTACAAGGCCCGCAAGTTTTACTAATTCATCAATACTATTGATTTCCATGTTAGTTCCCCTTGTACTCTTTGTTGAGTTCTCTGCGAGCTTTGTTTAACTCGTCTAAAAATTTGGTATTATATGCATCACCATAATGATCTTCGGCTTTTGCATTTTCGGCTTCACTATATTCACCGTCCATGAGCAAGGCTTCACGTCCGCCTTCAGCAGGTTCTTCCATGCTGGCCGCATCTTCTTGTTCAGCTGGTTCTAGCTTGTTGCGAACACGAATATCACGCTCGCTAATACCAAGTTTCTGTACTAGTTCATTTACTAGTATCGATGGACTCATTGGTAATTCTGTTTTAAAGTCCATAATATATACTTCAGTTGCTCCAATATTATGAAAGTCTAGTGGTGCGCTCTGAAGAATTGTGCGCTTGGGAGAGTCGATGTCGAACGCCTCGTACTTGCGCAAATGCTTTTCCAGCTTATCGAGCTGGTCATCGGAAAGCTCTACGGCTGTCTTTAAGCGAAACTCATGAGTTTTTGCGCTTTCCATTAAATATTCGTTCAATGTTTTCATCATTTTAACTCCTGTTGCTACTATTTAGCAAATTAATCTTTTTTACCGTTTACTTGATCCATAATACTTTTTAATAAATCGTTACGATCGAACAATACTTCGCCTGTACCTTCAATGGCATTGGGGTCTTCATCAGTACCTTTGGCTTTCTGCATCTGCCATTCTAGTTTCTTTTCTTCCAAATCTAGTTTTTGTTTTTGCATCTGCATTTGAATAACTTTTAGTTTTTTATCCATTTTTGCTTGTTTAGCAGTAATAGCATTACTCATCATCTTAGCTGCACTGTCAAATACTGGAGCCGCATGACGATCTTCCACATTCTGTCCCAAGTCCATTAATGTCTGAAAGGCATCCATTGCGTCTTGGGCATATTTGTCCATATCACTGTCTAATGCTTCTAGATTTTTTACTGGAGTTAGTGCTTGGTCAATTTTGTCAACTTGAGCCAATGCATGCTGTAGCTCATCAATATTTTCAGCTACTGGTTCTACTAGTGTGTTTGTTACTTCAATTTCTTCTTCAATTTCATCTAATGGAGGAAGATTAAAAGTTTCTTCTAGTTTTTTGGTCATCGTTTTTTCCTTTTGGGTTTACTGCCTTGGGGACTTCTAAACAATTCGTTTTCTGTAATAATACGGAAACCTAAACCTTGTTGATTTGCCCACTGCCTAGCAATTTTCCACTTTGCTTCATTTACCATTGCTGCGGCTCTATCTTGCATACTCTTGGCATTTCCCATTATTTGTTTACTGGGTTTTACTTCGATTATTTCTGCATGTTTTTTGCCGTTCATATCTTCATATATAATGAAAAAATCAGGAACATATGTAGTAGCCTTGCCTGTTAATGGATTTCTATAAGGTATACGGTGGCTTTCACTTGCCCATGCCAGTATGTTGGGATGTTTGTCACACATACGCATGAACTGAAGTTCCCATCCACTACGATAAGTTGGCATTCTTTTACCAATATATTTTTCTTTGTTGATGGGTTCGTATTTGCCTTGTTGATATTTTGCCATACTGATATTTATGGACTTACGTTAGGGTCTCTATCAGGAATATCTGTAACACTGATACTCTCAGGCTGGAAGGTTGCATTCCATAATACTGCACCACTGTCACTATAACTTAATGTGTCACCATTTACATTTATTAATAAACAGTTTTTAAGTTTTGTAGTTCTAACATTGTTAGCAGGACCATATTGTCTAACTTTGATTTCTGGGAAAAAATATCTATTACTGGTAATACCAGGAGTAAATCCCATGTTTGTATCAAAAAAGTCACCCAATACTGTGTCTGCGTTTCCTGAGCCATCAATAAATGGATCAATACCATTGGCAGTATTGTAATAATTTGCAATATACTTTTTTAATAAACTGTGAAATTTACCGTCATTCGTGTCATAAAAGTTAACCACTAATTGACCATAATTTAATTTTGTCTGTACAACACGTTTTCGGTTATACTGATTCATTATCTGGGTATCAAAACTGTATCCAGGTAAGGTTAAATCCTGAATCCTAGGAAAATATATATTTTTATCCTGGGTTTCTAGTTCTAGGCTAAAGTTAAATCGCTGTCTAGGTATCGCCGTATAAGTACCTTCGGTCCCAGCGGCTGTGCCGGGACCGAAAAATACTTCACTTGCGTGTTGGCGAATAGACATTGGCTAACTCTATCCTAAATTAACCATTTGCTGTAGCAAGATCAGAACCGTTATCACTACCTTTAATGAATAGTTCTTCTGTTCCAGCAAAGTGTTGAGCGTTGTCGTAACGAATTGTTACTGTAACAATTTGCGCATCACTTGTTGCATAATTGCTTTCACCATATGCTACGTTCTGAATATAGCATCCATATAATTCCCACTTATCTAGTGTTTCTGCTTCTGCATTACCACCGTCTAGTGTTTCAATATTAGTTTGGAATTTATAAGCTGAACCTGCTTTCGGGCTCGCTTGATTAACCATGTCAATCTGATTGCTCATCTGATTATCAATTTGTTTGATAACACTGTTTGCAACGTCATCGCGGATTGTAATTGTAACCGCTTCCCAAGTATGCTTACCTGCTAGGTAGATACGTGAGTTATAAGTATCAAGTGTTACTTCGTCATGACTTAGTGTCGGACGAGTCACGCTCACTATGTTACTTGTTACCACTTCACTAGTATCAAATCCAAATGATACACGGAAACGATATTGCATCTTCGGCATAATGGTACCTGGAGCAGTATCGCTCGTTTTAGGTACACTTAAATTTGTTAATACAGCCATTGTCTATCTCCTCTTAAGAAAAGTTTGTATAACTATATTTATGATTTTTCTGTCAAAAAAAGACCGCCCTAAGGCGGTCTTTGAGTTTTATATTAGAATTATTAGCTCAGTGCGCCTGTATTAACAATTCTAATTGGAATGTAGA
>Ga0181598_1002117_pt1 | contig 18500 bp, 8 predicted proteins | sample 041ome_4_FD_153295 | JGI IMG/M metagenome (GOLD analysis project Ga0181598, IMG submission 153295) | Coastal salt marsh microbial communities from the Groves Creek Marsh, Skidaway Island, Georgia - 041404US metaG (spades assembly) | ecosystem: Environmental > Aquatic > Marine > Intertidal zone >... | reverse complement strand
AGGTGTTGATTTTCTTCTTTATTTGAATAAAAATATCTTCACTTTTTCCTCTCCTTTTAGGGGGGTAGGACTTTCACGCACATATACATACACACATATATATATAATGATCGGCGTCTTCGAAACCTTTCTCCCTTGCCAAACGCGAGGATGTTCTTCGTCGTCGTCTCGTTCGTCGACGAGAGGTATCGTCGCGAGAAGAAGCGCTTTTCTACCGTCCTCAAAGTCTTTGATGATTTCGTCGAAACAGGAGGGGAAAAATCGCCGCCGCTGTGATTGCATCGCGAGAGCGATGCTCAGAAACAACAACGACAACGGCAACAGAAAGAGCGACGAAAAGGAGGACGACGGTATTGAGAATACGACCGCGACGCGTTTTCGTCGTTTACGTCGTGTGCAAACTCCGAAAAAGCTCTTCTCTTTCCTCCTGTCCTCGTCGTCGCATTCATCATCGAAGAAGAAGAAGAATTCAAAATTGAATCCGACGATGGACGAAGCCCTTCGAAGAAGACTCTCTTTAGTCGCCGAATACGCGAACGAGATGATGGACGACGTTTTCAACAACAACAACAACAACAACAACAACAACAACGCAAAAAAGAAGTTGTTTTTTGAGTACAAACTCGGGACGACGGAGGAGCAAAGGCAAGAGCGGATCGAAAGACAGTTAGGGTCGTCCTACGAGGAGGAGGAGGAGGAGGAAGAGGAGACGAGCGGTAATAGCGGTACTAATACTACTTCAAAAGGAAACGACGAGAGGATTGAAAACAACTCTTTATTATCGGTAACGTTGGGTGTTGATTCAACCATAGACGAACCGACCACGATTGAGGACATTCTTTTTCCTCAGGAAGAGTTGCGACGAGAAGTCGACGCGTTAGAGAAGGATCCGGATGACTTTGATTTCGAAGGCGAGGAAGATTTCGTGGCGTCGTTGTCGAAAAATGAATTGTTTCGAAACGTGAGCGCGGAAACCAGAGGGTTTCTTTTGTTTAACTTGATCATTTTTATGATGGGTTCGAACATAGTTTTGGTGAAAATGGCGCAGACGAATATAAGTCCGGACGCGTTTGGGTTGTTTCGCTTTTTGGCGGCGAGTTTGACGTTTTTGCCGTTTTCGAAGTACGCTTTGAGAGATTCGAGGATTTTGAAGATGGGAATAGAGCTTGGGTTTTGGTGCGCGGTGGGGTATTATTTTCAAGCGGTTGGTTTGGATATCACGGACGCGTCGTCCGCGTCGTTCATTTCATCGTTTACGGTTATTTCCGTGCCGTTGATTGCCATGTGGGCGGGGAGGAAAGTGCCGAAGAGCACGTGGGCGGCCATCGCGGTGGCTATTTTTGGTTTAGCGTTAATCGAAGGCGTGGTGCCTATACCCGGTTTAGAAGCGCACGATACCAAAGAAGCGCTATCAATTGTCTCCGATGCGGTTTCTGACGTCGTCTCGACGTCCGTGTTGACTGGAGAGGTTGTCCAATCGAACCCGTTTGAAGTCTTGGACTCGGCGTTGTCGCTTCCTTTGGAAAGCGTAACCGACATCGCCGAAGTCGCCACGGTGGAAACCGTCCAAAGCTTATACGGTGACTTCGCCATTCTTATTTCCGCCGTAGTGTTTGCCGTGCAAGTTTTTCGCACGGACGTCTTAGCGAACGAAGAACACTTAGGCACGAAAGAAATGATGGGCATGTGTTCGATTCAACTCTTCGTCGTGACGCTCTTTTTCGGCGGAACTTTACTGAACGACGTCCCGCGCGACGATGGACAGTTATCCACCCTCTTCACCAACAGCCTCGCTGAACTCTCCACATTTGATTGGCACTCCGTTCCGTGGTTCTTAGTCGCGTACACCGGCGTTGTAACCACCGCGTTCGCGTTATACGCGGAAACCGTCGCGCTGAAATACATCCCGTCTGAAAAAGCGAGCGTGATTTACACGACGGAACCGCTCTGGGGCGCCGCGTTCGCGTACGTTTTGTTAGGCGAACGCATGGGTATAAACGGCTACATAGGCGGCGCTTTAATCCTAGCCAGCTCGTTCTTATCCTCCAGCTCGAATAAAGCCATCGTTCTGCCGGGAGAAGAAGAAGAAGCATCCGCCATGAAAAAAATCGAGTAGAGCGGCGAGTAGTAGAAGAAAATTCGCGCGAAAGCGAGTAGAAGAAGAAAGCGTAGAAGACGTACCAATAGTCATAGAAAGTAGAGAGATTGTATTTTACATTGAAGAAGCCAATCGCTGTTGGCAGATCATTGCGTTAAAATCGAGCGCAAGAAAAATCGTTCGTCTCTCTCTTGCAAAGAAAATCCATCCTCCTTACTTTCCCAAAAACATCATCACATCATCGCACACACAACACACGAACGTAATAATAATAAACGACAACTTTAATAAATGAGCTCTAAAAAAGACCAATTCCTGACCGCGTGTCGCAACCAAAAGTTGGACACGGTCCGTTGGGGGATCAACGCCGGCGGGCAACAACCGTCCTCGCGCGACGAAAACGGCATGACCGCTTTAATGATTTGCGCCTCCTTGAACAAACACAAAGCGTTGCAGATGCTTTGCGACTGGACTCGAAGGGCGAGAATGCGAGAACAACTGGATTTAACCGACGGGAACGGGGACGGCGTGACCGCGTTAATGATGGCGGCGAAGTTTGGGCACGAAGAATCGTGTTCGGAACTGTTAGACGCCGGGTGTGACTTCAAGGTAAAGTGTGGACGAGGGAAGACGGCGGCGGATTACGCGAGAGCGGAAGGGAAAAACGAAAAGTTGGCGCGCCTGATCGAACGAGGCGGGGAAGAAAGCGAAGAGGAGGAAGAAGAGGGAGAGGAAGAGGAAGATGCAAACGCGGTGGAAGGCGAGACGGCGACGCAAAGAAGCAAGAGGAAGAAGAAGGAGATGGAAGCGAAGGAGCGCGGCGGCGGCGGCGCGGCGGTCGCGGCGAAGGAGAGCAAGAAGGGAGAGAGCAAGAAGGATAAGGACGAAGAGGAGGACGACGGGAAAGAGGCGCCGGAACCGAAATGGCCTGAAGTGAAGAAGGCGATGAAGGAAAAAGCGAAGGAATTGACGATTTCGAGGAAATTGGAAGATGGGGAGGAATTGGATTTGGCGATGTTTTATTGTTCGAGCGTGAACACGCTGAAAATCGAGTGCGGGAAATCGTTGACGAGTTTACCGAAAGAGATTAAAAAACTGAAAGGTTTGTTGACGTTGATTGTGAGCGAGAACGGGTTGACGAGTTTACCGAAAGAGATTGGAAAGTTGAAGAACTTGAGAGTGTTAGAGTGCGAGGGGAATAAGTTGGAAGCGTTGCCGGAGGAGTTGAGCAAGTTGCAAAATTTGGAAATCTTGCGTTTAGGGAGGAATCAGATTAAAGATTTGAGCGCGTTGAAAAAGATGAATAATTTAGTAACTTTAGTGGTGGATAACAATCGATTGCGAACGTTGGACGATTTCGATTTAGGCTCCAAGTCGAGGTTGATTACTTTGAGCGCAAATAACAACGAAATCGTGGATGCGCCGTCGGATATCGGGAAGTGCACGCTGTTGACGGAAATCTTGTTGAACAAGAACAACATCGAAGAGTTACCGGGAGAGTGGGGCGAGTTGAAAGAGAAAAAAGTCCGTGAGATTGATTTAGACGATAATCCGATCAAGGACTCCAAGATTAAAAAGATGATGGGGAAGAGCGATAAGTTCGTCAAGGAGCTCTTAACGTACGTGAGAAAAAATTGCAAGACGGGATTGGCGAAGAAAGCTGGGAACGCGGTGAAAAGTTCAAAGAAGAAGAAAGAAGAAAGCGAAGACGAAGACGAAGAAAAAGAAGAAAAAGAAGAGAAGAAAGAAGAGACGACGGGAGACGCCGGAAAAGAAGAACAAGAAGAACAAGACGGCGACGTTTCTGAGACTGAATCCGAACTCGAAGAGCGCATGTCCAAAATGTCAAAGAAGGAAAAAGAAAAGTTCAAACGGAAGCTCGTGGAAAAACAAGCGGAAAAAGCGAGAAAAGTAGCCCTGGAAAAACGCTTGAAAGAAGACGCGGAAAATCTGAAACGCATGGAAGAGTTAGTCATTAGCGGCGCCGGGAATAACGACGACGGCGAAGATTCCGACGAACCCATCGACTCGGACGACGAAGAAGCGCTCTTGGCGCGCAAACAAAAACAAAAGCAAAAATCGAAACCGACGTTCATGTACGCCCTCACGGACGAACAACGCAAGGAAGCGGAAAAAGCGGAAGCCAAACGATTATTCGAAAAGGAAAAAGCCGAACGCGAAGCCGCGGAAGCGCTCAAACGTAAAGAAGAGGATGCCAAAAATAAAGCGAAAGACCTCAACGCGGTCAAACTCGACGGCGACGCCGGAAAAGACGGTCGATACACGTGGTCCTACGCCAACGGTAAATTCGATCGGTCCGTGACAAAAACACCTCCAAAAACCGAACACACCATCGAAGTCGTCATCCCAAAACTCATTTGCGGTCGACTCATCGGTAAAGGCGGAGCGACTATCAAATCCGTCTCCGAGCGAAGCAAAGTCGTCCGCGTGAACATCGACGAAACCAAAGGAGGCGCCGGGAACAGCCTGTTAGTCGTCCAAGGCTCGGAAAGCGCCATGGAAAGCGCCAGGATGTTGTTCAACAACGCCATGTAAAAGTAGCGAGAGAGATATGCGTAGACACGTGTGATATATAAAAGAGAGAGAGAGAGAGAGAGAGAAGAGAGAGAATATAATAGCCTCTTTCACGCGCATCATCTCGCATCAAAGTCTCTTGCATCTGAAGTAAGTTTGACATTTTTCCCTCCTGCATCCATACACGAACACAATTTACAAATTCTCGTTAGAATTAAAATGCTCACCGCGAGATTGGAAAAGCGCGTCCGCGACCTCGTCTCGAAGAAAGAGGAGGAGAGGAAGACGAAGAGGAAGAAGAACCAGCGAAACCGTTTCCTTCCCTCGGCGCGCGCGATTAAGAAACTCTGCGCGGACATCGAGTCTCGAGGATTTACGCGAGCGGACGTGAAACGATGCGTTTTGGACGCACTTCTCGAAGACGATGAAGATGAAGATGAAAAAGAGTGGAAGAATAACGAGTGGGTGGAGAAATGCTTCGACCGATTACTGATGCAGCTGGAGAGGCAACGACTGCCGAGAGCGTTTCGAGGCGGCGCCGTCGCTTCTACAAATACTACGACGGAAGGCGAAGACTTGGAAAAGGTGCTCGTGGTGACAGTTGAGAAACCAAAAGTACGGACGACGACGACATCGATATGCGAAAGAAAAGAAGACGATGATAAAGAACTCGAAGAACGAAGGATAAAGATGATGAAAGAGCGCGAGGAAATGGTTCGCGTGGCGAACGAGCGACGACGGGAAAAACTGGAAGAGCGGGAGAAAGCGGAGGCGAAGGCGTTTCGCGAGGCGCAGATGAGGATGGTTCGAGCGACGGAGGCAGCGGCGGCGGCGTCTGGGTCGTCGGAAGAGGAAGGGTCATCCTCGGATTCGGAGGATTCTCTCGAGAATTTCGGGTTGAGCGAGGAAGAAATCGCGCGGAGGAAGAGTCACAAGAGGAACGCGAAAATGTGCGCGGAAAACAGAGTCGGGTTTGTGAGCGAACTGCGAAAAAAATTGAAAGAAGCCAAACAGACGGCGCAAGAGGAGAAGAGGAAAGCTGGAAAGAAGATGGATAAAAAGAGAGCGAAGGAGTTAGCGGAGGGGGTGAGGAAGATTTTGAATATCGCGGAGACGTTTAAGATTGGCGAGAAAGAATTGGAGGAGGAAGAAAGGGCGTGCGCAGAAAAGCAGGAGGTTGAAGTAGAAGTAGAAGTAGAAGAAAAACTGGATAGACTAGAAACAAAGAATGAAGTAGTAGAAAAGACAGTGGAAGCGAAAGAGATAAAACGCGATGCCAACAGCGACGACGACGACGACGACGATGATGATTTCCAAATTCTTGACGTTTTCGGTGACGACGAGCCGGAAGCGTTGAAGCTAACGCCGGAAGACGAAGCGAAAGCGAAGCGCAAAAATATCGAAGCTTCGGTAGTTGTTGGACCAGTCTTACACGTCGAAGGCACCGTTGGTGCCGCCATCGAAGCGACGAAATATTCCAAGAAAAAAGTTGGGGGCGGAGGAGTGGCTGAAAGTGCATCGGCTGCGCTGGTCGCGCCTAAAGCGCTTCTTGCCAAGATGTGTGAAAAAGAGAAATGGTTGACGCCTCGCTACGATCGATTAAAAACCGACGATAAAAAAACAATTCGATACAGCGCGACAATCGAGCGATCTTCCGGGCCAAAATATCTTCGAAAACCGACGATACTAGTGCAGACAATCTCTTTTGAAGAGAAAGATGGTAACGAGCCGGACGGTGGTTGGAAGAGCGTGACGGAAGCGCAGGACGCCGCCGCGTGTGTCGCGCTTTTCCGTATCTTGTTTGTCGAAAGGGAGATGAAATTCGTCGTACCGAGCGAGTTAAATCATCAATGGCGAGATTACTATCGGCAATCCTTGTTACTTCGCGAGTTGTTCTCTGGAATCGATGGAGGCGAAGCGTGCGAGAGTAGTGATGACAAAACACGAAATGAGGGAGGAGATGAAGAAGATTGGGAAACGTTCGCGGTGCGGGTTCGGAAAACGCTCTGCGCTGCTCGAACAGAGTGGAATCAGAAATTAGAAAGAGAGCTTGGTAATGCCGATAAAGATGCCGATAAAGCACCATCGAAGAACCGCGCGGCTACATCGACTACTGCTGCGAATAAAAATCGCGAAAGAGATTCTGACGTCGTAAAAGAAAAAGAGGAACAGAAACGAGCGCTCTCCGAACGTATTTTGCAAACCTTTCGCGAAAAAAAACAAACACCGGCGTGGAAAGATATCGAGTCCAAGCGTAACGACTTACCGATTGCCAAACTCAGAGACGATTTTTTGCGCGCATTATCTGTGAAAGATACTGTCGTCGTGTGCGGCGAAACTGGCTGCGGTAAAACGACGCAAATCCCGCAATTCGTCTTGGACGACGAGATTGAAAATCTGCGTGGCGCGAGCGCGAATATTATTTGCACGCAACCTCGTCGCGTCGCCGCAACTTCAGTCGCTGAACGCGTTTGTTTCGAAAGATGCGAAAGAGATGGCGTCGGTGGAAGAACGAGCGATGTCGGATATCAGGTCAGAGGCGACAACAAGACGAATCGTAGCTCGACAAAGTTGACGTTTTGTACGGTCGGTATTCTCCTGAGACGATTGCAAGGCGATCGATACTTGAAAGGCGTGACGCACGTCTTACTAGACGAGGTACACGAGCGGAGTTTAGACTCAGACTTTGCGCTCGCATTACTTCGCGACGTGCCTGAACAACGACGGCGAATGAGTTTGCCGCCGCTGAAGTTGGTATTGATGTCTGCGACCATCGACTCCGACCTTTTCAGCAGATACTTGGACAACGCGCCTGTGGTAACCGCGCCGGGACGAACGTTTCCAGTGTCCACTTCGTTTTTGGAAAACATATACGAATCGTTAGAATACGTTTTAGACCCGGAAAATAGAGCGTGTCGCCGCCCGCGCGGCTTTGAGGACGAGGCGAAATCAGCCATGCGAGCCGGCGGAGGAGGAAGCGATCGTCGACGAAACGCGCAACTCATCGATAGTTGGGGCGAGGATGCCAACTCCTTGTTTGGCGGGGAAGAGTATCCAGAAAATCCAGATTATGACGCCAACGACGCTTTTCTTGAACATTGTAGCTCGAAGACACGTTTGAGTCTATCTCGATTGGACGAACACGCTATCGATTACGATCTCATCGAACAATTACTCGCGCATCTCGACGAGACCGAAGAACGCGCGGGACCGAGTAACGGCGGAGGCGCGTTTTTGGTCTTTCTACCCGGCAAAGGCGAAGTCGAAAGGATGGTCGATCGTTTGAGAGGCTCGAAACGTTTTCGAGACGCAATCGTGTTGCCGTTACACTCGAACGTGAGCAACCGTGACCAAAAGATTTGTTTCAATGTCAATCTCGATTCTCACGTTCGTAAGATTGTCGTCGCCACGAACGTCGCGGAAACCTCCGTGACTATTCCAGACATCACGTGCGTAATTGATACCGGACGCGTGAAAGAAAGAAGATGGGACCCAAAGCGTGGTCTGGCGAGTTTAGAAGAATGCTTCATCTCTCGAGCGTCCGCGAAACAACGACGTGGTCGGGCAGGTCGCGTGAGAGAAGGTAAATGCTTCTCTTTGTACACGTCCAAGCGACACGAGGTTTTGATGAAGTCTCACCAAGAACCGGAGATGAAACGAGCACCGTTGACGGAAGTAGTTTTGCAAATTGCATCCTTAGGAGGTGGTCGCGACGACGACGACGACGCCGATCCTCGCGCAGTACTCTCGCGAGCACCGGAACCGCCTTCGGAGGAGTCCATCGATCGCGCGGTAGACACATTGGTGAACATTGGTGCCTTGGAGCGAAGAGCGAGAAGAAAGCGAAATTCTACGAGTAATAAGGACGATGGCGACGACGATGAAGAAGCGGTAGGATGGGACGACGAGGACGACGATGACGTAAACGGGGAGATGAACAACGCAAACACAATTCTCGCGCTCACGCCTCTCGGAAAGCGCCTCTCGATGCTCCCGCTCGACGCCGCGTTGGCAAAAATGCTCCTCTTTGCAGTTCTGTTGCGATGTCTCTCACCAGCACTCACAATTGCCGCAATTGTCAGCCATAAAGTTCCCTGGCGCGCGAGTGACTCCGAAAACGACGAAACGAGCGCCGCTTCCGTGATGAAGAAAAACTTGACAAAAAACGTGAAAGAAAACGACAGCAGTGTGGCGAAAAACGAAGTTTCCGACCATCTCGTCCACGCCGCCGCGTACGAAAAATGGAACGAAATCGGCAAAAATAACGCAGCCACTCAGAAAAAGTTTGCTCGTGAAAGCGGCCTTGATCACGACGTGTTGCGACAACTGTCCGATTTACGCAAACAGTTTTTCGATGCGTTGAAAGCCGGGAACGTCCTCGATGGGAACAACGCAAAGTACGATTACTCTTCCATGGACAACCCGCTCTCTCCGTGGAACGCGGACGCTAAGAGACCAAAGCTCATCAAAGCCGCGTTGGTCGCTGGATTATACCCAAACCTCGCCTACGCCGACGCCGTGGAAATAGGCCCGAAAAACGCCGCCGATAAGAAAACCATCTTCGAATGGAAAGACTCGCGAAACGCGGACGTGTATCCGCACCCGTCCTCGCTCGTTTCTAAAATCTCGCGCTCGCCGGGAACAAAACTCCCACCTCGACAATTCTGCGTGTACGCGGAGAAAGTTAAAACGTCGCGAACGTTTTTGCGCGAGTGCACGAAAGTCTCGCCCATTGAAGTTTTGCTTTTTGCCGGCAGAAAAGTGAACGTGGAACACGAGATGAAACGAGTCGTTTTGGACGACTGGCTGAAAGTGTTAAACGTCGACGCCGTCACGGCGACTTTGTTTAAAAAGTTACGGGTGGTTTTAGACGATGAATTCGCGAAAGCGCACGCCGAGGACGAGAACGACACGCACGCTCGAGAAAGCGACGAGCACGACACCGACACTTCGTCGGAGTTCGTGTTCGAGCTTGTGCGAGACATCCTCTTATTTTAAACAATAGATAGAAGCTTTATTAAAAATGACGCTAAGACGAACTCGAAGAACTTCCGCTCGACGACAAAGACGACGAACCACTACTGCTCGATAACGACGACGACGACGACGACGCAGAAAGAGAGGAAGAAGAAGAAGAAGAAGAACTACCGCTGCTGCTGCTGCTACTACTACCGCTACTTTCGCTCGAGCTGCTGCTGCTGCTGCTGCTCGAACTCCCTCGTCCGCTCTTCTTCTTCTTCTTCTTTCTCTTCTTCGTCCCTCTCAGCGCGTCCACTTTCCTCTTCAACGCCCGCGCTCGTCCTTCTCTCGGGTCTCGAAACACCTCCCGTCTTTCCTTCTTCCCGATTTTCATAAACTCTTGAAACCCCTTGTTGGTGTTCGATTTCCCCGAGTTGTCTTCCTCCTCTCTGCGTTTCTTCAACAGTTCCGTCTTGGACTGTCGTTTCACGTACGTCCCTTGGTCGCCGGGTTTTAATACACACTCGAACGTCCAGTGCTCGAGAGAGAAACATCGCTGACACTTTTTCTGCGTCGTCCGAGTCGTCGTCGTCGCATCGTTCGGCGCGTTCTTACGCAACACGAAACCCATCTCTGCTACTCTTCAAGTGACGATTTGGCGGCACAATTTCGCACGGATTTCACGTTTATTCGCGGGAGGGGATACACGCGCGCGTGCTCGCTCGCTTGCCCGTTGTCGCGCGAAGAAAGAGAGAGAGAGAGAGAAGAAAAGATGCACCCTTCGTCTCGTTTCGGTCGCCCTTTGCCGACGACGGAGGAAGAGCTCCTCGAGGAACAGAGAGCGTTTCTGGAGAGGAAGGAAACGCCTGCGGCGAAAGCGCTGAGGAAAGAGAAAAGAACGAACGTCGAGGAGGACGAAAAGGAGGAGGAGGAGGAGGAGGAAACGACTGCGAACAACAACAACAACACGAACAACGTCGAGACACCGTTCGTGGTGGAAGAAGCGTCGCTGAAAATTGTGGAGCGGGACACGTCGACGGTGATTCCAACACCGCCAACGAAGAGAGACGATGGGAGCGAAACGAGAGGTTTTCCGAAAGCGGAGCATCGGTCGAAGGAAGGCGGCGGTGGTAATGGTGGTGAGAACGATCCGAAAATTTTGAGTAAGTTTGCCAGGAGACGCGCGGAGATGCGCGGGGAGAAGATTTTGGACGTGCACGAACCGGATGTGATGAAGAAGGGGAGAGCGGATGGCGCGTCGGCGGCGGCGGCGGCGGCGATGATGATTCCGGAACACGAGGATAAAGACGTGGCGGCGGAAACGAAGAGAGTGTTGGCGTCCATGAGCGTGGAAGAAGCGATGAAGCAGAGGAAAGAACTGGAGGAGAAGATGGATCCAAAAATTGTGGGGTTCTTTAGGAATCGCAATCGAAAGAAGATGGATGCGACGAGCGAGGATAAAAAAGAGGCGGGGGCGTCTGAAGCGGCGCCGCCTCCTTTGACCACAACGACATCGGGGAATAGTAGTAAACTTAACAACAAAAGCACGAGTAAGAAACCAGACGCGATGAAACTGATGAAAGCGAACGTGGATCCAATGTCCAGAGTGCACGCTGCTGATGTTCGGTTTACAGCTTCCGGTGAACCAATCGTACCGGTGGAACACTACCAAAACATCTCCGCGCAGGAAGGACGGATTCCCGCGCCCACCGAACGCGATTTTGTTCGCGCCGGGGGATTGTTTAATAAACCAAACATCGCGGCTTCGACGTCGGCAGAAGAGAGTGACGATCCAGGGTACACGTTATTAGAAGCTCGACAGTTGTGCGTCTCGTCGGTTCCAGGCCAGCGCGCATTAGGGTATCGTTTGTTAGCCAACGTGTTCAAATCGGCGCGAAGATTTGGTCACGCGCCGGAAAGAGTCGCGACGGAGGAGCCGCAAGAGTTGCCACTAGGAAGCACCTGGGCCGGTATATGGGTCTCTGCAGTCGTGGATGTTGGCGCCGTATCGCTTGTTCGACGAGGGCTGGACGATTCAAACCCGCTCGTTTTCTCCTCCGCCGCGTTGGCGATGCGAGAGTTGTGTTGCGGCCGAGGCGGCGGGGGCGTGTTCGGGACCGAAGAACGGTTAATGTCACAATTAGAATCGTTTGCAGGCGTCCCTGCGATTTCGAAGGCGTATTCTGCGGTCACGTGCCACGCGCCCATATGGAGAGAATCGCGAGATGACGCACCTAAAGGCGGTCGAGGGTATGAACCGAAAGCGTGGGAGCCCGCCGGAGGGGTCATCGAGATTGATCAGAGCACAAATTTGGTGTGTTGCGATGAGGAAGACGAGGAAATCGCAAACAGTGTCATGCAAGCCGCCACGACTGGTGCAAAACTAGATCCGGAAGCAGAAGCCGAGCTGAGACGGATAGAATCCGAACGAGCGGTCGATCCAATCGCGGCTTTATTGCGAGCGAAGACTTTAGAACGAGTGAGATATTTACTCGAGATGGAACGGAGTCCAGTGGCGGAAGTCCCTCTGTTACAGTTTTTGTCCACGGCGGCGACGCACTCAACTTCCGCCGCGGTTGCGGTTGCGAAGTGTCCGAGACTGATGGACGTGTTGTGTAGGCGAGTGACGAGCTTTGCGTCGTCGTCGTCGTCGTCGTCATCGGCGCCGCCAGAAGGTGCGAACTCAATTGCCTCGCGCGCGTACGTTTTGGAAACGATATGTTCCATCGTACGCGTCGCCGGTACAGGCGTTGTCTTTGAAGCACCAGATGCGAGCAACGATAGGTTAAATATCGCACACAGCGCGATACAGCTCGTTTCCTCCATCAATCCAATGGAAGACCTCGAACCTGCATCGGTAAATTGCTGGCGCCAAGCCATGCGTTTGTGGTCGCTTTGCGCCAACCGAGGTGTCCCGACGTGTCCGAACGCGGACGATTATTTCACTCTGTTAGCAAACTGCGTGGATGTGGACCCTAAAAATGTTTCAAATGAAGGGTACGAAACCGTTCGCGAGGCATTCAACGCGTTCTCGTCGTTTTGCTCAAATCATAAGAACATGAAAGCGTCTACGCCGCTGTTAGAGAAAGTTTCCGGCTTCGCGAGCCATTGGATATTAAAGAATTACGAGTCGTTTTCAGTAGGCGGCGCCCGTTCTCGCTTTGCGTTTGCGTCCGCTGCTTTTTTTCTCGATTCTGCGAATCTTGCCGGAATTGGCGAGGAAGGTAACGAGAACGAGGGTAACGAGGACGATGTAAATTCCAACACGCGAAGACGACTCGCAAACGCGCTCTCAAAGGCGTGCGACATTTTACTGCGAGAGTTGGCGGCAGATTACGCCCGAGGTATCATTGCTAGTTCGGATTTTTATAAAGCGAGAGCATCCAGAGGTGCTGCTATGCACGGCGTGCTGTGCGTTCTCAAAGCGCTCGCTGGTGGTGTAAACGAAAGCTACGAGGAGAACGAAGAGATGCGCGAATCGAGCGTGGACGAATACATCAAGACCATCGCTCAAAATAAAGCATTAGAAGCTATCGATACGCTGTGTGCTGCGATGTATCGAGAGACAGTTGGTATTGAGCGTGCGAGACGTGCCGACATGAAGATGCGTCAGCAACGTGCGCGGCACCGCGGGTTATCGCTGGATGTTCGGAGCGGCGACGCGAGAGCTGCGAGAGGACAAATTTCACCGAAATCAGGAATGTCTCCCAGTAGACCGCAGACGAAGAAACCGCCGCTCGCTGGGTCTGCTGGTAGCCCGAGCGATGACATTGGTCTTTTAAGTTCATCGCCGCCTTTAGGTGGTGGTGGTGGTGGTGGTCTCATCCACACAAACGAGGCGTTTACGAAGAAGCGCATGTCTTTTGATACCACATCTAACCAGATTTCGGCTGCGTTTCAGCAAAAAGCACGCATCGGTAATACAGAAAAAGTCGCCGCGACGCTCGTTGCCGAGGATAAAAATCTTCCACACAGAAGTCAAACGAAGAGCCCATCTCCGGCTTTAGTTGCCGTGCGCGAAGGATTTGCCACGGATCAATCATCCTCGGCGCAAAAACGCGTCGGCGGCGCAGACTTTGATAGAACTTCGGACAGAAACGACGAGTTGGAAAAACTGTACTTTGAGAACTATTCCGGCGAGGAGTCTGTTCAAGAAGCGCATGCGCACGAAGTGACCACATTTATGGGTTTGCGCGTGTTCTGGGCCTCCGCGACGCTTCCCATTCAACGTGCTTTAGTGCAAGCGTTGGAGATTCTCGAACAGTTTGGTTTGCCGGAAATTGTCGAAGATGAATTCGCACCGCCGATGGATGAAGAAGAGAAGAAATGTCGCAAGAAGCAGCAACGCGCGGAGTACACAAAGACGTGTTTATACGCGACGGCGACGTTGTTGCGCTCGTTACCGCCGGGTGCGGGCAGCTTGGCGAAACTCGCCCTGAAAAACGGCGTCATGTCGACGCAGTCGCTTGACGCCGCGTTAGATTCGACGAGAACTGCGTTGTTGGATGCCGAGCGTGATTTCATAAATACGGCGAATAACATCACGCCTTCAAACATGACCAAAGTCGTCAGCGCAGCGCAAGAGTGTGGAGTCATTCTGTCCTTGGCGGCGAAATCGCTCGTACCGCCCGCGGAGGATTGTCGCGACGCGCTTCTTGGTGGGTACACGATTGAGTTCACCACCGCCTCCGAGGCACGCAAATACGGTTGCGACCCGATGAAGTCTGTTTTGCCAACTTTTAGCGATTGGTTTTTCGCTCCGTTGTCTCCGTCCTCCGCTGTACGCGGATGGGACGTCGCGAGTATCGCGTCCAATCTATCACTTGTTCTCGGTTACGAAAAGTTACACGCATCGACAATTGTCGAGTTGAACTCTTCAAAAAAGCTCTCCGCGTTGTCCAACGTCTTCTTGAAGGAAATGGTTATATGGCGCGATCCTGCCGTCACGGCGCCGTTAGCCGCGTTGACCGATTTATACTGGTCGCAAACCGTCTTTGAGTTTTTACAAAACGATGCCATGCAATCGTCATCCTCTCCTTTAGGCTACACGAAAAGAATCAAACCGAACGAAAAATCGTTGAGCGACCCTTTACACGTTCCCGAAGGGTCTGGAGACGCATCCGTGTCTTCCGCTTTGGCGATTGCCTTTGGCACAACTTCGTACGCGGATGCTTTGTTTGGAAGACACATCAGTTTTTGGCTCCGCGCGGACGTTCCCGCCAAAGCTCGAGCTTCCTGTTGGATCGCTTTGCGCGAAAATTTGAGCCTACATCTACTTCCGAGTATTGCAAAGTTAGTCGAGCCTATTCATTCGCACGTCATGTTACCTCGCGGAGGCGAGCAAGATCCTGAAATGTTTGAGCTGTACATCTCGTCGTTAGAATCGGGCGATTTAGATAAATGGTTCGCATCGTGGGAGAAATTCGAAGGGTGGGATTACGGCGGCATTGGTTCGAGAGGCGCCCGTTTACCATTCGAAGCACCACCAGTCGCGGTCGCTTTGGTCGTCCACGCCGTCGCTCACGTCGTTCTGGGCGGAGCTGGAGGGAACGCCTTGCAAAAGAAGACCATTCGCCGTTTATTGTCGAAAGATCGCACCGGGACGTACCTTCGCGCAATCATGAACACGCCTTTGATGCTTCGTCGACGACCTCGGTTCGCGAGTACTTCGGCGAAAACGAACGCTGGAGAGTTGCACGAGACGCCATTTGGTTGGGGCTTTTGTTTTGGAAAGTTTGGTAAGTGGGAAGATATGGGTCCGAGGCGGTCGGTGTTGTTAGACGCTTGCGGCGACGACGAGGAATTGTTGAGATTATTAAGACACGCGCTGGTGACGTGTAAGTTAGCCACGAGAGAAAGCATGGACGTCCACGCGATGGAGATGTCCGTGGAGAAAACTAGCAGCTTTTACGCGTGATAATGAAGAAAAAAGAATTTAGTAACATTTGTATATGTATATAATCTAGTAGATACAAAAAGAGGAAATTCTAGAAATTATCCTTCATCGTTCTCAACTGCGCGAACACCTCCACGTCTCTCTTCTCCTCCATTCCTAAAAACTTTCTAATTTTCTCGTCCCCGCTTCTACAAAACGGGTTTGTTTTCTTCTCCTCACCGACCGTCGTCGGGACCGTAGGCTCGTTCTTCTCTCGCAACGCCTTGCACTTCCTCTCCCGCTCCAACAAATCCTCGTTCTGTCCATCTACGCTCTTTGCAAACTTAATGTTCGCTAAAGTATACTCGTGAGCGCAATACAATTTCGTCGTCTCCGGTAAACTCATAATCTTCGTGATGCTCGCAAACATCTGGGGATGCGTCCCTTCGAACACTCTTCCGCATCCCATCGCGAAAACGCAGTCGCCGACAAACGCCGAATTCGCCGACGGCGCGTAGTACGCGCAGTGCCCTAAAGTGTGACCGGGAACGTCCATCACGTGTAACTTCACGTCCCCGACGAACACGACGTCGTCTTGTTCTACTTTCCTATCGACGCCGGGAATCTTCTCCGCGCCGGGCGTTTTCGCCTTCTCGCCTCTCGGACCGATTATTTGCACCTCGGGAAACTCTTTTTTCAGCTCTAAGTTCCCACCGGTATGGTCGCTGTGCCAGTGCGTGTTTAAGATGTGCGTCAATTGCCAGTTTCGTTTCTTCAATTCTCTCAAGATTGGTCCAACTTCCGGAGTGTCTATCACCGCGGTCGATTTCGTATTCGCGCAGTGCAACAGGAACACGTAGTTATCGGAAAGCGCCGGGAGTTGCACGATTTTTAACGGCGTTTGCGTTCCATCGCTTTCGATGGTTTTCGTCGTCGTTTCCATTTTGGATGATGATGATGCTGATGATAGTGTTGCCAAACGTTTCTTCAGTGGTATCCTCCTCGCGTGGGTGTTGTGAAAAGACGGAAAAGAAGACGCCACCGCTCTCAGGAGGAGCATTAATACGAGCAGATAGACAGAGAGAGAGTTTTATGCGGACTTTTTCTGTCTTTTTTTCCTTCTTTTTTTGTCTCCAAAACGCCACTTTTTCTTGGAAAAAACAAATCACATTAAGATCAGAGAAAGAAGAAGAAGAAGAAGTTTTTGTCGTCGTCTTTTGCGGAGAAAAGCGAAAAGTGTCATTCATGTCTGGAGTGAGGACGCGAGCGCAGAAGAGACGAAGAGGGGAGAGAGATTCTTCTTTGTGGGATTTGATCGTGAATAACGACGATATTTGTTTCCAACACATTCTTCCGAGATTGAATTCGAACGATGTGAAATTCTTGTACGAAGTGAATACGGAGACGAGAAAGTTGATTAAGAGATCATCTCGAGCGAAAGATTTGAAAGAGAAGTTTAAAGTTGAAGAGATGTCATCGATATCGACTTTGGAGTTTGTGTGGGAGAATCGATCGTTGTGGCCGAGAGACTGGCGCAAAGACGAATCATGGTTCTGCATGCGAGTTGCTCAAACGAATAAACTCGAGTTGCTCAAGTGGGCGCGAGAGGAGAAAAAGTGTAAGTGGGATGAAGGGACGATTAATAGGGCCGCAGAAAAAGGTAATCTGGAAATGATAAAGTATTGCGTGGCAAAGAAGTGTCCTATTAATAGGTGGGCGTGTGCAGAAGCTGCCGTAAACGGTCATCTCGAGTGCCTCAAATACTTACGCGAAGAAGTCAAAGCGCCTTGGGATGATCTTACTGCCAGTTGGGCGGCTTTAAAGGGTCATCTCCACATACTCGAATATCTTGTTGAGCGTAAGTATGATAAATATAGCGTATTTGCGTGTGAGCTTGCAGCCAGGAACGGCCACTTCGACTGTTTGAAGTACTTGCGCGAAACCGCCAAAGCGCCGTGGGACGCCGACGCCGTACGCTACGCGCACGAGAACAACCAAACCGAATGTGTACAATACCTCCTCGACAAACGCTGTCCTCTCCCAATCGGTTGGCGATACGAAGATGGAGAGTTACACAGCTTGTAAACACAGGCACACACACACACAAATTTTGTAATACACGCACCAAGAGATATACATACAAATGAAAATTTTCCTATCTTTCTATACAAACGTCGTCTTTCTCTCTCATTCGCGTGCGAATGTAATCGTACCTCGGGTACCGTAGTATTTCACGTGTTCTAATCTCTCTTTCTTTCTAAAACTCCTTTTCTTTACCGCTATATTCTGCATCGTTTACGTCCTCGTCGTCGTCGCTATCTAAATCATACTCTTGCTCGTCTTCGTACTCGTCGTCTTCTCGGAAAACATCGTTCTCGTCGTCCGCGTGCACGCCTTCCGAGTCGTAATCCAAATCCACCTCGTCGATATCCTCGTACTCGTCTAAGTCGGACGTTGGCCTCTTCTTCTTCTTAATCTTCTTCTCCCCCCCATCCTCCCCATCTGCATCCTCCTCCTCTTCGTCGTCGTCTTCGTCGAACAAATCCATCGCCTTCTTCGTTTGCCGCAACTCCTCCGTCGTCTTCAACGCGTAATCGTCATCCTCGTCGTCCGGATCATCGCGGTCTCTCAAATCGTTTCGATCGAACGCGTCTTCTTCCTCTTCGTTTTCCTCCTCGTCCTCGTCCTCGTATTCCGCCAATATCTCTTCATCCGTCAACTCCGTGTGTTGTGCTTCGTCCTCTTCCTCCTCCAACACGTCTTCACCGCTCGCTAACCGTTTCGCGCGGCGTTTATCCGCCCGTCTCGCGCGAAGCTTTCCCACGCGCACTCGCACTTTCTCTCGCTTCTCGAGTAAGCGTTTTTCTGCGCGTTTGCGTTCTTTATCTTCGTATTCGTCGTCGTCTGCATCGTCGTCGTCGCGCTCCTCGAAACCTCCACCAACGTCCCAGGTTTCGAACTCCTCCAAGTCGTCGATGGGGAGACCCGAGCGGGAGAGGAGTTTACGAGTCCTTATTGTGGTCGTCGTCCTTA
>Ga0181598_1002109_pt1 | contig 18536 bp, 8 predicted proteins | sample 041ome_4_FD_153295 | JGI IMG/M metagenome (GOLD analysis project Ga0181598, IMG submission 153295) | Coastal salt marsh microbial communities from the Groves Creek Marsh, Skidaway Island, Georgia - 041404US metaG (spades assembly) | ecosystem: Environmental > Aquatic > Marine > Intertidal zone >... | reverse complement strand
AAATACACACACAAACACGTAAAAGTGAGACACAGATTTAGAATAGAAATGGACTTGGAAGGGTCAGGCGGTGGATCGCTCTCACCGCCGCTCTCCATGAACAACAACAACAACAACAACGGAAAAGGAGGAGGAGCCGACACCACCCTTTCAACCGACAACGACGCAAAAGAGATTCATCCAATAATTCCCCCATCGAGACCGATGCACGCGGCGATGTCGAATCCATTCGTCGATGGTACTGGTGGTGGTGGTAATGATAATGAGTACGTCGCCGCCCCGGGAGCATCGATGCAGAACTCCGTATATACCACGCGGAGGTTTGCGCAAAGAGCAACAGATTCCTCGTCAACGATAAATCAACAACAACAACAACAACAACAAAACCAGCAGAACGCGGAGAAAGGAGGAGGCAAAAATACGCAAAACAACAGAGCTAAACCGTCCATATCGGCGGCAGATTCCAACGGTACCCGAGGTAATACGAACGATGAGAACACAGACGACGACGAAGATAACGACAAGGACGGCGATGGAGACAACGAGGACAAAGCAAATGATAATAACAATAAGAAGAACAAAGCGAGAACAACGAGAAGTAGCGGTAGTTTGCACTCCGAAGAAGTAGAAGGAGGCGGCGCTCCTAAAGCGGGAAGCTTGAATGGAACGGAAGATGCAAACACCGACGGTAGACCTGAAGTAGAATCTAAAGAGAAGAAAGCAGTAAGACAACAAAGACGGCAACGTCATGTTGGTAGCACGAATAATAATAATAACGAAGATGGAATGGACACCTCCGAGGAAGCTGCGGCGGTTGTAAACGAAACCGCTCCGCTCCCTCCGACGAGTGAGTACGAATACAAAGAACCATGGGATATTCCCTCGGCAGAGTTGATTCCAGCGGCAAGAAGTCTGAAACTCACCGCTGATGCGTATCAAAACGAAGGGCGATTTGATAACGCCGAGAGAACATACGGTATGGCGTTGCGTTTTATCGAGCACGAGTCTCTCTTCGCCTCGAACCCGGTTGATGAGAACGTAGAGAAACAAATAACAGACGCGAAAGGAAGTAATCCAGATCTGCAACTCGTTTCAAAGAGTGAACTTACCGTTGCGTGTTTGATTGAAGCTTCCGTGTGTGCTTTGAAGCGTGGAGATCCTTCAAGAGCGGGTGACTTAGCCTCGAGGGCGTTAAACAACTCGAAAAATAATACTTCGGCTCTAAAAGCGCGAGCGCAGGCTCGCTTAGCCGAAGGCGATTTCCAAAACGCGCTCGCAGATTGCGACGAGGCTTTAAAAATCGAGGAACAAGCGGATACGAAAGCTGATTTTGAACTTTTACGGAAAGAAATTGAAACGCGTTCCGAGCAATTATTGCCCATGCGCGGAAAACAGCAACAGCATGAGTTTGATTACGGCATCCAAAATGCTGCGGTGGTGCGAAACGCGTTTGCGGCGAATGATGCCGCAGGTAACGAGGCACCCGTTGGAATGAACGCGACGACAGTGCGAACGACAACTTGGCAAGCTGAAGTAGAAGGCGAATCCGAAGGCGGTAGGAATACGATGGATACGGAACCCGGTGCCGCGTTCGGAGGCATCGTGCGAGAAAAAATTACAGAAGGCTACGATAGAGATCACGGTCAAACGTTGTTAAACGCAGACGTCGAGAAGAAGAGTAATCCGAACGGAACAGCAGGTGCAACGACAGAAGTCGGGGATACGACCGCACAACTAAATAAAACGCACCTTCCAACGCAACAAACGACAACGCACGAACAACCTTTGCGTTCGCAAGATGGCGGGATACAAGGATCTCTGTTAATAGGTTCGGTCGGTGGAGGTGGAGGTAATCGCAGACCTCGGATGTCGCTAGACAGCGACGAAGTGCAAGCTGTATTAATTTCAAATTCGACCCAGCGAGCGTTAGGCGGCACTTACTCGATTCAGAAAGACCATCGTCCGACGGATGCGCTCGTTGAGAGCTACGAGAGCGACGAAGAAGGCGAAGAAGTTTGCGGGGGTAAATAAAAACACAACACAAGGCTATAAACTATAAGTAGAATTACATTTTGCGAAATAGCACTGAGAAATAATTTAATTGACTTCTAGATCATCACAGCACGGTGCATTCTATGCATACCCATTCATCCTTCTCGTAAACTTCAAACTCTGCGCAGCCTTCCGAAGAATATTTTTCAATTACTTCCTCCGCTTGTTTTCCGGCTAATATACCAGACAATCCTATTTTCCCTCCTTTTCGAGTCATTTTAACAAACTTGGACGACAGTTCTAGATTTGGCGTTATCAGAATATTTGCTACGAGTACGTCCACGTCTTTTGGTTCCTCGGCGTCAGGTTCCATCCCGTCGCCGAGCACAGCTTTGAATCTGTCTTGGACGCCGTTGATGAGCGCGTTGGACTTGGCCGATTCAACCGCTATAGCATCAATGTCTACTCCATACGCTTTCGCGGCACCTAACTTAAGAGCACCAATCGCGAGAATTCCCGTTCCACAACCAAAATCAACGACCTCATCGCTTGCTTTGATGTGTCTTTTCAGAAACTGCAAACACAAAAGCGTCGTCGGGTGATCCCCTGTGCCAAAGGCCACGCCTGGCGTCAGTACTATTTCCGTTTTGTATGTTTTGTTCTTCTGTTTCTGATTTTCATCGCTAGACTTCATGCATCGTATGATAAATTCGTCGTCTACGACGATGTCTTTGTAGGAGTCCAATATCACACTCTGCCAATTGTTCGCGTCAACATTGTCGTAAACAGCGTTCAGCGGTCCTAAATAGGTTTCGAGTTGTTTAACTGCTTTTCTCACGTCTCTCACCAGAACTTCTTTGCTAAAATACAACTGTACGTTATTAAACGACCATTTTTTGTGGATCCAATCGTTCCCTTTCGAATCTCTGGAGTAGAAAATCTCTTCTTCGTCATCGGTACCTTTGAGCGCGTCGTCATTCACTTGCGCAAAGTCTGTGTAGCCAAGTTCTTCCAATATCTCTGCGATTCGTTCGGTCTCTTCTTTTGGAACTCGATTCAAAGTCACTCTAGGAACAGTTGTTTCTTCTTGTGAAGAAGAAGAAGAAAAAGAAAAAGAAGGAAGAGAACGTAAAGAGGAGAGTATTCGTCGGCAATGCGTTCGAGCGAAAACGGAATACGGCGAGGACGGAGCGAGCGCCTTCCTAAAGGCGCTGCACCGCATGCCAAATTTTATGACGAGGAAAAATCTTCTTCTTCTTTTTATTACACCTCAAGACCTCATGACCTCAACTCTGATCTCTCTCTCTCTCTCTCTCTCTCTCTTTCGCATAACGCTCCCAAAAAAGTCCGCTAATCGGAGGAAGGAGCTTGTTGCTCAGCTGCTGCCGCTGCTGCTGCTGCTGGAGGAGGCGTTTGTTTCATTTGTTGTTGTTGTTGTTGTTGTTGTTGTTGCTGCGGCGGTTGAAAATTTTGCCTCTGTTGATAGTGTTGTTGATGTTGATGTTGTTGGAAACCTCCTCTTTGGTATCCTCCACCACCCATGTGTGGCATTCCTCCGAATTGCCCGCCTCTGTGCATTTGTGGTGCGTATTGCATCATCGGGTTCTGGTACGGAGCACCAGGGCCCATGCCATACCCCATCATCATGTTCATCTGCGCCATTTGCGCCTGGTAGTTCATAATCGCCGCTCGTTGCGCGGCGCTAATGGCGTCCTGCGCTTGCATTGGCGGTGCAGCAACGGCTGCAGCGGGCTTCTTTGTCGGGACGAACGCAGAAGCTTTTGCCGACAAAGAAAATGCAGGCGCGTTTGCGGATAATTTCGAACCAGTCGCCGCTTTTTTCGCTTCCGCCGCCGGAGCGGCGGGAGCTTGTTGAGCTGCTGCTGCTGCCGTAGATTCCGTCGCCGTCTTCTTCGCGTCCGCCATGGATGCCACACTAGCAGGAACTTTACCAGCTGTTGATCCCCACGCCGGCTTCGACGGTGGTGGGGCTGCTTTGAAGCCTTCACTACCCGGCGCTCTGGACACGGAGGAATACTTCGCCTCTTCGTCGTCGTCAAAGTCCGAGATGAGTTTTTGGTTTCTCTCCTCCGCGACGTGCGGATTCGAAGACACTTTACCTTCAATTTCTCTCGCGATTCGTGCGGCTTCTTGTTCGGAGATGCGGATTTTGGACTTGTCGATTTGTGTCGTGTACACGGACTCGTCGAATTTGGTTTCCACCCCGAACAGTTGTTTGTTCGCGGCGAACTGATCCCATTGTCCGGGCGGTGCCTTCCTTCCCCACGCGCCGCCTTTGGTATCAAATCTTCCACTCGACCGTCCTCCTCCTTGCCCATCTTCCAAACCTCCAACGTTAGCCGAGGTGTCGTCGTCACCGGGCGTCCAAGCGACCAGCGTTCGATTTTGCCCCGTCGCGCCTTTGGAAATCCCCACGTCAGTGAAGTCGTTCATGTCGTTCATTCGAGACGGCCCCAAGGCCAAGTCGGACATGCCGACGTTGAACGCTTGAATCCACGCGATGTCTTCCAACGGAACTTTCTTTAACTTTTCCGGTTTCTTTCTCGGCGCTTTCTTCGGTTCTTCTCCATTCGGTCCTCGAGGTGTAAGAAATCGAGTCCACGCGTACGCTAAAACGATGTGTTTTTCAATCTCTCGGGTGTCGGCTAAGACACCGTTGAGTAAGACTCCGGACGTGAGCTGCACGTCGACCGAGTAGCCTTTCAAGGCGGACAGCGTGAAGATCAATCGGTCTTTCGCCGTGACGGTCATATTTTATATTTGGATAGTCTTCTCTGACTCAGAGTAAATATATAATATTAGATGCAAGCGCGTGGGGACGACGAATTCGATCACACGAGACCAGAGGAGACGCCACCTCTACCAAATTCCTTCTTTCTTTCTCGTTCTGCCTTTAATAGGGGAGAAGAAGTTTAGGTGTTTGATGCGTTGGTGTTTTGACAAGTTCGTAAGGCAGCGTGAATAAGCGCGAAAACTCTCTCTCTCTCTCACACACACGCGCGGCGCTCTTCCAGGAGGAGTCGAGCAGCCGGGGCGAGTTTCGACTTCCCCCGCGAAGTTGTAAAGAATTAGTTTTAGCATCGTCAGAGAAAGAACGACTCTTTTTTTCATTTTTGGTTTTTCGCTAAAATGTCGGACTATTTGAACTCTGTTATAAATCTGACTACTACATCTAGAAAACTAAAGACTATCAATGCTCTAACTACATAATCTAGAAACGCTACGCATCCTTCGTTCCATCATTACTTTTCTTCTTCTTGTTGTTGTTGTTGTTAACGAGGGACATCAAGTTCACCGCTGGCGCTACCTTTTGCGAGGTTGTTCTTCGGTCGTAAGTGCCTTTTTGCATCGCAGATGAGTGACCCATGTACATAGCCAACGCCTCTAACTCGTTATCAGAAGCCACGCCTTGACCTCTGACGTGGGTAATGATCATATCTCGCACCAAGTGCGGGTTAACTTTTTGGCCAGTCACGCGCAAAGCGCATCTGGAGAATGCTCGGGAAAGTTCCGACGCCGTGTACGGTTCACCGTTTGGTCTCGTAAAGACTAAATTGTGTCTTGGATTGAACGCTGCGCGGTACTCGTTCAACCAAAGCTCCAAAGCTGGATATACGCGCGAGTCGAGCACTAAATTCGGACGCGTGCCATACACGTTCCCGGTTTTATAATCGGCGGCGTTATGCTTAATAAACCACGTTTTCGTGGCCGAATCGTAAAACAACGTTCGGTTAAGTTCCAACTCGCGCAACGTTCGTTGACGATCGGGTATGCACGCCAAAACTGCGAACATGAGGTAAAGCTGTATGCTTCTCGCAATGTCCGCTTTATTCCTAGGCTTACCGCGCTTATCAAAGCCGGCGCACTCGAGCTTCAAACACTCAACGAGAATGAGATATTTTGGCCAATCTAACCATTTCTTAGCTTCATCTGCTGCTCTCGGGGCCACTCGCGCGCGCGCTCTAGCACCGCGTTGCAATCGCATAAGTTCCTTCACGACATCTGTGTTAACTTCTTCACCAGCACTTGATAGTAAAGAAGATGAAGACGCCGCCGAAGAGTTCTTCTTTTTACCAGATCCCGAGGATAGTGATGATGCCGATGCCGATGATAATTTCATCAACGGCGGATAAAGCCATTTTGCAATGGCAATGAGCGAACGAACGTAAGCATCTTCCGTAGAGCTTAGTATCCCGCGCGTTTCAACCATCCATTGCATGTATTCGATAGCGTACTGCGCACCTTCTGAATCTGAAGATGGGAACGCGTCCTTCAAGCTATAGTTTTCAGCGTTCTCATTCAAACCTTTTACATTCACCAAATACCCACAAAAAGCTCGAGCGACATCGCGATGATTCTTCACCGTCTGCGCGCGAACTGGCACGCCTTCTTGCCCGACGCGTCGCGTCGTCAAATCTCGAACGAATTTATCGAGCTCTTTCTCGAGGGTTTTAGGTAGACTTTTCTCGCTGATTGCGTAATCCGGCAAACGTCGACGCGAGGTCACGCGTTGCTCGCTCAAAGGTACGTCGTCCGGTCGTCTGTTCGTTCTGTACTCTGTCGATAATTTCCTGTGAGAATCTTTACTATCGTCACTAACGGTATTGTGCTCTTCAAAGTATAATCTCGACTGTAAAGGCACGCGGGCATCGAGCGGAATATCACCTCCAATCCATCCTTCGATGTGTTCGAATTTCTTGTATGAAACTACGGTATCTATATCTTTTTCTTCTTCTTCTTCTTCCTCATTATAATCATCATGAACTGCTTCCGTTGAGTTCATCGAGCGCGCCAGCACCGCATTGTACAACTTCATCGGTAATCTCATCGCAATCCACTCTTCTGGTTTCACTAAAACGGTCCCGTCCTCGAGCGATATCAAAGCGTCGATATCGTCGAACCAGTTTTCTCTCAATATTTCAACCACTTTCTCCGCTTCTTTCGGCGGTCGGTTGATGTCCACGAAACATTTTTGCAGAGTTGAGAGCAAAATATCATCTCCTTCTTCGTCTTCTTCTTCCTCTACTACTTCCTCTCGTTCCTTTCCCTGCCGACGCGCTCCTGCGATACACTTCGTTCTTCTTCCTCTTCTTCCACTCGCGCTCTTCTCTTTTGCTTCTTCTTTTCCCGAAATTCTTAGCGACGACGATTTACTGTGCAACGTCGTCATCATCATCGCTCGGAGAGAAGTTCGGAGAGAAGTGCACGTCATCTTTCTCCTGCGTCTCTTATTCCATCGCACCTTTCATTCACGCGTGTGTTTCCGTCCGTCTGTCGTGGGTTTTTTATGTGTGTTTTGTAGAACTGTTTTTTGTGTTGCTGTGTGTTGTTTGTCATTCTTTGTGAATTCAAAAATTTTGGAGGCAAGTTTCGTATCACTCAAAAACAATTTCTTCAAACATCATCATCATCATTGATCATTAATTCCGCCGTTGCGCGCGTGAAAAGCACGCATCTCCCTCCCTCCCTCTCCCCCCTCTCTCTTTCTGAGTGTTTCTGTGTTTCTGTGTGCGAACGATAGGGTGGGGCGCATAACCAAAAAGGAGAAGAGGAGGCACTTTTCATCAACAAAAATGGCGAAGAAATCTTCGAAAAAGGAGATGATGAAGACGAAGGCGAAGAAGAAGAAGAACAGCGACAAGAACAAAGAGAGGACGATGAAGCAAAAGCCAACGAATGCGGTATTAAGAAAGCTCGTGAGTGAAGCCCGAGTAAAGGAAACTTCTCTTGATGGTAATGAAGAGACTGCCGGAGCAAATCAGAAGAAAATTCAAAATCATCACCAGGAACACAAGAAACAGAAGAAGAAGAAGAAGAAGAAGAAGAAGAAGAAGGCGGATGAAAATAATAATAATTCTAGCAGTGATGGTGATGATTACGCGTCTCTTTCGAACGACAACGACGACGACGACGACAATAACTACGACAACAATACCAGTATTGGACTAAGAGAAGAGAAACCGTTCGACACGAATCGGAAGAAAAAGATCAAGGATATGGTTGAATACACAGGCGGCGTGGAAAAGTCCACCAAAGAACAGCTGTTGAGGATCTTCAGTCTACACATAGATAGAGACGCAGACGATTTGTTTCGACGCATCGGTACAAAGATGAAAATAGAAGAGCTAGAGAAGATGGATCTTGAGCCATTGAAAACGATGTATAAGGTGGTCTACGATCATTTGGACAGTAAAGAAGAGGGGATTGCATACGCGAAGAAGCATTTGTTTGTGCCAACGTCCCCGAAAGAGAACAGAATGTCGGCGCCAATAGTGTACATCTCGCCCGACAAAAATGAGCACTCTGATTTGTTCCCCAAAAGATACGGAAGAAATCCGAACAAGAAGAAGCGGCAAATCGACGAAGGTGTTGCGTCGATGATAGACACGAAGAAAAAAACGAAGAACGAGAATACCGCCGAGACATTTAAAGCGACGAAAGCGGCATCAACAGTCTGCGCGCGCAACAAAAAGGAACACGTTTTGATAGAGAAGAACGACGCGCGAGTATCCAGAAAGAACAGCTCCAAATCCGATCTTGCTTTAGCTCTACCTTCTACGGATAGAAATAATAAGCAACAGAAACTCCCGGTAGGGGTGTGGAACAAGAAGAAGTTTTATAAAAAAGTGAAAGTTGAAGACGAAGTGTTCAAAGTCGGCGACGATGTTTACGTGTGTACTCCCGAAACGGTTGATTTGACCGAGGACGTCGACCACATCTGCGAGCTTTGCAAAAAAACGGGCGTCGAAGAAGGCGCCGATGGCAAAGAAGTCGAAACAGAAATGCTCGAGTGCGATTATTGCGTGAGATCATGGCATCTTCGGTGTTTGAAATTAGATCACGTGCCGGACGAAACATTTTGGAGTTGCCCAATGTGCGTCGCTGCGCCTTCCGGTATCGCCGCGCCGCAAAATTTCCACGAGAGACGTACGCCTTGCGGTGAATTTCTGGCGGGGAGACTTTGTTTGGCTAGAATCGAGAGCATCTGGGCAAACGTAGATGAACTCAACGACAGAGATCCAAAAGTTCGAGAAGAAGCGTTTAAGTTCATCGCTCGCTTATACGTGCTACCGGAACATACTCACACGGGAAGGCAACGTCATCACATTCGCCGAGAGGTGTTTCTTACGAACATCAAAGAAGAGGAAAATTGCGCCGCGATTCTCATGGGCGCAAAAGTCCTCGAGCCTGCCGCATTTCGCTCGTCCGGCGGTAATGACGACGTCTACATGTGCGAGTATTCGTACGACCAAAATTTTTCTCGCTTTCGACGGAGAACAGAATGGGAGGACTCTGATTTCTCGGAAGATGAATGTGACATCGAGGCTAAAAATATCCTGTGGAGCGAAACTGAAAGTTCAGACGATGACGACGACGATTACGATCACCGCAAAGAGAAGCGAAAAGCGGAAAAGAGAGCGCACGTGCGACAAACGAAAGCAGATATTGCCGCCTCAAAGAAAGCTGCGGCTTCTAAAAAAGGAGCTAACGCTTCGTCAGAATGGAAAGAAGCCATTGGCTTGGGTAAATCAGGCATTTTGGCCATAGACTCTGCTCAAAATAATGGGTCGCGCACTGCTATTGAGCGCGCGAGAAAAGCGTTACAGCTGAGTTCCATCCCGGCAAAGCTAGAGTGTCGGGAAAAGGAGCGCGAGAAGATCATGCAATTCACAAAAAACGCGATCGGTGCGTACGGTGGTGCGTCTTCATGTCTTGGCAACTCGCTTTACATTTCAGGCGTTCCCGGTACTGGGAAAACGGCAACAGTTCGCGAAGTCATACGAACGTTGCGCCAAGAAGCCGCGAATAAAAAAGTTCCAAAGTTTAATCACATCGAAATGAATGGTTTAAGGCTACAAACGCCGCAACACGCGTACAGTTTAATAGCAGAGGAACTCACGGGTAGAAGATTTTCACCGAGTCGCGCGGCAGAATGGCTCGAGAAACGGTTCAAGGAAGGCAAAGAGTCGGATGGAAGAGTGCTCGTTCTCGTCGTGGACGAGCTCGACGTTCTCGTCACGCAAACGCAATCTGTTTTGTATAACATTTTTGATTGGCCGACGTACAAAGCGAGTAATATTGCAGTCATTGGTATTGCGAATACCATGGATTTACCGGAGCGTTTGTTACCGAAAATTGCTTCTCGCCTGGGCTCGGGTCGGGTGACGTTTAATCCATACAACACATCCGAACTGATAAAAATTATTGAAGCGCGCTTACGCTCGACCGGTGATTACATCAGTGACGGTAAATACGACGCGATCACGCAAAACGCGGTGCAGCTGGCGAGTATGAAAGTCGCGCAAATTTCAGGCGATGCCCGACGAGCTCTAGAGTTGTGCCGGAGAGGCATTGAAATCGCCGAGGCGAGGATCGCGCGCGAACGCGATTCTGGAGAACTGAATTGTGTCTCTCGATGTGGTCCGAACGATATATCTAAGGCGCAGAATGAAATGTTTTCGGCGACTTACATGAAGATGTTGAAAGGACTTTCAAAACACGAGCGCATTTTCCTCGCCGCTTTACTTCTGCGCACGAGACAACTCGGCTATAAAGAAGTGTACGTCTCCGACGTTCTCGAAGTTCACGAGAAGCTGTGCATGAACCATTCCGTGCAAACGCTTCCGACGGGTTTCGAAACAACGATAGTGTGTCGTTTACATTCCATGCGCTTGGTATTGGCCGACCCTGGATACATGCGTCGGTTACAAAAAGTAAGCTTGAACATTCCGCAGGAGCAAGCGATGTACTCTCTCAAAGACGATATGCTGTGTGCGGACATGCGGTGGATTAAAAATGCGCTGTAATATACTATTAGAATTCCAAACTAAATGCTTTACTACTATTTATGCTCCATTCACCCTCGCGAAGCTTGCTCGAGCTCCGCCAATCGCGCTTTCAAAAGTCGAATTTCGTATTCTTCTTGAGATATTGAAGCGACAGCTTTTTGTCTAGACTTTGCCGCCTGTTTCTCACTTCTTTTCGAGCGTAGTTGTTGTTGTTGTTGTTGTTGTCGTTTTTGTTTCCCAATCTCTTCCATCATCATTTGCTGCGAACTCTGCACAAAATCGTAAAATTCCGCATCGTTTATATCCGCTGGATTGACATTTACCTCTTTTTCATCGTGCTGGTGGTGGTTTTGATGACCTCTCGCTCGATGTCTCGATTTCGTCGACGGCGAAAAGAACACTACGACGTCCATCGAGAACGAAAATATAAAAGTGATGTATGTCCACAGAATTTGTATGAAATGCACGATAAAATTCGCTCCCGGTGGTCGCTTACCTCTCGGTCTTTTCATTTTCTTGTTTGGATCGTCGTTATCATCTTCTTTAGCGTCGTCGTCGTTTTCATTTTCTCCTTTTCTTCCTCGTCGTCGTCGCATACCTCCTTCTCCTTTCTTTTGTTTTTTTTCCTCCTCCTCATCAACAAACTTCTTCTTTTCCCTTGTCCCTTTTTCTTTTTCTTCTGTACTGTCATCCTGGTCTAATAAACTCGTCGTTGTTGTTGCTGTTGTTTCTTTTGTTGTTGTTGTCGTCCTTTTCGCGGCTGTGGTAGCTTGCTCGGGTGCATCCGCGTGAGCGCGCGCTGGTGATGATGATGATGTTGTTACCTTTTTTACTTGACCCACTTCGTCCTCCTCGCTTTCGCTTTTGATTTCTTCTTCTTCAGCCGCCGGCGACGCGTACTTCTCCTCCTCCGCCGCCTCTTCTTCTTTCGATGGAGAAGACATTTTGTGCGCGTCGTCGTCCTCGTCGTCGTTCTCGATCATCTCCTTCGACATCGTCGATTTGCGTCGTAGGTTGTCTCGTTTTCGTTTGTGTGTGTTTGTGTGGTGTGTTTTTTGTGTGTGTTCTGTTTTTTTTTGTTTTTCTTTTGTGGAAAGCAAAAAACAGAAAAAGAGAGCTCAAAAGAAAAGATTTTGATGTTTTGACGCATATCTCCAAAAACTTTCTGAGAAAGGCACACCAGAGGAGACCTGTTGTCCTTTCTCTTACCACTCTTCTTCTTCTTCAGGTCTTCAGCTCTTCTCTTCCGCGAGAACAAACGCGTCCTCGTTTCCCTCTCTCTTCTCTTCTCTTCTCTTCTCTTCTCTTCTCTTCTCTTCGCGAGGCTCCCTGACGCGGAGAAAAAACGTTCAAAAATCACGGGAAAGGAAATGATGAAGAACTTTATGAAACGCATATCGTCCACGGAGACTCTTAATAGTAACGCTAAAAACAACAGCGCTCATCCTCATAACAATGAACTGCTCGGGAAAACTATTCAAGTGGAAGGGAAAAAGTTTCGATTGGTGGAAGTGCTCTCCTCGTCGGGTGCATCTGCGGTGGTGTATAAAGCAAAATTTGTTGAAGCTTCTTCTTCAACGACTTCTTCTTCTTCTGCTCTGCACGGCGCCGCGGATAATAATAATAATAATGCAAACCAAAGAGAGGACTTTTATTGCGCGATGAAAGTGTTAGAATTACCGGATGATTCGACCTTTGTGAAAAAAGCGAAAACGGAAGTTTCCGTGCACAAATCTCTATCGAAGAACGCGCACGTGGTGACTTTATTCGGCGCGGAAATCCGAGTGGCGGACGAACGACGAGTCTCATCGAGAGAACGCGCGTATAGGATGTGCATGTGCATGGAGTTGTGCGATGGCGATCTGTCCATGAGATCGTTTAGTAATGATAGTGATAGTAAGGGTAGTGATAGCACCATTAGTAAAAAAGAGTTAGAGAAGATCTTGGAACCGTTTTTGGCGGTGTGTGACGTGTTAAAAACAATGCACGGGTCAAAGTTGTGTCATTGGGACATAAAACGCGAAAACGTTCTTTTTTCCAAGTCTGAGAATCTCTATAAAGTGTGCGATTTCGGGTCGTGCGAGTTTGCGCCTGCGAGCGAGTACACGTACAAAGACGCGAACGAACGACACAGAATCCAGGACGATATGAAATCGAAAACGACGCCAGCGTACAGAGCTCCCGAGATGTGGGATTGTTGGAAGTTTCAAAAACCGCCTTCTTTGGCGGCAGATCTGTGGGCGCTCGGTTGTTTTTTGCACGAGCTTGCGTACGACGAGTTGGCATTTGGCGATGCTTCAGAGGCTATGCTGCGTTCGCTGAGTGGTAGGGGTGCGGGAAGTCGAAACGCTTCGGCGCTATCCGCTACTCCAAACGGTAAAAAGTTCAGTAAAGAGCACGAGCGTGAGTTTCCTAGGCAAATTCCCGGAATAGACGCGTTAGTTCGCGACTTGTGTAAACTCGATCCGGACGATAGAATCAGCGCGTCAGAGGCACAAAACAGAGCCTTGCGGTTGCTATCAGACCTGAATGATTTTCCCAAGCAACGCGAAGAACAAAACTTGTCTGTAGTAACGACGACGACGACGAGAAGTGAAGAGAAGACACCGCCGGCGGAGTGGGTCGGTTTCGAGCCTTCTTCCACGGGCGGTTATGCGAATGAGGACCCGTTTTTATCGATGCCACCGCCGCCACCACGACTTCCAAAGGATACGAATACGCCCCCGAATACCACCGGAAGTAATGGTTCCTTAATCGACGACACTTCAACCAGCGCAGTGAACAGTATCGGCGCTGGGGAGGCAGATGCGGGAGAAACGAAAAAGATTCCAACAGATGACGACGGTTCGCACACGATTCGCGAGTTGAAATTGCTCGCGAAAGTTGAACGGCTCGAGCGACGTATTCAAGAGTACCAAACCCGCGAGCAAACGTTGAAAACAAAATTGCAATCGAGTCGAACGCAACTTGAACAAGAACGCGAGTGCCGACAAAATTTGGAGAAGAAACTCGGAATCTCCTCCTCGCTTTCAAAAAATTCGAGCGGCTCGAGTTTGAACGAAATGAATCATCTCCAAACGCCCGCGGCGACAACAAACGAACAGGGCTTGCAAATGAACCATCACACCAACAATAACATGCATCGAAGAGGAAGTCATTCGCGATCAGGCAGCGATTTGAGCATTTCGGGATTACAAGCCGTCACGGCGCAGCACGGGAGCCATCGCAGAAGCGGCAGCGGATTGTCCTCCAAATTATCCGCTCTCGAAGAAATGTCCATTGATAATCTTTCAAATCCGTATGGGAGCAAATCTATGAATACATCGCGCGGCGGTATCGTTGGTGGTGGTGGTGGTGGTGGTGGCAAACCGACTTTGAACCATCGACGTGCGGTTTCTTTAGGCGGCGAGTTTGACTTACTGCAAGAGGCGAAGAATCAAGGTAAAGGAGGTTTGTTCTCGCACGTCTTTAGAATCCCGCCTTCAACGGTTAAAAACAAGTCCATAGGTATGGACAAACCGTACGGTTGATTGATATAAATTATTGTAATATACACACGCGGCTTATTGTATAGTGCTCATCGTTTTAATAAATTAAAGGTCATCTAAATCCTCATTTAACGCGTCTTTTGTTTCTTCGTCCTTCGTCTTTTCGTATTCCGTCCGAAAATCATCGAGGTAAACGTTAACGCCGAAATAATAAATAAACCTGGTAACGGTACCGCTCCGTCTCTCTTCCCGCTATTCGTCAAAGTCCCCAACGCGAGAAGTGCAATCGCATACACTCCGACTCTTCCGCACGTTCCGCTAAAAAACGCAAACGCCGCCGAGTAGGTCAACAAAACGCTCCCGATGTAAACGACGTGAATAGTTCGCGAGTCCTCACCGAACGTTTTCACCAGTCTCTTGTGCGTGCGCATGATTTCTTTCCTCGTCGTGAAGGACTCGAAATCCGGGAAATACGGCAAACAATTATTCCTTTCGCTCCCTCCTTCCATTGATGTCGACGTCACTTTCATGTTCTCTTTCGCGTTGCACTTCAAACTTTGTGAAAGCTGAGGGACAAGTTTCGATGGGTACAAAAGCGCTCTCGCTACAAACGGAGGTTTGAGTAAGGGTGCGCCGTCGTCATCCGTGCCGCTAAAGTATTTCGTTGCAAACGCCGCGGCGCCATCGATCGGGGCGAACGTATTTTTCGTCTTTGCGTTTAAGAACACCGGCACTCTGTCGTTTGTTTTGTGCACGGAGTAGTAGTAAGGAGTAAGTAGGGGAAACCGCGGGTTAACTTAGGGGATTTGTTGTTCTCAAAAATCAGTCGTCCGTCGCCAAAAGTCGATTACTAATGAGAGAGACAGAGAGAGAGAGAAGAAGACCAAGCAGAAAAAGAAGAATAAAAAGACTTACCGAGCGACGAGCACGGCGAGCACGAGCAACCACGTCGCCAGTTTTCCTCGGTTCATTTTTTATTCTTCTTTGTTGAAGATGAAAGATGAGAGAGAGAGAAGAAGAGAAGAATTTTCGTAGAAGAAGAGAAAAAGTGCACGATGAAAAAGAAGAGAGAAGATACTTGTTAGGTGAACTCATCAAAACACACACACGGACACACTTTTGCCTCACTTTTGTCGTTGTTCGAACAGTGGTCGTCAGTTGCGAACACAGACGCAGCCGCTTTTGCGTTTTTGTGCGGACACACACAAAAATGGTTGGCTTTTCCTCTCCTTCTTCGACGTCGTGTTCTTCGTATTCCTATCGTAATCACGGACATCCTCATCCACCTCATCAACAACAACAAAGAAGAAGAAGAAGAAGTGGTGCCACGAAGACGACGACGCGCGGCGCTTTGCGAAGCTCGTCGTCATCCTCATCCTCATCAGACTCGAATAATACGAACAACAACAACAACAACAACAACAACAACAACAACAACAACGGGGACATGCCATCCTCCTCCTCATCGTCATCGAGAGCGAGCTCGTCCTCGTCCTCGTCATTCAGCGGCGTGAAAAGTAATACAAATAATAGTAATAGTAATTTGGTGTTGTTGCAAAGGATATCCACTAAAGTGGCTGCAATGAGCGCGGCGGTAGCTGTGGCTGTTGCGTCTGCATCCGGAGCGCCTTCTCCGTATTCTTTTTTGAACTTCTGGAATTCTGCGGCAACATCACCAACAATAACTAGTAATACACTTGCAAAAGGTCTGGTCGCGTACGCCGAGGAAGAGGAGGAGGAGCGGGATACCGCGAGCGATGTCGGGAAAAGTAACCCGGAAAAGACCTCTGTTGGTGATAATGATAACGAGCAGCTTTCACCGGACGCTCTAGTCGTCGATGAAGTTTGGCAACTCGTCAGCGATACGTTCCTTCCCGTGAGAAACGATATTTCCGTAGGTTTCGACCGAGAGGCGTGGAACGCCTTGCGCGAAGAGAGCGTTGTGAAAAATCCACCGAAATCGAGACAAGAGGCGTACGAATACGTAAGAGGAATGCTTTCGACGTTGAACGACCCGTTTACGAGGTTTGTTGCGCCGAAAGATTTTCAGGAGCTCTTGAAGTACGATATTTCTGGCGTCGGATTGAACATTGCGGAGATGCCTGACAATACGAGCGAAGTTGGCGTACTCGGATTGGTGGCTGAAAGTGCGGGCGCAAAAGCGGGAATAAAGCAAGGCGACGTTATTTTATCCGTCGATGGCGTCGATGTGAACGGCATGAGTGCATTTCAAGTCACGAGCATGATTCAAGGCGAAGGCAACACGACGGTGGATTTGAAAGTCCGACGAGGTGAGAAAGATGGAGAGGAAAAGTTGTTCGCGTTGAAGCGAGCGGCTGGGCCTAAGAACCCGGTGAAGTCACGATTAGAAGGAAAGTCCACCGGATACATTCGTTTGACTGAGTTCAACGCGCTCGCAGAGAAGGACGTCGCAGAAGCCATAGAAGAGTTGCGTGGTATAGGAGCAAAGGAGTTTATACTAGATTTAAGAGATAATCCTGGAGGATTAGTTCAAGCTGGCGTTGAGATTGCAAAGTTGTTTCTACCGCAAGACGCTACGATTGCGTATACGGAAGGGCGAGTCGTCGCCGGTGGCGTGAAAGAGGATACAGATGTCGACGCGACGGTAAATGCGCGTTTGGGCCTTCAGAACGCAGGAGGCGCCGACGCGGCACCGACTAAATTAAAGAGAGTAGGGGATATTTCGTCGTTCTCATCGAGCGACAAAGAAAATAGTGATGCAGTAAGTAACAAACAAAAAGTTACCGAACCGCTTGTAGTTCTAGTGAACTCGAGGTCGGCGTCGGCGAGTGAGATTTTGACCGGTTCGTTGAAAGATAACTGTCGCGCCACGGTGGTTGGTTCCAAAACGTACGGCAAAGGGTTGATACAATCCGTATACGAGCTGAGCGATGGTAGTGGTGTCGTGTTAACCGTCGGGCGATACGTGACGCCTAAGTTTGTGGACATCGACAGAACCGGCATAACGCCTGATTTTGCAATGTTCCCGGGCTTTGAAGTTTCCAAGAAAAGTTTGGATGCGTGCGAGTTGCCAAAACGTTGATTTATCATATTATTATTATGATACTAATAGTACTACGGTACCATGGTACACATTGATTACACCAACTACGCACAGAGTGGTTTACACTCAGATTTTTGCTACACTCTGCTTCTTCCTAAATGCCCCTACTTCTCGGTTGCGTAAACGCCATCGCTATCCCGTCGCTCACGCGTTGCAATGCCGGGACTCTCGACGTCAGAGGCGCGAACAGATTTTGATTCAAACTTTTCCAAGCCTCTTTGTGATAATACCCGGTGTTGTAATACGTGTATTTGATCCTGAAAACCGTGTTATCTTCGCACTGATACCTGCTTCGCAACCACATCACGTACATGAACGTTTTGCCTACGCTTCTCTTCCTCACGGAGTCGGTCACGATAACCGCCAATATGACTATTTCCATCAACGCGCTCAAGCTCAAGGCCACGTGCATCTTCTCTTGCAAGAATGAAAAGATTCTGCTCATGCCGACTTTCGTGTACAAACTCTTCCCGTCTTCGCTGTGAAAAATCTTATGCACGATGGTAAACCACTGATACAAGGCTGGCACGCATATCGGAAACAAGGCGATTATTAGCGGTCTCGAATAAAAAGCAAATATCACGGAAAACATCGTCAACTGAAACCCATTCGAACTCGTGACCGCATTCAACTCTTTCCTCATTTGTTCCTGCGTCGTGACTCCTCCTGTCAGTTTCTTCAACGTGTATCCAATCCTATAGATAAACGCCAAGCACGCGCTGAAAAACGCCACTCGATACGTTCTCTGAATATGAAATCGCAGAAGAGGAAAAAAAGTCAGGGAGAGAAACGGGAGGAACCCGGCGATGGCGCACGTCGTGGAAAGAAGCGTCGCGGTCGTGCAGAGAAAGAACACCGCGGTGCGGAAATCCATCATCTTCATCATCATCGTTCTTCTTCTTCTTCTTCTCGGTAGCAGTTCTTGTCGGACAACAACAGTCAAGCTGTCAAAGTCGTTTTTTGTGGCAGCAAAAAAGATAAAATGCAAAGGAAGCAAAGGAAGAAAAAGGAAAGCACGACACAACTTACTCTCCTTATACTTATATCCACGAATAAATAAATAAATAATGGGAGTCAAAGACAACGAAAAGTTAGCGAGACGCGTGCGTTCGGCGGCGTTTTTAGTCGCCGTCGGCATGGTGGTTGGCTCTTTAGCCGGGT
>Ga0181598_1002070_pt1 | contig 18798 bp, 9 predicted proteins | sample 041ome_4_FD_153295 | JGI IMG/M metagenome (GOLD analysis project Ga0181598, IMG submission 153295) | Coastal salt marsh microbial communities from the Groves Creek Marsh, Skidaway Island, Georgia - 041404US metaG (spades assembly) | ecosystem: Environmental > Aquatic > Marine > Intertidal zone >... | reverse complement strand
CGTACGTTGAGTCGGACGTCGTCCCAGGGGTCGAATTTTTCGCCACCAAGGTGAGCTTGGGGAGAGAAGGCGTCGAGAAGATTCACGGTACCGGCGCGTTGACCGCGTACGAGCAAAAAGGTTTAGACGGCATGATGGAAGAGTTGAAAGGAAGCATCCAAAAAGGTTTGGACTTCGCCAAGGGCGCGTAAATTTACATGTGCATGTGAACCGGAAAACGTTAAACCAACCCCACTTTTATTATTATTACTATCAAATCTACCGCTAATATATACATAACTTCAAACTGTGCTACTTTTACTTGAGCCTACAACACGCTACGCCTAATGCTATGGCTAGAGCAGCTCTGACTGCTTTCCCAATCTTTTCTCTTCTCACCATCTCTCTCGTGCTCCCGTACACGTAAATCCTGTTGTACCGACTCGAGTCCACGCCTTTCCTCTCTCGTTTCCGCGAGTTCTCAAACGCGACTTCTTTCGTCAATCGTTTCGTCCAAAACTTGTCGTCGTCGTTCTCTGGAAGCTTAAACATGTAGCACACGATCTTGCACCGATCGCTCATTTTCTCTCGCAAAAGTTTCGCGATTTTTTCGTTTCCTTTCGGCAACAGGTACAAAAATATGTACTCCGCGCGACGCAAATCGTCCTCCGTAACGGTCAACGCGTCTTGTTCTCGAATTTCGATGCGGTTTTCGAGTTTACATTTTCTGACGTTATTCCGCGCGTTCGCCGCCGCGACCGGGTCGATTTCAATCCCAATTCCTCTCACGCGCTCGTTTTTTTGACACGCAGCGATCAACACTCGCGCGTCGTTGCACCCGATGTCGAAAACGACGACTTCTTTTTGTCGCCGGCTTTTGTCGTCGTCGGTGCGTTGATGCGTTTTAGACGACGACGACGACGGGAAAATAGCGTCGACGATGCGCTCGCACATCAACTGCGGCGTCGCCGAAATTGGACCGAGATAGTTTTCATGGCGCGAGGAGATTTCGCGAGAAGAAGAGGAGGAGGAGGAGGTAGGTTGCGCTGGCATGAGAACTTGAGAAAGTAAACTCTAGTTGTGAGGATGAAAAAATATCTTTTCCTTCTTTTAAAAACACTCTATCTATACGCTCGGGTAGATGGGCCACCCATCGTCGTCGTCGTCGTCGTCGTCGTCGTTCAACTAGCATCGTTCAGCTATCAGTACTCGAACCAGAGCGTCCAAAACACGTCTTCGATGTCGCCTAAATCGACAAACAACATGCACGATTCTTCCTCGTACCGCCAACCGCTGACGTCGTGTTTCTTCCCATTCGCCGCGCGACTCGTCGCGGAGACTTTCTTCGGCTTTTCGCTGCTGTAACACGCGAGTTGGCCGCAAGATTTGGATAAGAGGACCGTCGCGCGGTAACTTTTGCCGCTAATTTTCTCGAGCTTACAATTTTGGACGACGGCGTTGCCGTTCATCATTTTCGTGAGGCCAAAACAGGCGAAGCGGATGTTGGCGCGCTTGAGTTTCTTAATCAGCTGTTGGGTGGTTTTCTTTTCGGCGTTGTTAGTCTTTGCGCTTCCACTTTCGACGCTACTCTCCGTCATGGAAACTGGTGGTTTAGCTTTGACTGGTGACCTAATTTCAGGAGTAGCTGGTACAGACGTGTCCAAAGACGATAATCCTTCCTCATCGATGGATTCGTCTGGTGCGGAGCGTCTGGCACGAAAGGACTCAAACACGGGCGTGATGGTGAACACGTCCCAATCTTTGCGCGTTAAGGCGATTTCGGTCGCTTCGTGCAGACGCAAGACGTCGACATCGCCGGTTCGGTGCGAACGCACGGCAAACATTTGATCACCTATTGCATCCGGTCCGTTGTTATTATTCAGTCCGGATGAATCTTTTCTACTCGAGACTTCCTCGTCTTCCTGTTGACTATTATTACTACCGCCGTATTGGGAACGAAAGCCTTCGATATCTCGCGGTCGCACGCGCGCGGTCACCGCTTGGGTATCTTTACCGCCAAACGAGACGTACTGATTTACCTCTCGGGACCAACACGCGCCTTGAACGTTGAACGTTCCGACAATACCACCGACACTGTTTCTATTCCATATTTTCAACGCCGTCTTCCCATCTCGACACACGTCTTTGAACAAACAATCTCTCGTCGGGCGTCCGGGAAATTTCCCGCGTAAAATCGCCCCAGAGGGCATGACAAGCTGGCCTAAAACGTTAAAGTCGTGTTTATCCGGGTGATCGGAAACGTATATTGGGCATCCACCAACCGCTCTCGCGGCGGCGTGTAAACCTCCCGTACTCGAAGCCGATTGAAACATGTCCCAATCCGGGATGACAATCTCACCCATAAACATAGAGTTATAGGACACGTTGACAATGTGAACCGTGTGCGAAGCCTCGTTGGTCGGATAGAAATCGTCCGACACTCTCGCTAAGTTTGACATTTTGAAATTGTACAAGTTTTCCGTGGAATGGCACATGCAATTAATCAACCCATTGGTTGGAAAAAAATTCATGACGGATTTCTCTAGCGCTTCGTGTGTGTTTCTCGCAAACGCTGGACCTCCGCCGTTTGGTCCGTTACCGTAACCTAACGCGCCAATAACGGCTTGGGCATCCACTTTGACACCGTCTACACCAGCCGCGGAGAGGTATTCGTGTAACTCGTTGTAAAAGTGTTGCATTTTCTCCGGCGCTGGGACGCCGACGCCGCACACAGTCAATGGATCCCACGCCTGCGAAGGCTCCACCGCTAACAACGACGGGTTATGCCTCGGATACTTCAGTTTCGCGCCAAATTCTCTCACGTTTTCTTCGTCCGGGTGCACCCCACCCCAATATCCAAGCAAAGCGTGCCAACAGTAGACGTAATCTACGTCGTACTTTTTCTTAATCGCTCGAACGACGTTGCCTAACCCGTCTATTTCGCCTCGTAGTTTGTTCTTTTCGTGTCCAGCTAAATCCATCTGCTGGTCCGCAGATCGCAACGAATCCAGCGAAGGTCTCGAATGCGAAAACTTTGGCGATCCCGGCGGGGACATTTTATCCAAAAAATCTAAACTACCCACCGTTTTTATCGCCTTTTGCATCTTTTTTCCGGCTTTGCCCGCCAACGTCGCTAAACTCCCAAACGGCGACCGTTTCCCGCTAAAGCTACCTCTCCGGAACCCGGTAAAGTTAGAAAACTTTTTATTCGCTCGAATAGAGACGACCCTGTGGTTGAAATACGACAACGACGCCGTCTTCATGGCTACGAATGCGTACAACACGTAATTAATCAAAATGCGGAGGGTGTGCCAAAACACGCCGTGCGCTCGCATGGCGTGTAATCTCCGCCAATAAAACGCGTAGAACCACGCGGCAAAATACCCAGGCGGCTTAACTGTCGGCGTCGTCAATGGAGCTTGCGCTTCGTCGTCGTCTTCGTCGCCGTCATCGATGTATTCGTCTTCTTCTATGTCTTCATCGTTTTTGCTCGGTTCCCGGCTGTTGTCGTTACTAGTTCCTGCCGATGTCCGACTATTTCTATACTCCTTATCTGGTTCTACGTTTTGCCACCCATCGTCGATGATCACAAATCTCGGAGGTGAATTTCCGTTTTGCAAACTCGTCAATCCTTTCCCGATCCGTTTCGGACTGACTTTCTCGTAAAACGCATCCCACGTGCACCATCCGAACACGTCCGCCACCGGCGGAGTCACCTTCTCCTCTCGCGGTCTGAAGCTTCCTTTTAAAGCCAAACTTGCCATTTTGATCGCCTTTTTCGACGCATCGTATGGGCTATTCGCCCACGATATGATTGCCACGTTATCAACGCCGTCTGCTTTCACTTCATCGCACGCGCTTTCGACGACGAGAAAAGACCCTCGCCTTTCCCACATCGGATGAAAGCCGGACAAAGTTGCTCTGAACTTATCTCCGGTTAGGGGCAAGATGCACACGTAACCCTCCCTCCCGTTCTCCCCGAGTTCTAACATCAAATACTGCGTCTCTGCGGGTAAATCCTTCCCTAAATCTCTGCCCCACGCCGGGGACATCCACCACAGTTTACATCTCGCCGTGCACACGAACGAACTCACCACCTCTTCCGTTATCGTGCTGAACTGCAACACGTGCCTACTTTGCGCGTCGTTCGGTGCATTCGTGGCCACTTTTCGCAAAATCTGCACCGACGGATCGCTCGATACGTGCGCTTGGTGCGACTTTGAAGCCATCGTGGACAACGAGAGCGATCCGCCGGAGAGTATCGGCCGAGAGTCCAACAACAGTTTTCCATTCGAGAACTCTATTTTCTTCGTCGTCGAGTTGTTGTTTGCGCTCATCGCGCGCGATATCTTTTCTCTCTCTCTCTTTCACCCTCGCTTACGAGCCACCCTCACGAATCGCCACAGAAATAAAACGCAATCGGACGTTCTTTTTATTTCGTCTCTCTTTCTTTCTCTCTCTCTCTCGCGCGCGTGTAAGTGTGCGTGTGTTCACGAATGAAGAAGAACCGGTTGGGGAAACTGCCTTGACGCCTTGACCCATGTTTAGGGTAGCAGAAATGGTTTGCTTTGTTTGTAAAATACGCGAAACAAACAAAGACAGAAGAAAAAGCACGCGCGCAAACGAACAAACAAACAAACAAACAAACAAACATGTTCTCCTCGATTTCGTTCAACAACAGGAAAGAGGAAGATCCGATGGAAACGATCGCTCGAGAGTTCGATCGCGAGGACGCGGTGGCAAAGTTAGAGAGAGAATGCGAAGCGTTGGAAGACATGGAGAAGAAGTATCAGGAAGAACTGAAGGAGAAGAAACTCGAAGAGGAAGAGAAGAAGAGTACTCTTGAGAAGGAGCTAAAGAAAGCAAAGGAGCGAGAGGAGGAGCTGAGACACCTCCAAGAGGAGATGGATCATCAGGAGACAGAAATCGTTCGGTTGAGAGAGGAGTTGAGGAGAGCGACGTTTGAGAATTTACGGAAGGAAGAGGAGAAGAGGAAAAACCGATTAAAATTATTAGGAGAGTACGAGGCTTTGGCGAGTCAAATGGAAGAGGTGAAAAAGTATCCGGAAGAGATTAAGAAGGAGGAAGAGAAGATGAATGAGGTGGAGGCAGAGTTGAAGAAGATGTGCGAGAGTAAATTCGGGGACGTAAAGATTGAAACGTTCGAGGATTTCGGTGAGGAGATAAACGCGCAGTTCGATCGAATCATCGCAAAAGAGAAAAACTTGCAGGAGAAAACTTTGTTGGCAGCGAACGAGCTTTTGACGAAAAAAGGCGGCGCTTTTGCGCACGACGTGAACGACAGAAAGAGAAAAGAACCTATGGAGAAAGAAGAAGAAGAAGAAAGAGAGGGAGAAGTTGAACCAGCCACGCCGGTTGGCGAGAATAAGCACGAGGCTTCATAGTTTTGCCGATGCAGCGAGAAAAGGAAAGGAGTGAGACACAAACTTTAAAGAATATTGTTTTACTGATCATTTTTGAACATACAATTACAAATACACTGTTATAATGATGAAAGCCCATCCATGCAAAGCGACCGGGAAGAGGGGATTATTGATCTATTCTACCTATTTTTCTCTCCCGCGCCCCAAAAATACTAAAATTATTGCTTTCATTTTTATTGGTCAGGTTCTTGACCTTGTTGATACACGCGAAACGAGTTGGTTTCGAAACCTTTCTGCGCGACGTCGTCAGAACCATCACTACCACTGGAGCCTTGATTCTTATTACCTCCGGGTCGGTTTTGGTTTCTACTGCCGCTTCCGCTTCCACTTCCACTACCTCCGTTGTTATTGTTTCGGCGGGTAGCTCTCCCACCACTGACTTGCGCCGTAACCTTCTCCGCAGCGACGACAGCTGCCGCTCGTCGTGAGCGTCTTCCAGTCGTCGTCGTTGTTGTCGTCGTCGTCGTTGTCGCGTTTGTGATGGTATCTTTGTTACTGATGTTACCATCTTCCTTATTTTCACCATCTTCCGTGGCCTTATCGGAATCCGGACTTTGCTGTTTCTTGGCGACCGCGAGTTCAATCTCTTTCGGGACTTGAGGAACAGTCGTTGTTCGCGTCGCTGCAATCGTCTTCGCCGTTTTCCCTGCATCAGTAGCCGTTGTTGTCGTTTGTCCCGCCGCCTGAGCCTTTTCAGTCGTCCTCGGTTCGACGTCGGCGTTCTTCTTTTGCTCCGCGGCGGCATCAGCCATAGCTGCTAAACTCCCATTTCCAGCTTCATACTTAGCAGCACCTGCGGCGTACGCGTTGTTGTTTTGTAGTTGCTGTTGCGCCATCGCCATGTTACCCATTTGGTGGTGCTGAAGAAACTGTGCGAATGCATTCGGATCTTGCATCGCCGCCAACGCCGCCATTTGTGCGTTCCAATACTGCATCTGTTGATGTTGTTGAACCGCAGCCATCACGGCGCTATCACTACCGTTATTATTATTACTATTGTTATTGTTCGCTGCCGTCGTCGTCGGTCTCACGTAACCAGAGAATGCAGACTGCGAATTCGGCTTGAGTGTACTTGCTGCCTTCGCATCTTCGGAAACATCAGAATTCTTTGTTTTATCCGTCGTCGCGGTTGTCGTCGGTTTAGCTTCTTCCGCTTTAATTTTATTGTTCTTAGTATTATTCGCGTTAGTCGTCGTCGTCGTCGTCGTCGTCGTCGTCGTTGGTTTTACTTCATTGTTGTTATTCATAGTCGCAAAGTTCGGCATGAACCCACCAATGCCGTTGCTGTTTGCAGCGACAGCCGCCATATTCGGCATGCCCGGTAGACCTCCACCAAAGTTCATCGCGGTAAACATAGGATTCGCCGCCATGAGCGCTTGCAACTGCGACAACGGATTCGGAACTTCTTGTTGCATGGCGAGATGCGCGAGAAGCGGATTTGCCGTCGTATCATTGTTGTTTGCTCCATTCTTATTTTGTTGTTGTTGTTGTTGCAGTAACTGTTGCATCTGCATCTCTTGAATCATCCTGTTGCGAACCATTTCGGATGTGGCGTTCATGAGCGCCTGCGCCGCCGACGCGGACGCGTGCTGCTCAACCGCCGCAGCGTCAATCAAAGCGTCGTTCATCGTTTGCCCTTTTTTATTCACGAACGAACCGGATGGTAACGTACCCCGCATCTGTTTCTCGGTCAACGAACTTTGTTTTCTCGGGTACGGATGCGTCGGTTTCCGTTTCGGTCTCGCCGGGGGAATATCCGAAGCTGTAGTCTTCCCTCCCGTGGACATGCTCGACGTTCTCTTAATCACCGCCGGCTTATCTCCACTCGCTAAGTTATTCAATAGCTCTGCTTCGTCTAGTTCCTTTGAATTTCCCGTCACTTCGTCCTTATTCTTCTTTCCTATCAGCGCTTGAATCAACAACTTGGAATTATTATTCCCGCTCAACTTCTTTGCCGTCTCGGCGTCCTTCGCATTCTCTATCGTCGTACCTTCGCCGCTCGTATCCGTCGCTCCATCTTCCATATTCCCGCCACCTCTGGTAACGTCCGAAAGTTGATCCGCCTCTAAATTCTTCTGATGTTCCTTCTGTAACTTTGCGAAAAATTTTTGCGCGTGGCTTCGAATCTGCACCGCCGTTTTCGTCCCAATGTGCTCCTCGATTTTCCTCCACGCGCGTCCGTGTAACTTCAACGCCTCCACGAATCGCTCGTGCTCTTGTTCCGTCCACCGTTCGCGCTGTTTCGTGATCGTGTACGGTTTTCTCACTTTGACGGTTTGCCCGTTCACCGTGTGATGCGTCGGAGCTACCACCGTTTGCGCCGCTTGATGAGCTGTGAGGTGATGATGCAAGCCCCCATTCGTCGCCGTCGTCGGATAGCCGAGGTGGGGCAAAAAAGTCGGTGCCCCCGTGGCACCAACGGCGACGCTTTTTTGAACATTATTTGCCGTTGCGGTGACATTCGTGCCTCCTCCTCCGGCGCACAAGTTGTTCATCGCACCTCCCGCGCCATTCACGACCGGCTGCCCGTGGAGATTATAATTCACGAACGGAAACTGCGTCACGAAGTTGTTCGCGACGTTCGCGTTGTTTTGATTATTTTGTGGAAGATTGCGCGCGTTGTTTTGATTTTGTTGCTGCTGGCCTCCTGCCGCTGCGCCTCTTGCGGCGAGCATTTGGGCCATGAGCGCGTACTGTTGTTGTTGACTCGAATCGCCCATGGTTGGTGTTCGATTTCGCAGATTCGAGTCCGATGGTATATAAATAACGCTCTCGAGAGCTTCGGTGCGTCCTTCGCGGTTCGCGTGAGCGCTCGTTGATGTGTGAGCGTTACGACACGACGCGCGAATTTTTTGTCCGGTGCTCTTTTAGGTTAACCTACGACGCTTTTTGAATCGAAAAATCGAAAAAAAATCAAAAAAGCGCTCTCGAGAAAATCTGAAAAGACCAAAAAACGCCGCTTTTTGGATAAAAAAAAAGAATAATAAGGGGTCCTCTTTAAAGGGCGAGCCGAGAACCGACCAGAGCACACACAGGCAGACAGACAGACAGACACACACACACACACGCCGCGCTCTCGCCAACGCGCGCGCGAGCTGTTCTTTCGTGTGCGCGTGCGCGCGTGTGTTTTTCTCCTCCTTCGTTTCGAAAACCAGAAAAACTTTTCGCGCGCTTTGTGTGGTTTTTTTTTTCCCTTTTTTCTCTCTCTTTCGTTTGTATTTTGGAGAAAAAGAGGCACTTTTCGCAATTTCCCCAAACGTCGAGAGATTCCAAGTAGATGATGATATTTCGGCGTCTCGAGGACCTTTTTTTTTCTTCTTCGGGGGCCTCCCAGAACCTCAGATTTTTCTTCTCACCTGTTCGTCATTTTTTGCCTTTTGCTTCTCTCTGCTTGCTGTTTTTGTCCACATCAGACACCAAAGAAGACAAAGTAATCAATAAAGATGGAGATGAAACTCGACATCGACGACGTCAGGTACGCTTCTTCTTCTTCTTCTTCTTCGTCGTCGTTTGCTGTCGCGCGCGATGATGATGCGGTTTTTGTCGTGAGCGACGAAGAGTATCGACGCGCGGTCGTCGGTGCTTTGGTGGCTGGAAAAGAAAAGTCGGCATCACCGTTTTGGGAACGCGTGGAAACGCTTTTGGAGAAGGCGAAAACGACGAGGCTGTTACCGCTGGAGACGAGAGCGTTGGTTGGTGCGCTCAGAGAGAATAACGGGATGGAGGCGCTTTTTTGTGGCGTCCCGTCGTCGTCGTCGTCGTCGTCGTCGTCGTCGTCGTCGATGATGATTTCGATGGTTGAAAATGTGTTTGAGAGTTCCAACCCAACGGTTGCTGGTGAGTTGTTTACGATGCGAGAGATATTTCGAGGAGGAGTCGACGTAGAAGAAGAAGAAGAAGAAGAAGAACGAGACGATGATGAAGACAAAACGCTGTCGCGAAAAACGATGGAGTTTTGGGAAGCGGCGGTGAGTAGGATAGAGTTTGAATACGCGAGGAAGAAAGGTGTTGTCGGCGTCGGCGAGCTCGACAGAATGGAAGCCGCCGCGAGGCGCGTACGAACGCGGTACAACAATTTTCTTTCACGGTACGTCTACGCGTTAGACGCGAAATACAGAGAGGATAAAGAAAACAGAACATCAGTCGAAGCGATGGATAATTTAAAGTTACGAGTGTCGCTTTTAAAAGACGCGGTGATGAAACGCAAAGAGGGCGAGGCGTCGAGAATTTTTAGTAAAAAGTTTGCGTTGGAAGCGAAACATTTACTCGTGGAGTTGAAGATGCCTTCACCGGAAGCGGTGAAGCTGTATCAGTTCTTGTTAGCGAAAGTAGAGAGCAGAGATGTCGCGAGGCGCGAATAGAATTTAGCAGATGCGCATAGAATTAGTTAGATGTTGAAATCTTAATAGTCGACTTTGGGCAAAATACGTAATGTACAAAAATTTTCAAGTCATTCTTCTTCTCATTTCGACGGAGATGATGTTTCTCGGTACTCGGACGATTCCAGCGTGACCGTGTTTGTTTTCCCGAAAATGACAACTTCAGCGCGAACCACACCGTCTTCTAGCCGTTCGACGACGTTTCCGTGAAAGCCTTTGAACGGTCCGTTAAATATTTCTAAATCGTACGTCTTTTTCTTTTCTTTCTTTTGTTCCTCTTCGGTTGGATTCTCCGCTCTCAACTCTGCGACCCGTTCAGTGCGTTTCTTCATCTTCACGCCGTAAATGTTCGTCTCTTCTTCCTCTTTCTTCGATAAATCCATTTCGCTCATCAGCTCTTTAATTTTTGCATCGTATTCAGCTCTGGAAACGATCGTCGGCGCCGACGCTCGGATTAAACTTTCAAACAATCCGGGGTCAATCGGTTCGGCGATTTCGCGTCTCGTCGCCTCTCGTTTACCGAAACTCGTCGTCCCACCCGTCGCTAAGCCTTGGACAAAGTACTCGCCCTCTAAACTTCGAATGGTGTCTTGCGACATGTTTGCAATTTTCGCGAGAATGAACCCAGGTTGTATCGGTTCCCCCTCGACAATCAGTTGTCGAATTTCTAAATCCGTTCGCCCGAACGTCTCTTCTTCGGCTAAAACAAACCCCGGAGGAGGTTTTCGCGGACACCACACGTCTATCACTCCGGGAACGTTCAAACAGTTCGCCATCGCTGCATTTTCTCGCATTTCTGAACACTCAATCGTGTACCACATCGCTTCACTCGAAGACGAAGCGTTACTCTGTCCTCCCGATACCGATCCTTTCGCCTTCTCGCTCGTCGACGCGTTTACGAACGAGTTCAACAAATGGTCTCTCGCGTACGACCGCTTTCGCTCCGTCATCTCCTCCCCTTGAAACGTTTCTTTCAAAACGTTCTCCACGCTTGCCGAATTCGCCACGGTAAACTCCGCGTCTTCAACACCCGGGGCGGAACTTTGCGCCGCCGAAGCCATCCTCCTCGCCGTCGTCGGCATCCTCCCACTTCGCAACCTCCTCCTCTCCCGTCGTTCGTTCAACTGTTTCGTCAGATCCTCTTTCTTCTCCTCTTCTTCTTTTTTCCTCATTTTATACATCTTCAAGGGATCCTTCCCGTCTTGTTCGTCCACTCTCGCCCGCGCCAGTCGTTCCGCAAGGTCGATTTTCTTCCCCGGCGACTGTGGCACTTTCAACGCTTTCAACGCTTCCTTCACCTCGGTCGCTTTCATCGCCGTCGCGTTCGCGAGAAACTCCTCGTACGTCTTCGTTTTCGCTTCCTCTTTTTCTCCTCCTTCGGCACTCTCATCCTCCGCGCTGCTCGCCGCCACCCGCACCGACGACCCTCTTCTCTTCGTCGTCCCATTCTTCGCCGCCACGACGACGACGACTTCAGCGGAAGGGAAAACGACACCTTTGACGTTTTCAGACGCTTTCGTCGAAACCGCCGCCGTCGGCGTCGCGACGGAAGAAGAGCGACGACGAGAAGGCGAAGAACTTTTCCTGCCGCCGCCGAAAAACGAACGCGCCGTCGTTGTCGTCAAAGTCGACGTCGTCGTCCCCATGTTGTTGTTGTTGTTGGTTTTGTTGTTCGCAACTCTCGTTTTTTTTTTTGCGTTTTTTATCTTTTTGTGGGGTAACTTGTTGTTTAGGGTTTTCGATTTTGGAACAAAAATTTTGTCCCCAACGAGTACACGCACGACCCACATTGTAAAGGTCGCGCGGATATACGCACGAGAGAGGTCCACAGACGCATCGAGAGAGAGAGAGAGAGAGAGAGAGAGAAAGAAAGGTCGCTGATATATATACATACACATCACAAAACGCGCGTTTAAAAGAAAGGAGAGAGCGTTCAGAAACACGCACGCACGATTAGAAGAGTAATGGCTCCGAGCAACTACGACGACGACGACGACAAGTACAACAAACCAGCGCCGAAAGGAGGACGGAAACCGCTTCCGGTTCCTAAATTCACCGCGCAAACTCCCCAGGCGAAAAAGAGATCGAACGATGACAAGATGACGACAAAGTCCGCGCACAGCTCGCCGAACGACCGCATCGTGGGAAGAGGCGGAGGATTGAATGGAAACAACGGCGAGTTTAATTCCGATCGGTTAGCTGCGAAGCTTGATTTTCTCTCCGCTCGAGTGAACTTTGAAGGCGAGGAGGAGACGCAATCGAAAGTCCACAACGCGTTGGACCGGTTGGCGTTTGCTACGCAAGTGCACAACACGGCGGACGCGTTCGGGCAAGCGCTGACAGATGCGAAGGATGAAGTCGGAGAGTACGCGATGAAAGCGGCGGAGACGATGGCGAGGTTTCAAGCGACGCAGTACGCGGCGAAGTGGATGCCTCTGGAAACGAACGTGAACTTGAAGCCGACGTACGTGAAGGTACCGGTGAGTACGGTGGAGCGGTTGAAATTTTACGAGGATGAAAACGTGCGGCAGATTGTCGCGCAACATTTGATCGAGAAAGAGACGATTTTAGCCGAGAACGCGGGGTTGAGAAGTTTAGTGCCTGGTTTGCAAGACGAGGTATCCTCGGAGGCGGTGGCGAATATTCGGGAGACGGAAGACGGCGTCAATCGCGCGTTGTTGTTAGCCGCGGTGGAGGAGATTGCAAAATTGAAGACGAGAGTGACGGTGTTGGAAGGCGAGGCGGCGAAACATCGAGTCACTTCCGCCGGGTTTGGGTTGATTGGAGTGAACAGCGAACATTCTGGGGAAATCGCCGAGCACGCGAGGAAATTGACGACAGAATTAGCGAGAGTGGAGGAAGATAACGGCAGACAGAAGTGGTTAATCGGCGAGAAGGATAAGGAGATTGAATCGATTAAATCAAAGTTCACGGATACGTATCAATATTCGTTAGAGGAAAGATTACAGGAAAGCACGGAAGCGTTGGAAGTTGCGGCGAACTTACAAGGAGAGCAGTTGCAATATTTAGAAGACCACGCGTTGAAAGTGCTGGCGGAAAAGAACGAAAAGTTGGACGATTTGGTGTACCAGTTGGAAACGATGGCGTCGCACCGAGCGCAAACGAGAGAACATTTGATAGCGTTTTTGGAACGAAACGACGAGACAGTGGTGTCTATTTTGTGTTCGTTGGCTGGATTTTCGAGCAAAAGAACGAAAGAGATTGTCGAAAACCGACGCTCTCGGTCGTTGACTGGGAAATTGGCGTGGTTAGGGAAGAACTTAAAGCCGGTGAGTAGCGCTTTGTCCAACGCGTTGATGGCGTGCGCGTCGCCGCCTGGAGGGATACCTCGCGAAGGCGACGCGATAGCAGGCGCGGCGACTGCGAGCACGAGCAATGGTGGAGACTCCGCGAATGTAGCAGCAGAGAAAACCAAAGAAACAGACACGAAAACGAATAGCGATAGCAAAGATGAAGAAGAGAAGAAAGGCGACGGGGCAACGACGACGGACGGAGACGGAGACGGAGGAGAAGCGAAAAAAGAAGAACAAAACGAAACGGCAATAAAAGTTCCCGAACGCTCTCGCTCGCGTCCAAAACCAAAAAGTCCTCGCCACGGTAAAAACGACACCGGTTTCCACGGTTTCGACGACCCGGAAGCTGCCGCGAAAGAGGCGAAAAGGAGAGCCAAAGAACGCGCCGCGCTACCGGCGCCGAAACTCATCGGTCGCGCCGCCGAAAGAGAAGCCGAGAAGGCGCGCGAAAGAGAGAAAAGCGGCTTCGGCGGCTTCGGCGAGGAAAGCTCCGACTCCGATTCCGATCAGTAGAGAGAAAGAGAGAGAGAGAGTTTTATGCTCTTGCATATTTATGTCATCGCGCGATGCCGTTTTGTTATATATATCGTAATGCGTTAAAAAATCTAGAACAACCACCTAACTCTTCGTCTTCGTCTTCGTCTTCTCCTCTTCTTTCCCGCTGCCGCCAACACCATCTTCACCATCACCACCACCACTCTCGCCCTCTCCGTCCCCACCGTCCATCTCACCGTAATACTCGGGATCTCTCAGCATGCACTCCCTCAGTTTCGCCGTTTGCTCGAAACATTTCGCCACGAAATCTTCCTCCTTCTCCTTCGCCGCGTCCACGCACTTCTCCCAACCGATGAATTCATTCTTGCACGACCCGCCTTTCATGTACGCGCAAAATCCGCACGTTTCCTCTTCTTCCTCTTCTTTTTCTTCGTTCTTCTGCTCCTCTTCCTCTTCTTTCTCTCTCGTCATCGCGGTTTCTTCTCGTCTCTCTCTCTCTCTCTATGCGTGTCTTTGTGTGTGCGTTAATCTATGTCTCTATGATGCTATTTGTTTATTATAAAAACGCGTGTTTCTTGTGCAGAAGTGTTTCCCTAACGACTGAAAAGTTGGGGAAAAGTATCACCTTTCACCTCATTAATCAAAGCGCGCTTCGAAACTCTCTCTCAATCTCTCGGTTCCGAGTGCGAGAGGAGACGACAGAAGAAGAAAGGCGCGGGTCGTTTGGTGGCGTTCGGTGCGCCGGTTCTCTCGTCGTCGCGCTCGTTTTTAGAGAGAGAAGATGGCGAAGAAATCTCAAGCGTCGTCCTCCGCCTCCTCGTGGGCGACGGACACCGCCGTCGATCTGCTCAACGCGTTCAAACTGCTCTCCGCGAACGAGACGAACAAAAAGCTTCAAAAACTGAAAGAAGTCGAGGAGTTGTTTCAGAGTTCGAACAAAGAGAAGCAAAGAGAGATGCTCTCGGCGATTTTACGTCCGGCGTTTGAGTGCGTTTTGACGGAGACCGATCCGAAGATTCGAAAATTCGGTTGCGAATTGGCTGAACGGATGTGCGTTTTGATCGCGGAGAACATGTCGTCTTCGACGAACGAGACGCAGTTGGAAGAGAGCGGCGGTCACTTCGCGTGCGCGTTGGAGAGTTTGATGGTTTTAGCGGTGGATGGAGCGCATCCTGCGGTGCAGAAGAGAGCCGTGGCGGCGAGCTTGAACGCGTTTAGAGAAGTTTTGGTCAACTGCGCTATCGAAGGCGCGAACGTCGATCCGATTGCAATCGGGGAGGAAGAAGAAGAAGATAAGAAGAAAAAGAAGAAAGAGCAACGTCAACATTCGAACATCGCGTTGATGTGGAAGAAAGCGTTGGAGGTGGCGCACGCGATAAGTGCGAACGTTTCCGACGAAACGATCAACGACGGCGTGCGAATGCAATCGGCAAAGTTTTGCGAGAGCGCGTGTTTACTGTTGGCCGGCGTCGGTTGGGGAGCCTCAGTCGTCAAGCCGACGCACAAGTTGCTGAAACTCGATGAACTAGGGAAGTTGTCTGACGAAAAAAGGGACGCGTTAGGAAAAGGGTTGAAATTAGCCATCGAGAAAGGTGCGAAACCGTGCGGGCCGTTTACGTTGACGTTGGTCGGAGCGTTGGGGACGGTGTGCGTAAAATCGGAGAGGCACGCGGTTGAGTCGCTGCAGGCGTTGGTAAACGCGTCGTCGACTTTAAACAAACGATTTAAAGCAGCCGAGGAGGATGGTAGTGGTGGTAACGCTATTTCAGCGTCGGCGAAGGCGTCGGCGTCTAAAGCGTTCGCGCAAACGTTCACAGAAATTGCGAAGAAGGCACCTTCGTTTGCAATTTCTGGAGAGTTGAAAGATGGATTAGCTTCAGCGTGTAGAGAATTAGGCGCGTCCGCGGCGTTTGAACAAGCAATGCGACAGAGAGAGCGAGAAAGAGGGAAGAGTGCGCTGTTGAAGAACGCGGCGGGCGGTTCCTCAATTCGAGGAGGAAGCGGTATTAAGAGAGAACGATCGGAGGACGCTTCGTTAGCGCCGTTAACGGCGGGTGGGGATGACGGTGGCATGAAAAGAGCGCGCTTACGCGCACCACCGCCACCGCCGCCGCTACAACAGCAACAGTTTCAGCTTGGCTACCATCAGCAACAACAACAACAGCCGTATTATCAGCAACAACCACCGGTACATTATGGAGGCGCAGGGATGTCGATGATGCAACAACCGCACCACATCGTAGGCGCTCCTGTTGGACACGGTGTTCCACCGCCGCCGCCTCCGGCACCTTTACACCCGAGAACTGATCCAGGGATTTTGCAGCAAGTTTTAGCAACTTTAGAACAACTCGCGGCGTCAGATTTGAACACGTTGCAAAATTTTGTCACGCAGTTAGGTACGACGTCGCCAGCCGCCTTGGCGGACGCGGTGCTTTTGTTCTTTAAAAACCCGGCAACTACGTTGAATCAAGCCGTTTTGGCGATGAATTTCGCGCCGGCACAAGGTGCACTCGCGCCCACGGCGCCTTCGTCGCTTGAAAATGCTCAACAACAAGACTTGGGCACCGGGGCGATTCTTTCCGCCATCGCACGCGTAGAGAAGCTTTCGAAAAATGCAAATCGTAAATTCGCGTTGGATTGTGCCAAACGCATACGAGCGTACGGAGCATTACGAGCCGATGGCGACGCCAAGGCGAATTCACTGAGTCGTATTCGATTAGCGCTCATAGCACGATTAGCCTGCGCTGATGCGATTCCAGACGGTAGCGGTAAAAATACAAAGAACGACGACGAGGACGATGGCAACGAGAAGAATCCGAACCAACCACCCATGGCGAGCGAAACGAAAGTTGGAGTTTTGAAACCGACGGATGGAAATCTCAGAATAGCGTCCCACGTTGCGGATGCACCGATGATTGCTCGTTCGATTCTGTTTCCGGTGGACGATGAGAACGCGCCTCTGGAGAGAGACGGCGTTCAATCGTGCGCGAGATGGTTGGCCGCGTTGCACGCCGCGGAGCTCGCGCAGAGTTTAGGTGTGTCATCTACGAAAGCGGAGAACAAAAGTAAAAAAAAGATGAAAAAAGAAGAAGGAAACGAGAATGGCTTTCATTATTACTCCATGGGCGTGCGCAAAGATGATGCCATTCGCGCCGTCATGCGCATTCTCGCCTCCGATCCTCGAGCCAGAAGACACGAAATTTCCGAAAAAAGGCTCACGGGTGAAAAGAAACTCCTCTCGAAAATTCTATGCGAAATCCCATTTGATATCCCGAACAAAGCCTGGGATGCGCTGCGCGAGATGCTCGGGATGAGCGGCATCGACGAGTACGACGTTTCTCGAGACGAGGCGTTTAGCGTCGAATCGAACAAGAACGATGATTCTGTTGTAAATCTAGCGTTGCACGTGTTGAGGGACTTGTGCGTCGACCGACCGCCGGCACGAGCAGACGCGTTGGCGATTCTCTTAGAATGCGCGACGAACACAGACGCGAACGCGGACGAACGCACGAGAGCGAAAGCTATTCGCCTCGTGGCGAATCGATTACACCAACAGCACACCGCTGAGGCAGATGCGAGTACCACCGCAGTAAAAACAACGAACGAAGTTGAACAGTACGCCATCAAATCGGCAACTGAGAATGGTCGCGTTATTGGTGCGACTCAGTTACAGTTAGCCAACGAAGTCATCGAGGCGCGCGCGATCGAAAAGAACGAAGCAGAAGCCATCAAAGGTATGACTACTGAAATTGAAGACGCGGTAGAGCAGGAAGAGGAAGAGGAACATCGGGAGAGAGAAGAACGAGAGAAAGAAGAGGAAACGTCCGACCCGTACGCGAGCGCGAAAAAGATTGCCGTGGCACCTTCTTTGCTTTTGTGCGCGTTGACTGCGAAAAACCCTTCTTTACTTCCAAACGTTTTCGCAGCGTATGAAGCGCTTCCGCCAGAGCTTCGCGAAGGATTGCATGGCCCGGTGGCTGGCTTAGCTCGGCGATTGGGCCCGTCTTCTCCCGATATTGTTCGCGCCATCGCATCTTCTTCCATCGAATCAAGACCGTTGATACTGTACATCATCCAAGCGCTCGCGAAAGCCTCCGCACCGGCACCGTTGCCGAGAGCGCTCGTCAACGCGTGCGAAACGCTCGCTGTTGAATCGGCCAAAAAAGATTCGAATTTATCCGACGCCTACACGGAAGTTGCGCTGGTTTTCGGGTCGATCGAAAAAGATAAAGCGAAAGAATTGCTTCCGAAACTGGTGGACGTGCCCTCTCCGTCGGCGTTTGTATGCGCCGTCGCGAGTTTGCAAAACTCCAACCTGGAAGCTCGGGCGTCCGCCACGGACATTCTCGTCGCGTTGCACGAACTCGACATTCGCACCACCGATACGACCGGAGGCAACGACGATGCGAAGAAGAAGAACAGCTCGGGTGTCTCCCTCAAATCTTTGGTCGATGTGTGCAACACCTGCTTCTCGGCCGACGCCACGGATTATTTCACCTCCTCCGCGGTTGCCTCGGCGCTTTCGCACATGGTCGACCGAACGCCTCTCCCGAAGCTCTTCATGCGCACCGCCATGCTCGCAGAAACCGCGCACCCATCGCTGAAAGAGTTCTCCCTCGAGCTTCTCGAAAAACTCGCCAAGCGAAAAGTCTGGATGATGGACCGCGGCGTTTGGGAAGGCTTCGCTCGGAGCGTCAAAAAAGCCGCGCCGAGGTCCTTCCCGGTCTTGGCGACGTTGCCCGCCGACAAGACGAAAGAAATTTTAGACAAGTTTGGAAAAAATTTGCGCGCGCCGCTGAAAGCGTACGCGGAAGCGACCGGGGCGAAGAACTTGTTGGAAGCTTTAGAAGAATGAATGAGTGAGGAGAGAAGGTGCGCAGAGTCGAAGCGGTGAACGCGCCGCCTTTTCTCTCTCTTTCTCGTTTCTTGTAAATTTTAGCGTTGCGTTGTAAAACTTTTTTTTATCCAAATCTCGCGTCAGAAAATACTGCCTGCTTGCTTTGCGCTCGCGTCGCTTTATCGTCCGCATCATCGAAACGAGCGATGATGATCTCGCACTCGTCGTCATCGCTCGTCGTTCAGTGCAGCGCGGTTTGTCGCGCCGGGAGGAAGAGTTCTCTCGTTTCGTCGACGTCGAAGAAAGTCGTCGTTCGCGGAGGAGAGAGAATGGAAACGAAACGTCATCAT
>Ga0181598_1002069_pt1 | contig 18798 bp, 13 predicted proteins | sample 041ome_4_FD_153295 | JGI IMG/M metagenome (GOLD analysis project Ga0181598, IMG submission 153295) | Coastal salt marsh microbial communities from the Groves Creek Marsh, Skidaway Island, Georgia - 041404US metaG (spades assembly) | ecosystem: Environmental > Aquatic > Marine > Intertidal zone >... | reverse complement strand
TTTGGTTGAAAATAATGGTGGCTTTGAAGCTGGTTTTGAAAACGAACAATACATCAATGCCGGTGCTAAAATTGTGGATAAAGCATCAGATATTTTCAATGATGCTGAAATCATAGTTAAAGTGAAAGAGCCTCAAAAAGTAGAAGTAGATATGATTAAGGAAAATCAAATCATCTACACATATCTTCATTTAGCAGCTGCAAAAGAATTAACAGAGGGTTTAATTAAAGCAAAAAGTATTAATATTGCTTATGAAACAGTAACGGATGACAACGGTAGACTTCCGTTATTGGCACCAATGAGTGCCGTTGCAGGTAGAATGTCTGTTCAAGCAGGAGCGCATTGTTTAGAAAAAAATCAAAAAGGTAGAGGTCTTCTTTTGGGAGGTGCACCAGGAGTTACTGGTGGAACAGTTGTTATTTTAGGCGGAGGAGTTGTTGGAGAAAATGCTGCAGTGATTGCAACAGGTATGCAGGCAAAAGTTCACATTGTTGATAAATCTGAAGCAAGATTAAAACAATTAGTTCAAATGTTTGGTGATAAAATTATTCCAGAGCAAAGTGATAAAATTGATTTAACAAAATTAGTTGCTGAAGCAGACTTATTAATTGGTGGTGTTTTAATTCCAGGCGCAGAAGCTCCAAAATTAGTCACCAAAGAAATGTTAAAAGTTATGAAAAGAGGATCTGTGATCGTTGATGTTGCAATTGACCAAGGTGGATGTACCGAAACAAGTAAACCAACTACGCATGGTGATCCAACTTATATTATAGATGATGTCATACATTATTGTGTAGCCAATATGCCAGGTGGAGTTCCAAGAACTTCTACTCTTGCATTAAATAATGCTACATTGCCATTCTTAGTAAAAATTGCAAACAAAGGTTATCAAAAAGCGCTGAGTGAAGATAAAAACTTTTTAGCAGGCTTAAATGTTTATAAAGGGCATGTTACTTATAAAGCAGTTGCAGATGTTTTTGGATATGAATATCAGGATCCAAAAGATTTGTTTTAAGATAAAAAATATTTATATTATTAAGGTATAAATGTATGAAGAAAATATTCAAAATAATTTAAAAAAAATAAAATTTATTTATATTTTATTTTTAATATTTTCATCTTTTATACAAATTTTTATTATCAAAAATTATGACAATATTTTAAGTTTAGTTTTTGTTATTGCGTCAAATTTATTAATCTATTGGTATTGCTTAAATTTTAACAACATAAAAAATAACCCCATATCAACGTTTTCATTAATTTTTACAAATTTTTATACAAATTCAAGTTCGATTTTTTTAAAATCAGCTTATTTTAAGCCTTTAGATGAAAACTTATATGATCCAAACAAAACATTTTTGTTTTTATTTTTAATTAATTTTTTATTCATAATTATTCATCTAATATATAAAAAAATTTTTTTTTTTAATAACTTAAAAATAAAAATAAATAATATATTTAAATATATTAGCAATCATCAAAGTATTAACAAAAAATTATTAATTTATATTGGTTTAGTTTCTCTCATATATTCAGCAATAGGAGTAACATTTTTTGCAGAGATCATTTATGCTGATAATAAATCCGGACCAAATCTAGCAGGAGACATAATTAATGGTATTAAAGTTTTTTATATGGCACCATTTATAGTTTTATATACACAAAAAGAATACAATTTTAAAATAGATAAAAATGATTTTTTTTTAATTTTCGTATCTCTTTTAATTGTTATTTATCTATCTCTAGGTTTAAATTCCAGATCTTCATTTTTTGATATAATTTTTAATGGATTATTAATTTATTCTTTTTTGATTTTTACCGGTAAAATAGAAATTAAAGTATTAAGATTTAATAAAATAATTTTAATAGTTTTATTATCAATATATGTAGGTAATTATATTGAGAAATTTTCTGAAACATACATTGATGTTAGAAATGAAAGATTGTCAACAAATCCAATTTTTAATATTAAAAATCATCTAAAAACTTTCACTCTAAGTAATGCCAAAGATAATTATGTTCATATTTCTAAAGAGATATTTAATGAGCAATATTATTCAGTTAACATTCTGAATAGATTAAATGTTATTAAAGCTACAGACAATATTCTTTATGCAAAAAAATATTTAAGCAAAAATCAAATAAATAATCTTTTAGATTATGAAATTGGAAAAATGATAAGTATCCTTCCCGGTCCTTTGATTAAGATTTTTGATCAAAGTTTTGATAAAAATGTATATCTTGGATTTACTTTAACCTCAAAGGCATACATGGAAGTCGATAAACTTTATAATAGTGGCAAAGACAATGGATTAGTATTTGCAATTTTATTTTTGTATGAAAATTTTTATATGAATTTAGCCTATTTTATAATTGTAATTTTATCATTTTGTATTTTAGATGCTTTTAAAGACAAAGAAAATTATTTCATTTTATTCTTTGTTTTAATGTATGCTACTTCTGGTGGTTTAATTAATATTGTTACCTCAGGAAGTATTGCTGATTTATCATTAACGTTATTTAGAATAATTCCTCAATCATTGATTATATTTTATTTGTTCAACTTTTTTTATTCAAAGTTATCGAGATAAAAATTTTTATTAATTATTTTCACAATATTGTTTTCAAATGAAAATTTATCTAAATTATTAATTATTTTTTTATGACCATTAAAAGCTATATTTGATCTTAATTCTTTATTAATAAGAAGTTTTTTTATAATTCCAATGCATTCCATATTATTTTTAAAAAAAATAGCTTCTTTGTTGTTTTGAAATATTTCCTCATGAGTTTTAGTTTTTTTTGCTAACAAAAGTGTTCCGATATAAGGAATTTCTAGTGATTTATTTGTAATATCGTCATTGTTATCTTTTGAAGGTAAGCAGATAGAAATTTTAGAGGACTGTATTAATTTTACATACAAATCATCATTCGTAATTTTTTTTCCAAAATATTTTTTAAAATCCTTAAAATATTTAAATTTATCCCAATGATCTCCATATATTTTAAAATTAATTTTATTTTTTATTAATTCTAAAGCTAAATTTCCTCTTTCTGGAAACCATGTACCAATCATTATTACGTCAGTTTTAAACTTATTAATTTCATATTTTGATAGTTTTCTCTTTTTTTGTTGTTTAATTTTAAATGTAGGAGGAATCCAAACTGTATTCTTTAATTTAAATTTACGAGCAAATTTAAATCTATTTTTTTGCATAAAAATTATTAAATCAAAAAGTTTTAAATTTTTGAGTATTAATTTCCATTTCTGATTATCACGTTCCACAAATGGATTGTCAGGACAATAAAAGAATATTTGTTTAGATAATTGTTTTAAAAATTGAATAGTCTTATTTCCAATCAAATTTTCGTTATGTATATAAATTAAATCATATTTTTTTTTTAATTTTTTACTTAAAAAATAAAACACTATAAAATCATTTATCATGGGATTGTAATGCCAACTTATTTTTTTTATAGATTTAATTAAAAAATTAATTTTTTTTAGATCAATTAATTCAACGTATGAGTATTTTTTTTTTAAAATTGAATATTGATAAAAGGAATAACCATATTTATCACTATCACCTAGATATAAAATTTTCATTAATTTAATTTTTATAAATAAATTTAATCCAATTACTAAAATAATTATTTTTTAAAAGATTAAAATTGACGTTAAAACAGATTTTGCAATTTTGTTTTAACTTTTTAAGTTTTTTCAAATCTAAGTTTATAAATTTTTCAAGACCTTCTTGAATTGATTTTTTATTATCATTTATAATTATTCCAGAGTTAAATTTTTTTATTTTATTATAAACACCAACCTTATTTGAACAAATTACTGGCGTTTTGACAGACAAACTTTCAATTACGGAAACTCCAAAGTTTTCACCATGAGAAGGCAATATAGAACATTTTGAAAAAGAAATAGCACCCCATTTTAAGTGATCTTTTAAAAAGCCGAGAAAATAAACTTTATTTTTTAAGTTATTTTTTTCTACAAATTTTACCAGCTGCCTAGCATAGTTATTATTTATTTCTCCAGCAATTAAGAGTTTATAATTATGTTTTTTTTTTAAATCTTTGAATGCTTGAACTAATAAATCACAACCTTTCTTGGGATGAATCCTACCTATGTATAAAATTGTTTTTTTCTTTTTTAAGAAATTAAATTTTTTTAGAAATGCAATTTTACTTTTTTTTAAATTAATTTTTTTTGGTATAATCCCATAATTAACTTTTTTAATATTTAATTCTTTAGTATCAACAAAAGTGTTTTTTAAATGCAAAACTTCTTTTTCAGAGTTAGCAATCACATATTTTGCCTTTAGTAAATTTTTCTTTTCTATAAAAAACCAATATATTTTTTTTTTAATACTTTTAAATAATTCAGTTCCAAAATATGGGTCAAGCATACCATGTGTGAATACTATATATTTATTCGGTATAATCAATCTTGCGCACAGAGTCTGAAATTGCCAAATACCATGAATGATAAAAAGTTTATAATTATTTCTATTTTTGATGAGCCAAATTAATAATTTAAAACTAAAACCATATTTTAAAAATTTTTGATTTAGATTAATGTAATTAATTTTTTTATTGTGATTAAAATTAATTTTTTTTTCTAAATGAACAACATCATGTTGAATATTATTTAGATAATTTGAATAAGCTAAATCTTTCAAGGAATGAGAAGGCCCACCTACCTCTAATTTCATGCTATTTATGATGCTTGCAATCTTATATTTTTTCATAATTTAATCTAAATTTAAGCGATTTATCTTTAATGATTAATTATAAACATATTAATTTAAAGTAGTTTATAAATGTGTAAAACGAATCAATATATTAAAAAAACTATTTTTTTTAATTTATTTTTTTAATTTTTAATCTAATTGAATTTATTTTTAATATATTATGTGTTTTTAAAGCTGTTTTAGTAATAAAAAAATTCATATATTTAATTTTAGTCAAACATTCATGGAAAAAAACTTTTTTAGCACAATAGCAAAAATAGCTGAAAATCTAGAAATCAGATATTACTGGATTGTTTTTTTAAAATATTTAAAGCCTATAGCTTTCATTTCTATATTAATGACATTATTGACCTTGCTAATTTCTTTAAATATAGAAAAAAAATATAAGAGTTATGCATCAGTCGTTATTGAGGCAGATGAAAGTAAAAAAATTGTAAATATTGAAGAAGTTTATTCGCTTGATAATCAAGAAAGTAGAATAAATAATCAAATAGCAATTTTTAGTAGTGATGAAGTTATTGATTATATTGTAGATGATACAGTAATGTTTGTTGAATTTCAGAGTTTATTTAATGGTTTAAAACCATCCTTTTTTTCGAAGATTTTCATTCGGAAAAAAAATTTAAATAAAGAAACTTTAAAAGATTATTTAAAGTCTAATTTTTCTATCAATAACATTCCTAGAAGTGATGTATTGGAATTATCTTTTGTTTCTTCAAGCCCTAAAATTGCTCAATTAGCATTAAAAAATATAATTAACTCTTATCAAAGGTACGAGATAGACTCTAAAATAGTCATTACTTCATACGCTAATGAAAAAATTACAGAAAGATTGAAAGATCTTACTATTCAAATGGAGATTGCTGAAGCTAACTTAGCGAAATATAAAGAAGAATATGGCTTAGTTGACACTGGAAATGTTAAAGATTTAAAAATAAAACAAATTGAAACTATTTCTCAAAATATACTAAATTTACAGGGCGAAATAAGTTTAATTCAATCAGATTTGCTTTCAATTAAATTAGCCAAAGGTGATATTAATCAATTAACGTCAATTAAAGAGCTGATGTTGCGACCTGAGATTAAGGATATTTATGATAGTTTGAGAGGATCGAAAAATAATTTAGAGTCTTTAAGATTAATATATACCGACCAACATCCTAAAGTATCAAAAGCATTAGATACTATTCAATCCTATGAAATTCAATTAAAGAATATTATTCAAGAAAATATTGAAAAAAAAACATTTGAATTAACCAATTTGAAAAACTCAATTGATATAAATCAAAATGATTTAACTAAAGCAACTAAGGAATTAAGAGAATTAGAAGATAAAGAGTCCGGAATGATGAAATTTTCAAGAGAGGTTGAAAGTAGCAGAAAATTATATGAGACTTTTTTACAAAGAGTAAAAGAGACAAATGAAGCACAAAATTTACAGGTATCAAATGTTAAAATTATTGAAGAACCTATTGCATCGAATGTCCCGATTTCACCTAACGTAAAAAAAAATTGTTTAATTATATTTTTATTATCTTCAATAGGAGTTTATTTTTATTTATTTTATAGAGATTTAAACAGCTCAACAGTTAAAGATCCAACTTCACTTGAAATGTTTGATACATTAATACTCGCTAGTTTGCCAAAGGTGAATATTGCAAGAAAAGGATTTCATATGATGCAGATGTACATTGAAGATAATGATGCTGCATTTTCAGAGTCTATTAGAAATGCAAGAACTGTAATGGAGTCAAAATTCAAGCCTAATAAGACTTATCTAATAACTTCAAGTAGCCCCTCTGAAGGTAAAACTACTGTCGCATTTAACTTGGCTTTATCTTTGCAAAAAAATTATAAGGTTTTATTAATAGAGGCAGATATTAGACGACCTTCTGTAGCCTCAGGTTATTATGAATTTGATGACAAAAAAAAAGGTTTAAGTGAAATTTTAATTAACGAAAGTACTTTTTCAGATACAATACAAACAGTACCAGGTACTAAACTAAATTTTATAGCATCAGGAAAAAAGAGAACCGATTTATCTGATATTGTTAATGTTGTAAAATTAAAAAAATTTTTTAATTTGTTAAATAAAAAATATGACTATGTAATTATTGATAGTCCTCCTATACTTCCTGTATCTGACACTTTAGTACTTACTCAAGCAAGTGACTATACCCTTTACGTTACTAGATCAAACGTTACTGGGTTACTATCTTTAATGTCAGGTATTAAAAAATTGAAAAATATAAATAAAAAAATTGATGCCTTTATACTTAATGATTTAGACACCTCAAAACATAGTTATTATGGTTATTATTATCAACAAAATTATTATTATTCAGGTGAAGATAAAACTTATTGATTTTTTAAATGATCAATTTTGAAAAATTATTTCAAAAAGATGATGAAATTTTTGTAGCTTATTCTCATTTTTTTCAATCACTAATTATATTATTTTCTTTATATATTACCTCAATTTTAGATAAGAATATTATTTTGGATATTTTTAAAATTGATTTATTTATAAGTTCTAAATATTTTTTATTTACCATTTCTGTTTTTTTATCCCATCTAATGATTTTTTATTTTGTTAAAAATCATAAAAATTATGTAAAAACATTTTATTATTTTTTTTTTTATGATTTAAAAAATATATTAACAGTATACCTTGTTTTAGTAATCTTTTTTAATTTTTTTGAAAAAAAACATTTTGATTACTTGTGGTTTTTTAATTCATTAATTTTTATTGTAATTAATTTATTTTTACTCAAAATTTTAAATAATAAAATTTATCGATTTTTAATTATTAATAACATAATTCAAAGAAATATTTTTCTGATCGGAAAATTTAATACGATTAAAAAATTTATTGATATTTATAAAAATAAAAATAAAAAATCACTAATCAAGTGTTGTATTATTACAGACAAACACAATTTAGATTATTTCAATGAGTTAAAAATTCCAGTTTTTTCTTACGATAAAAACTTTTTTGATATATTAAATTATCATTATATTGGGCAAATTTGGTTTGAAATCGATGAAGACTTTTTTGTTGATAGTAAAATTAATATTGAAGATTTATTAAAACTTCCTTTTGATATTAAATTATTTTGTAAAGCAAATTCAAGAAATTTGATAAAATTAGTCACTAAACAATTTAACTTAACCTCATCTAATGAAAAAAAACAAAATTATTTTTTTTATTCAATTAACAATTCAAGATTTAATGGATTACCTTTATTATTAAAATTTATTTTTGATAAAATTTTTTCAATTATAATTTTAATTTTAACTGGCCCAATTATATTAATAGCAATTTTATTGATATTAATTGAAGATGGTTTTCCACTAATTTTTACGCAAACTAGAACTGGTTGGGATGGTCGAAAATTTAAAATTTATAAGTTAAGAACTTTAAAAAAAGAAAATTTTGATAAAACGATACAAGTAATACCTAATGATAAGCGTTTACTTTTTTTTGGAAAATTTATTAGAAGATTTAGTATAGATGAATTGCCACAAATTTTTAATGTGATTCAGGGAGATATGTCATTGGTTGGTCCAAGACCACACATGATTGAACATAGTAAAAAATATTCCAATGTTATCAAAAATTTTTTAACTAGACATAAGTGCAATCCAGGAATTACTGGATGGGCTCAAATACATGGCTTCAGAGGAGCAACGCCAAATGATGATTTGATGAAAAAAAGAATGGAATATGATATCTGGTATTTAAAAAATTGGTCATTAGGTTTAGATTTTTTAATAATGTTCAAAACAATTTTCGCCATTTTAAAATATAAAGTTGATTAACAATCAAATTTGACAACTCATGATTGAAATTATACTTTTAATTTCATGATTCGAAATTTAAAAAAAATTATTAAAAACACATTATCGGAATTTAAGTATTCTAGTTATGGTAATAATTTTTTTAAATATAAACTGGCAAGGAATTTAGAAAACGTTAAACAGCATATCAATAGATTTAGAATTCAAAAAAGTGAAAATGTGGAACCAAAAAATAATTTTCAAAAAAATTTAAATGATATTTCGAATGAAAAAATCTTAAATCAGGTTCACCACTTAGCTCTAAAAGAAAAAAATAAAAAAGAAATTAATGAGACTGATAATAAGAATAAAAAATTTCTTAAAAAAAAGTTAAAAAGAAAACTCAGTAGAATTAAAAGAAAAATTAAAAGATATAAATTTACAGAATTAAATCAAACTGATACAAATAACCAAAATAAACTAATGACTGATAATATTGATAATAAAGAAAATAGATTAGATGTTTTAAATACAAAAATTAAAACTTTACATTTAGAATTATTAAAAATTCAATCTACAGAAAATAACAACTTAGAATCAGGTGAAGTAAAAAAATTAAAAAATAAATATAAGAAAAAAATTAAGAAATTAAGAAACAAATTAAATAAATTCTCAAAAACTGAAATACAAAAAAATAACATCATAGAATTAAAAAATAACAATGAAGCTAAATTAAATTCTAATTTTAATATTGAAGAACATAAAGAAAAATTAGAGGCCACAGATCAATTAGATATTGAGTTACAAAATGAACTAAATAAATATAAAAATGAAAATCAATCACTTTTGGCCAAACTTAAAGAATTAGAGAGTAATCAAGTCAGTGAGAGTTACAAATTAAAGTATGAAGAATTAGAATTAAAATTAAAACATTATCAAGAAGAAAATCTTAGATTGTCTAATAATATATTGCAGCATGAAAAAAAAATAGAAATTATGAAAAATCAAATAGACAACTTTGAAAATTTAAAACAAAAATTATATGAACAAGTAAACAACTTAGGGGATACTCTACTTAATAATGATAACGTAGAGAGTTTATATATAAAAAAAGATAATTTAAATCTTGAAAATAAAAACCAAATTAAAAAAACAGTAAATATCAATAATTTTGATAATTATTATGAGACATCAGTATCTCAAAGTAATAATGAATTATTAACTAAACCTATCAATTTCACTGCCGAAGATCTAGATAATCAAATTAAAGATATATTTAACAATTAAATCTTAGTTGATTATTATAAATATATTTAAGGGAAGTCTAAGATTGGTATATAATAAATATATAGTGTTAAAAAAAACTTTAAATAAAATAATACTAAGTTTTTTATTGCTAACTAATTTATATGCTGCAGAAGTTAACCAAGATAGTTTTAATCAATTAATTAAATCTCTTGAAGAAAATTTAAAGACCTACGAAGTTACCACTCAAACTAGTTTACTTAAAAAAAATGAGGAAATTATAGGTGAATTTAATGAATTATTTAAAAAATTACCCAAAGACCAAAAATTAGAAATTTTAACAAATACCTCTAAAAATATAAACGATCTAACTGCTAACATGTTATTAAAGATAGTTAGTAAGGATTTTGAAAATCAATCTAATTTAGATTTTTTAACTCCAAGTGAACAGCTACTATTTAGTAAAGCGTTAACAAATATAATAGACACAAGTTATAAAAGTGATCGAATTTATAATGATAGTGCTTACGAGATCGCAAAAATTATAGTTAATTCTGATATAATAACCGCAAATAATTTGATTTTAGTAGTTAACAAAACCTCATCAGAAAATAATAATTCAAAAAACCTCTCCTCTAATATTTTATATAATATAAGTAAATTAAATTCAAAAAAAATAGATGAATTATCAGATGATATTTCAAACGAATTTATCAAACAATCTTTAAATGAACTAGAAAATGATATTGTTATAAAAAAAACAAAAGTAAAAAAAAAAATAGATTTTGAAAATAATTTTAGTCAAACACCACTTATTGCAATTAGCTCGAGTGTTTTAAGTGTGAATAAGAGTCTTACTGAAAAAATAGCAGACAATATTATTAAATCAGATTTAAAAAAGAAAGATGAGCTAAGTTTTAAATTAGCCCAACAAACAAATATTTTAGATGATTGGCAAAATAATGAAAATAAAGAAATAATCGAATCTAAATCTAAATTTGTAGAAAAAATTTTTCCAGAAGCATTTAAGAATATTAATGAGGAGAAAATGGAATTTGCTATTGAAATTGTTTTAAATTCAGATCTTGCTACTTCAAATAAAACTATTGAAGCTGTTGTTGACTCTTATATTGATAATAATAATAATTTTTTTAAAGTAGAAAAAGATTTTTTAGAGAAAATGCAAGATGTTATAAAGGCAACTAAAATTAATAATAATCAATTTGCTAGAAATGAAGAAGAGGCTGAAATAATTTTGAAAAGTTTTTATACTGATCCTATTTCACCAACTGTTCTCAATAATCCTCAGCTTGCTTATGTTTATAGTGGTTTTCCTCTAGAGAAGTTTGAACAATTTTCAAATGTCTCTCCTAATTAAATGCACTTGACAGTAAATAAGATTAACCAAATAATTTTTTTTTTAATAATTTTTATTGGGAGTATTTTTAATGGTTCAAATTCAATAAATTTAATTTTTCTTAATTTTTTTACATTATTTATTTTTTTTTTTTATTTATTAAAAAATAAAAATAATCTAGCTAAAGTAAAATTTATAATTAAAAACAATAAATTCTCATTTAATATATTTATTGTTTTTATTATTTATATTTTTTTACAAATTATACCTTTGCCTTTACATTGGTTAAGTTTTTTTTCTGAGACCTATTATAATTTTTTATCAAAAATCGGTTTACAAAAGTTCCATGCAATTAGTTTAAATCCTCAAAGCACATTTTTTGAATTATTAAATTATATAAATATTTTTATAATAATTTTATTAACACACCTGATTTTTTTTAAAAAAAATCATATAAATCGGTACTTTTTCTACTTATCGATTATTGGTTTTATCCACGCTTTTTTTGGAGTTTTTATCTTCTTATTAGGAAACCCTGAATTTTTATTTGAAAAAATAGTATATTATAAAAGCTCCTCTACAGGTTTTTTTATTAACAGGACTAATTTTGCTTTTTTTTTAATTTTAACATTTATTGGAAGTCTACATTTTATTTTCAATAATAAGTTTTATAAAAATGAATTAAATAATAATAACAATATAAATTTTAATGTTTTCTATGTAAGGTTTTTTTTATTATTTATTTCAATTGCAATTATTACGTCTTTTTCTAGACTCGGAAATTTCTATTTATTATTAATTTTATTTTTTTATTTTATTTTTTCTGTAATCAAGACTAAAAATTTTTTTAATAAATTTTCAATTATCTTTTATTTAATAATCTTATTTGACCTTTTAATTATTGGTTTTTATTTTGGTGGTAGTAAACTGATAGACCGTTTCTTATTTATTAATGAAGATCTCAATTTAGAAAATAATTTAGATATTTTAAAAGAAATAAATTCTACAATATCTAACTCTTATTCTCGATTAGATATAATTCATATTAGTATAAATTTATTTTATAAATTTTATTTGTTTGGCTTTGGAGCAGGTGCATATGAGCAGGCATTTTTATTATTTAATGATATAAAGATTCCTTTTTATGCAAATCATGCTCATAGTGATTTTATGGAGTTGTTAGCAGAAATTGGCATAGTCGGTTTTTGTATTGCTTTAATCTTATTTTATCAAATACTTAAATGTTATTTAAATTCTAAAATCAAAAATGAAAATAATTTACAACTAATTTTTTTAATACTGATTATAATATTCATAATAAACGGTTTTGTTGACTTTTCTTTAAATATACCCTCTAACCAATATCTATTTGCAAGTCTGATTACTCTCTCAATTAAAAAATATTTATAAATTTATTGTATATTGAGATTGTTAGCATCTAATCCATTTTGGATTATTGGATTATATGATTTAAATAAATTTGTTTGTGGTAGCAGTAAACTAATTACTCTATTCCATTTAACTAAATCTGATGCAGGAATATAAACGATGTCTCTTTTATTAAGTTTAAATTTTCTTCCTGCAATTAAATTAATTGGATTTTTAATGTTCATTTTAAAAACATCAATTTGAAGTTCTTCATCAAAACTTTCCCTTAATACAAAAATATTTTTAGCATCGGCGGTGAGTTGATTGATACCACTATCAGAAACTAATTGTGTTAATGAATACCCTGCATAAGGAAAATATGAACCTGGTCTTGTAACTTCTCCAAAAACTAAAATAGAATTTGGGTTTCGATCAATAAAAATGACATCATCTTTTTTTAAATAAAAATTTTCTTTAGCATCTGTGCCTTTGATTGCATTTAGAAGGTCAATTTCATATACTCTACTATCTCTTCTAATAATTCCACTAGTACTTGATAAATTATCGTTCCCTGTAGTATTTACATTTGCTCTTATTATAGCATCTAAGACTCTAATTGGTTTGTCGCTCATATCAATAACTAATTGGTTACGAACAGTACCTGTGACGTAAACTTTGCTGCTATTAAATGCAACAATATCTATTTGTAAGTCTGGATTTTTATAAAATTTTTTTAATATGTTTAAAAGTATGTTCTGGACTTCTGTAGAAGTTAAATCTTTTACATTAATTTTACCAACATATGGAAGGTCAATCATTCCAAATGGATCAATTAAATAATTGCCATCAATATCATCAGTTTCTGTTAAATTAATAACAATCTCATCACCTGGTCCAAGCTGATACTCATACACATAATCATAAAGGCCATAAAATTCTTTGATAGCAGAGTCTTGTACAGTATTGTCCATATAATTATTATTTGTTTTATTGATATCATCAAATGTTAATTCATTAATATCTTGAATTTTTATTTTTATATTTGGTGTATAAATATTTTTAGATTTATTTGCCTCTATGGGATTTTCATTGATACCTGTATTCAATGCACAACTAGACAAAATAAACAATAAACCTATTAATATAAATTTAGATATAGAAGTTTTTTCAATAAAAATTTTCATTTATTACCTATAAATATCTGATTCATCTAAAAATTCTTTTTTTTTTTAATTTAGCAGGAGATCCTGAATATATATAATTTTCTTTAGTATTTTTATATAAGTTACTACAAGCTAATAGAACTGAACCATTTTGAACTGTTACACCAGGTGCTACAAAACAATAAGCTGCTATCCAAACATTATTTTTAATAACAATCTTATCTGTAATAATATTGAAGCTTTTTGACTTAAAATTTCTACTTGCTGTACATAAAAAAGTATTTTGACTTATAATAGTATTTGTTCCAATGATAATTTTGTCATAATTGTAACAATCTACATTAGATCCAATAAGACTATTATTGCCGATTTTTAAATTCCATGGTTCAAATATTTTTACTGAGGGATAAATTTTAGAAGACCAACTGACATCAGCACCAAAAACTTTTAATAAAAATATTCTCCAAAAATTAAAAAAAGGAGGAGGGGTAAATCTAAAAAAAAATATCCACACAAAAAACCAAATTATTCTTAAAAATTTAGTGGAATATTTTTGTTTATATAATTTCAAGTTTTTTAAATTTATATGGGTATTAATTTACAAACATTACATAAAAAATAGAAAATTAATAGTCATTTTACTTATATACATCCTTTTAGGTTTGATTCGAAATTCTAAAAATTTACATTAATTAAATAATTTGATTTTCAATATTAAAGCAAAACTATTAACTATTTTTTTGGAATATATAAATTAAATTGAAATATATAAGTCTAAATAAAAAATCTATATATTATTTCAGTAATACAAAATGAATATAAATAAATTTTTTCAAAAAACAGAATTTATTAAAAAAAATCCACGATTAAAAGAAAATATTTTTTATCAGATATTTAATTTTGCTATAAAAATAGTAAATCAAATTTTTTTTCCTGTTTTAATGATATATTTTTTTGGAGGAAATATTTTTGGTATTTGGATAATTATTTATACCATTGTGTTAACAATCAATAGCTTAAATTTTAATATTGTTGAGGTTTCAAAAAATATTATGATTGGGCTACATGAAGAAAAAAAAAATACAGAGTTAAATTTAATTTATTCAAATTATATAATTGCTCATTCTGTTAATTTTATATTTTTTATTATAACTTCAATTATTATTTATTTTCTTTTAGATTTTAATTCATATCTTTATCAAGATTTAAAATTAAATAGTTTAAAAATTTGTTTTTTATTTGTTATCTTTGGTTTTTTTATTGAAAATATAACTTTAGTATATTACCCAATTTTAACATTTAAGGGACTTACAAAAAAATGGATAAATCAGTCAACCCTTTTTGAATTTTACTCTAAAGTTTTATTAATATTTTCAGTGGTATTTAATGATTTTTTGTATTTAGGATTTTTTTTCTTATTAGCAAATATTTTAAGATTAATTTTAATTATTTTTTTAAAAAATAAAGAAAATATACACAATATTAAATTTGAAATTAAACTTGTTAAAAAAAATGTTTTAAAAGAACTTATATTAAAGTCTTTGAGCTATTCTCTTGAAAAACTTAACTACATTTTAAAACAAAACGGTTTGATTTTAATGATAGGTTATTTCTTTAGTCCAATATTGGTAACTATGATTAGTACAGCGAGAACTTTATTTTATTATTTACCAATTAATTTTTTTGACATTATTACAAAACCAGCTGTAATTGAGTTTGGTAAACTAAAATCATCTGCTTCAAATGGTATTAGAAACTTGTTAAAAAAATTTTTATTTTTAATTCTGGTATTTTCAATAATCTATTTATTAGCTGCCAATTTGTTTGGTAAATATATTTATGATTTTTGGATAGATAATGATTTAATAAATCTCACAAGAATAACTATTTTTTTAATTTCTATAGATGCTATTTTAATAGGTTTAATTAATATTTTATTTGTGCCATTTAAAGCATTTAATAATTTTTTTTTCTTATCAAAAATTGATTTTTGTTTTACAGTGATAGCTATATTAATAGCATTTTATTTAAGTTTATTTTTTAATTCTCTTAATTTAATTTTATTAATCATGGCAATATTTCATTTGATGTTATTCTTTTTTCTAAAATTCATAATTCCTTCTGAAATTAGAAAATTATGAGAAAAAAAAATTTCTTACTAGTCACGCCTGGAACTTTTCATTATTTTGATTTAGCAAAAGCTTTAAATAAAAAAAATCAATTAGTTAGAATTATTACTGGTTATCCAAAATTTAAGCTTACAAAATTTAAATTGCCAAATGATCTTATTATTTCTTCTGGATTTTTTCAAATCATGATTCAATGTTTTAATAAAGTTCGAATAAATTTAAATAATTTTTTTTTATCCACAATTCAAATTTTTGGATTTAAAAAAGTTGATAATTTAGCTCTAAATTATTTAAATGATTCAGATGTATTGTTGGCTTTATCGGGTTGTGGTTTAAAAAGTGGTAATTTTTTCAAAGAAAATAATAAAATTTATATTTGCGAACGTTCTAGTAGTCATATTTTATTTATCAATGAAATTTTAAAAGAGGAGTATGCCAAATATGGGATTAAATTTAATATAGACCAAAGAATTATCAAAAGAGAATTAAAAGAATATGAACAATCTGACTTTGTTTTAGTTCCCTCAAAATTTGCGCAGAATACTTTTAAGAAATATAATATTTTTAAAACTAAAGTTTTAACTTTTCCTTCAAATAATAAGATTTTTAAATCAAAAAATAAGAAAAAAATTTTTTTTTCCTCAAATAAATTTAAAATAATTTATGTTGGAAGTTTAAGTCTAAGAAAAGGATTGCCCTATCTTCTAGATGCTTTTAATAGATTAAATTTTAAAGGTAAAGAATTACACTTAGTTGGTTTAAAAACTAATGATTACAGGCTTTTTAAACATAAGATTGATTTCTCAAAAACTATTTTACACGGACATTTATCACAATCAAAAGTGAATAATTTGCTTAATAAATCTGATGTTTTTGTTATGCCCAGTTTGGAAGAAGGTGCTGCAATAGCGGTTGCCCAAGCAATGAATACTGGTTTACCTGTTATAGTTACCAAAAATACAGGTTGGGAAGAAGTTGTTAGAAAAAAGAGTACTGGGTACGTCATAGATATTAGAAATTCTAAAATACTTTACCAAAAACTAAATCATTTAATTAAAAATAAGTCAATTTTAGAAAAATTTTCAAGGAATTCATTGAAATATTCTAAAAATAAAACTTGGGATAATTATGTTTCACAATTAAATCAATTAGTAAATACTCTTTAAATTATTTAATGATATAATTTTTTGAGTTTTTTGAAATATATTTCTTCATTAAACATTTTAGATCTAATAAATAATAATTTTTTTAAATATTTTAAATAATTTTTATTATTAAGAATTTTAATTATAGCTTTTGTCATAGATATAAAATCCTTTGGTTTAAATAATAAAGGATATTTTCCTAAAATCTCTTTTGTCGTTGCAATATTGCTTGCAACAATAGGCAATCCAGATTTTAATGCCTCAACTATTGGTAATCCATACCCTTCATAGATAGATGGAAACAACAAAATATCTGAAATTTTATAAATTTCATTTACTTGTTCTCTTGAAATATTTTTTATTTCAAAAAAAAATTCTTTTAATTTATCATCAACTTTTAAATTTAACTTATTGCCAATTTTAATAAAAATAATTTTTTTTTTATAAATCTTTATTAATTCTTTTAAAATTTTTAATGAAGTTTCATGATTTTTGTAAAAATTAGCACCAACTATTAAAATTTTTTTACAATTTTGGGCTAACTTATATTTGTGACAAATCTTTTTTTTATTTATTGTAGATAAGTTAAACCTTTGTGAAACTGTCGATTGTAATACGCTTATTTTATTTTTTGGACAATCTGTATATTTGACAATGTCTTTCTTAGTATTTTCACTTACCGCAATTACTTCATCAAAATATTTGAGATGGTTTAGTGAAAATTTAACTAAATATGGATTTTTTCCAATTTTTTTTTTAAATTTAATAGGAATTAAGTCATGCACAGTGACAATTTTTTTATTAGCATTAATTTTGTGAACCAAATGCGCATATTGATGATCTACAACATGTGCAACATCTACCTTTTTTAATTTTTTAACTTGATTGGGACAGTTAACGTAGCGATTATACCTTAATCCCCATGCTAATGATGAAAATTTTGAAAATTTAGGGTCAAATTTTGGAATAAATCTAGAAACTTTGAAATTTTTATCTTTTTTAATATTGTTGTAGAGATAATCTGATACGGTATCCATACTTTTTCGATTATCCTCTAAAAAATTATAGAAATATTTAATTAAAATTTTTTTTTTCATTAATTTTTAAATGATTTGAAAATCTTCATGTTAATGTACTTCAACTTTTAATACACACAATATGTAGTAATAAAAGTTTTCTTTAATCAATCTTAAGTTGAAAAAAAACTTTAAAAAATATTTAAAATAAGCGACAATTTCATTATAAAAAATAAGGACTTTCAACAAATTATAAAAATATTTATGGGTTTTAAGACTTGGATTTCAATATTTGCTCTAACCACAATATTTTGTGGTTTCTCAGCTTATGCTGAGGCACCAACTGCTGGTGATATTTTAAGAAATGATAATGAGATTTTAAAAAATCAGATCATTCCAAAGAAAATACCTGAGGAGCTACTTAAGAAAAATGAAATAGTGGATACTCTTGAGGGAGATCAAAAAATCCTAGTTAAAAAATTTGAGTTTACTGGCGAATTAGACTTCGTCTCTCTTGAAACTCTTGAAGATTTAATCAAAGATTTCAATAATTCAGAATTAAACTTTGGAGAAATCCAAGCTGTTGTTAATGTTATTAACCGATATTTCCAAAATGAGGGATTATTGGTTGCAAGAGCTTATCTACCAAAGCAAGAAGTGAAAGATAATGTTATTTTTATAGCAATTTATGAGGGAAAATTAGACTCTGATCAGCCTTATAGAATAAATTCAAACTTTCTTAGGCTTAGTGAAGGAAAAATTACTGATTATTTAGATAGAGCTTTAAAAAGAGGCTTAACTTATAACTCTCTAGAGCGGGCGATACTAAATA
>Ga0181598_1002034_pt1 | contig 18962 bp, 3 predicted proteins | sample 041ome_4_FD_153295 | JGI IMG/M metagenome (GOLD analysis project Ga0181598, IMG submission 153295) | Coastal salt marsh microbial communities from the Groves Creek Marsh, Skidaway Island, Georgia - 041404US metaG (spades assembly) | ecosystem: Environmental > Aquatic > Marine > Intertidal zone >... | reverse complement strand
CGCGCACTTTCGACGCGGTGCGCGTGTTCTCTCTCATCGCTTTTCTTTAAAGTCGTTTTCTTCGTTTCGTTCTTCTTTTTTCTTCTCTCTCTGACGGCGTTTTCTCTCTCTCTCTCTCTCTCTTGAAACACAACGAACAGTCCCCGCGAATGTCGGCGTTGATTGCGAAAATCTTGTCGTACACAACAACCGACGACAAAAACGCGTTGACGACTTTGGACGAGAAGGACATGGGGGGAGAAGAAGAAGAACGTCATGTTCACGATCGCGTCGTCGATATCTCGAGCGCAATCGCGGACGATTTGAGCCCGCAATTCGTTTGGCACTTGGGGAAAGGCGAGTTTTTACACTGGGTGGATGTGTTTAACGCGTTTGACTCGTATTTGTCAAACGCGACGAGTGGTTTTACGACTACGACGGCGAAAAAGGATTCAAAAACGCATTTTTCGGCAACGAGGATAGCGCACGAAGCGGCGCCGAATTACATCTCCAAGACAGACGTGTGCTCGTTTTTGATCGCGTGCGGGGAAGGAGCGAGAGGCGGGGATGGCGGAAGCGGTGAAAATGCCGAGGAGGGCGTAGACGACGACTCGCGACAAAGACGAGAACGACGAAAAAGGGATTCGATGAAAAGGAAGAAGACGTTGCTGTGGATTTTGCGATGTACGCGCGCAATTTTAGACGAGTGCTGGAATAAGCACGTGTACAATTCGTTGGAACAATTGACGAAGCTTTTACATCACGAAGATTTTGAAGTCGCGTACGAAGCGCTGCTGACGATTCACTCGGTTGCGAAGAAAACGCCCGGCACAAGAGTGAATAGGTTTGTGCCGTGCGATGGGTTGACGATGCGGTTGTTAATTTTGGCGAGAATGAACGATTACGATGAGAATGAGAACAAGCAGAAGAACGAGAAAAGAACAGAGGTGCAAAACTCATTTCCAGATTTGAAAGTTGATTTCCTATTCGGCGTGGATAACGAAGACGGCATTCAGGACGGTCAATCTTCTGTATTCGACGTCTTAGACGAATCCAATGTCTCGCGCATGTACGAAATCGTCGAGAGTATCGAGGAAGGAGGTGAAGTAGATAGTAGCAAACCCGAAAATGCCGTTGAAGCGGTCATAGATAGCCGACTCCGCGTCCAAGAAGAAGGGTTCAATAAACGGACTAAACTTCAAGAAGAAGTGTTTAAGAAGCTCTGGACTCTTCGATGGTCGTCGTTTGCAGCGAGAGATGCGCAAACAAACACGCACTACCTAAAAGACGCGCGAGTAAACGTCGCAAACCTCGCACTGGCGACTCTACTGCAATTCGGCGATTCAACGGAAGATGTTTCGTATGATTGCAACTACACTCCCACAAAAACGCCGATTCCGTCACAGGAGATGAGGCGACTGGTTTTTCAGACGTCAACGATGCAAGAAAAGGCTTCGGAACTCGTTCAACAACTCGACGATAGAATAACAAACATTAAGAAAAACACACACAACAGTAATAGCGAGCCGCCGCTGCCGTCTTTAGGAAGAGGAAGAGGAGAAGACGCGGGGAGTGATTTTAGTACCGACGCGTCAGTAGCTGCATGGGCAATTTCGGCTCTTGTAAACGAACGAGATACATCTTCCGCAGCCGTGGAAGTTTTGCGCACGCACAAGTCTGCAACGATCTTGGAGAATTTATTCACTATTTCAGTGGAAAAACTTGTGAACGCGCCAGACCTTTCGAAGAAATATTTCGATACGGCAACGGACTCTCCAGAAGAGAGAGGAAGAGGAAAGAAGTCGACTAAGAAAAACACGGGAACAGAAGAAAGTTTTCGGTATTTTGACATTTCAAACAGCGAAAGCATAGAAGCATCTACCCTTGCCGAAGCAGCTTTCGCACTTCTCGCGAATCTTAGCACGATTGCGACAGGCTGCAACGTATTACGCGATGCAAACGCGCTCGAACCGCTCTTGAAGTTGTTCGAGCACGAACGCAGCGACCATATACCTTTCGTAGCTATATTTGCGCATTCGCTAGAAATGATATTAGATTATAACGCGGATTCGAATAGAATATTTCGTGAGTCCGGCGGCGTTGCGTTACTGTGCTTGAGGCTACGCCAAGAAATTGAAACGTCTCTGAAGGAATACGACAAGATTTGCGAATCACTCAGAAGCGCGGGCGCTTCGATGAAAAATAGAGAGAATAAGAACGATGCAAAGTTATTGTCTGTCGCTAATACTGATTCACATGCGGCGCCAGGTTCTGGCTCAAAGCGCAAGAAGTCGCACGTCACGTCAGTAGATGATGACAAAGAAAGTACTCCATCACAAAGACGGAAATCTGGCGACGGCACCAGCGTGGATATTGTTGAGAAAGCCACAAAGGGAGAAGGCCTAACAGCGAATGATGTCGTTCTACCGAGTTACGTCGCCTACAGCCGCCGCGTGTTGATAAAAGCGTTAACACGTGCCTTGGCGTTTGCAATATTCGGTCCAACGGTTCCTCAGGATGCTTACGCAGCTGGTCTTGATGGTCCCAATGGGCTCAACAAAGCTATGCGTCTGGTTTTTGATAACGCTCAGAAATTTGGGGGAAGTGGCGTGACAACATTCGCTTCTTTAGTAACCGATTACCTCAACCACGATCCAACGTGCTACGTCAAACTCGAAAGTGCGGGAGTTTTTGATGCTTTATTTAGCGCGTTAGAAAATGAATCCATCGCGAATAACTCAAAAGTTTTGTGCGTTGCGCCTCAAGTCATATCGGCAACGTGTCTGCACAAAGATGGGAAGAAGAAAGTAATCAAGCGGGGCATACTGTCAAAGGTCATGTGTCCAGCTTTCACGAAGCAAATTTATCAAAAAGCTTTGAGTGCCCCAGACGTAGCCACCGCGATCGGAACGAACATAGATGAGTTATTAAGACACGTGCCTGATCTTCGCAAGGACGGCGTAGAAATGCTCTACAAAATTTTTGACGAGATCCGGAAAACGTGCGAAAAGCGCTGCGAATACTGCAAAAAATCACCTCATGCATCAAAATCACCCGTGAGCGCTTGGCGAACGTGTCTTGCCGTTCCAAAAGATGATACCAAAGGTGAAGCCAAAGGTGAAGATGCGGAGATTAGAGTCATTGAGCTGTGTTCGGAATGCGATATTCGCAAAAAGCCCGAGGAAATGGCCAAGCGCGGATGGCTCATACTGCCACCTTTACCAGATTTAAACTCAGATGACAAAAATAATGCGGAGTCAGGAAATAACTCTTCGTTACATAGATATCATCATAACGAGCGCAATAAAGCAGTAGTAGCGCGTGGAAAATTTCTTCACGACCTCATTCTGCATGCGACGCGTCTCTTGGAAGGTATCGTGCAGACAAATGAGCTCGTCCATCGTTTTTTAGCGTACAGACCAAATTCCAACTCACAAAGTATATTCGAGTCGAATTTGAGCGGAGTTGAAGTACTTACTAAAATTTTTGTCTCGAATAATCTGCCAAATATGTTTCCAACATCGGTTGCTGGGAATAACTTTTCGAGTTTACTGCGTAAATTGGCATTAAGAGTCCCAGAGGATTTCTGTTCTGCCTTTGATGCGGCGTTGAATTATGTTTTGATAGATTTTGAAGCGAGAAATAAAGACTTCAATGAGTCCGGACTGAGTGAAATGTCTAAGTTGGGGGAAGTCGATAGCGAATGCAGAACTGATCGCTTTCGCGAAATGAATTCCATTTGTAAACGTTTGGAGAATGCCACAAACTTCTTTTCGACGATGATCCGAACGTTTCCAGTAGCTTTGGGCTCCTTTTATCAAAGGCTTCTCGATCTTTGTCGCGCTCACGGTGGCGCACTTTCTTCCATCGACTTTTTAAGGGGTCACTTAATTCTAGTGGACGGAGAAGTTAAATACGACGATTCTACAAGCATTGCGGCGTTTCGGAACGCCGAAACGGCTCGATGGACGCGGGAATCGTTCCAGCGGCTTAAAGGAGCCATTGTCAGTGCATTTGTCATCATAGCACGACCGGCACCCGCGACTCCTTCTTGGGTGCGTTTAAGTAGAGAGAAATCTAAAGTATACGAGAGGACACAATGGACCTCCGTGGCAACAATTTTGTTGCAAATAGAAGACATAATGTTTCAGAGCTACGAAGAAATCGCGAAAGTGAAAAGAGATGTTCGCCAATACATCGATAAGAGACAAAATTTGCAGTTGGGTGATGGTGATAACTTTCCATGCACTTCTCTGTTCATATTCAGCGAAATTGAAGAATATGTACGCGTAGTTACCTCCGTTCTCGGATACTCTACTGAGCGCCGAGATAAGAGCCGTCGAGCCTTTGCCCCGGCAATCGTTCTCGCACGAAAATATGGCATCATTGATCTTATTTCGCGCGCTATTCTACCTGAAGTTATAGAACTCGGAGTTTTATTAACACGTGTTTCTGTCACGGAAACAGAAATCGTAAAGGCGCCGCCGAACGGGCAGATTGTGGATGCGTGTCTGCATAGCGCAAATATCTGCATCTCTACCATAATTTCTTTCTTTGAGAAATTATCGAACCTCCAAGCGTTTCCAACAATGATTACTAGATGTGAATTATATACAGCGGCATCTATTCCGATAACAGTGGACTGGGAATTATTGCTTAGTAGACTTGGAGAGCTCGGCGATGAAAGCGACGGCTCCAAGAACAAATCGAACAAATCGAAAAAGCAGAAAAGACATAAGATTGATTTTGAAAATGCAAACGACTGCGATTATTGGGTGAAAGAGCTCGAGAATCGCATGATGCAAGACGGCTGGAATATTCTTGGCCGCTCTTTCCGGGCGGCATACACAACGGAGGAAGTCTCTAAGCGATTGGGAAAATGCAAGATGCCTGAAGATTTGGGTGTTTCTTTGCACGAAGAGTGCGCTCACGTCGCATTTACAATTGAACGTGCTATATCTCGCGAATTTCATGTAAACGAAGATGGAAAAATTGATGCTATTCAGCCCCAGCTCTCATCGGTGCTTTACGCGAAAGATGTGCTCGTCAGAATCTTCAGAATACTCGCGCGATGCTTTCGCGGAACGCAGCAGGGTGGAACGGGATTCTACGAACGAGGATTATGTGAATGTATCGAACACAACGATATAGCTAAGTATTTGGACGAAGGAGAAGACAGACAGAGGGAGCAGTCCTTGCTCCGCGATAAAGCTATTAATGATGTGGAAATTTCGCCGGAAACGTTGCAGCTCATCGTAGAGATGGGTTTCTCGGCGCGTGCTGCTCAAATGGCGGTAATGCGACTACGCGAAAGAAGTCGCACCGAAGAAATCAACGCGGAAACAATCGCTGAATATTTGCTTGCGCACCCGGAGATACAGGAAGAAGCAAACAAACATCAAAACTCGAGTAATGCTGCAACTGATGCATCCGATGGTAAAAATGACAAAGTGGCAAAATCAAAGAAAAAGATAGGTTCTCCAAAAATGAGGAAAGACTCTTCATCTGGCGAAGACGATTCGCTCTCTAAGCCTTTGGAGGAGCGTCTGAGAGAGCGAGTTCCAGAACTCACTGAATCTCTGTGGAAAATTCTTTGGCTAAAGACACATAGTGTGGCACTTGTAAAATCGAACATCGAAGTTTCAGCGAAGGATGAACAAGAATGTGAGGACGACTCTGCTTTGCTCTTTGAATTTGTCGAAGTGGTTTGCGATGCCTTCCTCCTCGATGTAAACGAAGCGAAAATAAACGACATCCGTCGCAAGTCTGTCGCTAAAATTATCATGAAGTCACCATTTAAAGGGTTTCCAGAAGCGCACGTCACGAACGAATTGCTCAGTAAGTACATTGAAGCGTCACCTGCGAAAGAGTTGGGTAAGTTAGGTATACCACTGTATAATGATGTGTTGATAGATGCGATTGTTGGGATCCAACAACAAGCCATGTTGCTGCTTTGCTCGCGAGATTCAAACTTTCGAGAAATTTTCCAAGAGATGAATGGATTGGCAGTTGAAGACTACTTGAAAAGAATCGAGATACTTGTGGAGCACTCGCACGTTTCACTTTCAGGTCGCGAAAAAGCAACCAATATCGTTGCCGCATCACCTTTGTGTCGCTTTCGGAAGATTGTTCAAACGACCATAATGGTTCTACACATGTACGCTCAGTGGCTACCGGCAGAAAGTGGTATGTCCTCTCCACTAAATGGACCATTTTCTGATGCTAGCTCTCTTGGTGGCAATGTTAGCGCGTTTGCGAAAGAGATAGGTATAATCGGCGGCCGACCGTTTGGTTCTGTCGCCAAAGCTGAGCAAAAACGCATCATCGAGTCGCTCGATGCCATACTTCGATTTTATGCGTGGGCGCAATCGCCGAATGTCTATGAAAAACAGATGTATTCGCCGCCGACTATCAGTCCTTGTATTCCCACGGTTTTTGTCGATAGCGATGCTGCGATTGAAGCGACGAGGTGTCCTCTTACGAGAAAAAAATTGCACGAAATTCGTCAACCCGTACGATTAAAGGATAAAACGTACGAAAAGAGCGCGTTGCTTCATAAATATAATCTATGGTGTGCAATATCTGGGAGTTCAACTCTCGAAAGCTACGATCACGTGCGTCTCCTTGGCAAGGATATTCCAAACGATCATAAGGGCCCTTTTAAGACACCAGACGGAGAAACGCACGACAAGGTCGAAGTAGAAAAAGCACTCGTGACTTGCGATATCGAAGCTGCAAACTTCAAGGCCAAGTTTTACAGTAAGGTGCCTAATGCCAATAACCCAGGTACATGCGCTCCTCAGATTCAAGCCGCGTTGACACTGTTGGAGCATTTTACAAAATCCTATGAAAACGTGACAACTTGGCTCAGTAATAATAAGCGCAAAGAAGCACCAAATATACTTCTACCCAAATTGTGGGGATGCGAAGTTTTGATGCTGCTGAGATCGCTCCCGCAACACTCGTTCATTGCGTTCACCAACTTGCTAGCATCGATATTTCGCCATGTCGCAGAGGACCCAAACACGCTGCGCTACGCCATGGAATGCGAAATAAAAAAATCGCTTGAGGCTGCATTCCATTCAAGCGATGGCGGTATGGTATCGGCATCCGTATTTCTGACCTTAATGTCTCCGGTGATGGCTCGAGATGTGCACACTTTCTTCGTTGCTTTAGAAAAGTGTGCATATTGCGTACCGGTGCCAAATCCAAAAGAGAATAAAAAAGGTGAATTGCTCATTCTTCCGCGTTTTGAAACAGAGAAGAAAAATGTGAACGAATTGGGGACGGACGTGTCAAAAAACACAAAGGTAGAAAAAATCGACCGAGAATCGAACGAAGGAGATAGAATTCCACCGCCGTCAAAATCGTTTGTTCAGCTTGTCCGTACACTCCTCAAGGTCGTCAAGGGAAACACTGTGGCTGATTTAAAGCTTGCCTTTGCAGATGGCCCGGTACCGGCACCGGAAACTCTCACCACGCCGAATTCTTCAAACCTGGTCCCACTGTTTCACACTCACGATCGCTACGAAGAGCCGTACGGCCGATCAACGGATATCCATGCCATCGCAAAGGTTAAATTTGCTTTGAGACTTCTGTCAGAGTTCATAGAAGTACACGCTGCTGCTGGTGCGGTCCTCGTAGAGCTCGATAAAAGTGATGCGTCTGTTGGAGGGGTTTTGACGCACACGTTTTGCAGATTGATCTCAAAGGAGACGACTTCTTGGAATGAGAAATTAACGGCGCTGGGAATACACGAGCCGCCAACGTGTCCAGAGCAGATTCCTTCCGGCATAAACGGTTATAAAAACAATAGTTTCCCGGCTTGGCAAGGAGCAGAACGTGCGGCGCATTTTCTAGCGACGTGTACGATTCGCGTTCCGGGCTGTCGAGAGTTATTCTTCTCAATGGTTGCTCAATTACTTCAGAATGATTTTACTGTAGTTTCCGGCTCGTACAAGTCGCAGAGTAGTAATGCGCGATACCAAGGACATCTTCGCGCTGCTCTGGATATTCTCGCGACGATTGTGGCGCATTGCATGCCTTCGCGATCAGAATCTATAAGGGACATATCGAATAAACTCTCTTCTGCCAATTTTCAAAATGGCGAAACACTCGCTGCAATGCACCGCCACAAAATTCTTCCGTTGCTTTTGAAATCTGTAGAGAATCACTGCGTTGATGAACTGCAAGGCGGCAATCGCCCTGAGCTCGGTATTCTAGACGCAACACTTACCGTCATAGATAAATTATCGAATGTGTACGAAAAAATGTCGAAGGAAATCCCCGCATCTGGAGATCAAGATAAGGGGCGGAATGGTCAGCGTCACCTCGAACAAAGTCTTATCGCTGTGATCGATGCGGTGCTGCGCGAAGATGATGAGAATGAGAATAGCTATAACGAGGAGGAAGAAGATGCTATGCTCGCAGATGAAGAAGCTATGATGGAAGACATGCGCGCAATGGAAGATGCGGAGCTAGAAGAAGCAATTTACGAGGACATGACGACAAGTGACGATGACGACGATGCCGGTGATGAAGAAGCAGGTTTCGAAGTAGGATCGGAATCTGACGATGCTTCAAGTGACTTAATCATCGATGGAGATGACTCTGATGATGGTGAAAACGGCACCGACGATGATGATGCAGGAGATGAAGAGGACGATGGCGAAGATCACCTAGACGACTACAGTGATGATGAACTCGATCCCGAGGACGAGAGAGAGATGGAGAGGCTTGTAGAGCGCGGTATGATCGATGAATATGCCCGAGAAGATGGAGAAAGCTTGGTTCCAATCGGACTAGCCGAAAGTGATGGAGATGATGCTACCTCCGCAGATGATCCTGAAGATGGTTATACAGATGAAGAAGGAGAGGAAGATGACGAGGAGACGGAAGAGGATGAAGAAGGTGATTTTGAAAATCCGAACAGTTTTATCGATGAGGAGAACGTTGCGATCGGTCCAAATGGCGAGGAAGTGATGAGTCGCGATCAAAGTGGCGCAAATATTGCGCGTATTGGTGGCTCTGTGCGTGATACTAACCGTGATGTGGGCGTTTCTTTTCTTGATGACGCAGTGTTTGTACGCAATCCCGGCGGCGCGTTCAGAAGAGGTGGGGGTTCATTTCGCGGGGAAGCTGCTGATCCATTTTTGGCTGAGCAGTTTCAAGGTCCCCGCATGACGATAAATGAGGTGGTCCATCGAGCTCATGAATACGGAGCTAATGAAAGGGGGAGGAGAGAGAGAGAAGGGGAGGAAGCAGAAGAGGAGGAGGAAGATGAAGAAATATTCGTTGGCAACGAGGATGATAGCGAATTGGCTGACGATGACAGCGGGTTTCACAGCGATATCGAATTATCCTTAGACTCTGGTCTTGGCCGTGTCATGCGAAGAAGAGAGCGAGAAGGGGATGGTAATAACAACCGATCGAGTCCTACTAACTCTTTAGACGTTGGTTTAGAGTTAGAGTTAGAGACTTACGCGGATTTGGAACCGACCGGGCTTCCGGAAAATCCCATCCAGCAGATGAACGTATTCGAACTTACGGTTGAAGATCTTCGTCGTCTTGCGAATGGAGAGTATACTCGACGAGAACGAGAAGCCTCTTCGTTTGGTGGTCCCCGTCGTGAAGACACGGGTACGGCGTACATTGCGAATATGGATGGTGGACGAAATATTCGAGCGAGACTCAGATCGCGATTCGGCGAACGATACCTTTGCGAATGCGAGGATGCACAAGGAATGGGGATATCGAGAAGACATCTACCGTCACGGCGGGCATTTCCTGATGCGCATCCTCTCGTAGTAAGAGATGATTGTCCTAATGTTACCTCATACGCCATTGAGATGAGATGTGCTGCAGATGGTGCCACGTCGAGCGTTCCGCCTATTGCCCAGTCGATTTGTGTTAGAACTAGAGTAGATGATATGCCGAATGATGCTTACATTCGCTGGTCTGCTCAAATGATTCGTGAACACAATGTAACGACGGGTCCAGATGGTCAGCGGTATTGGCAACAAATGCATTTACGTGTCAACAGTTCCAATACAGATGAATTTGCACATCGATCGGCAAATATGCCAACGCCTATCGCGGACGCACCTCCAGATGTTGTGAATAGAATGCGAGATGTTTTGCGAACATTGTCCAGTGATTTTGCGAGATTTGCTCGATCATCAGGAAACCCCATGCTTCAAGGTGCTTCTTCAAGTCCAGATAATCTTGATTCGTTTGATCCCTACGGCTTTGTTGATATTAATGGCGAGCCATATCTGACCAGGAATCAAATACTGTCCCCCGAGGCTGGCGGCGCGTCTAGAGGTGAAAGGCACCAAGAAGATATGGGCAGAATTAACGTCGATTTTGATGGCACCGGAAACGATCTTTTATCTATGAGTGGTGTGTTGATATATTGTGGAAATCTTGTTCTGAACGGCGAAGTCGATCAAGACGCTCTTGGAGAAACGGCGATATCTCCTGAACCTGCTTGGGATTTGAGTGGTTTACGCGCAAGACGACATGCCTGGACGGATTCAGCGAGGTCAATTCTAGGAAACGGATCAACCGCGCTGGCACCAAATGCCCCGTTGACTAGAAGTGAGAGAAACTTGGTTTCAACGTCGATTTCAACGGTCTTAAGAGCGCTTACTAATGAAGGCTTGCGCACGAGCGAACAACAGCAACAACAACAACAGAGGAGAAGTGTAGAGCGAGATAAAAAAAAGGGAAAGGAAAGCACGGACAAAACACCGAGAGAGACGGAGAAGGGGAAAAGCGGCGGATCATCTCCTATCGGCAGTATGGAAAAAGAGGAAGCACTCAAAAAAGATGATACTGCTCGTTCTAATACTGAGAACGGTGAGGTAGATCTCTCCATTTTCAATGACGACGCTTCTTGGATACCGGAAGCGATGGAAAAGCTCTCCCTCGAATCACCGGATAAAGCATCGTTGAACGCTTTGCCAGAGAATATAAAAACCGAGCTTTTACGTTATAACGTAATTGTGAAACGTTTAAATGAATCGCCTCCGAAAGAGTTGCATCAAACGCGGAATTTTGATGAGGTGGATGCGACGTTTTTAGCAGCCTTGCCGCCAGACATTCAAAAAGATGCGCTCTCTCAGGCAAAATCTATACTTGAATCTGCGAGATCGTCGATGTTGCTGAATAGAAAGCGAGCAATTGAGTCGAAAAAAGTGGCGCTAGACCGCGCTGAGAAACAAAAGAAAGAGGAGCTGCTAAAAGAAAAAAACGAGGAAAAATGGGCACAGTCAAAAGAAGCCTTGGATATTGCAAAGAGGACCTTGAAAATCACCCCGTATCGAGTTGAGATGCCCGATTTGACCAAAGAAGATGCGCGATGCCTTTTAATCTGCGAAAACTTATGCAGAAGGTTTCAAAAAGAGTCCTACCAACGCGCGCTTTTGAGTTTATCGACGTTTGCTGTGTGCAGAGATACATTCATAACAGAAATATGGTCGATGATTGACCCTGTTTTATGCCAATCAGATACGTCCTTGTCGGTCCTTCGACAATTAGATGTGAAGATGGATCGATATGGATTTGTTCACAGCGAAGCTCGCGCTCGACGGGCTCTTGCTACAATGCACTGGCTCACACAACACCAGGGGAAGTTTAGTAGTCGGCTACCTTCGATTTCTGCGACGACGGTGTGTGGTTCACCCATGGGTATTACTGTCTTTGAACGTCTTTTGGAATCTCTCAGTAGTCCGGTGGCTCTCAAACACCCGGGATCTATGCTAGCGAATCAGCTCTTGATCTTGAACGAATCTTTTCGCGCGACAAAGATATCGAAGATCAAAGGTCGTGCCAGTGAAAAACATCTCGATGAGAACGTAAACCAGGCTAGATTGACGTTTGACAAATTGAAACCCCATCAACTCGAACCGCTGGCGAAACTTTTGGACGCGCTCTCTTTCATCAACCAAGGTCGCTTCGGTAATGCCGTTCTTTCTCACGTCAATTCACTGGTGCGTCACTTTGCGACGGCTTCTCAGAAGCAAGCGAGTGTATTGACGGATGCGCTACTCAAACAAGCAAAGATATCGAGAGTCTTTGCGGAGACGCAATTAAACTTATGCTCGACAGGTAATACTGATACGCATATGTTACACGCTGGGTGCGATTCAATCCTTCGAGTCGTGCGAGCGCTCGCGCAGTTGACAAAGCAGCGCGCGCAGGGCGCGAAGTCGGATAAGAGTAATTCTGGGCGACGGGTAGTGCCAGATACTTTTGCGGGAGCATCCCCCATGGATGCCTCCCAAAAGCCTTCAACGATGAAAGTTGGTGAAGAATCAAAGGATGAAGAAGCGCCGGGTGAAAACGCACTTTTAAAGCTTTCCGAAGCTATGAAACCGGCGTGGAAAGCGCTCTCTACTGCCGCGCAAAAAGTTGAGGCACTCGTCACGCCACACAAGCCTGGTGCTGCTCCTCCGCCAGCTCCACTCGCTATAACAGCGATGCTTCCAGCAGTGGAGGCGTATTTTGCCCTTGCCGATGCGCTGGCGCCAGATCAGCTCGAGGAAGTCTCTAAAAAGATGGCAGAGAAGCAACAAGAACGAGATGAAGTGGCATCTCCGGGAAATGCCGACCAGACAATGAATGCGACGAGCGCTGCTGCTGTCAATAGAACCGCAAATAACACGCCGATGAAATTGTCCCAACCCTCTCGAGCGTCAACTCCTGGTTTACTTCGTGCGTCCAGCGTCAAGTTCACTTCTAATCTTGGATTAGATGCATTACTCGAAAATACCACCATAGCAGAAGAGCTGAAATCAAGACTATCCACCGAAGCTTGGAAGTTTGCCGAGAGGCATCGTGGCGTCATAAACGCACTACTTCGACGGAACCCGCAATTACTGACGACGTCTTTGAAAACTTTACTCCGAACGCCAGCATTGGTGGATTTTGATGTTAAACGGGCACACATTCAACTCAAACTAAAAAAGGAGAAGGAAAAATACGTCTCCCGTGGAACATCAAAGCTCAAAATTCGCAGATCGCATCTATTAGAGGATTCATACAATCAACTGCGGGCGCGAACGCAAGAAGAAATGAAAGGTCGCATGCAAATCGTCTTTGCGGGTGAAGAAGGGATCGATGCGGGCGGTTTAACGAGAGAATGGTATCAAATCCTCGCGCGAGAAATCTTCAATCCCGATTGGGGTCTGTTCCAACTCGCTCCGAGCGGCGAAGCGTGCTACGAGCCAAACAAGCATTCCTCGATTAATCCGGAACATTTAAGATATTTCCGTTTCGTCGGTCGATTAATTGGTAAAGCTTTGTACGACGGGGTATTACTCGACGCGTATTTCACGCGACCAATTTATAAGCATCTCCTCGGGCAACCGTTGACGTTTGAGGATATGGAAGGCGTCGATCCAGACTACTACAAAAATATCAAATGGATGCTTGATAACGATATCGAGGGTGTTTTGGATTTGAACTTCAGCGACACGCAGAATTTTTTCGGGGAAACGAAGACAGTGGACTTGATTAAAAACGGGCGAAACGTTTCGGTGACAAATGTAAATAAGCTCGACTACGTCAACTTGATTACGGCATTCCGAATGACGGACGCAGTCAAAGATCAACTCGAGGCATTCATAGAAGGATTCACTGAAGTAGTTGATCGCGATGTTATCGGTGTTTTAAACGCCAGTGAGCTCGAACTTCTCATTTCCGGTACGCCCGATATTGACTTGGACGATTTAAAGGTGAATACGGAATACCACGGTGGTTATACGGCTACGAGTCCGCAAATTCGCTGGTTTTGGGAAATCGTGCGCGAGATGAATGTTGAAGATCGCGCGCGCTTGCTGATGTTTTGTACCGGTACGTCTAAAGTTCCACTCGATGGCTTTGAGAAGTTGCGCGGTATGAGTGGTTTACAAAAATTTCAAATACACAAAGCGCAGGCAAACGACCCGAATCAATTGTGCACGGCGCACACATGTTTCAACCAATTGGACTTGATTGCCTACGATACCAAGGAGGAATTAAAAGAAAGATTACTCTATTCTATACGCGAAGGAAGTCAAGGTTTTGGTTTTGCCTAGTTCAGTTTGTAAACAAGGTGATGAATAAAACAATACGCGGTGCTTCATTAACATTCGTAATATACAAATTATTAATACCTCTTTTTACAACGCGAGTTTTCGCTTGATGTTTGAATCTTCCTCTGTTTCTTTTTTCGCAAACTTGCGCTGAAGTGCATCAAAAGGCGCCCGTCTTGCTCGACCGGCTGAATTCAAAATGGCACTATTCTCGTCCTCATTCAAACGCCCGTCCTCCGTAGGACGCGCTTTCTTTTTTGCCGAGTGTGAAAGATATCCTTTATCCACGTTCAATTTCCACTCCTTTTTATCTCCGGCTGACAAACTTACGACAAATTCAAACTCATTGAATTCCTCGTCGCTCTTATTCTTTTTGTTCTTTTCCTCCAAAAGTGTTGACGATGTCGCGACCACCGCGCAGTTGGCATCTCGAAGCAACTCATACGCTTCAGCTCGCAACGCGCTCGATTCCATTTGACTCAAATTGTCTCTCACGATAACCAACGTCGCTTCTCTGGCCACCGCTCTGGCCACCGCAACCGCGACGCGTTCGCTTCTAGTGAGCACATTGTTCCAACCCGTCACTCGGCATTCTTGGATTGCCTCACTTGAACAAAAACGCCCGAGCCCAAGTCGCTCAAGAATTGGAAAGACAAACAATTCATCATCTGGAGTGTTAACGGAAACATCGTTGCCAAGTAGCGTTTCGCCATCCCTGGGGAAATTCGGGTATTTTGGCACCACTGCAATATTTTGTCTTCTTTTCAAGAGTAGAGAGAACGTGGTGTCGTCTCCATCGCGGATCATCTTTGCACCGGCAGTGCTACCATCCCTGCTCTCCTTTTCCGTATCGATCTCGACGTATTCTGTGCTAGGATATCCTTCACGATCGTACGAAAAGTCATCCGTAAACAGCCCGTTGGAGCAAATACCAGTATTAAATCGAGAAACGATGGAACCAGTGCCAGCGGAATGCAATCCACAAAACGCTCGCAGCAAAGTTGTTTTGCCGCAACCCGGTGGTCCAGATATGCAACACAACTCTCCAGCGTTGAGTTCGAAATCTAAGGATTCTACCAATGGTCTTGCTCTTGTTTTTACACTATTCGCGCTTACGTACGACGCGTCTTCGTACAACGTCAACTTTTCACACTCCAATATTGGTTTTTGCGCCCAGTTGATTTCGCCATCATCCTCTCGCCGATACACGATGTCGCCGTGAGTGAATTTGTGCACATCTCGCGCTTCAACGACCGCTTGAAGCTTTAATACGTTCGCGCAATGTGTCTCCGCGGCATCTAAAACGACCGATCCAAATCTTCCTTCGCCATCCGCGCTCGAGAAGAATAGTTCTTCGAGCTTCACGAAGGCGTTGTGGGTGGATGTAATCGCAGCAACGCAAGCTTGACCAATACCAAACGGTTTCTCAGATTTAGCAGTCAATAGGACGCTCGCAATAATAGTCCAATTGTTGATGAAAGCACCGAGCGCGATAGATTTTGATCCAGAGAAATACGTATCCACGCAGCGCCGCTTGACGAGCTCGAGTGCATTTTTGACGTTTGGGAAGAGCGCAAGGGACGTCGCGTTCAGTTTCGCCCGAGACGAGGAGACAGAGGAGGAGGAAGAGGATACCAAAGATAATCCATCATCAAACCCGTCTTCTTCTAACGCGTACGGTGCACTCAGGGCCCTCGCATCTCTCAACGCCACCGCAACGGTTTCCCTCGCCTTCTTCGCGACGAATTCTCCTCCTCCGCCTCCTTCACTCCTTTTCCCTCGCATTTTCTCACTTCTCTTCTTCACCCTCGCGGTGGCAAACGCGAATGCCAGCGCCATCAAACACTTCTCTCTGCCAAAATGCATGTTCAAGACTCTCCCATGGTACGCCAAAGCTAACATCGACTCAATCAATCCAAAACCAGCATAACACGCGCGTTCGCACGCCATTGGTATCCCAAACGCCACGATATCTTCCGCTTCCATCAATACTCTCAAGAGCATCATCGTCACATCGCTCTCCGCGTTGTTACCACTGTTATTATTATTACTCCTCTTTACTTTCCCGCAATCGTCGTCGTCGTCGTCCAAAATAGACTCTAAATCTAACAATCTCCTCCGTTCGAACAACTTCCTCGCCGTCGCCTCCGTCGCGCGCTCCACCAACCTTCGCTCCACGTCGACTTTCACGTACCCGGCCGAAGTCGCCAGCGGTCTCGACAAAAGACCAAAATATAAAAAATGTTCTAAAATAGGTCGTATCGCGTCCGCGTGTCTCCCAACTGCGATCGACGTCCACGCTTGGCTCGATTTCTTGAACGTCTCCGTGCTCGCTTTTTGCGTCGAAAGTTCCAAGAGCGCGAACAAGAGCATCCGCGAGCGCAATTTCGTTTTCTTCGAATTTGGTGTTGACTTTTTCTCTTCTTTGTCTTCGTGCAAACACAAACGCATCAACGCGCGCAGGTGTTTTGTTTTCTCCAGAACTTCGTTCAGAGAATCGCGGCACATTAAATGCGGGTTGAAAATGACTTTCGAGGAGGAGGAGAGCGACGCCGACGACGACCAAAAGCGTTGCCACTTTCCCATTTTTCCAATCGATTTTGAATTTTCAAAGTCCTCATCATCTTTTAAAGAGGAGGAGGAGGACATTTCTCTCTCTCCTCTGCGAGAAAGAAAAAGAAAAAGAAGAAGCAAGGTTTTGCGTGCTTCGAGATGATCGAAACGAAAATCTGCCTTTGACGCGTTCAAGTTGTTGTCGTTGTTGTTCTCAGGTATTCGAAAAGCGTGCTTTGGTGTGCAGAAAAAGAGCAGCTCTTTCGAACAATTTTTTTCTTTTTTTTTAATTTGCTTCGTCCTACAGTTTTATTCATTATTACTCTACTACTTAAAAGCTTATTTACTCTCTCTCTCTCTCTCTTCATTTCCCTCTCCTCTTCCTCGATCGAATTCTTCGATCACTCTATTAGTCGTCCTCTTCTGGACTCATATTCTCAACCTCCCCGGGGTTCCCGTCTCGGTTTTTCTTCCTCAACCCGCTGACGACGTCGTCGATTCTCAACAACATGCACGCGCTTTCCACGGCGGTTTTCAACGATTGCGCCTTGACTTCGTACGGTTCCCAAACGCCCAAGGCTTTCATATCGACGATGGTTCCTTTTTCACCGTCGATACCAAACGTGGAGTTTTCTCCGTCTGGAGATTCCGCGTGTTTCGCGCGCAGTTTGGTTAAGGTTCGGATGACGTTCGCGCCGCAGTTTTGCGCCAACGTTCGCGGGATCACCTCCAACGCCGTGCCGATGGCGCGAAAAGGGAGTTGTTCCGCCCCTTGGACAGTATCTGCAAACTTGGAGAGTTCTCTAGAGATGGCCATTTCGACCGCACCACCGCCTGGGAGTAAGCGAGGGTCTTTTAAGATGTTTCGGGCGACACCCATGGCGTCGATTAAGTTACGCTCCACTTCGTTCAAGACGTCTTTCGAGGCGCCTCTCAAGACAATCGTGCATGCTTTCGGTTCATCGCAATCGACGATGAACGTGAAGTATTCGTCGCCAATTTTCTCGACGTTGAATAACCCGGCACCGGTACCGATATCGGATTCTTGCAACTCTTCCAGTCTGTGGATGATGGTCGCGCCCGTCGCTCGGGCGATGCGATTGTTATCCGTTTTTCTCACGCGTCGAATCGCAGTCACGTTTGCCTTGGCCAAGTAATGGCAGCACAAATCCGAGACGCCTTTCTCGGTAATCACCACGTCCGGTTTAAACGAACAAATGATATCGCACTGCTGTTTGATCCAATCTTCTTCCATTTTCAAAAGCACTTCCCAATCTTCCTCCTTCGTAATCTCCACGTTCGTTTGGTTTTCGCCTTTCTTATATTCTAAAGTGCAATCGAGCAACAAAATTCTCGGTTTCTCAATCTTCCTTAACATCCTACCCGGTAAACACACGTCTTTATTCATCATGACACCTTTCAAAACGGTGGAATCTTCGATTGCCCCACCGGGAATCTTTTCCACTTTCGCGAACTTTTTAATATCAATCTCCGCCGACTTGCCGTCCGGGCCTACGGTCTTCACCGTTTGCACCGCGTCCAAGGCCAAATTCGGCACCAAATCCCCTAACCTCGCGGTAAACTTCGTCCCCACGCTCGACCTCACAATCTTCAACAACTCTTCTCTGTTCTCCACGTCCAACGGAAACGCAATTTTCGCGTCGATAATCTCCACCGCTTTCTCCAACGCCTTTGAAAACGCTCTCGCGATAACCGTCGGGTGCACGTCTTTCTCCAAAAACGGAATGGAAAGATGTAAAATCTCCCCGGCTAAGATAATCACGCTCGTCGTCCCGTCTCCAACTTCCTCGTCTTGGCTTCTCGCGAGCTCGATCATCGATTTCGCCGCCGGGTGCGTCACGTCGATTTCCCTCAAAATCGCGTTCCCGTCGTTCGTAATCACGATGCCTCCAGAGGCGTCCAGAATCATCTTCAACATCGACCGTGGGCCTAACGTCGTTCGAACGACATCAGACACCGCTTTCGCCGCGGATATGTTTTGCATTTGGGCTTTTCTCCCGGTCTCGCGGCGTGCGTTGACTTGTAACACTTGCATCTTGATGTCACGAAGAAGTGCGGCGTTGACTTTCGAATTTCACTGGATGTGCGATGACTTTTCTCTCTGACTCTCTCTGACTCCGTAAAGAATGAGGGAACGTTTAAAACGAAGAAGACAAAGAAGCGAAGCTTAAAAAAAAGCGCCTCTCTTTTCTGATGTCGTGCGCTTTTGCGTTCTGCGTCTGCGCGCGGTGTGCTACGAATCGTGCTTTATATAATGACGATGTGTGAGATGACTTTTCTCCTTAAAACGCACGTCTCTCTCGTGTGAAACGAACGAAAGAAAAAAAAAGC
>Ga0181598_1002013_pt1 | contig 19117 bp, 14 predicted proteins | sample 041ome_4_FD_153295 | JGI IMG/M metagenome (GOLD analysis project Ga0181598, IMG submission 153295) | Coastal salt marsh microbial communities from the Groves Creek Marsh, Skidaway Island, Georgia - 041404US metaG (spades assembly) | ecosystem: Environmental > Aquatic > Marine > Intertidal zone >... | reverse complement strand
GGAAATTTTCACAGGATTTCCGATATGCATGTGAAGATAGGACTGCCGGTTAGTTTTCGAACGGATGATGAATTGATCCCCATTGCCAAGGGTACTCCGGTAACTGAGGAAGCGATGCTTCATATGCTCAAAATTCTTTTGAGTGAAAAACAACTTGCTCAGATCACTGACCCGGATGACCCCAAGGATGTGGACACTGCCTTTGAATGGTTGGAGCATGGGGTAAATTTCCGCCTCAATGTGTTTCGGGACCGTGATGGGCTCGCCTATGTGATGCGGGTGCTTTCCTCCTCCATCCCCCGGATCGAGGAGGTGGGGCTTCCTTCGGAAATGATCTGGAAGGAAATCACTGCCCTGAAGCGTGGACTGGTCCTGGTTACCGGGGTTACGGGAAGTGGGAAGTCAACTACCATCTCCTCTCTGATTAATCATGTTAATTTAACCAGGAAGTCTCGTATTATTACCTTGGAGGATCCGGTGGAGTTTATTTTTAAAAATGAAAGCTCAATGGTTTCCCAGAGACAGGTGGGCCAGGATGTATCCAGTTTTTCTGCGGGATTACGCAGTGCATTGCGGGAAAATCCGGATGTTATTTTTGTGGGAGAAATTCGGGATACTGAAACTGCCACACTTGCCCTGAGTGCGGCAGAAACCGGGCACCTTGTCTTTTCTACGCTTCATACCCGGGATGCCAAGGGAGCATTGAGCCGGATTGTGGACATGTTTCCTGCGGAGCAGGCAAAATTTATCTGCCTCCAACTCTCCTTCAGTTTATCCTATGTGTTGAGCCAAAAACTGGTTCCCAGGCAGGACGCCGCTGGACGAATACTGGTGATGGAGGTGCTGAAAAATATGCCATCGATTGGAAATTTGATTCGCTCAGGCAACTGGCAACAAGTGTATTCGGCAATGGAGACCCAGTCCCGCGAAGGAATGCTTACCATGGAGCAGCATTTACTTTTTCTGTATCAGCATGGGATTATTAGCCAGGAATCTGCGATTGCTTATGCCAATGATGCAAGCTTGGCAGAAAGATTAAACCAACCTCAGTAATTTTACTGATATTGAATTAGACGATGCCGAAAGTTCTGATAACCATTCATCCAACCTGGAAAACATCGATCTCTGTCACAGCTTTGGTAGCTGGGCTCATTGCCAGTGGTTTCGCATTTGCCAATCGTGATCAAAGTGCCAAACAACCTACATCATCTCCTCCCAAACCCCTAAAAAAAGTGGAAAAAACTGAAGAAGAATGGAAACAATCCCTGTCTGCTGAACAATTTCATATTTTACGCAAGGCAGGAACGGAGCGTCCCAATGGACCCGTCTATCACGAATTCAAGAAACACGGTGGAGGAACCTACCACTGCGTAGGATGCGATGCAGTGCTCTTTTCTTCCAAAGAACGGTTTGATTCCCATTGTGGTTGGCCTTCCTTTTTTGATCCTGCCAAGTTGGAGAGTGTAAAAACCAGCGTGGATTATCATCTGGGTTACCCCAGAACTGAAGTACTTTGTGCCACCTGCGATGGTCATTTGGGGCATGTCTTTACCGGGGAGGGATTTGATACGCCCACTGATAAAAGATACTGTATCAATGGTACCATTCTGAAATTCGTGCCTTTCAGCGATGAGGCTGCTGATGGTACTGAAGCAGCAGATTCCGAGTGAAAGAATGCCGGCTCCTGATGAAAACTAGATTTATCATTCTTTTGATCACAGTAGCTATAGGTGTGGTGTGTCCCGTCTTTGCAAAGGATGGAAAATCTGGGGAAATCAGTGCATCAGAAGTGGTGATTCCAGCTTATGATGAAGATGGGAGAATTGCCTGGGAGTTGCGTGCCAGCGAGGTAACATCGGTGGGAGAGGATCGCTACCTTGCCCAGGATCCAGTCCTGGAAATTCTTGCCCAGGACCAGACTTCCAATCTGGCGGAGTCGGATCAGGGAGTATTCAATTTGGCTGAACGCAAGGCTCAGGGGGAGAGTCGCATGACTTTGACAGGGAGTGGCTTTGAGGCTGAAGGGGAAGGGTGGAGTTTTGAGGACAAGGATAGGGCAAAGAAGCACCGCTTTATATTCGAAGAAAATACCCGAATCGCTTTTGAGCATCCTTTTTCGGAACTGCTTGCCGGATTGCCACCGGCTTCCACTAACCCTCTGCTTCCTCCCACCCAATCCTCCAAAAAGAAAAAACAGGAGAATACGAATCCATTTCCCAGCATTGCCTATGCAGAGAGGTTTGAGGTGATTTCGCTGAAAGATGGGAGGCATCAGTTTTTATTGGAGGGAAATGTATCTGTAACTACCGAGAATGCATCTATCTCTTGTGAATCCGCTGAAATTCAATTGAGTAAAGGATCGGATGGTGTCGGCGAAGTATCCGGTATTCAAGCGACAGGTTCGGTGAATCTTAAACAGTTGGGGCGTGAGTGCTGGGCAGATCAATTGATGTGGGATGCGAATGATTCCAAAGTTTCCTTACTCGGTAATGCCCGGGTGATGGACGATGAATGGGGAGAAGCAAACGGTGAGAAAATCCTACTTGAGAAAGGGAAGGGGCGGGCTCAGGTAATTGGTGGGAAGCAAGGTCGGTCCAAGTTATCCCTCCCCAACCTTCCCGCTTTTTCTTTTCCTTCCAAGAAATGAGCGTCCTTCCCAAACTGGAGGCTTCTGAACTTTCCAAAACCTATGGGAAGAAGCAGGTGGTGAAAAATGTGAGCCTCCATGCGGAAGGGGGCGAGATTGTGGGATTGCTTGGTCCCAACGGAGCCGGTAAGACAACCACTTTTTCCATGGTCACTGGATTTGTCTCGCCCACATCTGGTAGCATAACCCTCGATGGTGAGGACTTTACCAAATTCCCGGCCTACCAACGGGCAAGACGGGGATTGGTTTATTTACCTCAGGAGTCCTCCATTTTTAGAAAACTTTCAGTGGAGGACAATATTCGTGCAGTGGTGGAAACACTGGGATTAAACAAGGCCGAGCAAGAGGACTTGATTGAAGAAAGGTTGTCCGAGTTGCGCTTGACCAGTTTGGCGAAGCAAAAAGCTTACACTCTAAGCGGTGGGGAGAGAAGAAGGCTGGAAATCACCCGGGCCCTGGTTTTGAAACCCAAATTTCTGCTTTTGGACGAACCCTTCAGTGGGGTTGATCCAATCAGCGTGAGCGAGGTCACCTCAATTATCGCGGATCTTAAGGCTCAAGGAATGGGGATTTTTCTGACGGACCACAATGTGAGGGAGACCCTGCGGGCAGTGGACCGTGCCTATCTGCTTTATGAGGGATCCGTGCTTGCCCACGGGAGTGCAGATTTTTTACTTAACGACCCTGACACCCGGGAGAAATACCTCGGACATGATTTTCAACCCTGAATAAACCTACAAGCCCATCTGTTATGACTCAATCTGTCTTGCCTGAATATGTAGAGAGTATTTCGGTTCGTGAATTTTACGACAACTACGCCAAGCGTCTCTTACTTAGGTTGGTCACTCACCCCAAAACTCTTTCCCGAAGCACCATCCGGGAGCGTAGTATCAACCGTCCCGCCCTGGCGGTTACTGGCTACTTCAAGTATTTCGCCCACAAACGGGTGCAGTTATTTGGTGCGGGCGAAATGGGTTTCTTCCGGGAACAAAAACCTGCTCAACGAAAGCTGATTTTAGAAAAAATGGCCCGCAAGAAAATTCCCTGCGTGATCATTTCCAGAAACCTTGCACCCACTCCGGAAATGATTGAGGTTTTTGAGGCTCACGGTGTACCTGTTTTCCGTACTACGCTAACATCCAAAGCCTTTACCACGGAGGTAACGGTTTTATTGGAAGAACGGTTTGCTCCCAAAACCACCGTACATGGTACCCTTATGGATATACGCGGGATTGGAACCCTGGTTCGTGGGGAAAGTGGAGCAGGGAAGAGCGAGGCGGCATTAGCCCTACTGGAAAGAGGACATAGTTTGGTGGCGGATGATTTGGTCCGCATCAAATTACTGAGTGATCATACCCCGGTTGGTTTCTGTGATGAGGTAAGCCGGGGCTTTATGGAATGCCGGGGAATTGGGATTATCAATGTGGAAGAACTCTTTGGGATCCGTTTCATCCGGCTCGAAAAGAAAATTGAATTGGTGGTTACCTTTAAGGATGCAGCTGATGATCTGGAGATCGATCGTACTGGACTGGAGAGAAAAACCTATGAAATTCTGGGTGCCCAGATTCCCCATATGGAGATTCCCCTGCGCACCGGAAGGGATATGGCACGCCTCGTGGAAGTGGCTGCGATGGTTCAGGCCGCAAGAAATTTGGGTCATGATTCCGCCACGGACTTTAATGAAAAATTACTAAAAATAATGTCCAATAACGGGTAACGGGTAGGTAAAATTTAGTCTTCAATATTGTATAAGTCGCCTAAGATCAGTGGGCTTGCGAAACAGGTCAGGTTTCGATTTTTGGCAACCTAAAAATGTTCAAAAACTTACTTACGAATCGATGTTAATAAGTTGTGAGAAACTTTGCCGAATTTGAGGAATTTTTTTCTTGGTAAAGTGTTCAAACTTGTTCAGAAAAGAAGCTACACATTCGCTACCCCTTACATCGGATGTTTCCCTTTACCCCTTACCAAAAATTCCCTAAACCCTTGAAGAACATTCTCTTAAGTTTAAGATTGATGATCGATGGCAGCTTCGTTTCCTGCAGCCCATCTTTTGACTTTCGATTTTGGAACTTACTCGTAATCAATGGTTTTAGGGAGATCTGTAAACCCTGTGAATAAAACTCAGATTTCAGACTCCATGACCGAATTAACTGCCACCCCTGAAACCTTCTGGAGCTCGCTCCGGGATAACCTTTTGGAGGTCATACCAGCCGACACTTTTCGTGTCTGGTTTGACAACATCCGCGTGGGTCGTCTCGACGAGGACGGTTGCGAATTAATCACCCCAAACGAATTCTCAGCGATTTGGATTCGTGACAACTATCTTGATGTGATCCGGCAGGAAGCTGACCGTTTGGTAGGCTACCCATTTACCGTCGAACTTCTTGGTGCATTTGACGAGGAAGAAGAGCAGGATGCCAACAATCGTATCAAGACCACCAAAGTTTCCAAGAAGCCTTCCAATCGCTCGAACGGTCCCGCTTTGAATGGTCGTTCTCTTGGCATTAATCCCAAGAATACTTTCAATAATTTTATCGTCGGTCCCGGAAGTGAGCTCGCACATGCCGCTTGTGTCGCCGTTTCGAATGCTCCCGCTCACACATACAACCCGCTTTTTCTTTATGGAGAAACCGGTTTAGGTAAAACTCACCTGATGCATGCGGTTGCACACCAGGCACTCAATCGTAATCCTGCCTGCCGCATTGCTTATGTCTCCTGTGAAAAATTTACCAATGAATTTATCCGGGCGATTCAGGAAAACAATTTAACCAAATTCCGTTCAAGATACCGGAGTGTGGATTATCTGCTGATTGACGACATCCAGTTCCTTGCGGGTAAAGAAAGAATACAGGAGGAATTTTTCCACACTTTCAATGAGATTTATGAAGCTCAGCGGCAAATCTTTCTGACCAGTGACCGTCCGGCTGGAGAAATTGATAAGATTGAAAGCCGTTTACTCTCCCGTTTCCAGTGGGGATTGGTGGCAGATATTCAGGCCCCGGATCTTGAAACACGCGTGGCGATTCTTTCTCGTAAAGCCAGTGCGATGGGAATCACGATCGAACCCGACATTCTTGAATTCCTTGCCAAAAATATTTCCCGTAATGTACGCCGTATGGAAGGTGCGCTGACCCGGGTGGCGGGTTATGTGGGACTTACCCGCAAAAAAGCTGACCTTGACACGGTGCAGCGCTTGTTGCGCGATATTCTCAGGGAGGAAAATTTGAGCCGTATTACCATGGAAACCATTCAGAAAAAAGTGGTTGATTATTATCACTTGCGCATGGCGGATATGCTTTCCAGAAGAAGACCGGCCAATATTGCTTTCCCTCGGCAGATTGCGATGTATCTCTCCAGAATGCTCACCGAACACTCCCTTCAGGAAATTGGCAGTGCATTTGGTGGAAGAGATCACGGGACAGTTATCCATGCGTGTAAAACCGTGGAAAATATGATGGATCAGGATACCTCGATCAAACACTCGGTTGAGTTTCTGCGCGAGCAGTTGTCTCAATCCATGGAGTGAAAATAATTTGCCCTTCTAATTTGCGTGCTTGAAAAGCAGGCAAATTCCTCCTAATACCGCAGGCATGATAGAAGACATTCACCAAGACCCCGAAGATAACGCACAGGAAACATCCACTTCTGAGAGCTCTCCTGTTTCCGCGTTGGAGCCAAGCAGTGAGCAAAAGAGAGAAATTGCCCGCTGGGTGGCGGATGGGATGGGATTGTCTGATCTGCAGAAAAAAATTGATTCTGAGTTCGGTATTGTCATGACTTACATGGATGTGCGCTTTCTAGTGGATGATCTTGATCTTACTCTCGTCGATCAGGAGGAACCAGAATCCATTAAACCTGATGATGGTTCCGCGGATCCTGCCAGCCTGGCTTTGGATGAGCAGGGTACAACAGAGGGAGGCGTAACGGTTGATGTGGATTCAGTGGTTCCTCCTGGAGCTATGGCCAGTGGATCTGTGACTTTTTCAGACGGTGTCTCCAAAACCTGGACAATTGATCAGTTTGGCAGACTTGGATTATCCGGTGGAGATGAAGGATACAAACCATCGGATGAGGATTTGATGGAATTCCAGCGACTGCTCGAAAGCAATCTACGCGGAAAGGGAATGTAAATTTGTTTTCCCGTGTTTTGTACGGGAATTTTCCTAATAGAATGTGTGTCAGTGTTGGGTAATCTGACCTACAGATTTCATCAGTAGTTGGAAGTCAAACGCATCCCGTTCTTCAAAGGAACCGGAAGGCCAATTGGGCATTTCACTCAGCACCTCTTCAGGTCCGCGAATAATTTTTTCAATATGCAGAGCTCCAATTCTTGCTTCGGTAATATCCCCCGAAAGTTCGATATGAAGAATCGCTTCTTTGGGTGTGGGTCCTGATTTCTGCAAAGTATTCATTTTGAATCTTGTGCCTGTCTCGGTGGCGGCTGGGGGGGTAAACCACATTCCTTTTTTGGAAATGAGATGATTGATCAGAACTTCTCTCCCGGTGCTGGTGGAGAGGTAGGAATTCTCGAGAGTTTTTCCCGCCTGATTGAGTAAATCCTGGTAATTCTTACTGAAATTCAAATTGAAACTGTAATTAAAGGTACCTTTTTCCTGGTCCCGCTGAATATCCACAGTGGGCACCGGGATAGCACCTGGTTCAGTAAAATGGTGGTTTATCACCTCTTCGCTACTCTTGAAGAAAAGAGCACTGGAGTTGGTATCTGTACGGTAGGCAAAAAACGCTTCATCGTTCCGATATGCTTGAAATTCAAAATAATTCCTTGGTACAGAGAAGCCAATGAAGCCATCAAGGGAACTGGTGGTGGTATCTGCATCACCGCTCCATCTGAACCTTACAAATAATGCATCCCTTGGTTTATTAATTTCCGAGATAGCTTTTTCCAGCTGGGAAAGAAGCAGTTTTTTTCGGCTGTCCTCAAATTCCTGACCATTACTAAAATCCTTGGCAGTTTCCGCCCATTTTTCCGCAAGTTCTCCGTTTGGCTTGGTCAGGGCATACTTTAAAGTTTCCAAAGAAGAGTCCTTGTTTCCCAGAATCACCTGAGCAAAGGCAAGGTAGGTCTGATACTTGGTGGTTTTGGCGAGTTCTGCCGGGAGACGAGAAATTAGGTCCTGAGCCTTGCGCGGATTGGGCTCGAGAGAAAACAAGGCACGGTCAATTTGCAACTCAAGGAGCTGGGCACTGTTGAGCTGCCCATCCTTGAGCTTGGCAGAGAGGAAATTCATACAGAATTCCGAATCATTTTCGGACAATTGAGAGAGTTCGATTACCTGACGAAGAATCTCTTTGTCCGAAGTTATAATCTCAGCCACAGACTTGTAGTTCGAATTATTCTTCAATTCCAAAACTGCTTCACGAAGGAGATTCTGTATCTCGGGCAGGTCAGTGTTCTGACTGATCAGAAAGGATCGGATTCTCAGGGTAGGGTCATTGAGAGATTTGGGTCCATGCAACCGGGTGAGCAGGTTAAGGGTCTGGCAGAATTGCTTGGAGAAATTGGCATCGTGCGGATCATTCTCTTCCGTTTTCGCAAGGAGTAACTGATTGAGCCGTGGGGAACCGGCATCGAAAGAACTGAGAAAAAAAAGACTTGGTAGACTGCCTAGGTAATCAAACATCAAAAGGTTGGTTGCCTCCTTTACGGAATGAATGTTTTCTGCAGCTTTGCTCATCATTAGATAATCCAGGGCCACCCGGGCAGCCTCAGGGGCCTCGGGGTTTTTCTCCAGGAAAGATTGTGCCTCATTGAGGTAGTCACCAAGATTTCCCTGCTCAAAATAGTCTTCATAGAAGGGGATTCTTGGATTTTGCTCCGCAAAAACAGCAGAGAAACATCCTGATAAAAGGGAACAAAAAAGGAAAATATTTTTCAAATTCATTTGGAGCTTATCAATCTTAGCAACTTCAAGCATAGGTCAATGAAAAGAGGAAAAAGAATGGGCAAAGATTTCCAGTGTGCTGGATACAACATCGTCATCATGTGCGGCACTAATGAAGCAGGTTTCATAGGAGGATGGGGGCAGGTATAGCCCCTGATTCAAACAGGCATGGAAAAAAGAATTGAAGAATTCGTGTTTGGCGGAGACCGCATCCTCAAATTGGGTGACTGGATTTTCCGTAAAAAATAAGCAGAACATCGACCCCACCTGAGGAATCTGCAGAGGAATGCTGTGCGACTGGGCAAGCTCCATCAGTCCGTTGGCAAGATCTTGTCCCATCTTTTCCAGCCGGTCATAAGGCTTGGTTTCTTTGAGTAATTTCAGTGAGGCAATCCCTGCAGCCATGGCCAATGGATTACCGCTCAAGGTGCCTGCCTGATAAACCGGACCAAGCGGAGCGAGATGGTCCATGATCTCAGTCTTTCCCCCAAAAGCCCCAACGGGTAAACCTCCACCAATGATTTTTCCCATCGCGGTAAGGTCAGGTGTGATTCCCGTTCTCTCCTGTACACCACCAAGGCCTAACCGGAACCCAGTCATCACTTCATCAAAAATAAGAACAACTCCATGCTCGGTGCAGAGCTTGCGTAATCCCTCGAGGTAGCCGGGTAGGGGAAGGATCAATCCGCAATTTGCGGGATAGGGTTCCACAATGATGGCTGCAATCTGGCCGGCTTGGCTGGTGAGGGATTCCGCGACTGCATCGAGGTCGTTGTAGGGAAGCACAATCGTCTCCGCGGCGAAGGATGCTGGCACCCCGGCACTGTCAGGGTTGCCAAGGGTCAGTGCTCCGGATCCTGCTTTGACCAGTAAGCTGTCCACATGTCCATGGTAACAGCCTGCAAATTTGATAATCTTGTCCCGCCCTGTGAACCCACGAGCGAGACGGATTGCCGACATCGTCGCCTCGGTTCCACTGTTGCACATGCGAACTTTTTCCACGGATGGTACCAGTTCCACAATCAATTCAGCCATTTCGACCTCTGCGGGTCCAGGAGTTCCAAAACTAGTTCCTTTGGACAATGCCTCAGCTATCGCTTCGCGGACAATTGGATGATCATGCCCATGAATGGCTGGTCCCCAGGTGCAGACATAATCAATAAGCTCACGTCCATCGGCTGTATGTAGATGGCAACCGGATGCACGGCTGGTAAAAAAAGGAGTGCCGCCAACCGAGCGGAAAGCTCGGACCGGTGAGTTGACTCCGCCAGGAATCAGTTCTTTTGCTCTTTCGAATAAGGAAGCAGATGTGGTCATAAATCTTTTCAGTTAATTGCTGTATTTTTGCACGATGGGCATGCGTCTGCCGATACCAAAGGCTAATGGGGTGATCTTTAAGCCGGGTGCTGCTTGCTTTCGCTTGTATTCGTTACGATCCACCAGGGAGACAATTTTGCTTACTATTTCTTCATCATACCCAAGCCCGATCAATGACTGAATGGAAAGACCTTCCTCCACATAACCCTGGAGAATGCCGTCCAGGATTTCGTATTCCGGCAGGGAGTCACTATCTTTTTGGTCAGGGCGTAATTCTGCGGATGGTGGCTTATCGATGGTATTTTGGGGGATGATCTCTGAAGCTTGGTTCAGGTGTCTGGCCAATTCAAATACCTTGGTCTTGGGCAGGTCTGAGATCACGGCCAAACCGCCACACATGTCGCCATAAAGCGTACAATATCCCACCGCCAGCTCACTTTTATTGCCCGTGGTGAGTAGTAGGGCACCCAGTTTGTTGGATACTGCCATCAACAAAAGGCCGCGGCTTCTGGCCTGCAGGTTTTCCTCGGTTACATCCGGCTCCATGCCATCGAAGAGTGGAGCAAGTTCCGCATCCGCGGAGTCGACAATTTTTTGGATAGGCAGGCTATGGTAGGTAATACCCAGATTTTTAGCGAGAGCCCGGGCATCATCCTTACTGTGTTCACTGGAAATCTGGGAGGGCAGGCTGATTCCGATAATGTTTTCCTTACCCAGTGCCTCTACTGCAATCGCAGCTGTCACCGCGGAATCAATGCCGCCGCTTAGTCCAATTAGGCCTTTGCGGAAGCCACTTTTGTGAGCATAGTCACGCAGGCCAATAACCAGAGCCTGACGAATGGATTCCATTTCTTTGCTCTGCGAGGATCTTACCTGAGGTTCCACCGACTCGAAATCAACTAGGCAGTTGCATGCCTGAAAAGAAGGGGACTGATAAGTAATTTCTCCGCTTGCGGATAGGCATTGGGAAGATCCATCAAAAATTAATTCATCGTTTCCACCCACTGCATTGGTGTAAACCACCGGGCAATTCATCTTTTGGGCAACTTTTTGCAAAGTAGACTGACGCTGTGCGGCTTTGTGAAGATGCCAGGGGCTGGCAGATAAATTGATCAAAAGATCGATATTTAGTCCGAACAACTCTTCCAGTGGATCCTCTGCATGCAGCTCCTTATCCGAATTCCAGATATCCTCACAAATCGTCACTGCGATGGTTTTGCCCAGATGAGTAAATTGCATCGGAATTAGTCCGGAGGCGAAGTAGCGGTCTTCATCGAATACATCATAAGTGGGGAGCAACCGTTTATGGAAAACCTGAATGACTTTGCCATCGGAGCATAGGGCTGCCGCATTAAAAAAAGGTTCTTTGGTTATGGCCTTAGCTCGATCTGGAAACCCAATCAGGGCTGGGCAATCTCCGGTTTGACAGGCAAATTGATTTAGTGCTTCTGCACAATCTGTTCCAAACCGTTTTTTTAGGAGGAGGTCTCGCGGAGGATATCCACATAAAGTAAGCTCCGGGAAGACCACCAAGTTGGCTCCCTTGCCGACCAATTCTGTGTAGGCATCAGAAGCTAATTTGAGATTGCCAGATAAATCTCCTACGGTGGTATTGAGCTGGGCAATTCCAATCTTCATTTTACTCGATATTTTGGATAAGATGACATCGAAATAAATTATTATGTCATCCGTTCCACAAAAAGCGAACCTCAACCCTTTGCCTCCTTTACTTTTGGCTTCGGCATCTCCGCGAAGGAAGGAGTTGCTGACCGAATTAATCCCAGATTTCAGAGTGGTGTCGAGTAATGCAGAAGAATTAAGTTCTAATCCGGAGGGAGTGGGCAAACTTGTTCAGGAAAACGCCCGCATCAAAGCGGAGTCGGTCGCATCTATCCATCCATCATCCTGGGTGCTGGGTGCAGATACGGTGGTAGCACTCGGGGGGAAAATATTTGGCAAACCTAAATCCATGTCTGAAGCGGAGGAAATGCTGTTGGAGCTTTCAGGACAGTGCCACCAGGTACACACGGGTCTTTGTCTGATCCATCAGCAGAGAAATTATCTGCAGTGCAGAAAAGATTCCAGCACGGTGCATTTCAGACAATTGAACAGAGAGGTCATCTCTGCATATTATGATTCAGTAAATCCTTTGGATAAAGCAGGAGGCTATGCGATTCAAACCAACTCCGATTTGATTGTGGAAAAGTTTGAAGGATCTTATTCCAATGTGGTCGGACTTCCTTTGGAATTGCTTAAATCCTGGCTCAGTGAGCTAGGTTTACTTTGAAGAAGGAGCTCGGTGAGGCTATGGCTCACAGGCAAATTGTTGCCATCTTACCCCGATCTCTTCTAGTCTCTGCCTCATGAAAAAGTTCCTCCTCATCGTAGTTTTGCTGTGGGCAGGGTTTCTTTGCTTCATAATATTTAAAGACAAGATTCACGCTTTCCTCAGTGAAGAAGAGCCTGAGTCTAGGGAATTGGTAGCTCAGGCACCCGCAAAGGATGTGGCAAAATCTGAGCCTTTTACTGACATGGTGAACATTGTTGTCGCTGAGCCTGTAAAACCCAAACCCATGGCAGAGGAGGAAGCAGAGGTACCTTTTGAACCGCTTCCTCAGATGGAGCTGTCCAAGAAAAATGAGGAAGGAGGTAAAGGTCAGGCCTCAAAGAAGCAGCTGCCAGACCCAAAGAGTATGGTCATTGCAGACTACAATAAGGATCCTTTCGGATTGGTATGTACCAAGTTTTCCCGTCTTCCTTCCCGTTTTCGTTTGGCTTCCTGGGAAGGCACCAGGAAAGTATTTCTTGAGGACTTGGAAAATTTTGATCATTTCAATAATTCTTATCCTCAGCACGCTTTCACGATGAATGTTCCCTACAAGGAATTGAAGCATGCCAATACCGGGAAATCGAGGTTCATGATCTGTAAATCGAGTGATGTGAATAAGAGACTGATGCTATTATCACTTGATGTAAAATACGAGGCCATGAATCATTCCGCAAAAAAGAAGCCTATCGCATTTTTGGTGATCAAAGATTACAAACTCGGAGGTGTACCGTATCAGGTAACCAATCACATGGAAAAGCCACTTACTTCTGCCTATGCCCTCGAATTCGAGCAATTTAATGGTCCGCAGAAATTTTTTCACGATCTTACGGGAAAACCAATGAGACATCCATTTGGGGGTTGGGGCTATGAATTTAAAATCCTGAGCACCAACTTCCCTGATCGCTCCATCTCTGTGCAGAGAAAAAATCAGAAAACCGGAAAAATTACTCGCAAAGATATTCTCGGTCCTTCCTGATAGAAGGATGACCATAAATAACCTGCCCAGACTTTTTTTCTTCTTCAACCTTCTCTTCATCGGCGTTGCTTCTGCCCACAGCGAGGAGGAACGATGGATTTCGGTGAAAGGTCGAGGCACAGTGGAGTCCGCTCCCGATCTTGCTATTCTGCAACTTGGAGTCATCTCTGTCGCCAAAACCGCCAGCCTGGCCACGGATAGTAATAACCGCAGTGTAGAGGCCGTTTTTGAAAAACTCTCTGCAGCAGGTGTGGACGATGAACACATGCAAACCCTCAACTTTACTCTCAACCCCCAGAGGCAATACCGAAACAATCAACCTCCTTTAATTACCGGGTTTCAGGCATCCAACAGTATCTTGGTTGAGATTCATGACCTTTCCAAGGTTGGTGTGGTAATGCAGGCCGCGATCGATGCTGGGGGGAATAATTTCCAGTCCCTTACTTTTGCTATTGATGACCCTGCCGAACAGCAGGAGGAGGCTCGTCGCCGGGCTGTGGAGGATGCGGTGCAACGGGCGGAGGTATTAACGGAGAGTCTGGATGTGGAAGTTGGCGAACCTCTAACCATTCAGGAACTAAATTTTTTTCACCAACCCGTGCATAACCGCAGAATGATGATGGCAGACGCAATGCCCATGGAAAACAGTCGTGTGCCGGTGCAGTCTCCCAAGGATTTGACTACCACCGTAGAGGTGCAAATTAAGTTTTCTCTAGAGTGAGATTAGTCGAGGTGTAAGCGGATTCCCCCCTTGACCATGCCCTGAATTGGGCTATGTTCAAATTTTAATTTTGATGCCGGCGTAGCTCAGTTGGTAGAGCAGGAGACTCTTAATCTTTTGGTCGTGGGTTCAAGTCCCTCCGCCGGTACCAATTTTCTCTCCCATTTGCATTATGTGGAGAATATGGTGATGTTGGTGATCGATCTGCTTTTACGATGCTCAAATTTTTGTACCGATTACTGAACTACATTCTTTGCCTGGCTATGATCGTTTTTGGCGGTTTACTCGCCTACGAGTGGCTGGTTCCCTGGTACTGTGATACCTTTGGTTTTCCTTGCGAATATGATTCGCTCTATAAATCGAATAATAAAACCCTTCCGAATCCCGTAACTAACCGGAAATAGAAACCAGATAATTGTTAGATCAAACTCCTGTAAGGAGTACCTTGAGTGCACGGCTCTTGGGGATCTCGTTTCGCTTTGTCCTGCTGGAGTAATCGAGGGAAAGTCCCTGAAACGGAAAAATTCTCCCATAGGATACATTGTGTGAGAATGACATATCGGAACCATTTAGCGGGGTAACGCTTAGTTTGTTAGGCCCGTAAGGAAATCCCATTACCGAGGCTGCTTTGAGACCGCCAAGTTTTTTGCCTTTAAATTTCTGGTTCATTACCGCCCACTTTTCTTTGAATGGATAAACCCTTCTGGATCCATTTACCGGATCAAGAACCAAGCTGCCGTCTCCAATAATGGGGATGAGTTGAGCCATCGTCTTGTTTTTGGAATCAGGAACAATTCCTGGAATTGAAAAATAAATACTCAGTCTGGTGGGTTCCTTTTCACTGGATGGATCGCTCAGTTTACCCCAGAAGAGTAACCCCTTGGCATTGAGTTCCATATCATACTGAAATTTTCCACCATTTTTGAGGGAACCGGAAAGAGTAATTTTATCACGATTCATCGCTGGTTCAGGAGGAGAATCAAAACTGGTGATGGATCTCTGGCGGTTTCTGGGTTTTTCAGGTCTGGTGGTTTTATCCGTGTAGATTGCTTCAAAAATCAAAGTGAAAGTTTTTGGGGTTTCGGATGGATTTTTGGGGTCTTTTAGCCAGATTTTAGCGGATCTGCCGGATGAACTTAAGGCGACATCAAACCTGTCAGTCTGCACCACGCTGTTGTACCCCTTGAAAGGCCCACTGGCAAAGTAACCAATCTTCCCTCCCTTGGCGGGTATGGTTTTGGGAGCACGGTTGGCAGTGAGGCTTTTCCTGCGGAGTCCTTCCAGAAAGGCCTGGCTTTCCTCACTGAATCTGTCCCAGGTGAGTTCCATGGGCTGAGATTTGCCGGCTAAGGTAATAGTTACCCCATTATCATCCGCATCAATGAAGTTGGCAGAAATGGTAACTCCCTCTGTGTTTTTAAATTGGTGAACATTATCCAGGTCCAGTTCGGAAACCGGGGGTACTTTCATTTTCTTACGCATCTCCGCAAATGCCTTAATCGCTTTTTTCCGTTCATCGTTAATAGCTTTGAGTTTTTTAGCCAGGGCAATGGCTTGGCGAGAAAGATTATCCTGGTCAATTTGAACCTCCTGGTCGGCACTGGTAAGAACAGATAATTCCCCTCCTTCAAATTCAACAAATTTTGCCCGAAGCACCCGATCATCCGCACTGATCCAGACCTGCATCGCATCGAGGTCAAGAGGGCCGTCCGGATCGGTCTCCTCGATCGAATCAGTTTCCTTTTTAGAAGATATTGGCTTGGCTGGGGAAGGGAGGGGTGCGGAGTTTACTCCTTTCTTTTCATCAAGAAGCCGTCGGGCGAGGTTTTTGGATTCCTGACTGAGGTTTCCCAGCGAAAGCTCATAGGGTTGTCCGTTCCACAGTAATTTCACCGTGGAATCTGTTGCCCCTAAAAATTGAGCCTGAATCACTCTGCCCTGTAAATCTTTCCATGGGTGCAAGTTTGCAGGTTTTGCCGGGGCAGATTCTGGTCTTAATTTGATCGCCAGTGCTTTGGAGAACACACTGAGTGAATTTAAGGGGAGATCCAATTCCTGACCCTGCATGGAAATAGTCAGCGTATCAGCACTGCTGCGGACAAACTCCGCTTCAATTTGCTGCCCATTGGTATCAGTCCAGATGTAGGTTTTGGCAGATAGAAAAGAAAGAGGAAGCAATAGTAAGGCTCCCAAAAGAACATAGGGTACTGGAAACATAAAAGTAATTACTCTTTGGCGATTCGAAATTGTCAACCCGATGGTTAAAATACGGAGTATGATAACTGGTAAGGACTGGGTGGGTATGGTTAAAGAATGACCGTATAGAATAGCAGATTATCCATCATCATTGATCCCACTCATTGCCGAAAAGATATCATTTATTGATCGGGATATTATTTGTATCGAAGAAACAAATTTAGGAGAATGAGTTCCGCAAATTCTCCAGCGAAATTTTTGCACATCCTTCTTCATCCGGAAAATAATCAAACGCTTCCACCGAAACCCATCCTTCGTATTTTACTGATTTCAGTGTGTTGGCTACTTCAGCGAAATTGGTATCCCCCTGTCCCGGCCCCCGTAGGTTGGAATCATTGGCATGAAAATGAATGCAGTCCAGATGAAACTCGCGGATCGCCGGACAGACTCCATTTGGCTCGGCCGTCATTGCTTTGACATCCAGGTGCAATCCACAAGCAGGGTGGTTGACTGCCTTTACAAAATCTCTGCCCTCGGCACAGGAGGATAGAAAGTCGGTTTCTACTTTGGCGAGGGGCTCAATTGCAAAAGCAACCCCGAGATCCTCGATTTCCCGGCACACCATTTTCATTAAGTTTACTGCCCGTTCAAAGGCCTGCTCATAAGTCGTATCCGGCAGAAGATTACGCTGTTGGGGGCTGCCTAGTACCAGTATGGAGCCATTCATTCTCGCAGTTAACTGGCCCAATTTAATCAGGTATTCCTTAGTAAGTTCCAAAATTGCAGGATCAGTGTGGGTGAGGTGCAGACCCTCCGTCTCCGCCATCAGCCAATGCAGTCCTACTATCTCTAATCCCGCTCTTTCAGCGGCCGTGCGGCAACGATCGGCATCGGATTCGCTTAAATCCCTCGGGTTTGCCTGCAAGGTGAAGGGAGCGACTTCCACGCCTTGGTATCCAATGTCGGCAATTTTTTGAAACGCATCCTCCAGGGTTAGGTTACGAAAAATTTCATTACAAAGGGCAAATTTCATGATCTAAAAAAAATGCTGATTTACTTTTTCTTGGCGAGATAATCCTCGGGGTAGCCTGGGTGTGGGGGCATGATTGAGGTTGGGTGAGCAGGTGCCTTGGCATATTCAGCAAACCTTTGCTCAATTTTGGCAGCCTCATGGTTGTCAAAGGAGTGAAAAATAATTTGGTAACGGAATCCGATAGATTGGCCTTTGGGAATGGTTCGTCCCCCATCCCCTTTAATTTTTTCGGGAGCAAATGGATTGGCCGAGATCAGACCATAGTCCCGTGCATGCCACCAGGCCTTTTGTTTTCCTTTGGATGGATTTGTGGGATGGCTAAGGAAAGCGATGCCCGCAGGTTTGCCATCGACTGTGCCAAAGTAATGAACCCAGTTTGCCCGTTTCCCCCAGACTGCTTTAGCCTGATCACCTTCACTGTTGCGGGCATGACCAAACACCTGACTTACCCCATCTTTGGGGCTGGTTTTGAGGCGGAGATCGGTATGAGTGCGGATGGCAAAAACACCATCTTTGTACGGATCAATTTGAACAGGTCCATTGGTGGCATGTAGGAAGAATTCAAGGTCTATAGTACTTGAGTTTACATCACCGAAAAAGGAGAGCGTACGGGTGTCGGCAGCCAAAGTCTCTCCCTTCTTATTTTTCCATGCGTTCACAGTTTTGATCAATGCTCTGTCCTTGCCTGAGCGAGTTTCGATCAATCTTCTTTGTTCAATGGTTCCAGTGTTTGGTTTATCAATATGCCAGAAATTTGCTCCGCTTATCCGCTCATGGCCAATGAAAATTCCCTGATGGTGAATATGATCGTGAGCTTCACCAGGAGTGTCTTTTTTAAGGGGCCAGTCACGCAGCATCTTCTGGCCATTCGGTCCATTTACCTGCCAGATGATTGGTTTATTGGAGGAAATGGTATCATAGGTCGCGAAAGGTTTACCACCCAGGCTAACTTCAAGACCCCTTCCTGTTTTGGAGATTGTTGCCGGATAGTCACTGGGTGGTCTCTTAAGGCGTTGAACAGTATATTGCACAAAGGGGCTTTTCATTTCTGAGCCACTGGCGGATTTTACCGTAAAGGATAATTCATAGATTCTCCCAGGTGCGAGGTTTTCAATCGAAATCTCCCAGTTTGGGTTGTCAGAATCGTCCAGCTTTTTAATCCCAAGAATTTTGTGGTCTTTCTGATCCAGTTCTTCGGAGCCATACCTGTATCCATATTCAAAGCGATAGCTGCGGATTTTAATATGCTGGGAGAGTTGATCCGGGTTGGCGATTGGCTCGGTAAAGCCAACATTGAACCCATCGAGGGTGAGTGAGCATGATTTTACATGAAAAGGTGTCTTGTCGTTGTAGGTGATCCGCTGGATCCCTTCATCGGGACGCTGCCAGCCACGAGTGGTCGATCCGTAATAAATCGATTTACCATCAGGGGCGGTGGCGATGCGTACCCCACCAGCCCGCAGTTTGGAATCTTCATAAAAGAGTGCGGCAGCACCTTGCCAGGCACTGTCCACTTCCTCCGGCATAAGACGCACGATACGACGACCATTTTCATCGGGTACCAGCATCTGTCCTTTGAAGGGTCCAAACTCATTGGACTGAATCACCATGGGTTCCCCAGGAGAATGCATCATGTTTCGGGGCAGTTCCATGGCGGGCTTGTCATAGAGTTCATCCAGTAGTTTGCGTGGATAGAATAAGGGCATGCCAAAAGGCTCATAACGTTCGTCCCAGACTAGGCTGGAGGGATGGCCATGGAAGCCATCCTCTTTTACACGATAGATGGGGGATCCACCCCGCCAATCCCCCTGATTGTCCCCGCACCAGAGGTTGCCACTTTCATCCCGGGCAATGCCATTGTGCATTCGGAATCCATTGGCGTAGGGCGTAAGAGAGCCATCCTTATGATAATGGACCACATATCCTTTTTGTTTAACTGCAGCGAAATTACGGCCCCTTCTTCCGTCATGCTTATATTCTCCGCGGGAGGTG
>Ga0181598_1001988_pt1 | contig 19217 bp, 15 predicted proteins | sample 041ome_4_FD_153295 | JGI IMG/M metagenome (GOLD analysis project Ga0181598, IMG submission 153295) | Coastal salt marsh microbial communities from the Groves Creek Marsh, Skidaway Island, Georgia - 041404US metaG (spades assembly) | ecosystem: Environmental > Aquatic > Marine > Intertidal zone >... | reverse complement strand
TAAGACAAAAGCATAGATAATATCATCTATATTTTTTAATAAATTAACTAAAGTATCCATAGTAATATATGGGAAGGTAGTAGACATTTTAAGATATCGTAAAATAGTCCCTAAAGGAGGGAATAATACTGTAAATAATATTCTAACTAAATTAGTGGGAAAACATAAGTATCCGTGACCTAAACCACCATATAAGAAACGGTCAAAAAGTGTCCATTCCATATTGTCTATTTTTTGTTCTAATTCATCCTTCATTTTTGATTTATTATAAATTAGTATGTTTTAATTTTATTTAATCTAGTTATTTTATATGTATTCTAGAATTTTTTTACTTCTTTAATAATTAAATGATATTTATTATTTAATATTTTTACTTGTTATTTATTATTTTTTACTTATTATTTAATAAGGATTAATTATTAGTATTAACTTAACTATTAGTATTAGTTTAATTATTGTGGTATTAGTTTAATTATTTTGTTAGAGATTACGTGTAGGTATTGAATATTACATATAACTAAAACCATAATACAATAAGGCAAATAAACACATAAAGAATATAATACTATAGATAAGACTACTTGGTCTTCCATCATTCATATCAGTTATTTCATCACCTTCTCCAGTACAACTTCTAACATATTGTTTAATTAAATCTAATCTCATTTTTTCCACTTTTTCATATCTATCCGCATACCTATTTCTAAAGGTAATAACAAAGGCGTAAACTGCTCCTAAAATAAAATGGATGTATGTAAATAAGAAACAGAGTAATACATTAAACCATCCATATAATCCTTTATTAATAAATACTCCCAAAGGAGGAATAAATAAGGTAATGAAAAATCTGACATATTTTAAACTGACAGAAGTTCCAAATTTTTCAGTATTAGGTATTAATTGAGCATCTGTTCCATAGATATTACTTATTACAAAAGTAAAACCATACTGACCAAAATCAACAATCATTTCAAATAAATTTAGGAAAATATCCAGAAAAAAATCAAGGAGACCTACTAATATTCCGGTAATAGGTCCTTGTTGTGTTAGTAAAGCACCTGCTTTTTCTTGTTTTAATTTTTCCCTCTTTAATTTTCTTCTATAGGCAGGTGTATTAGAATAATCATATTCTGGTAAATTGTTTGCCATATTTGTATAATAATTTTAATTTCTATTTAATACTTTTTAGTATTTTATTAGTTCTTCCTTTATTATCATATTTGATATTATTTTAATTAATATTTAACAATAAAGTAGTATCAAAGCATAGATTAATCCTGGAAAGTAAAACATCAATGTTAGTAAGGCACATAATAAGATATTAAACCAACCTAAAATACCATATTCCATAAAAACCCCAACCGGAGGACATAAAATAGTAGCAATCACTACTGAAAAAGGGACGGTACCATCCGGTGTCTTATAACATTTTTTATCTCCCATACATGAGTTTTCACTATCATCACTTACTGAATTATCTCCATTATCTACATTATCTACACCCCAAATAGCTTTTACTGTCATATCACCTAAAGAATTTACAAATTTCTTTAATAAGGCAAAAAATACTTTAAATGGTGCTAATACGATTTCTCCAGAAATAAAATTAACTAATCCCATAATACCATCTACACTGGTGGCATCAATAGCCAATTTTATTAAATATACCAATACTTTTATTAAGTAGATAATAAATTCTACTATCCATATTAAAAACTTAGGAATAAATAGAATAAACTTGAAAATAGCAATAGTCATATTGATTAATAACATGAATATGCCCCCTTTTAACCTACCAGACCATTCAATATTGATAAGAAAATCAACATTGATGTTATTAAATTTTAATATTTCTGTTATAGTATTAAATTCTCCAACGGGTTGAAATCTAATGTTTTTATTATTTATTCTAAATTGTAAATTATTATCTTCTGGTATAGTTTCTCCTTGAAATATTATGTCTAATAATTCATTTTTAAATTCTTCTACAAAAGTATTTCCAGGTAAAGAAAGTAATCTGGTATTTCCTTCATAAGTTTTAACTAAAAATGTTAAATCTCCCATTCTTAATTATAATTTACTATTTCTTTCTTTTTGACTAAAGTATCAAGTCTTTTTATTTCTTTTATGATAAATCATTATTTTTAATTTAATCCTTTAACATTTTAAAATAGAAAAACACAATTTAACAGTAAAGTATAATTAAGGCATAGATAAGACCTGGGAAGTAGAACATCAATGTTAAAATAGCACATACAAAGACATTAAACCAACCCAATAATCCATATTCCATAAATACACCTACTGGAGGACATAATATAGTAGCAATTACAACTGAAAATGGGACTGTTCCATCCGGTGTTTTATAACATTTTTTATCGGCACATTCATTATTAAAGTAATCTGATTCACCATCATTTTCAGTATTTTCATTTGGTACATTATCCCAACCCATAGTACCTCTAATAGTCATTTGACCTAATTTATTACCACCCATTCTAATATAATGAGTTATAGTTCCAAATAAGAAATCAAATAATGCGGTTGTAAAGAATTGGATAAATGCTACCATATCACCCGGTATTGATGGAATGAAATCCACAAAAAACCAGATAATTACTTTAATAGCATACATTGCTAATGCTACTATATAAACAACTGCTTTAATCATTAATAAAAAAGCATTTAGAATACCTCTAAATGGATACACAATAGGATATAGAATTATTTCAAAGAAAGAAGAGATTAAATCTAAGAAAAATCCCCCCTTTTGTCTAAAATTAATATCTAGAATTATTATCTGTTTTTGAGTATCAGTTTCAAATTGGTTATTAATTGGAATAATTTTACCATTATCTTTTCTAATTAAGTAAAATGTGTTTATATGATAATTTAAATATTTACTTATTATTTGATAAATAGAATATTTACCCAAAATTTCTTTTGGTATGCTTATTGTTTGTTTAATATTTTCTAAATAGATAATTATATTTGTCATTAGTTGTTTTTTACTTTTCTTGTCTTTTATACCTTTACCTTTGTTGAAAAATAATTTCAATTTATCTTTCAAGTTTCTTCTTTCACTTTAATTTAGTATGACATTTTAAAATATCCAGTTAATCACTTTACTTGATAAAATAACAATAATAAAAAATAAAACTATAAAGTAAAACTATAAAGTAAAACCATAGAATAAGTTTTAAAAATAACATTATTACATTAGTTAACTAATTTAAAATTACCATCTGGATATGCTTCATATTTTTAAATTAATAAAAAATACAAATCGTGACAATATAGATTATTATTTATTAACACAATTAATAGTTATAATTTTATTTAGTATTATTTATTACATAACTAACAGATTTCAAGATGAAGAGGAAAGGATATTTGAAAGTTATTTTGATTGTATCTATTTTACAATTGTAACACATTTTACTGTTGGTTATGGGGATATTTCTCCTAAAACTAAATTACATAGAACAATAACTATGTTTCAAATTATTACCGCATTCATTGTATCTGATAATTAAATTAAATACTAGACTGAAAATTACGTTTAAAATTACGGAATTGACGACTTAAATTACTTGTTTTAATAACTTCTCTATCATTATTAGTTAATCCTCCATTACTATTTATCTCAGAAGTAGATGATTGATTACTAATTGTTTCCATTATGTGATTATTACGAAGTTTTTGATAAACTTTCACATAAATAATAGTTCCTAATACTACAAAACATAAAACTACACCCATAGCAATTAAACCTACAGTAGTATCAGAAGGAGTATTACTGGAAGGTTCCGAAGTAGGTTTCTCAACATTAGATGCCAATGAAACCGGTTCCACTACTCTAATAATAAGTTTTTGACCACGATTACTAAAATTATTATTACGACTACTCATCATAACACTTTTCTTTTTACTATTTTCTTTCACTTTTAGAGGAAACATATTAAAATATGGTTCAGCACGATTAAGAAGAGCACAATTCTTAAGTGCTTGTTGGTTATTCCGTTGATTGCCCTTGGTTAATTCTTCCCAAGTAAAACATTGGTCTGGATTATTAATATCTTGTCCTAGACTTGCTAATAGAAAACTAGTTCTTTCATCAAACATGTCTTTATCATTTTCTTGATAAGGAAGATTATCTCTTATTTCATCCAAAACTACCAGATTACTTCGGTCAGTCCCAGCAAGTCCCTCCCCATCATTACCTTGTGGATTATAATCACTTCCAACCCACTGAAAATGAAGGAAATCTTCCTGGGTAATAGTAATATTATTAGGTACAAAATCATATTCAATACAATTACGGACCTGGGCAATATTACCTCGCTTACCTTGAACATTAATATTGTGGATAGTTGCCTTATCTAAACTAGATGGACGTTTAATAATATTAAATGTATGACTTCTATCTTCAAAAATACGACTGTATTGTGCCGTATTTACTGCCATACGCACAGGAACACCACTGCTAGAATTCATGACTGGATTGTTTTTTAATTCTCCATTATTATCACTGCTAAATTCCCAAGGTGTTTCTTTAGTGCTAATATTATAACGCAGACGAAGAACACAATTCTTAAGGTCTTCTTTAAAAGTAGGGAGAACCCAGGTAAAGGATTGATGGGTTTTCGGAGGACTAGTTTCATTATTTAGAATATCTTCAAATGAAATACTTTCTCCAAGACGATTAATAGCAGAACTTGATGGTGCTCCAGTACAAGTAAAATTACACGATGGAACATTGGGTAAATCCTGGAAAGGTTCATATTTAATCCAATGACCTCCTAGGTCATCACATTCTTCTTCATCACTGGGAAGACCCTTTACACTTTGACTATCTCGGGTAGTTTGACTAATACCAACACATTCATACTTAGTTTGATAACATTGACTTTCTTCTTGATAATAAGGACAACGTTCTGGTTCATTAGTTAGCACAGCAATATCAATCCAAGGAGAATGTGACCAATAAGGGAAGTAATCCCTTTCTTCTGGACATTCAAAACCGTAACGATTACCATTAGGATTTTGTCGCGTGTAAATGGCACTATTACCTTTTAATTTTTGGTCAGCAGTAAAAAGACGTTTGTTACGAAGACGATTTTTACATTTTTGATAATGACCAAAATCTTCTTGTTTGCCATATTTCTCCGGGTTTTCCAAGTCTTCATCTAATTTATCAGGAATAGTTTGCGTACAAGTATTTCCCTCCGCATTTTGGGGGTGTCCGTCCCTGATATTTTCACCTAGCATATCATCCCCTTCACAACTATATTGAAGAATAAACTGACAATTATTATTAATTCCACAATTGTGTTGACTAGTCCAACGAAGTTGTAATTCACTACCCTGATAATAATTCATTTGATAACAATCAATTTCATCCGGTGTGGTAGCACCTTCGGGACGATTACATCCCACTACATATCCACCAGCAGCATTATTTTGACTATCAAAAAGACGATTGGCGTTTGCTCTATCATTAGTCCGGCGATCACACCTATTATTACTGCCACGGGGATTATGCATATAGACATCTCCGGATACACTAGTAAATAATGAAGACACTGTTAAACAGGTTAGAAATAAAGTTTTAATAATTTTTGTTATCATCATCATATGTAAATATGTAAATTTGTATTTTAGATAAATTAGTAAAATTTCCAAATTAATATTTTTAATTAAGTTTGTTTGTATTTTTTTAATTTAGTTGTAATAGGTTAAATAGTATTAAATTAATTAAATCAATTTTAATTTACATTACTTATTATTACAATGAATAAATTAGGTAGATGGGTATTAAATACTAAAAATATTTTACATAGTAAAACACATCTAGATATTACAAAAAGATTTTCTACCTACTATTCTAATATTGTTCCTCATAATAAAGATGAATTAACAGAAATACAAAAAGATGTGGGTGTTTCCTCATTAAATGAATTAATTAAAAATGTATATCCAGATGCTTTACATAAATATATTAACCCCTCATTTGCTAATAGAAATGTAGAAAATGAATTTGGTTCTATCAAGACATTTGATACTATGATTAAGAAAAATTATAATTTAAAAAATTTGAGAGGTGAAGGGTTTTACCAAGTGGATATACCCAGTGTTATTAAAACAAATATTTTAAACAACCCTAGTTGGTACACGGCATACACCCCTTATCAATCAGAAATAAGTCAGGGGCGTTTAGAAATGATACATAATTATCAAAATATAATTTCTACATTAACGGGATTACCATTAAGTAATGCTGGTTTATTAGATGAAAGTAATGCGATTTGTGAAGCAGTTAGTATGGTTAAAAGGAGTTTAGATAAAAAAGATAGACGTAATAATGTAATAATTGATAAGAATTTATTTCCAGCGGTGTTAGATAGTCTAATTTTTAAATGTCAAACAATAGGGGTAAATTATACATTGCTGGATTTTATGGAAAAAGAAGAAAACTTATTTGCTAGTCTAGATGAAAATAAAGATAATAGTTTTGCCTTATTTACTCAAATTCCTAACCATTTTGGTAATACGAATTTTTATCAAAATTTAAATAACTGGAAACAAGAGAATGATATTAAATTAATATTAGGTACTGATTTATTATATTGTATTGGTTTTAATACTATTAAAAAGATAGACGCAGATGTAGTATACGGTAATAGTCAAAGATTGGGATTACCTATGGGTTATGGTGGTCCTCATACCGGATTTTTTTCTACTAAAATAGAATATTTAAGATATCTTCCTGGAAAATTGGTAAGTAAGTGTAAAACGGTTAATGGAGAAGATGCTTATCGAATGGCATTACAAAATAGAGAACAACATATTAAAAAAGATAAGGCAACCAGTAATATTTGTACAAGTCAGGTTTTATTAAGTATATTAAATACTGGATATGTAATGTTTAATGGATATAAGTATCTTCAAAAAGAGGCAATTAGATTATATTATTTAAATTATTATTTAACATCTAAATTGTATCAAATAGGTTTTCAACCAATGACAACAAATATTAAACATTATTTTGATACAAATTGGTTTTATGTTAATCCCGAATATGTTAATGATATTACTTCCTTTATTTCAGATTTGAAAAACTATGGATATCATATCAATTATAATACTTTAGAATTTAAAGGGAATGAATTTTTAATGTTAGGAGTTAATACTAGTGGTTTTACCAGTGTTGAAGATATTGATAAGTTTATATTTAATATAATAAATGAATGTTCCAGTATTGGTAAATTAGAATATAATTTTCTAAAATACAATGAAAATATATTATGTGAGTTATTGAATTACTTTAATGAAATGGGTATTAATGATAATACTACAAATAATACCGATAATATTAATAATATTAATAATACCAATAATACTAACAATAACAACAATACCGATAATAACAATAATACCGATAATAACAATAATACCAATAATAGCAATAGGGATTTTGACTTTACATCTGGAGTAGGTACTAAAAATACTAATTGGAGTTCAGACCTTACACATATTTTTAATCGTCAATTAATATTAAATGAGACGGAAAATATAAATAATAATTTGAATGCTAAAGGAAATAATAGTATTAATTTTGTGGATGGTATGACAGAAACAGAATTAATGCGGTATTTGAAAAAATTAGAAAGTAAAGATTATACTTTAACGGAAGGGATGATACCTTTGGGTAGTTGTACAATGAAACAAAATAGTAGTTTTTCTCTATCTGGGTTAGGTAATCCTGGATTTGTTAATAGTCATCCATATGAAAACTTTTATGATGTAGGGGGAACTCATGATATGATAGATTATTTAGAAAATACCTTGATTAATTTAACAGGGATGGATAATATTAGTTTTCAAAGTTGTAGTGGTGCTATGGGGGAATATAGTGCGTTGTTATCAATTAGGAATTATCATATGGATAAATTAGGGGGCATTGATAATGATAATCAGGTATATCAATATTGTTTAATACCAGAATCAGCACATGGGACTAATTTTGCTAGTGCGGTTATGGCTGGATATAAGGTAGTTAAAATAAAAAATACGAACAAAGGTTATATTGACTATTTAGACTTAGAAAAAAAGATTGAAAAAATAGAGTCAAAAAATGTAAATTCTGCTGAAATTCATAATATTAGTTGTATGATGATTACCTATCCAAGTACATTTGGTTTCTTTGATGAAAATATTATTAATATAATTGATTTAATTCATCAAAAAAAGGGGTTAGTTTATATGGATGGTGCTAATATGAATGCTATGACGGGTATTATTAAACCGGGTGATTTAGGTATGGATATTTGTCATCTTAATTTACACAAGACATTTAGTATTCCACACGGAGGAGGAGGACCAGGTATGGGACCCATTTGTTTTAAAAATAAATTAACACCTTATGTGGTAAATCATCGCTATGAACCTATTTATAATTACAAATACAATTATAGTCATTCTAATAATACAAAAAACAGCATTACTTTTAGAAATATAGCATCTAGTCCTTATTCTAGTGCTAGTATTTTAAGTGTTCCATTCCATTATTTAAATACTTTATCCAATAATGATTTAAAAGATATGAGTAGTATTGCTATCTTAAATGCCAATTATTTAAAATGTAAATTGGAGAATGATTATACTATTAAGTTTAGTAATAAAAAGGGGTTTGTAGCACACGAATTTATTATTGATACTTCCGAATTTAAGAAATTAGACATTACTGAAAATGATATTGCCAAAAGAATGATGGATTATTATTTTCATCCACCCACTATGAGTTGGCCTATTAGTAATTGTTTAATGATAGAACCTACTGAAAGTGAAAGTAAAGAAGAACTAGATAGATTTGTGGATAGTATGAAAATGATAAGACACGAAATAAGAGAAATACAAGAAGGTCAATATTCCAAGGAAGATAATGTTTTTAAAAATGCTCCTCATAGTATGAATGATTTAATAAATTGGAAACATCCTTATAGTCCAGAAAAAGGAGTTTATCCTTTATCGGTTTTAAAAGATATTAAAACAGTTATGCCAATCAATAGAGTAAATGATGCGGAAAATGACAAAGAATTATTGAATAAAATGAAAAACACATAATAATGTGTCATTTATGTTTTCCTTTTGTAATTTTATATTTTAAATTTTATATTTCCATTTAAATTTTAATATTATTAATTAATAATAATTATTATTGAAATAATAAAATGACAAAAACATTAAAATCAGTTAATAAACGTAAAAAAGGTATCTTATTTAGAAAAACAGAAGATACCAATAAAACCAAAAAAGATAAAAAAACTAAAAAAGTATCATTTGCTATGGATAGTAAAACCAAAAAAAATAAAAAGGATAAAGTAATGGATAAAAAAGAGAGTGGGAAAGATGTGAAAAGTGGGATCGAGGGGAAAAGTGGGAAAAGTGGGAAAAGTGATAAAAGTGGTAAAGGGAAAAAAGAAAAATTAGTAAAATTAGTGGTTAAAAATAAGAAAGGTAAAGTATTAAAAAGAGTGGTAGTTAATCCATTATGTGATACCTGTTTAACAGTAGAACATAATAAAGCAGGTAGTATGTTTAGTCGTAATGAAGAAAATTGGAAAGATTTTCCCCATCATTTACCTATCTTAGGAAGAAAAACCGGAGACCAAACTGTAGAAGTAAATTTAGGAAAGAAATACAAGAATAGATTAATTTACTATTTTGCTACTCGTCCCTCTAAAATGCAAATTACTAAACAATTTCCTGACTCTTATCAAAACAGTACTAATAATGGTTTAATGCTTTTAGATAATGAAGGTAAATGTAAAGTTAATATGGATTGTCCTCTTCATTATAAAGATGTTCCGCCTAAAGGTATTAAGTCTGAAGAAAAACAAGGTTATGCTACACATCTTCATATTTTAGTCTCTGATAGTAAAATGAGCAAATGGGAAGATGATATGTTTACACAAAGTGTATTATGTAAAATAGATAAATATCAATACAATTATCATAAAGTTAAAGGTAATAGAGTAATTATTAATGCTATTGATAAAAAATATAGTCTTCCAGGAACTTATGGAAGTATTGATTATCAACGTGCCAAAGTAATGACACCTTCACAATTAAGAAGTAAAGTTAAAAAAGTAATTACTAATAAATTAGGACCTAAATTTGTTAATTCTTTAGATGTTAATAACGTAATTGATATGCCATTATTAGTTTATTGTCATAATCCAAAATGTGGGGCTGCCAAAGAATTAGTAACAAGTCTTTACAAAGCAGGTTTCTATAATATTCTTTATTATCCAGGTGGTTTCTTAGATTATCATAATAGAGAAAAATAAGATGATTGATTACTGTAAATATTTATCTAACGATGACATAATATTTAATTTTCTCATACTTTCAGTAATTTCTTGGGGTTGATTTTTTTTATTTTTGTTTAATTTGCCATAGTTAGTATTTGTTTTAGTATTTGTTTTAGTATTTGTTTTAGTATTTGTATTTGGAATATGAGAAGCATTATAAAAGGGATTATCATTATGTTCAACTATAATATTTAAACCAGAATTACTACCTATATCGCCTAGATGTTGATATTGGTTTGGTGATTGGTTTTGATATAGTGATTGGGGTTGATATAGTGATTGGGGTTGATATAGTGTTTGGGGTTGATTTAGGGATGGATTTTGATTAGTAGGTAAATTATCTAAAAGACTTGCTTGTGGTAATAATCCATTATTTTCATATTTATTAATAACACATTGTTTTTTCATTTTAACAAACATCAAATTAACATTACTAACTGCTTTCACATAGGTAGATAAATTTTGTATTACTGGAATACTCCAATCCAATGGATATATTAAATAATGAATACTCCAGATTAGTAAAGGTAAGCGTTTAGTTTTAACTCCTGGTTTCCAATTCTTATGATACATATCCCAAAGGGCATCTAATTGGGTTTCTAATTTTTGTGTTTTTTGGGAAGATGATAAACCTAAATTATTACCATTATCTAATAATCTAGAACGGACTTGATGGAAAATACTCCAGATTAACCAAATGACATCTCGCTGATGTTGAGATTGAATACCCTCTATTTGTCTTGCTTGAACAATAAAGGATTTATACTTTTTAATATTAATTTTTTCCCAGTAAAGTACCCAATTTAACCAATATAAGCAATCTTGAATATTTTTGTTTAACAAATGATAACAAAATTCATTAGCCGCAGTTTTTATTTCACTAGGGTCATTAGCACCACATAATCCTCCTATTAAAATATTATCCCTGGATTTACAACGATGATGAAAATTGGCAATAATAAAATCTTTATCTTGTATTTTAAATTTTAAAGTATCTAATTTCCTTTTTCTAGATTGACAAGAGATAACAACCATTTCCGTAATAATATTTCTAAATTGCTGTATGTTTCTCATTAGTAAAATACCATCTTTACTAAATTCTTTGAATGCTACCATTTTCTGCCAAAGAAGATATTTATTAGCTAACCAAAAAGGCAGGGATGGATTAGCAATATTAACATTTTTGAATAAATAGGCGGTTAGTTTATCCCATAATTGGTTAGGTTGTCCGCTTGCTAATAATTGAAAAGCACAATAACAACTTTTTTCAATATTACCTTCTGTTAAACTTTTTTCTAATAAAGAATTAACTTTATTTTTAGAATATCCTCCTAATAAGTGGGTTCTAAAATTCTTTACTCCTCTTGTATCTTGAAGTTGATAATGATAAGGTGAAAGACTAAACTTAAAATAATCATAGTTTTGCCTTTCTGAATCATTTATTCTAGAGAAAGTATATTCATTACTAAAACTCATCTTATTTAAAAATAAGAAGGATAAAAATTAAAAAAATTAATTTTAATTTTAATTATAATTATTAAATTTTCTTTTTAAACCCTATTAATTCATAATAATCATATCCGCAATTTTCCAATACTCTTTTTTACCATTTCCTAAATCTCGTTCTAAAATATAAGGTGTCTTCTTAAGACGTAGTTCTTCTTCCGCAATTTCAATAACACTACTCATTGTAGGGGGTACATCAAATAAAGCATCTGCACCATAAGCAATTTGTGTTGCTCGTTTACCTAAAATAGTGGTTTTTTCAAATTTATTCATAATATTAGAAGAAGTATTTTTAGTTGGGTCATAACTGTTCATAATTTCTCTAATATCCGGTTCATAATGAATTTGAGTATCATTACTATTACTTGATAAAGGGGTTTTACTATTTTTATTTTTGGTGCTTGATTTAGTGGTTGTATTGTCTTTACTTTTAACACTAGATTTCTTAGCAGTTGAAGTTGACATCTTTTTTGCTATTATTTAATAATACGAGAGAAATATTTAAATTATTTTAATTATAATTAATCCTTGATAATCTTATAATTAAATAATCTTATAATTAAATAATTTTATAATTAAATAATAATTTAATTAAGTTAAATACTATTTTTTATTAATCAAATTAAATTCAATAAAAAATAACAATTTTATTTTTTAAGATAATTTCTGAATTAATTTTAAAGGTAAAATAATAAAGGAGTTTGGTGTCTTTAAAAATAATTTTTGTGAGTTATATTCAAAATTTAATAAATAAAGAATGATTATTGCCCCAGAGAGATTATCAATGTTTTGGTCTTTTATTAGATCATCACCATTTACCAATATGTTCTATCCATTAGTATTATTTATACATAAACCTAAAAGAGCTCATTTGTATTTTCTATTGACATATGTTATTGTATTTATAACAAATGGATTAGAAAAAGAGATTAGTAAATACATTTACAATTTATTTGGTGTAGATTCATTTCCTGTTATTGGAAAAGGGGAAAGACCTGAAGGTGCTTCAAATTGTGGAACATATCTAGTTTTTCCTGACAAACCGGCATTAAGTTATGGAATGCCAAGTGGTCATAGTGAATTAGGTTGGTTTTTTTCAACTTATATAATTTTAGATATACTTTCTAAAAAATCTGTTAGAAAATATAATTCTATAGTTTTATTAATATCAATGATTACCTTGATAGCATATGCTTTTGTTAATAGTTATGCTAGGGTTGCTATTGAAAAATGTCATACTTCTGGTCAAGTATTAGTAGGTGGATTTTTAGGTGTAGTAAAAGGATTGTTTTTTCATATCTTAGGAAGAGTAGTAATTTAAATAAGTTAATGGATAAACAATACTAGATTTAAAAGATAATGTTTAATATTTAAAATAGCATATTTGATTATTATTTTTTTAATTAATTTAAACATATTAAGACATAAATAAGTATAATAAGTATTAAATAAACTAATAGATTATAGTAAAATAGTATTTAAAGATAATAAAATAATTATAATGAGTAGTAAAACAGAGAACAGTCGTCTTGTAGAAATTAAATCAGATGTAATTAAATATGTTTTAGGTCGTGGACATGAAAACTTAAAATCTCTCCAAACAAAGTATCCATCCCTGCGTATTTATACCGCTCGTGGTCAAAAATCAGGTATTGCTATGGAAGGTCCATATGGTCAAATTGATTTATGTGTAAAAGATATTAACAATTATGTAATGTCGGCATATGCTTACCTTGAAAATAATCTTCAACGTAAAAAAATCAATAAAGAAAAACTTGCTAAGAAAAAATCTATTCAAGCAATTAATAAAATTAAAGAAACCATTAAACGTGATGAAGAAGAACAAGAAATAATGAAACAAGAAGTAGAAAATGCTAAAAAAGAAGGTCGTGAAGTTAAATCAATCAAAAAACAAACAAGTGAAAAAATAATGGAAGACCGCCTTAAAAACAATTATTATTATGGATTATTAATTGAAGAGTAAATGGGTTTATTTTATGTTTAAATGATTTATTTTTTAATGTTTGAATGTTTTATGTTTAAATATTTTATGTTTTAAATGATTTTTATTATTCTTTAAAGTATTGAAAAATAATAATGTTAAATATTAAAGAAAGTAATACAAAGAATAATCTGTAAAAAGAAATTGTAGATTATTAGAATTGATAAGTAATTAAAATGGATGAAGATGCTGTTGTTGCCGCACAATCTGGAGGGAGATTTGTAGAAGGTTTAAAAAGTATTGGTAATAATTTAATGGATATCTTTATTGGTATAGTAAAAGATGTTCCTAGAGTTGGATTACAAAGTATTTTAGGTGGGATATTTATGATATTTTCTTGGATTGTTAAATTCATGACATTCTTATTTACCCAAATTATACCATTCTTGCTAAAATACATAGGTATTCCATTATTTATTTTAGGTGCTATCTTGGCATTAATCTTCTTTGGAGGTCATATGTTTTTTATCGTAGCATTAATGGTAGGTGTTTACTTATATATTAAGGGTATTTATAATTTAACTTTTAATATTCCTGTTCAAGCAAAAGATATGGAACCTAGTGGACAAAATACATCAAATACATATAAAATTAAATAGATAATATTGGTATTTATTTTTAATTTTCAAAGAATTTACTTCATTTAATAATTTGTTTTAATTTCTTATTTTACAATAAAGAGTAGGAATAAGTTAGGTATTAAAATGTTAGGAGAATTATGGAAAAATAAAAGAGCAATTACTCAACATTATTATCAAATATTTTTAGAAAACAAAACATTGATTTTAAGTGTAATTGTATTAGGGATTGTATTAGTTTTATATATTATTTTTCAATATAATATCTATCTGGATAAGCAAAGGGGTAATCAAGTTGTAGAAGAAATAAAAGAAGCATTTCAAAATTATGAAAGTAGTAGATATCTATTAAAAAATAAAAATAAAAATAATAATAGCAAAAAAGAAGGATTTGTTAACCCAGAGTATAATATTGATATATTAAAGGGGTCTCAATTCTTAAAATGTAAAAGTCAGTCTTTAGAAGACGAAAATTATACATTTGATGGATTAATTAATTACTTAATGGATAATTACCTTAATAAAATGAATGCTGTTAATATGAAAGCAAGAGGATTTGATGCTAAAGTAGATGTTATTGCTAAATACAAAGACTTATGTCTTGATATTAGTCAAGATGAAATGGAAAATGTAAATACAAGTATAAGTAGTTATTTAAATAGAGAAAAAAAACGATTACAAGAAAACTATCTAGATGGATATTTTAAATATTGGTTACCCAAAATTGTTATTGGAAAGGGGCAAAATTGGTTAGAAAGCGGAATGCCTCACACCCATCAAAATATTATCATTATGGATTCTGCCTGGTTCAATAATGTTAGAATGGATACTTTAATTCACGAAATAGGTCACGTTCATCAACGAATGGAACCTGGTGACTGGGAAGAATTAATTAAGGAATGGGGATTTACTAATTGTCAATCAGCGGATAATAAAATAGTGGGTTTAGATAGTTTATTAATTAGAAATAGATTAAATCCAGATGGTATGGATTGTTATTGGCGATGGAAGGATATTGTATCGGGAAAAAGTTATTGGATAGGAGCGATTTTTAAAAGTGATGAACCAGAAAGTTTACGAGATGTGGAATATGTAGGGGTAGAATTAGAATGGAATAGTGAAAATGGTTTATGGTATTTAACTGATAGGAAGACATCTTTAAATAGTTTGGTTCCATTTGTTGCTTATTTTGGATTAGACCACGATAATTACCATCCTCACGAAATCGGTAGTCATTATTTAGAAAAACTATTAGAAGAAACTACCTTGGATAAAACTACTATTACTAAATTAACTGGTTATCAAAAATTATTAGAAGAAACTAGGTTGGGTAAAACTAATGTTAGCATAACTATTGGATATCAAAAATTCCGGAAATGGTTTGAAAAAACTTATGGGTCTAGACTGGATACTAAATCTTCATTTAAAAAAAGGAAGAGTATAAGAGAGGCTGAGGCAAAGGAAAGAGGTGCCGTAAAACACATAGTAGATGGTAAGAAAATATACGAATGGAATGTATTACAGAATTACCCTTGGATTAAAATAGATGAGGAAAGTGGAAGTAACTATCCATTACAAAGTATGGAAAAAATGAATGAAAATGGAGGAGACTTTCAAGTACGAAAGAGGGATTATTATGATTTCGGGGATGTTACTTATTTAGGTAATCCATTATAGGTTTAATTTTTAAAGTTTTAACATTTCTAAAAAATAAGAAATTAAAACTAAAAAGTTAAAGACTAAGTCTCATCTGGATGTCATCTTTACTAATTACATTATTAGAAAAGGTTAATGAAATAATCGCCTTGAAAAAATTAGAAATAGAAGAATTACAAAAAAAGGAATTATCTACTAGTAAAGATGAATTCAAGTTAAAATCCTATCTAAGATGGCCTAGTAAGATAAAAAATTGTTTAAATTCTGGATTTAATAATAAATTTAACTTAACCAGTAAAATGGATTCTAATAGGAAAAAAGAAATATTACATTACCTAGCATCCGATTATGGATTTAAAAAAAGTCTATTAGACAAGATTGAATTACTAATTAATAAAGGTGAAGATGTAGAATTTGAAACTACTGCTAAAATAAAAAAATCCCTTAAAAAATTAGGGGTAGAACCAGAACAAATCATTAGGAAATTACCCAAATACAAAAAAGGGATAGAAAGTAATGGCAATGGAAATAGTAATATTAGCATTAACCAGGATGGTAATATTAATGTTAATACCATTGAAGCCGTACCTAAACAATTAGCCGAAGAAGGTGCTCGTCCAGGTGATGATAGACCTATTGCTCAAGCTGAATATGATTTACGATTACTCCACGGTGTTGGACCCGCTTTATCTAAAAAACTAGTAAAAAGAGGTATGCGTCTCCAAGTATTATTAGATAGTTGGGAAGAATTACTAAGGGATTATCCAGAATATAATTCTAAAATGCTTGAATTAGATGATATCGGTAGTGTCTTAAGTCAAGAACGATTTAAGTGGTTAAATATGCTTAATCATCATCAACTGCTTGGAATTAAGTATTTCAAGGATATTACAATTAAAATTCCTCGTCTTGAAGTCTCTAAAATTGAAAAATACCTTAAAATTGTTACCCGCAATATGAACCCTAATTTGGTTATTCAATGCTGTGGTAGTTATCGTCGGGGTAGAGACCGAAGTGGGGATGCGGATGGACTAATGACACATACCCTACTTAAAACTCCGGAAGATGTAGAACAGGATAGAAATGAAAATGGTAATATTCTAAGTCATTTAGCATCAGTTTTAACTAAATTAGGTTTTCTAACGGATCATCTTACAGAAGACGGACATACTAAATATATGGGATTTTGTAAATTACCTAGTAAAAAAGATAAACAAACCGGTGAAGTATTAGAATGTTATGATTTACACCGAAGAATTGATGTTCGGTTCGTTCCCTATAATAGTTATGGTTCCGCTTTATTATATTTTACAGGTAGTAAAAATTTTAATACAATGATGAGACGAAAAGCAATTAAGATGGGATACAAATTAAGTGAATATGGATTATTCCGTGTAGTAAAGGACGATAATGGAAAAGTAATGAAAGATATTACTGGAGAACAAATACCAACACCTACAGAAGAAGATGTGTTTCGTATTTTAGAAATGGAATACAAAACACCTCAAGAAAGAGATATTTAAAAATTGGTTTTAATGTCTAAGTGTAGAATTCCTATTTGATTTTATTTTTTCCATACTTAAAATTAATATCTAAATGGATAGTAATACTTATTAACGTTCAGTTAATTTCTTTTTTAAATACTTAATACCACAATTTCAACTATTAATAAGATTATAATAGGATTATAATAGGATTATAATAGCATTATAATAGGAATTTTAATATGACTTTAATGAAAAAAATACTAGTAGATTGTGCTAAAATGTGTAGTTTAGCATATTTATCCCAAGAGGAATTACAAAATAAATATCAAGATAATCGTCCTTATGGCAAAAATGAAGAATGTTGTGTTCTTTACCAATGTGAAAAAGAATGCCCTACTTTAATATGTTCTCAATGTCCTAACCCTGAAAACCTAAATAATGGTATTGATGGTAGTGATTTACGGGTAGAAGGAAGTAATGATTGTCAAGTCTATACTACTAAATATAAGAATGGTAATAAGAATACTTTAATAGTTGCTTTTAGAGGTACTGAATCGGGTCGTGATGTTTTGACTGATTTGAATATTTTTACTGATAAATTACAATTACCTAAATTCAGTATTTATCATTATCCTCTTTTTCATCAAGAAGAATTAAGGGATAAATGGGATATTGACATTAAAGTTCATTCTGGATTTAATAATCAATTCTTATCCGTTAAAGAACCTTTAGAAAATGTAATTGATGATTTTATGCACCAACATTTTCAAAAATATCCGGTTTGGGGAAAAAACTACCAAAATGGAGAAGAATGTAATGGTAATTTAAATAATAAAGAAGAGATAGAACCTATCCCCACTATAATCTTTACAGGTCATTCTTTAGGAGGTGCCTTAGCAACTTTAAGTAGTCTTTACTTTAAATGTAAATACCCAGAGGCAGATATTAGTTGTATTACTTTTGGTAGTCCTCGTGCTGGGTGTTCGGAATTTGCTAAATTATTTAATGACAATATAGAAGAATCTTATCGTTTTGTTAATGATAATGACCCTGTTCCTTGTGTTCCTTTAGCTTGGAGATTTAAACACGTTAAAGGATGTAAATGGTTATATCAAGATAAAGTAATGAACGAAATCGGGGTTAATCGTCTATGGAGGTTCTTTAAAAATACTATTCTTAACCTTTTTGGATTAGGTGGTTATAATGCGGTAGGAGACCATAGTTGTAGTGGTTATGTTTTTGATTTACAACAATTAGGATATGATATTAATGATGAAGAAGAGTAATTAAATTAATTATATCTTTGAATTAAAAAAGTAAAAGTTATCTAAAAAGTAAAAGTTATCTAAAAAGTAAAAGTTATCTAAAAAATAAAAGTTATCTAAAAAAATAGATTATTTAACAGGTACAAACTACATTGTTGGTGGGGAGGAACCAGTCAATAGCAATCATAACTAATAAGACAGTTAATACGCTATCAACAGGTTTGACAATGGTAACGTGTTTACAGAGAACTGAGTTCCATAACCATTTACCAATGAGAAGAGTAATAAGAACAACAAGGACTAAGAATAAAAGAGCAATAACTGCTTCACAAGCACTTGCTTGTTTG
>Ga0181598_1001979_pt1 | contig 19271 bp, 17 predicted proteins | sample 041ome_4_FD_153295 | JGI IMG/M metagenome (GOLD analysis project Ga0181598, IMG submission 153295) | Coastal salt marsh microbial communities from the Groves Creek Marsh, Skidaway Island, Georgia - 041404US metaG (spades assembly) | ecosystem: Environmental > Aquatic > Marine > Intertidal zone >... | reverse complement strand
GACGCGCCGTCGCGCCGTCGCGCGCGCGTCTCGACGTCTCGACATCTGTATCACACGACGCGACGCCGCTAGCTTGTCACCGACATCGCGCACCCTCACCGTCTACTCGTCCTCCGCGAACAGCTCGTTCGCCTTTCGCATCACCGCCGCGACGTTTTCCCTGATGCACGCGCGCTCCTCCGCCAGTTTCGTCACCCGTCGTTCCATCGCGTCGCGCAGCTTTGCCCCGCTCGCGCGCGCGCGTCGCGCGTCCTCGCCCGCGCGCGCGCACGCGTCCGCCATCTCGCGCGTCGCGCGTTCGCACGCGTCCGCGAGCGCCGCGCGCGTCGCTCGCTCGCTCGCGTCGTCGTCGTCGTCGCGCATCGCGTCGCCGTGTCGCGTCTCGGACGTCTCGGACGTCGCGACACTTGGCGACGCCGACGCCGCGCGCGATGCGCGACGACGACGACGACGACGCGATGCGCGACGACGCGACGGCGACGCGGTCGACGACGGCGACGACGGGACGCGCGTGCGCGCGCGCGCGCGACCTCGCGGACGCCGCGCGAAAGGGGTGCCGAGAATGCTACGCGCGTCTGCATCGCGACGAGTACGGATCGCCGCCGTGGAGGCGCGACGACGACGCGATGCGCGACGACGACGAGGAGACGTACCTGGGATACAGTCTGCGCGGCGTGCGAGAGGCGCTGCAGACGCTGCTGGACGCGACGACGATGAAGGACGTCGAGAGGGAACGCGACGACGACGACGCGAAGGCGCGCGCGTCGATCGAGCGCGAGACGCGGCGATCGTTCGCGCTTTGGATTCTTGAGTTCATGACCGAGCGAGAGTACGAGTGGAAACACATAAGCGCGCGAGATTTTCCGAGTCTTGAAGATGGGTTCCGCGTGCTGCGGGAGATTCGACATTTGATTTTCGAAATCGGCGACGTCGAGATTCTGCGGGCGGCGGCGAACGTCCGAGAGAGCCATCCCGGGACGGGCGCGCCTCTGGGGGACGGTTTGAGAAATCTGGACATGTTCGATCACGCAAACTTTCTGATTGCATATTTCCATGTTCCCGTTGAGATCTATCGATTCTATCACGAAGAAATGCCATCGTTGGTGCCAGATTTGGAAGATCGGAAAAAATGCAACGTCTTAGCGACGCAAGGCGGATTGTATCGGAAAAACATGAGCGAATGGCGGCGCGTTGTCGATTATCTTCTCGCGTCAGGTTACGAGTGGCCCGTGGAAACGATGGCGAAACTTGTTCATTGGCACAGAAAGTTTGACGACACCGAGAAGAAGGCGCTCGAAGATTACAAAGCGGCCGGGTGCCCGTATCATCCCCACGTAGTTCGCGAGGCGGCAAAGCAAGGAAGTCTGGATGCTCTCAAGTGGCTGCGTGAGAAAAATGCGCCTTTCGACAAGTACGCGGTGAGCTGGGCGGCGAATTCCGGGCAAGTGGAGACGCTTAAGTATCTTGTGCAAGAAATCAAGGTCAAACCGGATCCGATGATGTGCGCGCGAGCGGCCGAGGCGGGCGAGTTGACCGCTTTGCAGACATTGCACGAAGCCGGCGTTCCGTGGGATAAGCGATGTATAATCGCCGCGGCGAAGGAGAAGAAATCCAAGAAGAAGCGCAAGCGCGAGGAATGGAGTTCGTGGAATAAGCTCGGTCGCATTCGATGTCTGCAATTCGCGCTCGCCTACGGCTGTCCGGGCGCCGAAGACGCGCTCGCCCTCTCCGACCAAATCTCGGAGAACACCCGCATCTACCTTCGCCAAGTCGTCCGATGCCCCGGCATCAACCACTGGTTCTTCCGAATCAGCCGCATCCTCGGCAAAACGGTGCAAACCAAGATGCCCGCCGCGGAGCGAACCGTCCTCGAAGTCTGCACCAACGAGCTCCGACTTCGACAACTGAATTTCGAGAGCGACGCCTTCGCCGGCATCGTTTAGATCGACGCGCGCGCGAGCGACGCCACACGATACATTCTTCACCGCGATCCACGACCCTGTGACCCTATCGCGACGCCGATTCCAAAAATCCAATCGCTTCGCGACGACGTCGCCTTCGCCGCTCGCCTTCGCCGCCCTCTCGTCCACCCTCTTCGCCCGCAGACGCCCGCGCGCGCGCATCATGCTCGCCAGGCGCGCCCGAAACGTCCGCGCCCTCGCGCACCGCGCGCTGTTCGCGCGCGCGAACGCCTCCGCGGCGTCCGCGGCCGACGCGGCGCCGATCTGGACCGGCGACGACGACGATCGGGCGTCGGACGCGACGAACGTTTGGACGCGTCACGGCGCGCCGGAGGCGCGATCGTTCGCGCATCGCGGGATATTGGCCGGCGATGACACCAAGGTGAGCGCTCAGCGCGCGCGCGGCGCGGAGGTGGACGAACGAGGCGAGAGGAGGGCGCGCGGAGGCGAGAAGAGGGCGATCCGCGGGGGGTTTCGAGGACGCGCGAGGCGGGGACGGCGCGAGGCGACGACGCGAGAGAGAGAGCGCGGCGAGGAGAGGAGAGAGGGATGGTGACTGACGATGGAGGCGTGAATGAATTTGTAGGTGACCACGCTCGCGAACGGGCTTCGCGTGGCGACGGAGGCGGTTCCGTACGCGGAGACGGCGACGGTGGGCGTCTGGATCGACGCCGGGTCTCGATACGAGGACGCGCAGACGAACGGAACGGCGCACTTCCTGGAGCACATGGCGTTTAAGGGGACGAAGACGCGATCTGCATCGGGATTGGAAGAAGAGATCGAGAACATGGGTGGTCACTTGAACGCGTACACGAGCCGAGAGCAGACGACGTATTACGCCAAGGTTTTCAAAAAGGACGTCGGCGCGGCGGTGGACATTTTGAGCGACATCTTGCAAAACTCTGCGTTGGAGAACGCGCAAATCGAGCGTGAGCGCGGCGTGATTCTTCGTGAGATGGAAGAAGTTGAAAAGGACATCGAAGAAGTGCTCTTCGACCACTTGCATGCGACGGCTTTTCAGCAAACGTCCCTCGGGACGACGATTCTCGGATCGGACAAGTGCGTGCGCTCGGTGACGCAAGAAGACTTGCAAACGTACATCAAGACCCACTACACCGCCCCGCGCATGGTCGTTGTTGGCACCGGTGCGGTTGATCACGATGAGCTCGTCAAGCTCGCCGAAAAGGCTTTCGCCAGCCTCCCGACGGAGGGTGCGAGCACCAACGCGCTCGTCGCCAAGAACCCGGGACACTTCACCGGTAGCGAGGTGCGCATCCGCGATGACGACATGACCACGGTGAACTTCGCCGTGGCGTTCAAGGGCGCGTCTTGGACGTCTCCCGATGCCGTCCCGCTCATGGTCATGCAAGCCATGCTCGGGAGCTGGGATAAGCAAGCCATCGGCGCGGATGACATGATGTCCCCGCTCGCGCAAGCGTTCTCCGCCAACAAGCTCGGTAACTCGTTCATGGCGTTCAACACCAACTACGCCGACACCGGTTTGTTCGGTGTGCACGTTTCGAGCGATAACATCGACGGTCTCGACGATACCGCGTTCGCGGTGATGAGAGAGTTCCAAAACCTCATCTATTGCCCGGAGGAGAATGACTTGTTGCGCGCCAAGGAAGCGCTCAAGTCGTCCTTGTTGTTGCACTCTGAATCCGGCACCAGCGCGGTGGCGGAAGAAGTTGGTCGTCAACTTTTGACGTACGGCAAACGCATGTCGCGCGCCGAATTGTTCGCGCGCATCGACGACGTCAACATCGAAACCGTCAAGTCTGTCGCGTGGAAGTACATTCGCGACCAAGAACTCGCGATCGCCGCCATCGGCCCGACTCAGTTCTTGCCCGACTACCTGTGGTTCCGCACGTCCACCTACAACAACTTCTATTAGCTTTAAAGCGACTTTTTAATCGACGTCAAACACATGTATAGCTACTCGGCGACCCACCGCGTATTTTCTTTTCGCTACGAATATGATTACAACTAGGGCGAACTACGTCGTCAGTGATGGTCATCGTCGTCGTGTTCAAAGTGCGGTGCGTGACCGTAAATCAACGTGTCACCGTCGTGATAAAATCTATAGAACACCCAAAACCACATCACCGCGCCGAATCCGGTGCCCAACGCCTTGTGCGCGAAGGACGCGTCGTGCAGCGTCACGCCCTCGTGCGTCACCCCGCCACCTTCGCTCGCTGCGCGTCGTAAAACCAACGAGTGCGATGTCAGTCGATGGATGCTGGTGTCATGCGTGTTTCGCGCGCTTTCGCTCGATACGCGCGCGCGTGGATGCGACGCGACGTTGGAGCGCGCGCGCGCGTCGAACGATCACGAGCGCGACGACGACGCGTCTGTTGACGCACCGAAACCGCGCGACGCCCCTGAGGCGGGGCGCATCGGTTGAGCTAATCGTAATCTCGCGCCGAGACGCAACAGAGCACCGCGCGCGGCGGACATCGTGCGCGGAAGACGGTCGTTGGGCGACGCGTTGTGAGGTTTAGCGCGCCGGCGCAAAGACGTCGAGGCGAAGACGTCGAGGCGAGAACGCTGGCGGGCACGCGCCGTCGTAGAGGACAACATAAAGCTACGTACGAATCGGTAGGTTTGAATTACACCGCGCTGGCGGCGAGCATGGCGCGCGCCTCTTTGAAAATCAAACGCGTCAAGAGCAAACCGGCGCACAAATCTGCGACGTAGAGCATGTAAAACACGTGATTCCAATCGTCCGAAAAAGATGTAATGAAGCCGGTGAGCATGGGACCGATGGCGGCACCGATAGATCCCGTACCGTCGATGATCGCGGTCACGGTCGCGAGCGCTCGGGAGTTACCCTTTAAGCTTTCGTGCGTACCCAAATCCGCGCTCACCGCGGTGGTGATGAGGGCGTACGGGCCATTGACGAGCATACCGCTGAGAGCCATGAGACCGAGGTTCATGGACATCGATCGTGACCCGAACTCGCGATACATGTACAGCACGGGGATGGATAAGTACACGAAACCGGCCGCAGTCATCGATCGCGCGTTGTACTTGTCGCTGACGTATCCGGCTAAAATCCCGCCCAAAATCCCGCCGAGATCAAAGACGATGCTCAATTCACCCGCCTTCGCCGCGCTCAGATAATTCCCCGCGATTTCAGTGCGTTCGATGTAAAACGGCAGCCAGTACAAGAACGTGTACGCGACAAGCTTGGTGAAGAATAGGCAGAGCGAAAACGTAATCACGCCGGGAATTTTGAGCGCCGCGACGAAACCCACCGCTTTTTCGCGCTCCGTGCCTCGCGAGGAGCCACCTTCGATCAACCTGCGCCGCGCCATGGACTCTTCATCGAACTCATCCAACGCAGTCGCCGAAGACGACGACGTCGGGGCGTTCGCCGGGGGCAGCCCGATGTCTTCCGGAGCGACGACGAGAAAGTTCCAAACCAACATCCCCGTCACCATCATCAACACCCCAGGAATGATAAAACTCATCCCCCAGTTCGAATTCCGAAGCGCAGAAGCGGCCAAAATGCTCCCGAGCATGTTCCCCACCGACGTGTGCGCGTTCCACACGCCCATGATCAACCCTCTCTTACCCTTACCGAACCAGTTCCCCATGACGCTCACCACCGACGGCCATCCCGTCGATTGCATCACTCCCGCCACCATTTGCACCGCGACGTAATACCAAACGCTGTGCACGTTCCAATAATACCCCATCCCGAACATCGACACCCAAAACCCACTCATCAGCATCCCAAACGTCAAAAACTTTCTCAAATCCATCCTATCGCCGATGTGTCCGCTGAAAAACATCCCCACGCTGTAGCTCGCCAAAAACGCGAAATCGCACGTCCCGATCACCGTCGTCCCGTCCTCGCCGTCGAACGGCGCCCATCCCCGCGCGCCCATCTTCACGCTCTCCTCGTCCGGGTGCAACACGCTCTTCACGATGCTCGGCGGCTTTCTCGACGCGTGATACATCGCGTACGCCGCGAACGTCACCGCCAGCACCAAGCTCCGATGTTGGCTCGCCGTCAGCGGTCGTCGCCGTCTGTTCAGATACGCCCGGATCCCCGGCGCGACGCGCTTCGCGTTCGCCGCCGAATCCATCCCGCGTCGTCGATTTAAATCTCCAATCGCGCGCGCCTCCTCGTCGCTCTCCTCGTCGCTCGTCGCCGTCGCGCCGTCGCGCGCGTCGTCGCTCGAGTCCGAGCTCGCGCCGTCGCGCGCGCGCGCGTCGTCGCGCGCCGTCGCCGCCGTCGTCGTCGTCGTCGTCGCGTCGCGATCTCTCGTCGCGCACACGTCGACGCGCCGCCCGGCGCCGCGCGCGCGCCATGGCGCCGCGCGCGCGGCGCATCGACGCGCCGCGCGTCGCCCGCGCGGACGCGCGCGCGACGTCGACGCTCGGCGACGCGTGCGCGTCGTGCGACGCGTGCGCGTGCGACGACTGCGGCGGATTCATCGTCGACGGTGGACCGGCGTACGGGCCGAAGCGCGCGCTCGGGGCGCACTTCAGATCGGGCGCGCGCGAGTGGTTCGACACGAGCGGGATGTGCGGGTGCGAGCGACACGCGCGCGAGGCGTGCGAGACGTGCGAGACGACGCTGCGGCTCGACGGGTTCGCGGGGGGCGGGGATCACGCCGAGTATAACGAGTTCGTGCGACAGTATTTGCGCGCGGTGCGTCTGCACTGCGACGCGAAGCGCGAGTGTCGCGAGGGCGCGCGCGACGCGTACCATCCGAGCGCGCGACGCGGGACGGCGGTGGAGTGGGCGAGGGACGGCGCTCTTTTGGGCGCGCTCGTCGTGGCGGCGATTCACTTGAGCCTCAAGCGCGCGAAATCGACGCGCGGTTCCGACGCGGAGTCGTCGAGGGTGCTGCAGATGTACGTCGCTTTACTCTGGCGTCGGCCGTTCCCCGAGACGGCGGATCTGATGGACGTCGTCGCGAGCGCGGTCCGGAGCGCCGACGCCGACGCCCGAGCGAAGATTTTTGACGCCCTCGACAAGCCGCGATCGAACGACTTGGTGGACTTTGAGGACGCCATTGAGACGCTGATGAGAGGGATGCACGAAAAAAAAATTCTGGGCGTCCGCGACGACTTCATAGCCGCCTTGACCGCGTTGAAGGCCGCGTTGAGCAGAAATCTGCGGTAGCGCCGACGCGCGCGCCGTCGTCGCGCGCGCGCTCTCGCGCGGCGTTCGTCATTCTCACCACTCGCGCTCAGTCTCCGTCGCTCTCACTAGTCTCGCGTAGTTTCCGTTAGTCTCACTAGTCTCACTAGTCTCGTTTGTAGTCTCGCCGTTTGCGCTCGCGTCGACGCCGCACACGATGGCGCCGCGAACTACATCGACATTCTCTTTGATCGTGCCGACAGCGAGGTTATCGCATTCGATGAAGTGCACCGCTTGGCCTCGACGTACCTCGAGGTGTACGACGCGGTCTATACTCCGGATTTAGCCATTAAGTTCCCCTCCAAGATGACTAAGGCGCTCGGCGCGTTGGCTAAAGCGCTCTTGCACTAGAAAGGCTTGGTTTTCAATTAGAGCCCCTGATTCTTGTAGTTGTATCGCCAACGGTCGCCGCCATCGCGGCCGCGATCGTGCGTAGAGATTTATTTCTATCACCGCAATCCGGTGCCGAAACCGAATTCGTCGCGATTCGAATTTCACTTTTCCTTGTCTCGCGCGGCGTCTCCGCGCGCCCTACTGGTTAACCTGAAGCCGAGGGTCCCAGCATCAGCAAACTCGCGCCGCAGTCTCGCGCGCCCGGCGCCCGTACGACCGTGTCGCGCATCACGCGCGCCCAGTAACGCATCCACACTCGCGGAGACACACCGAGAACGATGCACGCCGCCGCACACGCGCGCACGAGCGCTTTCGCCGGCGCAATCCTTGTCCCGAAGCGCGCCGCTGTTCGATCGCGAAACGCGCGCGCCGCGCCCGTGCGCGCGGCGACGACGGAAGAGCGACAAGAGCTGTGCAAAGCGGAAATCCCCCCGCACTTGCCGCGAGCGGATTTCGTGAAACAAATGTATCGATGGGCGACGAGCGAGTTCGCGGAGTCCGGGCTATCGCGCTACGGCAAGCGCATGGCCGTGGAGTGCATAAACGAGTTAGAAAACGGCGATACGAATGGCGTCTTGGTGCGGTTGTACGATTTCGAAGACGGTAAGGAAGTTGAAATCGCGCGGTTGATCGCGCAAATGGACGACGAAAAGGTGCAGGTGTGGGACACCATCGTGCCCACGAAGGACGGGGGCATCGAAAAGATGAACAGAGACGGCAAGGATAAATTCATCGATGGACGGTTTTTTGTCATTTCTCGACCGTTGCCCGCGAACGAAAACGCCAACGCAGCTTTGAAGGCGATGATTAAAAATTTGATGTTGGCCATCAACGCTTACTACTCCTTCGGTTCTCCTTTCGCGGAGGATTTCTAGGTCATCGCAGAAGAGCTTTTTCTCCGCGTCTCGCGGCGGGCGCTTCCGCCCGACCATCGAGCTATATACGTTTAAAAGTTGATCACGCGCACGATGATGTAAGCCTACATTTTCTATTCACTAAAAATCTACGACACCTCCTCTCACGCGCCCTCAATCCATCCCTCGCATGTACCGCACGCGGTCCACGAGCGCCTTGAAGCTCTTCGGCTCATTCACCGCTAATTCAGCCAAAATCTTCCGATCCACGCACACGTTCTCCGCCGTGAGCGAGTTAATAAACTCATTATACCGCACTCCGTGCTCCCGCGTCGCCGCGTTGATTCGCGTGATCCACAGCGCGCGCCAATCGCGTTTTTTATTCCGTCGATCGCGGTACTGGTACTGCCACGCCTTCTCCACGCGATTCCGCGCGATTTTGACGCACGATTTCGCTCGACCGCGGAACCCTTTGGCGGCTTTGAAGATCTTATCCTTGATCGCCATCGTCCGCGACGCCCCGACGCCGTCGACGCGCGCGCGTCGCGATGCGGACTCGCGCCGTCGCGGCGCGCGCGAGTCCCCACACCGTCTTGAGTCATGATCCATCACCACAAAATAAATAACACAATCATAGACTTAAAAACACCTTCAACGCATGAAACCGGACAAACGGAGAACAGCCGAACCGCGGACGCGATCGCCCCGATCGCGCGCCGCGCCGTCTCTTTGCGCCTCTTAAAGGACGATCTCGACCGACCATGGGTGCGTTCGCGACGACGCGACGACGCGAACGAAACCGCTCGCGCGCCTCGCGCTCGAACGCGACGTTGACGCGACGTCGACGCGACGCGAAGGACGAAGGACTGACGACGACGACGGCGACCCGACGACAGGCATCTCTCGAGACAGCTTGCACAAGCGTCGCGCGACCGGTGGGAAGCAGAAACCGTGGAGAAAGAAGAGAAAGTGAGTATTAATGCGCGATCGATCGCGCGACGCGCGACGGCGACTCGAGGGGCGGAAGGGTGGGAAACGCGAGGTTTCGATGGGCGTCGCGTAGGTTAGGGCTTTCGCGGGCTGCGGCGACGATGGGGTTTCGATGCGCGACGCGCGGGAGGGGCGATGGCGCAGCGATGACGCAGGAAACGATGACTGACATTATGTGCGTTCGCTTCTGTCGCGCGTAGATACGAGCTCGGCCGTCAACCGGCGAACACGAAGCTCTCTTCCAACGTCACGGTGCGCCAAGTGCGCTGCCGCGGTGGCAACATCAAGCACCGGGCGTTGCGATTGGATACCGGTAACTTTGCGTGGGGCTCCGAGAACTGCACGCGTAAAACGCGTATCTTGGACGTCGTGTACAACGCGTCTAATAACGAACTCGTTCGTACGAAGACGCTCGTGAAGAGCGCGGTCATCGCCGTCGACGCGGCGCCGTTTCGCGCGTGGTACGCCCAGCACTACGGCAAGAAGATTGGTATCAAGGTTAAGAATGGTGCTAAGGTTGAGAGTGAAGACATTGAAGAGAAGCGATCTAAGTCTGTGACGATGAAGCTCCGCTCCCGTAACCAAAAGCACGAAGTTGCCAAAGCGATTGACGAGCAGTTTGCCACGGGTCGTCTGTTGGCCATCATCACGTCTCGCCCTGGTCAGTGCGGTCGTGCGGACGGCTACGTCTTGGAGGGTAAGGAGCTTGAGTTCTACCAGAAGAAGATGATGAAGAAGAAGCACGCTGCGGCGGCTGCGGCCGCCGCGAAGGACGCCACCCACTAAACGGACGGCGCCTTCGGTGGCTCGTATTCCATTTGTCATATCATCGAGAGCTAGTCTCGTGAACGCTCGAACGCGTCCTCGATCGTCGTCTCGCCCTCGCCCGCACGCACATTCGCCGCGAGCGATCAATCGCGCTACCGCTGCGCGGCCCAGCCGCGCGACCCCTCGCGACTTTTCCGTCTGTCCGCCGCACTCGCCGACGCGTCGCGATGCGCCGTCGCGTCGGCGTCGATCCCCCCGTCCCCGTTCTCATGGCTCGCGCCCTCGCCGATCGCGCCCTCGGTGCCGTGCGCGTGACGTGTTCCGTGCGCGGTCTCGACGCCGTCGCGCGCGCTCACGGTAGCGCGCTCGCGTCGTGCGACGTCGTCGATCGAGATTTGCCGCGCCCGGTGCGATGCGCCGACGACGACGAATCACGCGCGGCGACGTCGCGCGCGGACGCGGTGGCGCGTGAGCGCGCGGTGGTGAGCGTGAGCGACGCGCCGCTGTACGCGCGGAGAAAGTGGAAGGCACCGATGCGGCTCGACGTCGAGGTGGGCGCGAGTCTGGGCGACATCGAAAGCGCGAGCGCGTGAGTCAGAGTAGTCAAAAGGACATACAGTAGCTTCGTTCGTATTAATAGGACGAAATAGTTAGTGCATCGCGATGCCAAATTATGCGCCGCAGTCGACGGCGCGCAAGGATGCGGACATCTCGGCCGCCAAATCAAACTTGAATCCGCCCAATCCGTATCCTCCGGCGGCGAAATTGGAGGCGATGTCCTGGACGCTTCGCTCGTTCCATTTCGCCGAGCCGTCGTACGCCATGGAATCGCTCGTCTGAAGATCAGTCGCGACTCGAATATGACTGACGTATCCAGCTGCGATGACTTCAGCGTTCACGGCGTCGTCGTCTCCGAGGGTGATGGCGACGCGAATCATCTTGAAATACACGTGCTCGACAACAATGAAGAGCCAATCTTTTCTCGTCTTGGACGGGCCTGAGTACCCGGAAACGGTGTCCTTTAGGGCGAACGCCTTTCCAAACATGCAGTTGGAAGAGTGGATCGAGCTACCGCACATGACACCGTTCTTCAAGATGAGGCGGCGCACATCCATATCTTCGCCCCATGCGCCCGGGGCAAGAATCATTTGCGGAGACGTCAAAAAGTTTGGCTCGAACAAGACGTTGTGACCTGTCGGTGGAGCATCGCCGAGAGACAGTTTCGTGTATTCCATGCGAGTGAGTGACGCGGTAAACGCGGTCGTCTCCACGCCTTGCTCGTAGAAAGACGGAATGTCGTACCTGGCTGTGTTGCAGTATTGTCGTCCGCAGCCGGTGCCGCTGATTTGCCCAACGTTAGAAGTACCGTATTCGTAACCGGCGCCGGATTGCAGCGTGTAACGGCGCTTGCCAGAGATCCAAGCCGAAGCCCGTCCGCTCGCGGGATCACGACGAATGGTTATCTGGACCATTTTTATGTAAGCGCGGTAGTAATCGCTCGCGGCGATGATCCATTTTTGTTCACTTTTTGAACCGGCATCTTGGCGGAATGTTTCCGCTCGTCCACTCGGATTCATGACCGTCTCACTCGTAGAATATAATAAGGCGGAAGCCATATTGATGAGACGTGCGTCGTCCACCAAACCAAGATCCACGGGATCGGCCTCAGACGTTCCAGGTTCACCCGTAAACGGCTGTCGACAGTAGGCTTCGTCCACGTAGTCCTCGGGACACACGCTATCGCAGTCGCCAAAGACGGCTCCGATCGTTGATTGACCCCGATTGAGCGTCACGACGCGATTGAAGAACTCCCCATACCGCTGAACGCAACTCTCTCGGCGCAGGGTGGTGCTTGCGCCGATGTCTTTGTAAGAATTCCCCGCGGCGTTCTCAAGTTCAAAGCCGTATTCGAAATCCACATGCGATGTTGTCACTTCGTATCCGTAGAGTCCGTCCGAAAGTTCCTTGCGTTCCATCTTAATGCGGTTTTTTTTGGTGAAGAATTTATCTGACTCGAAATTGTGCCTGACGATGTACGCCGCCTTGGGCGCGGAAAACCAGAATTCTCCGCCGGCGACTTTCACTTCCCGTGTCTTGCACTGCGTATATAATTTGAAAGTGATCGGGGCACGATCAGGAGCTCTCTCGTGCGCGTTTGGGAGAGGCGCCAGAAACGTGTGTCTGCCGTTTACGACGTGCCCACGCCAAACATCTTGCTCGCCCAAAGCCGCCGCCGACGCCATCATCGCTCGCTCGACATCCGAGTATCCACGCGGAAACAGTTTCGCACCGAGTCGAGACGTCGAATTCGTCGAATTCGTCGATGCCTGCGTCGTATCGAGTTCATTTCCTACGACTTCATGTCCTTGAATCTCCTCGTCCGTTCGTTCGCCGGTTGCCTGGTAGTCGCTTGAGCACTCCGCCTTCAACTTTGCGTTGATCTTCGTCGTCCAGAGTTCGTCGTCCATCGTCGCGTGCGTCGCGTCTTCGCCGACATTCGTCGCGCACAGCACCTTTCGTCGCTCGTTAAAATCAACCTTTCCGAAGCAATCGCACTTTGCGAAGCAATCGCTCGCCGAGACCGAGTTCACCGTCTCGCACGTCCCCGTGCCGTTCGCGAGCCTCGCAACCGCCTCGCGCGTCGGTCCCGCTTCGCACGCCGCCAGGCACGGCACGTCCGCCAGTTGCGACAGCTGACCCCCTGACACTTCGCCCAGTCGCGCGCGCGCGTCGCCGACGCCTCGCGACGCCATCATCGCGCACGCGACGCCGAAAACGCCGAGCGCACCGCTCAGAATCGCGCCGAGTCGGCGTCCCGTCGCGCCGTGCGCCGCCGTCGCGCGCGCCGGAGGCGCGCGCAGCAGCGGTGCGCTTTCGCACTCGGGCGCCATGCCCTCGAGCGCCATGCCCGCCGCGCGCGCCGCGCGCGCCGCGAGTCGGCGAGTCGGCGAGCGCGAGAGTGGCAGCAGGGTGTTGGCGACGCGAGTGCGGGACTGTTGGCGCACGCACTCGGTAGTTTGGTTCTGTTTCACGTACGCGTGCGTCGATTTCCCGAAGGCTAGTAGCTAAGATTTTTCAGGGTCGTGACAAACTTGGGAAACTTTTCGAACAGGGCGACGGAACAGTGCTCGCGGTCTGTGACAGAGGTGGAGACTCGATCGAAGGCGGAGGCGCCGGAGAGCGACTTGCATTTTCCCAAGGCTTCCGCCACCGCGCGGCGGTTGAGAATGCCGTTTTCGTACATCCCGAAGAGCGTGAGCACGAACATTTTGAAGAACTCGTCGCTAACTTTCAGTTTATCGCCATGCACGCGCACGAACGCTTCGCATAGCGAGGGGGCTTCGTAATCCGCCACGCAGCGAAATTTCATCGCGACGTCGTTCCAAGCCTCCATGAATGACAGTTCCTCGGTGCTAAAATCCACGAACTCTTCCATGAAGCGTTTGCTTTCCATGATTTCTACGGGAATCAAGTTCTCATCGTCAGAATCTTGCTCTGGAATCTCCGACATCTCGACGAATGACCTCGAATTGTAAAACGGTCCAAGTGGTTTCTTTGGCGGTTTTGGTTTTGGTTTCGTCGCGGCGGCGCTCGCCGCCCCATTCGCGTTCTTCTTGCATACCATCGGCTTGAAAGGTAACGCCGCGATTCTTCTCCGTTCTTCTTCTTGCGCGCGTTTGCGCTTCTCTAATTTTACACGATCGTAGTGATCATCATTCGGCACCGCGCGCCAAACCACCCGCGGCGGCGGCGCCGCTCGCACGTCTCGCTCGTACAACGCGTCGAGCTCCGCCTTGGTCACTCTCTCTCTAAATACCTCCCTCTTCGACCGTTTCCCTCGATAAAACGAAAACTCCTTATCATTTGCCGTCTGAATATCCGTCTGCGACCGCAACACGAAGCTCCTATCCGCGGTAAAATTCTCCCCCTTTGGATAAATTCGCACGATGGCTCGCCGTCCCTCCCGTCTCGCGCTGTACCTAAACAAATCATGCGACGCCCTCAGGTGCGTCATCAACCCCCGCAAGCCGACGCACACGCATTTACACATATTACACCCGTATCCTCGCACTCTGACTCTCGTCGTGCATCGATCGTACTCGTACGTCGTCTCGTATTTTTCCGCGAGTTCGCGTTCGCGCGCCGCCGCGCCGCGCGCCCGCGCGCTTCCTCGCTCATCCCTCGACCCCGCGCTCGCGCGTTCGACGTGATAACTCAGATTCCGTCGCAAGAACACCTGCCTCGGCGACCGTCGATCGCGAAACTCGCCGTAGACGCTGATCGCGCCCGTGTACGTCGCGAAACGCGCGTCCGGCTCGCTCTCCGAGTCCCCGAAACAATCGCTCTCCACGGGCGAGCTCACGGGGTATTCGTCCACGTCGTCCGCGCCCGCGCTCGCCGACTTGTAGTCCGGTCGCAGCGCGCGACCGTCGAACGTTTTCGACGTCGACGGCGTGTACGCGCTCGGCGCCATGATTGATTTGAAGTTGGCGTCAAACAATGCGGCACTTCATCGCGCTCGCCCGCGTCGCGCGCGTCGTTTTTCGTCCGCGCGCGCGTCGCGCGACCGCATCGAGGCGTTCACGAGGCGCGCGACCGATCGCGCGCGCCGCGAAGCGCGTCTGCGAAGCGCGAGAGAACGAGAAGCGCGATTAGTTTGATGGATTGGCGTCGAGCCGACGGTTTCGAAACGACGCGGCGTCGCGGCGACGGCGCGACGCGCGCGGCGCCGGCGACGACGTCGCCGGAGACGATGCGATCGGTGTACGCGGACGTCGGCCCGCTGAGCGCGCGGACGTCGGCGGCGCACGTGAGAGAAATATTCAACGCGGCGAGCGCGACGGTGACGAGCGAGGCGCGCGCGACGAACGGAAGCGCGAGGGAAGGGCGAGCGCGCGCGTCGAACGCGACGCGAACGTACTTCGCGAGGGTTGGATTCGCGAGCGAGGGCGAACGGGAGCGGGCGATGGCGCGGATGGATGGTGGGGAGATCGACGGACGAACGGTGCGGCGCGGCGGCGGCGGCGGCGAGCGGTTCGGGAAGGACGCGATGAGCGACGGGGGGCGAGGACGCGAGGAACACGATCGCGCGCGACCGCGAAACGACGGGCTCGGTGGGCGACGGGACGATCGCGATCGCGACGGTGGCGTGGAGTCGCGTTTCGGCGGCGGCGAGCGTTCGCGAAGGTCTCGCTCGCGGTCTCCGCCGCGCGGCGATCGCTTCGCGCGCGCGTCGAGACGCGATGAAACCACCGGGCATCGCGACCGTGGCAGATTCAGCGGTGGTTCGCGCGCGAACGCCGGGCGTGGACGCCGGTCGCCCGCGCCGCCTCGTCGAAGGTCGCGATCGAGGTCGCCGTCTCGTCGCCGCGACGAACGACCGCGCAGTCCCGGCGCCGGTCGCGATCGAAAACGCCACCGCCGACGATCGAGATCCTCGTCGAGATCTTTAGACGACGATCGTCGCCACCGCGACGCGCGCGATGGGCGCGACGGTGGTCGAAGGCGTCGCCGAGACGGTCGAAGACGCCGCGACCGTTCGCTTTCCAGCTCGCTCGAAAGCCGCAGCGACTCGTCCTCGCCGGACGCATCGCCTAGACGTCACCGCCGCGACGGCGGCGGTCGCTCGCGCCACCGCGCGTCACCTATGCGTTAATAGCACACGTTTCTTTCAGCGCGCGCGCGTCGACCGAACCGTCGCGACGACGTCCCGTCTCGTCGACTCGCGCGCGCGCGCGAAAACCAACAGACGCAAACCGTCGTCACACCCAGTCGCGCGCGTCGACGGCGCGCTCGTCGCCGCCGCTCGATCGCGAACGCGCAGCGCGCGCGATGCCACCCGTGGACGCCAGAGACGACGTCGTCGAAGCCGCCGCCGGCACGCTCGGCGCGTTATTAGCGCTCGTGACCACGTACCCACTCATCACCCTGAACACGCGACAACACGTCACGCGACGCCGCGAACGCGACGGCGACGACGGCGACGACGCGCCGAGCACGTCCTCGCTTTCGTCCATGTACGACGGCATCGAACCCGCGCTGGTCGGGACGGCGTGCAGCCAAGCGGTGTACAACTACTGGTACTCGCGCGCGAACGGGACGTATCGAGCGAGACGCGGAAGGGACGCCACGGGGGCGGCGAGCTTGGCGATCGCGTCGTTCGCGGGATGCGTGAACGTGCTGATGACGCTGCCGATATGGACGATCGTGACGAAGATGCAAGCGGACGTGCGAAGGCGAGAGAACGATCGGGATGACGGGGAGGAGGCGGCGTCGGTCGAGCGGGACGTCGACGCGGAGACGGCGGCGGCGAAGCTACGATCGGCGACGAGTGAAGGAGGGAAGAAAAACGGAGATCAAAACGGGAGCGGGAAGAAGAAACGTTCGTTCTTCGACATCGCGCGCGAGGTGGTACGGGATGGTGGCGTGTGCGGATTATGGCAAGGGTTGACCCCGTCGCTCGTCATGGTGGCGAATCCCGCGTTGCAGTACGCGTTTTACGAAACCGTCGCCAAGTGGAGGCTCAAACGCGATCGTAAAACGACGTTAAGCGCGCCTGAAATTTTTGTATTCGGCGCGTGCGCCAAATTTGGCGCCACGATGTTAACCTACCCCTTGATGGTCGTCAAATCTCGTCTCCAAGTCGTCTCCAAAGACATGGCGGACGACCGCATGCGCTACCGCGGCACAGCGCACGCCGTCCGATGCATGGCAGCCGAGGAAGGTTTGGGCGTTTTTTACAAGGGCATCGAAACCAAGCTGACACAGACCATCCTAGCCGCCGCGTTGATGTTCACCGTGAAGGAGAAGCTCGCCGAGAGCGTCTACGCCGCGCGTCGCGTCCTCGTCTAGCTGATCTTCATCAGTGCGCTGTAATATTACAAGAAAGACATGAATGAATGAAAGAAATGAATGCACGTTTGCCCTCGTCATCGTCGCTAAAACCATTCCTGAAAGTCTATCGGAGCGTCGCACGCCGGGCACGTGTCGTCTCGCGACTGCACCGCCAAGTACTCTTGCCACTCCAAAATGCACGCCAAGTGGAAGTGGTGTCCACATCGAAGCGTTATCTTCGGATTCTCGGCCTCGTATTCCTCGAAACACGTCGGACAGGAGTTATCGTAATCTTCCGTCTCACTCCTGTGCGACTTTCTCGGCTCGCGCTCGCTCGATTTAATCCGCGCGAACTCGCGCTTAATCTCCGTCAAGTTGACCCCTCGCACGTCCGCCGTACTGAGACTCACGCTCGCCGCGCGTCGATGACCGATCGCGTCCTCATCCCTCGACATCATTTTTTCACCGTCACCGCTCGCCAATTCTCTCGCCGATCCACCGTTCGCGTCCTCCGCGCTCCCCTTGGCTCGCTCGACTTTCGCCTCGCGTCCCCGTCCCGCGCCGTCTCCCTCTCTTCGCATCATCCTCGACGCCCTCGGCGGCGCGCTCGTCGATCGCGCGTGTCCGTACGCCATCAGCGCATCGTCCGCGAGCGCGCCGTCGCTCCGTTTCGCGTGTTCACGCAGCAAATACGAGGAATCGAGCGCGCAGAGTTCGGCGCTTTCGGTCGTCGTCGTCGTCGTCGCGCTCGCGTCGTCGGCGCGCGCGTAGCCGCGCTCGGCGCGTCGGTCGAGCGCGTCGTCGTCGTCGTCGTCGTCGTAGCGCGTTCGCGCGCGAGGCGCGACGACGTCGTCGTCGCCGCAGCACCACATCGCCGACGGAATGTGACGCGTCGACCGGAGAGGACGCCTCGAAATCGAGCGCGAGAGAAGAGACGCGCGTCGGTCGAGGAGCGATGACGCGCGCGACGTCGAGACGGTGCGATCGATGCGATGCGTTCAGTGAGATCACAATGGGGCGAAGAACAAGTCCGGGGACAGGAACGCGCGCTGGGCGACGACGCCGAGGGCGAGCAGGACGCCGTGGACGACGTGATAGCGCACGGCTAAATACTTGGTGTAGAACAGGTCTTCGATCGCGCCGGCGTCGGCGCGGTCTTGAGCGAAATCGACGATGTGCCGAGCGAGGGGGTAGGTGATGATTAAGCCGAAGACGGCGGTGTAGGGAAGCCAACCGGCGGCGGCGAGGGTGGCGATGGTGGCGTAGTGCGCGCCGATGAGGTTGTCGGCGACGAGGAGGGCTCCGGGTAAACCGAGGCGAACGACGGGACTGAGCTTGCCCGCCGCGCGATCGCCTTGCTCTTGATGGAAGTGTGAGGTGAACAGAATGAACGCCGTCGTGCATCCGAGCAAGATGGCGACGCTGGCCACGATGGCTGGGACGGTGACCGCCGCGCCGCCGGCGGCTTTTCCCGCCATGGCGATGTAAAACGCGACCGTCGCCAAAGGCCCGAACGCGGTGAAACAAAGCGGCTCGCCTAATCCTTTATACGATAACCTGAACGGCGGTCCTTGGTACGCGTATCCGAGCGCCACCGCCGCGACGAGCGCGCGCCACGACGTCGGATTCCCGCTCGCCTCGCACGCGCTCCACAACGCCGCGGCGCCGCCGACGAGACACCCGATCGCGATCGCGTGCACCGCGCGCACATTTCCATCCATCAATCGCACGATCGATTCCGGTTTCCTCGCGTCGACGTTCGTCTCCGAATCGAACGCGTCGTTTGACAAATTCAACCACGCGACGGTCGCCGTCGCCCCCGCGGCGAGCGTCCCCGCGTGCCTCCAATCCACGAATCCAAACTGACAATACGTCAACGCCGCCGCGCACAACAGCGGTATCCACGCCACGGCGTACATCGGCGGCTTCACCGCGCGCCACCACAACTCCAACCCGCGATTCGCCGCCGCCGTCGTCGCCGCGCGTCTCGCCCGCGCCGCCTCCTCGTCGAAGCTCTCTCCCGCGCCCAGCGCGCCCGCGCGCGACGTCCGCGTCGCGATTTCTTTCCCTCCCGCTTCCCTCGCGCGCCCGTTTTCCCTCGCGCGTCGCGCGCGCGCCTGGAATTCCCATCGCTCGCCGCCGCCGCCGATTCTCGTCGCGCGCCGTTCGACGTCCCGCGTCGTCGCGCGCCCGCGTCGCGATCGATCGGCGCGAGCGCGGTCGACGTTTGTCGCGCATCGCGCCGCGCTCGCGCGTCGCGTCGCGCTCGCGACGCGCATCGCGTCGACGTGTCGCTTTTTGACGACGCGGCCG
>Ga0181598_1001978_pt1 | contig 19273 bp, 15 predicted proteins | sample 041ome_4_FD_153295 | JGI IMG/M metagenome (GOLD analysis project Ga0181598, IMG submission 153295) | Coastal salt marsh microbial communities from the Groves Creek Marsh, Skidaway Island, Georgia - 041404US metaG (spades assembly) | ecosystem: Environmental > Aquatic > Marine > Intertidal zone >... | reverse complement strand
TTTTACGGCACCAGCTGCATCTTCATCAGACATCTGTGCCATGGCATTGATTGAAAAAATTGAGCTTAAAATGATTGCTCCGGTAATAATGAGTTTTTTCATTATAGTGTCCCCATTGTGTTGGTTTTAAAAAATCTGTTTCCAGTAGTTTGTAATTGATAAAAATCAAACTTTTTATCAAGCTTTTCGTACCATCTATATCTTCAATACTATTTTTACTTTCTTTCAGTATCTAGCATTAATATACAGGAGGGTAATTCTTGCATTTATAGGCCCAAGTGTCAGCCCCTCAAGCGGCCCTGATCATCAACGTTGATGGCAGCTCCAATCGATCCATATTGTGCCATGTTCATTCTCTCCTGTCTTCCTGTTTAAGATGGGTAAATATTATTTGCCTGCTTTTTATAACTTTCAATTCAAATGCTTACAATAGATAATCTGAAAATCGGAATGTGCAGTCAGTGTCGATGAATTTCACTGAATTGAAGCTGAATCGAGAAAAATGTGAGCCAGATTCCTTTATAGTTGCACATTTTTCGAGCGTCAGCTGAAAATAGATAAAAAGTATCTTGCCTGCGTCTTGCGAAAAGCGTTGTTTGACCTGTTTGCGCGACTCCGGTAGGGTTGCGCTTCCTTCCGGTATGAGGATTCAAAATGGCCCGAAAACCTGCAAAATTCAACTTTGAGGATGCTCTGGAAAACCTTGCTGAACTGGTTGAAGCAATGGAAGAAGGAGAGCTTAGTCTGGAAGAATCACTTAAAGCCTTCGAACAGGGAATCAAGCTGACGCGTGAATGTCAGGTTGCTCTGAAAAATGCTGAGCAGAAAGTTCAGCTACTGGTGAACAGTGATGACATCCCCGAATCTGAGCCATTTGAAGAAGATGACAACGAGGCCTGAATAAGAAAGCAGTTAATTTTCTTCATTGAATGAATACATCCGAATATATAAAGAGTCTCCAGGATAGGGCGTCTGCTGTACTTGAAGCCCGTCTCAATTTTAAAGGCCATTCTGAGCGACTGGTGGATGCTGTCCATTATGCTGCTCATGGTGGGGGTAAACGAATCAGGCCACTGCTTTGTTATGCCAGTGCAGAAGCTGTTGGAGGAACCCTCAACAATGCGGACAATTGTGCCTGTGCGGTTGAGTTGATTCATGCCTATTCTCTCGTTCATGACGATCTGCCGGCCATGGATAACGATGATTTAAGGCGTGGCCAGCCTACCTCTCATATAAAATTTGATGAAGCTACGGCAATTCTTGCCGGTGATGCTTTGCAATCACTGGCTTATGAGCTATTGGCCAATGCTGAAGATATTGATCCTTCAAGCAGTCTGGAGATGATCAGGATCCTGTCAGAAGCTGCCGGCTGGAAAGGCATGGTTGCCGGTCAATGCCTGGACATAGAAAGCGCCGGCAAGATAAAAAATGAAGAAGATCTGGCTTTGATGCATCGCCTGAAAACCGGGGCACTAATTACTGCCAGTGTAAAGATGGGTGCAATCAGCACCGGTCTGGCTTCCACCACATCACTGGCACAGCTTGAGATATTTGCCAACTGTATGGGGCTGGCATTCCAGATCAAGGACGATATTCTTGATGTGGAAGGTGAGACCGAGGTTCTTGGCAAGCATCAGGGTCAGGACCAGAGCCTGAACAAGCCTACTTATCCCGCAATCCTTGGCCTTGAAGAGGCAAGAAAGAGAATGTTGGCACTGTTTGAAGAGGGGACCCAGGCACTTGATTCCTTCGGCATGAACGCTGAAAAATTGAAAGGCATTGCCAGCTATATAATAGAACGAAGACATTGAACGAGCCTCTGATTGCCAATGACGCAGGTGAAGAAAGACTGTCAGTGTTGTTTGCGTTAAAATATCACGGTTTTTTCACGAGCTAATTTTCCACAGATGTTTAACGAAATTCCCCTTGAGCGGCCTGACACGCCTTTGCTCAACAGCATAGACTCCCCGGCTGATTTGCGAGAGTTGCCCATTGAGCAACTTGAACAATTGGCACAGGAGCTGCGTCACTACCTGCTTTTTACTGTGGGCAAGACTGGCGGTCACTTTGGCGCGGGTCTGGGGGTTGTTGAGCTTACCATCGCGCTGCACCATGTCCTGAACACCCCGGAAGATAAGCTTGTCTGGGATGTCGGGCACCAGACTTATCCCCACAAAATACTTACCGGACGGCGTGAGCAGTTACTTAGTATTCGTCAGGCCGGCGGGCTTGCTGCTTTTACCAATCGCAATGAAAGTGAATACGATAATTTTGGTGCAGGCCACTCAAGCACTTCGATTTCTGCGGCCTTGGGCATGATGATTGCTGCCCAGCAACAGGAGTCTGACAGAAAAGTGGTGGCAGTGATCGGTGATGGTGCCATGACCGCGGGCCTGGCTTTCGAAGCGCTCAATCATGCCGGCGATCTTGAGGGCGATATCCTGATTATTCTTAACGACAACAATATGTCTATCTCGAGAAATGTTGGCGGGCTATCCAGTTATTTTGCCCGTATGTGGGCCAGCAAGCCCTACAACGTTTTACGATCCGGCAGCAAGAAAGTGCTATCGGCACTACCGCCGGCATGGAAAGCGGCACATCGCGCTGAAGAATACATGAAGGGCATGGTTTCCCCGGCGACGATTTTTGAAGAATTGGGGTTTACCTATTTTGGCCTGGTCGATGGCCATGACGTGGAAGGGCTGGTCAATATACTAAATAACATAAAAGACATGAAAGGCCCCCGTTTGCTGCATGTGGTAACGCAAAAGGGCAAAGGTTATGCCCCCGCCGAGGAAGATGCTTTTGGTATGCATGCCTTGAGCAAAATGGTTTCCCAATCCGAGAAACCCACGCAAGCGACGGATTTAATTCCTACCTATTCAAAAGTTTTTGGTGACTGGTTGTGTGAGACAGCTGAAACAGATGAGAAACTGATTGCCATCACGCCGGCCATGAGCGAAGGCTCGGGCATGCGCAAATTCGAGGCAGCCTATCCGGACAGATTTTTTGACGTGGCAATAGCAGAACAGCATGCTGTAACTTTTGCCGCTGGTATGGCCTGTGATGGTTTGAAACCTGTCGTGGCGATCTACTCAACTTTTCTGCAGCGCGGCTATGACCAGCTAATCCATGACGTGGCCTTGCAGGATCTTGATGTGCTTTTTGCCATCGACCGGGCAGGGCTGGTGGGCGAGGACGGACCAACACATGCCGGTAGTTTTGATTTGTCTTACCTGCGTTGTATTCCGAATATGCTGGTAATGGCGCCCAGTGATGAGCAGGAAGCCAGAGACATGCTCACCACCGGCTTTTATCATCCAGGCCCGGCAGCGGTGCGCTATCCCAGGGGTAAAGCGACAGGTTGTGCGATTAGCAGGACACTGCAGCGGCTGGAAATAGGCAAGGCAAAAGTTTGTCGGGAAGGAAAAGGCGAGGTCGCCATTCTTGTATTTGGTACCCTGCTGGCCAGGACGGTTTCTGTTGCTGAGGAACTAGATGCTACGCTGGTTGATATGCGTTTCGTAAAGCCTCTTGATGAAGCATTAATAAGCAGCCTTGCGAATTCCCATCAGTTGCTGGTGACAGTGGAAGAAAATGTCGTGATGGGAGGAGCCGGCTCAGGAGTAAATGAATTCCTGGAGCAGAAAGGCCTATGCACGGCCATCCTGAATCTTGGTTTGCCGGACAGTTTTCTGGAGCATGGCAAAGTAGATGAAATGCTGGCGGATTGTGGTCTGGATAGCCAGGGGATATTGAAAGCCATCAAGCAGCGACTGGCATAAATGGCGCGCCGCACCCCTACCGATATAGAAAACCTGGACATGAAATGGCATGTCATCAGGTTGTTAATTCCCTACCTGCTTGAATTCAAGAAGCGAACGCTACTGGCCTTTATTTGCCTGGGGCTGGCCAAGCTGTCCAGCATCAGTTTGCCGTTTTTCATGAAATATATTGTCGATAACCTCGACACGCAAATGTCACCGGCAGCTGGAAGCAATACTGCTGCAGTGGTTGCCATACCCATTATGCTGATCATAGCCTATGGCTTGTTCCGCTTTTTCAATGTCATGTTTAATGAAATACGCGATACCCTGTTTGGGCGTGTCACTGAAAGAACCATTCGGCGCGTCAGCCTGCAAACCTTTCGTCACCTGCATAATCTTGATCTGGATTTTCATCTCAATCGCCAGACCGGCGGCTTGTCGCGGGATATCGAGCGGGGAAATTCCGGAATCAACTTTTTATTGCGCTTTATGATTTTTAATATCATTCCCACGCTCCTGGAACTGCTGGTTGTTATCGGAATTTTCCTGGGAAATTACGGTTTTGCTTTTGCTGGCATCATTGTCCTGGCAATTGTTGTTTATGTTGGTTATTCAGTAATTGCGACGGAGAAGCGTACACGTTTTATTCGGGAGATGAATCTGGCGGATTCAGAAACCAACACCAGGGCAATAGATAGCCTGTTGAATTATGAGACAGTTAAGTATTTTACCAATGAGGAATACGAAGCCAGGCATTTTGATGAAGGTCTTGAAGCCCTTGAAAGCGCCAAGAGAAATAACCGCTTGAGCCTGTTTGCACTCAATGGTGGTCAGGCGCTTATCGTCTCCCTTGCCATGACCGGCATGTTGCTGCTTGCAGCCCAGGGAGTAGCGGATGGCAGCATGACGCTGGGAGACTTCACCCTGGTTAATATGTTCATGATGCAATTGTTTATTCCGCTAAATTTTCTGGGCTTTGTATACCGGGAAATTAAAGGGGCAATGGCAAATATAGAACGCATGTTTGAATTGCTGGCAGAAAAGCCGGGCATAACTGAAAAAGCGGATGCTGTTGCAATAAAGTTTACCAGGCCTTCAATAGAGTTTAAAAATGTCAGCTTCCATTATCGACCGGACCGGGAAATTATTCAGGATATCTCGTTTACCATTCAGCCAGGTCAAAAACTTGCCGTTGTGGGAGCCAGTGGTTCAGGCAAGTCCACTCTGGTAAAACTGTTGTTTCGTTTTTATGACTGTCAGTCCGGAAGTATTGAAATTGATGGCAATAATATTCTTGACCTGACCTTGCATTCCTTGCGCTCGGCCATTGGCATCGTGCCACAGGATACCGTGCTGTTCAACGATACTATTTATGAGAATATCCGTTATGGTCGTCCCGATGCCAGTGAGGAGGAAATCAGGCAGGCTATCAGGATGGCTCATCTCGATGACTTTATAGAACGATTGCCCGAAGGCATGAAAACTGTGGTTGGTGAGAGGGGACTAAAACTCAGTGGTGGAGAGAAGCAGCGTGTGGCGATTGCCAGAACCATGCTGAAAAATCCCGCTATTCTGGTTTTCGATGAAGCAACGTCATCCCTGGATAGCAAAACTGAAGGCGCTATCCTGAAAGCCATGCGCGAAATATCGGAGGGTCATACCAGTCTGGTGATCGCTCATCGTTTGTCCACAGTGGTTGATGCAGACCAGATTCTGGTACTGGAGCAGGGCCGTTTTGTTGAGGCAGGTACTCATGATGAGCTGCTGGCGCGACAGGGGACCTATCATCACATGTGGTTTCTGCAACAGCAGCAGGAAAAAAGTGAGGCAACTACGGCGGACTCTTTATAAAGACCAAGTCCCCCGCCTGAAGCATCACAAGGCAGGAATAAAAACGGCAGTAATAAAAGAGGCAGAAATAAAAAAAGGCGCTGAAACAGCGCCTTTTTATTTTTAACATAAGTCCCGGTCTATTTAATTATAAGCCATTTGTTTTCTCAAAAAACGGATTGCCGTAATCATCATCCATATCAAGCAGGAACTTATTATTTTCCTGACAGATATAATCGGCAAGTTCCTGGCCTTCTGACCAGCGAATATCCCAGCTTACTGTCCAGGGTTCGCTGTAGGCACCCGGGTCGTCGATAACAGCTTCATAATGAAGTGTTTCCTTGTCAGGTCTGGAAAAGTACTCCACGGTATGCAGCTGTTCTGTGTGCATGTAGCCACCGAAATCAATCCAGGTCTTTTCATTAAAACCGACGGTGTCTACCACCAGAGTATCGCCTTCCCAATGACCTACGGAGTGGCCAAAATAGGTGAGGTTCGGATCCTCTGGATGATCTCTGCCATCCATATGGATTTCACGCCAGACATGACCACCACCTTCAAACATTATAATGATTCGATCTCTGTCCTGAACTATTTCTGCAGGATAAGGAGTACCCATAGAGCGTGGGCCACCCGGAGGCAAACAAAAGCCTTCTGGATCATATTTGACGTTGTTGGACTTGTTATATTCCCACATGGCCGCGGTCCATGGCAGCATCGGAGGCTGATCACCTTCTTCATAGCCAGGCATACGGGCAGCAAAATTGGTGATCCATGGCAGGTTCCAGACACCATTGCCACCGAGATCGACTGTACCGTCAGCCATTCTGGGCGTGGGTGTTGAAGGGCCATCGTCTCTGGCGCCAGGCTGGGCCTGAACAACTGATTGCAACAATATAGTTGTAGCAATAGTGGTCGCCATAATGGTGGTTTTAAAAATACTGCCTGTCATTTTTCCTGACATTTTCTATACCTGTTTATTCTGGATATTAACGCTAACTTACAGCTTATTTACTTTAACCACTAGTGGTTAAATTAAATCTCACAGGCTTCGCGATCGATTGCACCTTCGTCAAAATCACGTTGGCTGGTACCGGCAAACAAACGCTCGCAAGTGTCAGCAATGACGACAGTCTGCACATTACCTTTGAAGCTTCCGTCACGGGCACGGGTACCACGAACAATGATCTCTGAACCAATTTCAAGAGTATTGCGTGTCCAGCCACGGCGCATCAGGCCATTAGGGCTGCCCATTTCAAAGGCCCACTCTTCGTAGTCGCCATCTTCGGTTTCAACTTCCATAAAGATATAGGTATGCGGGTTGGTCCAGTCAACTTTTACAACAGTACCGGTTACATGCACAGGCACAGTGGAATCAAACTCGGCAGCAAATGAATGATGAGCTACAGCCTGATAGCTGGTTAATGTACATAGGGCAGCAAATGCCAGTGTCAGAATTTTAGTTTTCATTTGGTTTCTCCGTAACGGGGTATACCCGGTAGATAATAAATACCTTTCTACTCATTTGAGAAAGCAGGCAGCTTGTTGGTTCAATTGTTCACTTAAAAAATATAGTTACCATTGATGTTTATCAATTCAAGGTTATATCGAAAGTGCCTTTTGTATTTCCCAGTGTATAAGCGCCACGATATTTCCTGTTGGTCCAGGAACCAAGATTACTTAACTTTCCTTCCATGACCAGCATGCCATCGGGCATATTTGCCGTGATGGTAAGAATCCAGTTTTCAGCATCCAGCTCAACACTGCTCATTTCCACTCCTCTGCGGCCCGGATTGATGGTGCCGGAAAGATCGCCATTATAGGCATCAATCAGCATGCGAACCCTTACCGGATCTTCGGCAGAGAAAGGATTCAGGTTACCTGACCAGGAACCCTTGGCCGGGTGTCCTGTCTGGGAAATCGCTGGCAAGGCCAAACCAAGGCAGGTAATTAATAAAAAAACTCGTGCAAACATAAATGACTCCTTAAATAAAACCGGGCTCTTGAGAAAAGACTCTAGTTATTTTTTGATTATTCCCAAATAGTCTCTGTAACTTTCCTACTATACTCGCTGTATATTATTTTTTTAATAAGTATTTTTTTAGAAACGATAATCTGCAAATTAGTAAAAAATGTTAAAGCGGGATTGTTATGATACTAAATTCTGGCAATTGAAATATAGTCAATGTATTCTCCACTTCCTAAATTCCTCACTATTTGCACAAAAGAGGCAAAAAATGATAAAAAAACCCTTTTATTTCAATATTTTAGCGGCCTTTCTCTTATCTGCGTGCGCCTCTCAGCCAGCAGATGAAAGTGTTGAACTTTTGCCTGCCCAGAGCGAGCCAGTGTTAGCGGAGAACTCTGAATCAGAAGAGGATCCTAATGAACTAATTTGTCGTCGGGAGCAGGTAACCGGAAGTAATTTCAGAAGGCGAGTTTGTATGACTCGAGCGGAAAGAGACCTTCGACGTCAAGAGACGCAGGAAGATGTTTTAAGGCGACGTTCTACGAATGATCGTTAAAAATTTAGTAAGGAATAATTAGTCAAACTAGGCAAATATGAAAAGATTTAGGTTCATTATTTTATCAAACCTGATGTGCCCAATCTTGACATCCAGTTTTGCTCTGGGTCAATCCAGTATTACCGAATGTGCTGATATAGATAATGCCCAGGCAAGGCTGAACTGTTACGATCGGGTCAGTGAAAATGTAAAGGAATTACCTGTAGTTCGTGTCCCTCGAAATAGGAACTCAGAACCGCAGCCTCGATTAGATGCGCCCCTTCCCTCAACAGCCGTTCAGGACGAGTTCGGTCTTGATGAGGCTAAGAAGCAAAAACAAAGGGAGTCGGAGCCAGATTCACGTTCATATCGTGTTCTTTCAGCAAAGCATAATGATTTTACTGGCTGGACCATTGAGTTCGAAGGCGGTGGAATCTGGAAGCAGGTTGGTACTGAGAGTTATGATATTGAAGTGGGTGGGCTCTACACAATCCAACGTAGAAGTTTTGGTTCTTACCAGTTATCTTCTTCGAGGAACAACAGAAAGATCCGCGTCTCCAGAACGGAATGAATTTTCAAAAATCCTGATCAAAAAAAACCCCGCCTAGGCGGGGTTTTTTTATGTCTACTGCATAACCAATCTTAGAAAGCTAGGTTATAAGACAGCCTATACATCCGACCACGGGGATCAAAGAGGCCCCCATTTTCGGTTGTCAGGGAGTTAGCCACCAGCGGTGAATCCTTCTCACTTACGTTAAGTATTGCGAGAGTCACGCTAGAGTCAAGATTTCCCGGCATTGTGTAGCTGTACACAAAGTCATGGAACGTGGCGCCGCCTTCAATGGTGTTGTAGACGAAGTCACCAGGATTACGCAAGGTACTTCCGTCAGTCCAGCGACTCGTCCAACGCAGGTTGTGATTGCCAGTGGCATAAGTAGCCACCAGATTCACCCTGTTTTCGGGGTTGGTACCGACACCTGAAACACCACTACCGTTTGTGCCGACAACATCAATCAGCTGCCCATCATTTGTTGTACCGGCATAGCGCTGAACATTGACACCAGTCAGTCGCAGGCCGGCTTCACCACCAGCAAGGTCGAAGCTGTAGTCTATGCTGTAATCCACACCAGTGGTTTCAACAGTGTCCCTGTTAACAAATGAGGAAGTGAACAAGGAGAAGTCGAGACCGGTAATACAACCAGAGGGTAATGGATCATCAACATTGCCACTCCATCTTCCAGTGATCTCACATACTTCGCGAGGACGTCCAGGGAATACACCATTTCGGGGATCATTAATGATACCGTCAGCCATGTCTTCCAGCAGCACATCATCAGGGCTAACAGTAGTGATCAGGTTGGTGAACTCGTAATCCCAGTAGTTAACTTCTACTGTCCAAGCATCGTTGATATCCCATGTGAAACCTATAGTCCAGTTGTCCGACTCTTCTGGTTTGAGGTTTGGGTTACCAGCAGCAATCGCACGGGCCTGAGTTACCTCTCCACCCACAGCGCGGATGGTTGTGCCAGAGGCGCCGATACCGAATGACTGGAACTCGGAGCCGAGACGGAAAGACGAGCCGGCTGATGCTCGAACAAACAAGTTATCACTCGGTGTCCATAGCATGCTTATCTTGGGCTCAACTGAGCTCTGACCCAGTGTTGACTCGTAACGAGCCGCTACGTCAAGTTCCAGAGTGTCGGTTGGATACATGACCATTTCTGCGAATAACGCCTCTGTATCACGATTGGAGGACCAGTCCTGAATTACCTGTGGTGCAAAACCAAAACCACCATCTTTGGAAATAGGATCCTGGAGGATGTCTAGAACCTGTCGGCGATATTGGACACCGGCCGCAAAACCGGTAGCGCCGCCCGCCATCTCCCATAATTCTCCAGTTGTGACAAACTCCATGGAGTAAAATTCGGCTGAACCGCGATCCAGGCCACCCCATGTCATCCAGTCCTGCAGGGCCGGATCGTTATAGGTAGCATCACCCGGTTGAGCAATCAAACGACTGGCAAACGGGTTCCACCACTGACATCCACCAACACCCTGCTGCAAGTTTGGATTGTTAGCTAATCCGTCAACCAGGTTGCCTTTACAGCCGGGGCCACCATAGCCTTGAATTGCACGAGCATAACGGTCCGCTATCGTGTCGGCTGTCTGAGCACTCTGCTCGTTAAAGGACATTGTGCCAGTTAAGCGCCAGTCCCAAACATCATTCAGCATACCTTCTAAACCAAGAGAGGCACGGAAAGTATTCTGCCGAGCAAAAGAAGGGAGATCGCCTTCCAGTGGGCTGGCCTGACGGGTAAAGATTCGGTTGTAATCCTGCAGCGGGAATGTGCCACCCGTTCGTTGATGCGCATCTATCACACCTGGGTTGTTAGCCGGCAGCAAAGCGCCTATTCCTGTTAACGCAAGCAGCGGTACACCAGTACCAAAGCTAGAAAGTGTCTCTACACGGGCAAAACTTGTTTCCAGAGTAGCCTGCTGCAGGAAGTCGCCACCAAATTGTTTCGTCACAACAGCCATACCAGATAGCTGTTCGTTTTCAGGAATGATGGTACGTTGCAAAGACAAGGTACCACGACAGAAACCTGCTGGGTTAGAGCCGTCGGGCAATCCATCAGCATTATGTCCTGTGGCACCAGCTGGGTCCCAAATTACGTTTTCAGCTAGGCCACCAACTTCTGTGCTGCCGCAAAGTGGGTCGCCAAAAAAGCCATTTGTAGAGCCACCAGCCTGTGGTGGCCCAAAGTATCCAAATGTGCCGGGGTTATAAAGACCTGTAATCAGGCCTTCACCCAAACGCTCATTGCTCCAGCGATCTTCCGCCTGCATTTCATCTGCGCGTTTGAACCACTCAAGCCCAACCACAATTCCAAGGTCATCACCCTGGACACCAAAAATACCACTGAATACTACCTCGGGCACCGACATCTGGTTGTCAGCATGCTGAGAGGAAACGGAGAATTCAGCGCCCTCAAAATTGTTGCGGGTAATAAAGTTGGCCACACCGGCCACCGCATCCGAACCATACAATGCTGAGGCACCATCCAGCACGAGCTCGATGCGCTCGAGCATGATGGCTGGAGCCAGGTTATTAATGTCCACCTGTGAGCCGCCGTTAGCATCGATGGTTTGACGCTGTCCATTCAAAAGGACCAACGTGGAACGAGAACCCAGACCTCTTAGGTTGATACTGTTCGTCGGTGTATTCCAGTTGCCCACGGTATTGGCTGATGATATCTGAGGCATGTCACGCACCGCTTCGGCAATAGTGACACGCTGGTTAGCCTGAAGTTCTTCGTTATCCATTACGGACACAGGCTGCGGCCTGTCAGCAGGACGCGAAATAAATGAACCTGTTACCTGGATCTCTTCAATATCAGAATCCTGGGCAACAAGAGAGCCAGAAGTCGTCGCTGCCGCTGCAAAAGCAACCGCAGTGGCGAGCTTTTTGTAGCTCATTTCGACTGGTTTTTTCATGTAAATCCCCTTTTATGATTTAACTTTTTAAAACTGCAGTTTCCGTTAATTAACTCTATTATAGTGGCTTCTGACTAAGGGTAAGTCAGGTAAGCCAATCCATTGGAGTTTTTTAACGAAGATAATGGGAGTCAAAAACGAAAGTACAGTATCACTACGGACAAGCGGTGACGCTAGTATCTTTTAATGAAGCCCCTTCTTTTAGGCTGAAAAATCTTGTATTTGAACTTTTTTTGCACAATTTCTTTCTCAGCATCCAACATCTTAGTAAAGATGAGGGGGTAGTGCAAGCTTTTAATTTGCTTTTATATTTGGCTATAACTTACTGAATTATATTGAGAATAAATTTTACTTTATTGCAGCTTAAAGCTTTGGGGCTAGGTTTTTCCTTAGGTATGTGAACTGGGTGCAAAAAATACCGCAGAAAGAAGCATAACTTATTAAAAAATAATTACTTTACTTCCCAAATATGTCCACTGCTCAGCAACTCTTGTAGTTTGCCTTCGCCACGGCTTTCTCGTAATGACAGGCGCTGCTGCTCCAGATCGCTGACATAGGCACTTGCCGGGCGATGGTAAAGAATACCAACAGCCACTGGAAAGTCCGGGCCCTGCATGGCTGCCAGAAGATTGGCCTGGGTAATGCTGGTCTTGTCGTGCACCAGAATTTCTTCCAGGCTTGCATCGTCACCCAGTGTCACTACTTCCAGCTCCAGGCTTTCACGATTCAGGCGAATACCCTTGTTGTTATCTTTTCCAAACAACAGGGGTTGGCCGTGCTCTACTTCGATACGAAAATCCGGCGCAATCTTCTTGTCCTTTACCTGTTCGAAAATACCGTCATTATAGATAGGGCAGTTCTGCAGAATTTCCACGAATGAGGCGCCCTTATGCAGATAGCTTTCCTTAACAACAGGGCTCAGATGCTTCATTTCCGTATCGATTGACCGGGCTACAAACGGGGCGCCGGCACCCAGTGCAATAGCGCACGGGGATAAGGGTCTATCCACCGATCCTTCTGGCGTAGAAGGTGAGCGAGTACCCACTTTTGAGGTGGGTGAGTATTGCCCTTTGGTTAATCCGTAGATCTCGTTATTGAACAGCAGAATGTTCAGATCCACGTTTCTGCGCAGCGCATGCATGGTGTGATTGCCGCCTATACTCAAGGCGTCGCCATCGCCAGTGATCACCCAGACATCCAGGTCTGGATTGGCCAGTTTAACACCTGTAGCCACTGATGGGGCGCGGCCATGAATAGTATGAAAACCATAAGTATTCATGTAGTAGGGAAAACGTGACGAGCAGCCAATCCCCGAGACAAAAACATGGTTTTCCTTGGCCTGGTTAAGCTCCGGCATCAGCTTCTGAATCGTCTTCAGGATGGCATAATCGCCACAGCCCGGGCACCAGCGAACCTCCTGGTCCGAGGAATAATCAGCTACTGTTAGCTTGTCCACTGCCTGATTCATGTTGCTGCTCCAGGGTTGCTTGTATTTAGCAAAAATAAGTTACTGAAAAAAACCGCTAGGCCAGTTCAGCCTTGATGGCGTTGGTGATTTCCCGAATCTTGAACGGCTGTCCGGATACCTTGTTGAGCCCCTTGGCATCAATAAGGAATTCCGAGCGTAGTATTTTCACCAGTTGTCCGGTATTCATTTCCGGCACCAGTACCTTGTCAAAGTCGGCTAGCAAGGCATGTAAATTAGCGGGGAAGGGGGACAGATAGCGCACATGTATGTGGCTTACATCCAGACCTTCCAGGCGGCATCGTTTTACCGCCTGATGGATGGGGCCAAAGGTGGAGCCCCAGCCAACTACAGCCAGTTTGCCCTTGCTTTCACCGAGGGCCACTTCCTGCTCTGGAATATCTGTACTGATACCCGCTACCTTGGCTTGCCGGGTGTCTGTCATTAATTGGTGGTTATCCGGATCATAGGAAATGTTGCCGGTTTCGTAGCTTTTTTCAATGCCGCCTATGCGATGCTCAAGTCCGGGTGTGCCAGGTTTGGCCCAGACCCGTGCCAGTGATTGCGGATCTCTTAAAGAGGGGTTGAAACCCTCGGGTTCGGTACGGAACTCTACCGGGAAAGCCGCGAAATCCTTGATATCAGGAATCAGCCACGGCTCCGAGGCATTGGAAATATAACCATCGGATAGCAGCATCACGGGAGTCATATATTTGGTGGCAATGCGCACTGCTTCTATAGCTACTTCGAAACAATCAGACGGTGAGCTGGAAGCAATCACCGGTAATGGCGTATCGCCATGCCTGCCATAGAACGCCTGCAGCAGGTCTGACTGCTCTGTTTTGGTAGGCAGACCTGTTGAAGGACCGCCGCGTTGCGTATTGACTACGACCAGCGGCAGTTCGGCAGAAACAGCCAGGGAAATAGCCTCTGTTTTCAGGGCGATACCGGGTCCGGCGCTGGACGTGATGCCCAGGCTGCCGGCAAAGGACGCGCCAATGGCGGCGCAGACCGCGGCAATTTCATCCTCGGCCTGAAAGGTGGTGACATCGAATTCTTTTCTTGCGGCCAGCGCATGCAACAGACCTGACGCCGGAGTAATGGGGTAGGAGGCAAATAACAGATTGATATTGGCCAGTTGACCACCAGCGATGAGGCCCCAGGCCAACGCCTGTGTGCCATTCACATTTCGATAGATACCCGGAGCTACCTTGGCTTTTGGGACTTTATAGACATTGACGCCGGTGGGCAGCTCTGCTGTTTCGCCATAGGCATGACCTGCATTCAGAGCGGCGATGTTGGCATTGGCGATGTCTGGCTTGCTGGCAAATTTTCTCTGCAGATTTTCTATGGTAGTGGCTTTTTCCCGGTCAAACAGCCACAACACCAGGCCCAGGGTCCACATGTTTTTGCAACGCAGGGCGGCTTTATGGCCGATCTCGAATTCTTCTACCGCTGCCAGCACCTGGCTATGGATATCGATAGTCAGCAAACGGTAGGCATCCAGCGAGCCGTCTTCAAGTGGATTGCTGTCGTAATTGGCTTTTTTCAGGTTTTTCTCATTGAAAGCGCCGGCATCGGCTATCACCAGGCCTCCGGGAACCACGGTTTCCAGATTGGTGGTCAGTGCCGCCGGATTCATGGCGACCAATACGTCAACGGCATCCCCTGAGGTAGTGATATCTTCAGAGCCAAAGTAGATCTGGAAGGCAGAGACGCCAAAGGTGGAGCCTGCCGGCGCACGAATTTCTGCCGGAAAGTCGGGAAAGGTTGCCAGGTCATTACCGAACAGGGCTGTCACCTCGGTGAAGTTTGAGCCGGTAAGCTGCATACCATCACCGGAATCACCGGCGAAGCGCACTACAACGTCTTCCAGCGCCTGACTCTCAGGAGAGTGGCTGGCCTTGGCAACAGTTTCTTGTGTTTCTGCACTCATCCTTCAGCACTCTAAAAGATTGAAAAAATGTTTAACAAAGCTGGAGCATTTCCAGTCTGCCTGTCTCGGTATCAAGGCGCAAGGTTTAGTACTCGTGATCCTTTTCTTCTCTGAAAAGAATCAAGCTTCATTAAGTAAGTCTGGCTGGAAGACACGGCGAATTGCGATCTATGACAAATTCCACTGAGGCCAAAAATACAGGGCGCGGATTATAGCAATCACAATGAACAGAAGGCTAATAAATTCTGGAGATAAATTATTGATTGTGCGGTTAATAAGTAAGTGTTGAATTAACCCGGATTGCTGTTTTGAATGGTCAGGCACAGAGCAGGGTTCAAGTCTTGTGCAACATGGAGTCCTGCATTATGCTTATTTGCTTTCGATCGTCCGCTAAAGCATGAAATAAACCCAGTTGGCGACAGTCAATTTTTATCAATAAAGAAATCTGGTTAACAATAATAATCACAATTTAAGGATCTTTTATGTCCAACGGTATTCTGGCGCTTTTATCTCTTTTGCCTATCATTTCTGTGGCGGTCTTCCTGGTCATGCTGCGCTGGCCTGCAAGCCGGGCTATGCCTATTTCCTATGTAGTGGCCGTATTGCTTTCGCTTTTTGTATGGCAGATTCCCTTTGTCAAAGTGATGGCCGCCTCGGTGAACGGGCTTATTGATGCAATTGAACTGATCTATATTATTTTTGGCGCTATTCTGCTGCTTAACACCTTGCAGGAAAGTGGCGCGATTCAGAGTATTCGAAAAGGCTTTTCCGACATAACACCGGATCGCAGAATCCAGGTCATTATTATTGCCTGGTTATTTGGTTCTTTTATTGAGGGGTCCGCCGGCTTTGGCACGCCTGCTGCAGTTGCAGTCCCCCTGATGGTCGGTCTGGGATTTCCCGCCATGGCCGCCGTTGTTTCCGGCATGATCATTCAGAGCACGCCGGTTTCTTTCGGCGCCCTGGGTACGCCTATGCTCACCGGGGTTTTTACGGGGCTGGCAGATGATGAGGCTGTCATGGCCTATGCCAGTCAGCTTGGTATGGATCACCTGGAGCTGGTTTCCTTTATCGCCGCCAAGGTGGCGCTGCTTCATGCTATTGCCGGTACCTTCATTCCATTAATCCTGGTCTGCGTCATGACCCAGTTTTTCGGAAAAAACAAATCCTTCATCGAAGGGATGAAGATCTGGAAGTTTGCCATCTTTGCGGCTTTCTCCATGACTATCCCCTATGTGCTGGTGGCGCGTTATCTTGGACCGGAATTTCCTTCACTGTTTGGTGGACTGATTGGCCTTGCCATCGTTGTAACAGCGGCGCGCAAGGGTTTCCTGATGCCAAAAGAAGATGAGATATGGGTATTCCCTGAGCGTAGTGAATGGGATTCTCTCTGGATTGGTCGTTTCGAAATGGAAGAGAAACAATTTGAAGGACCCGGAATGAGTCTTTCGAAAGCCTGGATGCCATATATCATCGTGGCCGGCTTGCTGATTCTTACGCGTTTACCGCAGTTGCCTTTACTGGATATGCTGCGCGGTAGCGTCGCTACGTTTTCCATCAGTGATATTTTCGGTACCACTATCGGTCAGTCCGTACAGCCTTTTTATTCCCCGGCAGCACTGTTTATTACCGTCTCTATTATTACTTATTTTCTGCATGGCATGGATACGCGCTCCTATGTTAATGCCTGGAAAACTTCCGCCAGAACCATGCTTTCCGCTGGTGCTGCACTGGTCTTTACGGTTCCGATGGTTCAGGTATTTCTGAACTCTGATGGAGGCAGTGCAGGCTATCAGCAAATGCCCATTGAATTAGCCGAAGGGGTTGCCGCCCTGGCCGGTGATGCCTGGCCATTTTTCTCCACATTTATTGGTGGTATGGGAGCCTTTGTCGCGGGCAGCAATACCATCAGTAATATGATGTTCTCGTTATTCCAGTTTGGTGTGGGGGAGCGTATTGGTGCTGACCCCACCTGGATTGTTGCCCTGCAGGCCGTGGGTGGTGCCGCCGGAAATGTTATCTGCGTGCATAATGTTGTTGCCGCATCTGCCGTAGTTGGACTGATTGGCAGGGAGGGGGAAGTAATTCGGAAAACCCTCATGGTATTTGTCTACTATGCCCTGTTTACAGGGGCAATCGGTTACGGCATTGTAGCCAGCGCAAAAGGCAGTATGTTTAACATTGGTTATATTCTTGCAGGGCTGATAGTGCTTTGTGCCATAGCGATTATCACCAAATATGGTGCGGCCAAAGCATCCACTGTTACTAATTAAATAGATTTTGGAAAATCAGCAAATCATGTCAAAGAAAGAAGAAAGACAAAAGATAAAGGAAGAAAAACAGGCGGCTGCAAAACGCAAGGAAAAATTTACTGCGCTTGTTGTTAAAGCTGCCATCGTTATTCTGGTACCTATGGCGCTGTTTGTATTTTATCAGGGCCTGTTTACCGGACCGCCGTCTTTGCCGCCGGATTTAATCGGGGAGGCCGACCACGTAAAAGGGTCTGCTGATTCTGATGTTGTAGTTACCATGTACGCTGATTTTGAATGTCCCGCCTGTATGACAGAATTTCAGCTGATCGCGCGCACGTGGCCCAGAATCAGGGATGATGTGAAACTGGTATTCAGGCATTTTCCTCTTGATACCCATCGGTTCTCTTTTCAGGCCAGCCGTTATGCGGAGGCAGCGGGAAGGCAGGGGCGTTTCTGGGAAATGCATGATCTGCTTTTTGCCAATCAGCAGGCCTGGAGTCCGATGAATGATCCAGCACCGTTATTTGAAGAGTATGCCGCGCAGCTCGGTCTCGATATTGATCAGTTACGTGCAGATGTTGAATTGCCTGAGGTGCGAGCCAAGATAGTAGCTGACCAGCAGGGCGGCATTCGTGCCGGTGTTCGCTCTACACCCTCGCTCTTTATCAATGGCCGTCTGGTAGGAAATCCGCAAAGTTCAGCAGCATTGATTGAGCTGGTAAACGAAGCCAAGGCTTCCGGCTAAATTCGACCAGTCAAATGAGGCTTCAGAAATTTCTTATGGTCTCAAGCAGATCAAAGTTGGCGTAGCCATCGGTAGGTATATTCGCCTTTTCCTGGAAAGTGCGTATAGCTGCTCTTGTCCTTGACCCCATGATTCCGTCTGGCGTCCCCGCATCTATACCCTGGGCATTCAGTAATCCCTGAAGCTCAATGACTTCGTTTCTGCTCAGAGGTCGTTCCTCAACTGAAGGCATGTTAATGATCGGGCCGCCACCGACAAAGCGATCGGCAAGATGGCCAACAGAAATGGCGTAAAAAGTGGAGCGGTTCCAGACCATAGTGGTGCGGAAGTTATCATAGACCAGAAATGCCGGCCCTTGCGAGCCAGCTGGCAATACGATTGAGCCAAGCATGTCGGCATTTCCCAGCGCATTGCCATTGACCCGACGAATGCCCAGGCTGTTCCATTGTGTTACCGTTTTTCTGATGCCGGTTCCGGTCAGGGTGAAGTCAAAATCATCCGGTAAAATCACTTCACGTCCCCAGCGTTCATCACTCTGCCAGCCATTCTGCGAGAGGTAATTGGCGGCTGAGGCAAACACATCGGGAACACTGTTCCAGATATCAACACGACCATCGCCATCACCATCGCGAGCATAGGTATAGAAAGTCGATGGCATAAATTGACACTGACCCATGGCGCCTGCCCAGGAACCTGACATTTGCTCAACAGGAATATGGCCTTCCTCGATAATGCGTAGTGCCGTCAATAATTCGTTGCGGAAAAAATCGCTGCGGCGCGGATCATAGGCCAGGGTAGCCAGCGCATTAACCACGGAAAAGCCACCGGTAAAGTCGCCAAAGTTACTTTCCAGTGCCCAGAAAGACACCAGGTAATGTGGTTGCACGCCATACTGTTGCTGGATGCGATTGAATAAATCCTTGTACTCTACCAGTAAACTCTTTCCCCGTTCGATGCGTGCATCGCTAAGTCGGTTGCGCATGTAGCCGGCAAAAGTCTGCACAAATTCCGGTTGGCTTTTGTCCAGTTCCAGAACGCGGGGAATGGGTTCTTCAACCAGGGTCAATGCAGCATCTAGGGTTGCTTCGCTTATGCCAAGGCCCAGAGCTTCGGCGCGCAATTCCTTCAACCATTCATCGAATGACTGTTCCTGTGCCAGAGAAACACTGGCGCTGAATAACAGAGAGAAAAACAGAAGGCCCCGAAATGATTGGCTTTTTTTCATGCAGAATTTTCCTTTAAAGCGTTAATTCGATGTCGTTATGTATTTTAATATTAC
>Ga0181598_1001970_pt1 | contig 19309 bp, 12 predicted proteins | sample 041ome_4_FD_153295 | JGI IMG/M metagenome (GOLD analysis project Ga0181598, IMG submission 153295) | Coastal salt marsh microbial communities from the Groves Creek Marsh, Skidaway Island, Georgia - 041404US metaG (spades assembly) | ecosystem: Environmental > Aquatic > Marine > Intertidal zone >... | reverse complement strand
CGTCGACGGCGCGCGGTCGCGTTCGCGCGTCGACGACGCGCGCGCGTCGACGACGCTCGCGACTCGTCGACGACGACGACGCGCGTCGCTGTGCCGGGCGTCGTCACGTCGTCGGATCGTCGTCTCGTCGTCGTCCCGTCGTCGGATCGTCGTCTCGTCGTCGTCCCGCGGCGTCCCGCGCGTCCGCCTCGAGCGCGCGCGGTCGCGATCGGACGAGGCGACCGATGGTGCGATTGAATGGATACACACGGACCACACCGATCCCATCGACGAGTCTCGACTCGAGAACGAGTCCCTCGACGCCCGACGCGCCCCGACCGACGTCACGCGATCCGATCCGCGCGCGGCGTCGTCGCGTCGGCGTCGTCGCGTCGGCGCGTCACAGCGCGCGTCCGGGACAGCGAGCGCTCGAACGCCCGAACGCGCGAAGCCCCGAGACGGATCCGAACGCACCGAATCCGCGCCGAGCGATCGAGCCCGCCATGCGCACCGTCGCGCGCGCGTTCGCGACGACGACGACGTCGAGCGCGAGGTGTGATTATCGCCGTCGAGCGACGACGACGCGCGCGACGACGAGCGCGGTGCGCGCGGACGCGCGGCGCGCGCGATCGGGGAGGTATGCGATCGTTCCGCGATCGATCGAGGGCGAAGGGAACGCCGCGGTCGTCGAAAGAAGCGTCGAGGGCGAGGAGGGGGAGAAGATTTCCCTGGAGGCGAGACGCGAGGCGCTGAGGTTGCCGCGCCCGGACGTCGCGGCGCCGGGGATGGAGGATCCGTGGAACGATGAGAAGTGGCAAAAGGTGAAGTGGACGGTGTTTCGAGACGTGGCGTACGACCTCGGGCCGTTCTTTGAGAAGCATCCGGGCGGGAACTGGTTGTTGAACCTCGCCATCGGTCGCGACTGCACGGCGCTCATGGAATCCTATCACTTGCGACCAGAGGTGGCGACGGCGCGCTTCAGGATGTTACCCAAGCTCGAGGGGTTCCCGGTCGACGCCGTGGCGAAGTCACCGAGACCGAACGATTCGCCGCTGTACAACAACATCCGCAATCGCGTTCGCGAGGAACTTTTCCCGGAAGAAGGGAAGAACAAACACAGAATGGGTGGCGACCACGCGACGATAACGATTTTGTCTTTCGCCGCGTTTGCGTACGGTGTGTACGCCACCATCCCGGGCTTTCTCTCGGGTTGCCTCCTTGGCTTAGCTGGTGCGTGGATCGGGCTCACGATTCAGCATTGCGCCAATCACGGGGCGATGTCACCGTCGCCCGCCGTCAACGGCGTCCTCGGTTTGACGAACGATCTCATCGGCGGCTCGTCTTTGATGTGGCGATACCACCACCAGGTGAGCCACCACATTCACTGCAACGACAATGCTATGGATCAAGACGTGTACACCGCCATGCCTCTCTTGCGTTTCGACGCTCGTCGTCCCAAGGCGTGGTACCACCGCTTCCAGCACTGGTACATGTTCTTGGCCTTTCCGTTGTTGCAGGTGGCGTTCCAAGTCGGCGACATCGTCGGTTTGTTCACTCGCGATACCGAAGGCGCAAAGCTCCACGGGGCGACCACTTGGGAACTTGCCACCGTAGTTATCGGCAAGTTTGTGCACTTCGGTTTGTTGGCTGCACCTTTGATGAGCCACGCGGCTTCCGCCGTCGTCGCCGGCATCGTCGGTTTCATGGCGTGCCAAGGAGTCGTCCTCGCGTGTACGTTCGCGGTGAGTCACAACGTGCCCGAAGCCAAACTCCCTGAAGATACCGGTGGAGAGGCGTGGGAAAGAGATTGGGGCGTGCAGCAGTTGGTGACTAGCGCTGACTGGGGTGGAAAGATTGGAAACTTTTTCACCGGCGGTCTGAACTTGCAAGTCGAGCATCACCTGTTCCCGGCGATTTGCTTTGTGCACTACCCCGCGATCGCGAAAATTGTCGCGGAAGAAGCGGCGAAGATGGGCATTCCTTACTCGTCATACAGAACACTTCCCGGCATTTTCGTCGCGTTCTGGAAATTCGTCAGAGACATGGGCACGGCGGAGCAAATCGACGACGTTTTACTTCCGAAGTTCGCGAACCCGCAACTTTCGCCAGCCATCAATTAGAATTATAACTTACCTTACGCGCTTGTTGACTTCAAACGAGCAAACGACAGAAATACGATTATTGTGATATACTTACACCTCCGCCTCATCATTGTTTTGATCTAATTCTAACTTACAAACTACACACGAATTCTCAAGTTGAGCAACTCTCGCTCGGCGCTCGTTCGATTAAACGTCACACTTTGTCCGATACTCACCGGCTCCGGGGGTGCACCACCCTCTTCGTATGCCTCGTAACTTCTTAAAGTCCCATCAGGACCGGCATACGCGCCGTCGACGTAAGAATGGCAGTTGTGCAAACCGGCGTCTGAAAGCAGCTGCTTCGCCCACGCCGCGGAACTACTGCTTCGGCTATGCAACAAGATGAGATTATCCGACGTCGGCTTGTGAAATCGGAACATCCGCACCCACTCTTCATCGTTCATATGCACTGCTTTGGGCAGATGATCCACCGGGACGTGCGTTGACCCCTCGAGTGTTCCGTAAAGCGCGCGCTCGTCAAACCTTCGAATGTCCAAAATCACTAGTCCCAGCGCATTGCCGTCGTCTCTCACCGTTTCCAGGAGAAGTAACACCGCGTCGAAGCTCAGAGCTCGATCTTTCCCTGATGAAAACACAGCTGGTTCGTCGAAGTGTGCTAGAGGTACCGCCGCGGCGAGTCCGCCGTCCACGATGGAGCACCGCGTGAATCCCAGGCTCGTCGCGAGCGCCGCGGCGTGCGACGAGCTATGCCCGTGCGTGCTCACAAAAATCATCGTCGTCCTTAAACTCGGCACGGGAATGTTTGGAAATCTCTTCTTCCACAGTGTGTTACGATTGCGCAACAAGTTCGCCAACTCTTCCGGTAAGATGTGCGTCACGGCGAGTCTGTCGCTCAGCTTCGTCACCGCCGTCGCCCCCCCGTCCTCGCTCTTCGGTCTGACGTCTAATAGCAAGTATTTCACCGGTTTCGTTTGAACCAACATCCAAAACGCTTTCGCACTCAGCACCCCGTACGTCTGTTTGTTCAATTTCACCGTCGGTTGCGAGCTCGACGTCGTTCGCTGTCTCGCTCGATCTCTGTGCTTGGCGCTTCGCAAGACGCGCACGGACCAGGCGATGAGAGACAGACACACGGCGGTGGTTAACGAACCGCCGACGTTGGTGACGTGCATGATATTCGTCCGCACGCGCGCCGCGCGCGTCCGTCTGCGGGCGCACCGCCGATCACGCGCGCGGTCGACGTGGACGCGCGTCGAGTCGATTTCGAACGAACGAACGCCAAAACGAACGCGCGTCGAGCGATTTCGTGGGCGTCTCGAGGGCGCGCAACCCTACGAAATCGTCGTCGAAAAATCACGCACTCAAAGACAATTTAGAACTATCTGCAAACACGGTACGCGCGCGATAAACGCCGCGTCGGCCCCCGCGCGCCGCGCGCGCGAACGAAGCGACGTTCGTGGCGACCGTTGAAGCGCCGAACCAGAGCGCGAGACCGCGCGCGCGTCACAGCGCGCGGCGAAATTTGCGAAAGCGTCCACACGAACATGCTCTCGGTTTCGACGTCGTCGCGATCGCTCGCGAGCGCACCGACGGCGCGCCGAGGATGGCGTGGGCGTCGCGGCGGGAGCAGGTTAGAAACGGTTCGACGGGCGCAAATCGGCGTCGATCTCGTCGACGCGGCGAGAAACGGGTTGGAGACGTTCGTTCAAAGGGTACGTTATCGACAAGCGCGAGATTCGGACCTAAAATCGATCGGTGCGCGCCGACAGAGCGATGTCAAGAGTGGTTTTGTTGCCTCTCGCCGCACGCTCTCGGTGAAGCAAACGAGCGCAAACGCGACGAAGATTGAGGCTGACCGATTTATTTTCATTCGTAGGCATCGAAGGCGTTACCAATACTGCTTGGACACGACGATACTGTCGAAATCGAGCGGGAAAACGAGTCGTTAGACGCCGCGAAGACAAACTCGAGAACGCGAGCCGCAGAGCTCACCCAGGCGCGCGTGGAGAGTTTGCTTAAGCCCGACGCGGGAAGAGATGATATATTCCACGCCGCGGGTCAAGGGTTAGCTGGTGTCGGAGGCGACGTCGTAGCGATTGGTTGGTGGGACTCACGCGGGGTAGAAGGCACGTCCCCGCAACTTGAATTGCAGGCGCTCAACGACGGCGCCAGGGCACAACTCATAGGGGTGGTGCTCTTGGCGCTTAAAGAAGGGCTCGAGAACATAGAAGAGAGCAACGGAAGCTTGCGTGAACTCATTCAAACAGTGGCTAGGGTCTCCGCGAATGATTGGATGAATTCGATGGCGCTTGACATCGGCGCCAAGGAGCGGTGCGCTCGGGTGGTTCGCGTGGCCGGAGACGTGGCCGATGAAAAAATTTGGCAGAACGGTACGTATGATCTCGCTTTCGTCTTCGACCGAGCTGATCGCGTTTTTCACAGGAGAAATACTTGAAGGAAGTAAGATGGCTTTGTATGCCGGAGTGATGATGTATTTGGCCAAGGTACGTCTAACTTTCGCTGAGCTTCACAAATATTTATTTAATTATTCTGAATTATTTCAATCATCGCAGAACTCCAATCGAACGGACAATATTTCCGAAAGCGTTCAAGTCGTTGAGAAATCGACGAAAATTAACACTCAAGACGTCGAACCGGTGCTGGAATTCTTCAATTCTCCTATGGCTTCGGTGTGCGTTTCGGTTTTGCAGGACGTGGTATTAAATATTGCCGACTCCGTGGCGTGTGCTTACGTGACGTGTGCGCGTGAAAGCGGGCTACAAGCGCCTGTAAATGGTGGAGTCGCACGTACGGAGGACACAGGAGCGGTCGTGCGCATTCCACCGTTCAGAGACGCGTTGAGCGTTCGCTTGAAGAGCACACGTTCGTTGGAAAAATTTCGAAATGAAACATCATTGCGCACGTGGCTTGCACGCAATTATTACGACGTGGTCGCGATGTACGAAGATTGGCATAAATTGTGGGGCATGAATGCAAACGGCGAGGTACGTATCTCCGCGCGACGGCGCGTTTGAATTAATTTTTTAATTTGTCGCTGAAATTAATTATTTTTCACACAGCTCGTGACGAGGAAAATTCACGTTTGTCGCCAGCCAGAGCTCGCAAAGGTGAAGGGATTTCGTTTAGCTGTTTCTATGATAATAGAACTCGCTGATGTGAGCCTTCCCTTGTTCAGAAGCGCACTGAACAACTGCAGCCGGGTGGCTTCTTGGTTACTGGTGACATTAATTGGTGCGTTTGAAATTAATTATTTTGTGCATCGACTTACTCTCTCTAACGCAGGCCGTTCGCTTGGATTGGTGTATCGTGGAATCAAAGAAAGCATGGACCCTCAAAACAGAGTGAAATTCACGTAGTAGACGACAGGCAGCACGGGGCGATCGCTTCTACGCTGGGGAAAAAATTAATAATAAATGACTCCCGTCATATGTCACTACAGCACTGTAAAATCTAATGAGGAGAAAACGTCTCATGCTAATCGTCTTCCTCGCTATCCTCTTCCTCGTCGTCTTCCTCGTCCTCGTCTTCGTCGTTATCGTCGGTTTCGTAATCTACTTCATCGTCCTCCTCGTCTTCCTCCTCGTCTGCGCTGGCTGACTTTTTCGGCGCAGGTTCGGAGTCTTCATCCTCACCTGGGTTCACGAAGCCGTCTTCCAACACCCAGCCGTGCTGTAGGAGTAACTCATACACACGAATAGCCTTGAGTGGGTCTACTTTGAACATATTCCGAACGTGATTTCTGTTGAGCGGCTTTTCGGACTTGAGACCCTCTCGCATCAACTCCACCTTCATCGAGAGATACTGCACAGGCAATAAGCGACAGCTCCTGCACAACTCCTTTTCGTCGTCGTTCAAAAGGTCTACGCCTGGAAGATCGGCGAGATCAAGTGACAAGTACATTCGACGGCGAGGACCTAAGCTCGACGTACGAGGCGTCGGGATCACGGATACCGTCTTGTCTTCGTCGTTCATGCGAGTCAACTGCTCATTGATTTGTGTGGCATCTCGCACGATGAACTTGTTCGCTCTGGCTATGTTCTTGCTAGTTGGATGCTCGATCGCGTGTAGACGAGCGAACTCCGTCTCACGACGACGCTTCTCCAAATCGTAATCCTCGCCCTCTGCGATGGTATGAATACCATTGCGTCTGTACTCTTTCAGTTCGGTGATGCGGGTTCGGATTCGGTGCTCCGCGGCGAGACCCTCGAGCAAGACGTCGTACTCGGTACTCGTGAGAAAGCGTGCAAATATACGCATGGTGCCGTGTAAGTCGCGCTCGTATTGTGAACGCTTCTTTTCCACGTTTTGTTGCTTTTTCACGTTCAGCAGATTGCGTTCGAGAATGAATTGTTTTCTTCTCGCTCGTTCTTGAAGCCGGCTGTTGTAGATTTCAATCATTCGCAGCTTCATCTGGACGTCTTCTTCGGTGTCGTTTTCGCGAAATTCCATCTCCGCCAGGGGAAGTTCGGCATCCATGTCGTATTCGGGATCGAACTCATTGCGCTTGATGTTGTAACCTGTGAGTTCCTGCACGTTGCCCTCCGTCTTCACTGCGTTCGGGTTAGCAAGCGATTCGAGAAGCTTCTCCTCCTCCTCCACATCCTTATTTTCGTTCGCCTTTTGCTCCGCCTCCGCTTTGAGCTCGTCTGATGTCATACGCGCGACGCCTTTTCCTAAAATCTTCGACATATCCGGTAACGGCGCGCAAGGAGACTTGACGTAGACTTCAAAATAGTGCGCGTGACACTGCGCGCGCGTCTTCGTCCCGACGTGTTCGCTCACCTCGGTCCAGTTCCCCAACCCGAACATCTCCACTGCCTCCAGCAATAACAACTCTTCGTCAGCCCCCCAATCTCGCGTGAACAGCGGAAACGACATGTTGTCGATGACGTGATACTGATGATACGCCTTGTGCGGGTGCGGCTCCACGCCGACCGCGAAGCACTCCGTGCACAGATCCACGTTTGCGCACTCCGCGCACCGTATGCGCACCACGTTCGAGATGTCCTTTTGGCAATAGTTACAGTTAAACAGTGCGCACGACTCCCCGTTCCCACTCAGCTTCGTCATCGCGTTTTCCGTCGCCACCCGTCGCCGTTTCGGCACGAGCGCGCTCGCCATGGCGCCGAATGCGATGCCGAACGCCGATGCCGATGCGTCGCGTTACCTCCGCGTCCGCGTTCCCGTCGCGCGCGTCCTCGACGGTCGTGCGCGCGCTTCGCGTGCGTTCACGCGCGACTCGCGCCCGTCGTCGTCGTCGTCGTCGTCGTCGTCGTCGTCGTCGTCGTCGTCGCGGTTTGAAACGACCGCGCGCGTCGGGACGTCGTGAGACCGCCCGCGGTGCAAACACACGGACCATCACAATCACCCGCGCGCGCGACCGGGTGGATGGCGCGCGCGACGACGTCCGCCTCTACGCGACGCGTTCGACGCGCGACATGGCGACTCAAATGCAGCTCAGAGGCGTGCTCAAGGGGTGCGTCGTGCGAATCGATGATCCGAGCGCGCGTCGCGTCGCGTCGACGGCGAACGCGCGGCGAACCGATCGTTCGTGGAATAGGGTCTGCGCCATCGAACGAGGCGGACGTTGACGCTCGCGGCGGCGGCGCGCGGCGATGGGACGCGCGACGACGGCGACGCGTTCGTGCGATGATTATTTCACGCGTCGAACGCGCGTCGTCTCGAGCGCGTGACCGTTCACGCGAAACGGACTCGAGCTCGACGAGCTCGATCACGACTTCGAACGACGACACTAACCCACACGTTTTTTTCATTTCCGCGCAGGCACGAAAACTGGGTCACGTCCATCGCGACTCCGTTGGATAACTCTGACATTCTCTTGTCGTCCTCGCGAGACAAGACGGTGATCCTTTGGAACCTGACGCGCGAGGAAGAGAACTACGGTTACCCGCGCCGATCGCTTCACGGACACTCGCACTTCGTGCAAGACGTCGTCATCTCCTCGGACGGGCAATTCGCGCTCTCGGGGTCTTGGGACGGCACCCTTCGATTGTGGGACCTTAACACCGGTACCACCACCCGACGCTTTGTCGGACACACCAAGGATGTCCTTTCGGTGGCTTTCTCCGTGGACAACCGCCAAATCGTCTCCGGCTCCCGGGATAAGACGATCAAGTTGTGGAACACGCTCGGCGAGTGCAAGTACACGATTCAAGACGCCGACGCGCACTCCGAGTGGGTGTCGTGCGTGCGCTTCTCCCCGGTCACCTCCAACCCGATCATCGTGTCTGGGGGCTGGGATAAGCTCGTGAAGGTCTGGAACCTCACCAACTGCAAGATTCGCACCAACCTTGTTGGTCACACCGGCTACATCAACGCCGTCACCGTCTCTCCGGACGGTTCCTTGTGCGCCTCCGGCGGCAAGGATGGCGTCGCCATGCTTTGGGATCTCGGCGAGGGCAAGCGATTGTACTCCCTCGATGCGGGTGACATCATTTACGGCTTGTGCTTCTCCCCCAACCGCTACTGGTTGTGCGCGGCGACCGAGTCCTGCGTCAAGATTTGGGACCTCGAATCCAAGTCCATCGTCGACGAGCTCCGCCCGGAGTTCCCGCCGGTTGGCAAGAAGTCCCAACAACCGTACTGCACCTCCCTCCAATGGTCGGCGGACGGTTCCACCCTCTACACGGGCTACACCGATAACGTCATTCGCGTTTGGTCGGTCGGTTCCGTGGGCACCGGCATGATGTAAGCGGCTCACGCTTACTGGCTTTCGTTCACGTTCTTAGCAAATAGCGAGACTGTGTAATTGAACGAAGCAACGCCTGCTCAAACCAAATTCCTAAACGCGCATTCAACTAAAATTACACATCATCGCGCCGCATCTAATCGTGACGTAGCTATCGTCTTCGTTTCACGCCCGTGCTCGGACCGTCCTCGTCCATGTCCTCGTCCTCGTCGACGCGCTCGGCGACGTCCGGCTCGGCGGCTTTGAGTTGTTTCTTCGTCTCCTCTATCGCGGCGTTGAGCTCGTCCTCGCGCGCCAGTGATTCCGCTTTTTCACTCGACACGTACGCAATTTGTTCATTCAAACTCGCCAACATCGTTTCCGTTATCGCGTGCCACCGCGAGACGTCCGCGATGACGCCGTCGAGCGCGCTCGCTCGCGCGTCTCTCGCCTTCGCGCGTCGAACCCGTAAAACTTTATTTTTCGGATCGAGCCTTCCCCACACGATTTCTCCCAGGCACTCGTCGACGATGAACTTTTCCATCGCGCGTTCGCTCGTGAACTCCAGCTCTCGCATCAATCGTTCGTACGCGATCGTCCCTCCCTCCGCGCACAGCGCGCACGTCGACAGTCGCTTCAGTTTCGCCTCCTCGCGCGTCGTCAGCGTCGGCAACTTTTCGTTTGCCGCTCGCGCGCGATATTCGCGCAGCGTGCCGTGCGCGAATATTTCCACCATCGCGCGCACCTCCGCCGCGCACTCGAACCCCTCCGTGCGCTCCATGGCGTGCAGTATCTTCGTCACGCGCATCGCGTCGCGCGCCTCGAGCGCCTCGCCGAGCGCGTCGCGATCGAGCGTCTTCGTCGTCGCGATCGACGTCGCGCACCGCGTCACCGCGCCGTCGTCGGGCGTCATCGACGCCATCGCATCGTCCTCGTCGTCGGCGCGCATCGCGAGCGAACGACGCGCGCGAGTGTCGATCGATCGGCCCCGAATCCCAATCGCGCCGTCTGTGCATCCATCCATCCACGCATCCATTCGTCGCTCCGCGGTCACATCGCGACGTCGGCGCGGTCGAGGGCGATGCGAGGCGGACGACGCGACGCGATGCGCGCGCTCGCGCGACGATGCGCGGGCGCGACGACGGGCGCGACGACGGGCGCGACGACGACGACGACGACGACGGCGCGGCGGTTACCGCGCGCGCGCGAGCGACGGGTCGAGCGGGACGCGGGACGCCGCGCGCTGGCGACGCGGGCGGCGCGGGACGTCGAACTGACGTGCGCCGCGTTCGCGGTGTGGGGGGCGAACACCGCGGTCGGGAAGACGCTGGTGTCGGGAGGACTGGCGCGCGCGGCGCGGAGCGCGGAGGCGGGGACGCTCTTCGTGAAACCCGTGCAGACGGGATTCCCAGAAGATTCAGACGCCGCGTTCGTGGCGCGCGTGAGCGGTGGCGTGGAGAGCATGGGCGAACACGCGGCGGTGGCGGCGGGAGAAACGGCGAGGAAAGGATTAGAGGGCGATCGAGGGGCGTGGGCGCACACCGAGTTTGCGTGGCGACGCGCCGCGGGGCCGCACGTGAGCGCGGCGGAGGAGGGGAGAGGCGTTTTAGACGATGACATCGTGCGAGCGACGTCGAGATATTTGAGAGAATTCGCGGAAAAAATGCGAGCGAACGAATCGGGGAAGCAGCGAGCGTTGGCGCTCGTCGAAACCGCGGGAGGGGTGGCGAGTCCGGGGCCGTCGGGAACGCTGCAATGCGAGCTTTTGCGCGGGCTACGATTGCCAGCCATACTCGTGGGTGACGGGCGTTTGGGCGGGATATCTGCCACCACGGCCGCGTACGAATCACTGCACGCGAGAGGGTACGACATCGTCGCCATCGTCATGGCGGACGATGATGGTTTGGCCAATCACAAAGCCATGGCAAAGATTTTGCCGAGCGAAACCCGCGTCTGGGCGCTTCCGCCTCTGCCCCCAGAAGGACAAGCGGACGCTTGGCTCGAAGACTCAAAGCACACGTTCGACGATTTACTGAAATACATCACAAAATGGCACGACGATCGCATCAAAACTCTGCAAAGTCTTCCAGACGAGGCTTTGACGAAGATTTGGTGGCCGTTTACGCAGCACGCGATGGTGGAGCGCGACGCCGTCACGGTGATCGATGGGAGATATGGTGAAGATTTCGCAATCTACGCCCAAAACACGCACTCATCGAAAGATGGTTCCATAGTACTTCGCTTTGATGGTTCAGCGAGTTGGTGGACGCAAGGTTTGAGTCCAGAATTGCAGCAAGAGTTGGTTCGCACCGCGACGCATGCGGCGGGACGATTCGGGCACGCAATGTTTCCAGAAAACGTGCACCAGCCCGCCGTGGACGCGACGACGGCATTATTAGAAGGACCTGGGAAAGGTTGGGCAGCTAGAGCATTTTATTCCGACAACGGATCGACTGCGACAGAGGTTGGGTTGAAAATGGCTTTTCGCAAGTTTTACGTCGACGCAGGCTTTGTGTCTAAAGACGGCAATCAGAGAGCGAAAGATCTCGTCAACAAAGGAGCCGATGACTTACCTCCGCTGCGAATAATAGCATTGGATGGTTCGTATCACGGTGATACTCTCGGTGCGATGGATATGCAATCACCGAGCGTTTTTACGGGTCCAATGCAAACGCCCTGGTACCAACCTCGCGGACTGTTCCTTCAGCCTCCGAGTTTAGCGATCAGAGAAGGACGTTGGAACGTGGCGTTGCCGCGTGATGGATTATTGAACGACGGCGATCGACTCTTCCGCGAAGGCAAAGATGTGGATGAGAACACCAGTTGGACTAGCAAGGAGGCGGCTTTCAACATCGCTGCGCGTCTCGACAGCCCGCTCGCAAAAGAATACAAAATTGCGATCGACAAAGTCTTGGAACGCGCCGCGAAAGACGCCAAGGATAATAACATGGGTCACGTCGGGGCTTTAATCATGGAACCCGTGCTTCACGGTGCAGGTGGGATGGTTTTGATTGATCCGTTGTTTCAAAACATTCTCATGAAGTCGTGCCGCGAGCGAAAGATTCCAGTCGTCTTGGACGAGGTATTTGCTGGCATTTGGCGATTAGGCACGGAAGGTGCGTGGGAAATCATAGGCGAAAAACCCGATATTTCGTGCTACGCAAAACTTCTCACTGGTGGGCTCATTCCCATGTCAGCCACGCTCGCGACGGCGGATGTCTTCGACGCTTTTTACGGCCCTGGAAAAGCCCAGGGCTTGTTACACGGGCACTCGTACACGGCATACCCCATGGGATGCGCCGTGGCGGCGAAAGCGCTTTCTATGTACAAAGACCCCGCGAAAAATCGCAACGTGATCGTCTCAAAGTCTTCGAGTACGGGCGAGCCTACGTCGGTGCTTCGCGAGCTCTGGGACGAGGACGCGTTGAAGAAAATTTCCACTTTGAGCAACGTTCGCCGAGTCATCGGTCAGGGTTGTGTCCTCGCCGTCGAGCTCGAGGTCGAAGGTGAAGGTGGTTATAGCTCCAACGCCGCTCGAGACGTCGTCATGCGTCTTCGTCCCCACTCCATCCAAGCGCGTCCTCTGGGTAACGTCGTCTACCTCATGTGCGCGCCGACGACGTCCAAAGACGCGTGCGACGTCCTCTTGAGCGCGCTCGCGACAGAGCTCGCGGCGTGATGTAACATTATACTATTTTTGTGTTGTCATCGCGTCGTTTTCGCTCCACTCTCTCCCCCCTCGACGACTTCATCGCGTCGTTTGTCGAGCACAGTCTCTAAAATCTCGTCCCGGTGCCGAGCGCGGTTCGCGAACCTCGACCGACGTCCCATCGCGAGGTCGTTAAAAATAATCGCGATCGGATTGCGGCGCGTGTTCGTCGTCATAACGCGTCGTCGTGCGTCGTCAAACTCGCCGTCGACATGGCTGATCAAGTCATCGTCATCGGCGGTGGTCTCGCGGGCCTGTCCGCGGCGCACACCGTCATCGAACACGGCGCGCGCGTCGTGTTGCTCGACAAATGTTCCTTCCTGGGCGGGAACAGCACGAAGGCGACGAGTGGGATTAACGGAGCGTTGACGAAGACGCAGGCGCGGTTGAACATTCCCGACAGCGCTGATAAGTTTGAAGATGATATCATCAAGGGCGCGGCGGGCGTCGGGCACACCGAAGCGCCGGCACACACGGTGCCGCTCGCCAAGGTGCTGGCGCAAGGAAGCGGTTCGAGCGTGGATTGGTTGATGGAAAAGTTTAACCTTGACTTGTCCCTCGTCGCGCAGCTCGGTGGGCACTCGTTCCCGCGAACGCATCGAGGCAAAGAGCGGTTCCCAGGGTTCACGATCACGTACGCCCTGATGGAGGGGTTGGAGAAGATTATGGAGGAGACGAACGGGGAAATTGCGCGAATCGTGACCAAAGCCGAGGCAAAGCGGTTGCTAAAGGACGGAAGTGGTACCGTGATCGGGGTGGAATACGAGAAGGGTGGCGCTTTACATCAAGAGTACGGTCCAGTCGTCATCGCTACCGGTGGTTTCGGTGCGGATTACCAGTCAGACTCGTTGTTGAAAAAGTACCGACCCGACTTGCAGGCGCTGCCGACGACGAACGGTGACCACTGCACGGGGGATGGAATCAAGATGGCCTTGGCCGTCGGAGCGGATACGATCGATATGGAGTCTGTGCAAGTGCATCCTACCGGATTAGTCAACCCTTCAGAGCCAGATTCCAAGGTGAAGTTCTTAGCCGCCGAGGCGCTTCGAGGCGTCGGAGGCATCCTCCTGGACGCAGACGGGAACAGATTCGCCGATGAGCTCGGTCGACGAGACTACGTCAGTGGTGAAATGAACAGAAACAAAGGGCCTTTCCGTTTGATTCTGAACGGCAAGGCTTCAAAGGAGATCGAATGGCACTGCAAGCATTACGTCGGGCGAGGCATCATGAAGCGTCACGATACGGGTGCCGAAGTTGCAAAAGAAATGGGCATCAGTCCACAAAAGCTCGCCGACACCTTTGCCAAGTACAACGAAGCCGCTCGAACGAAGAAGTGTCCGTTCGGTAAAAAGTTTTTCACCAACGCTCCGTTCGAAATGAATGATTTCTTTCACTCCGCCATCGTGTGCACCGTCGTGCACTACACCATGGGTGGACTCGCCATCAACACTGATTCGCAAATCGTCGGGTCGTCAGGACCGATTCCTGGTTTATACGGTGCGGGCGAGGTCGTTGGGGGTATTCACGGCCGAAACCGACTCGGTGGTAACTCTCTGTTGGATTGCGTCGTCTTTGGTCGCGTCGCGGGTGCCTCAGTTTCTCGACACCTCATGGCGACGGCTATCAAGGCGCTTAGATCTGGTCAATCCGTCGCTCTTAATCGCGTCGCTAACTTGAACGACAAGATCAACCCATCCATGAGCACGGCGTCCGCCGCGCCAGTGTCTAGCGGTGGCGGTGCTCGCGCTATCACCATGGATGAAATCGCGAAGCACAACTCCGAGGGCGACCTCTGGGTCATCATCGAGGGCGCCGTTTACGATCTCACGACTTTCTTGCCCGATCATCCAGGTGGAAAGAAAGCGATCATGCTCTTCGCCGGAAAGGATGCCACTGAAGAGTTCAACATGCTCCACCCTCCGAACGTCTTGAAGAAATATCTCTCTCCAGACGCGAAGATTGGAACCGTCGCGTGATTTGACACGTAACTCGGTCGCCTTAAAACTCGCATCTTGCGCTTATAACAACACTCCATTTACTGTACGTACATCACGGTTCGATAGCGGTTTTGTCAAATAAAATTCGGACTCACTTTCACGTTATCATTAGCGTGCGTTAAGTTTACAATAACTACTAATTGAAGCGCGTTGCAGATGTATACTTGATGGGTGCCCGCGCGCGCGGGCATCTACACTTGAGGTCGCGTTTGAACGATGTAGAGCTGCCCATCTTCAGATATCGCGCCCTCAATGTCTTGAGGAGACCCACAAAGTGTCTCAATCTCTAGTGCAACCTTGGAGATGGTCGCTAAAAGCTTTTGTCGCTTGGTTTCGTCCGTAATGAGGCTGTCGGTGGAGTAGTCGACGTTTTTCAACGTTGCCTCCTCCATGGTGATGCTATCGTACAAGCCCGCACCGGCGAACCCTTCCAGGTCTTCGCCGTTACTATCGGATCGGAAAATAAGTGAATCTTGCTCCATGAAAAGTCCTTTTGACTTCGAAGGGAACCCGACGACGGTCGGATTATCCAAATTGCTCTTGGATGTCTTGAATGACAATGCTCGACCAGAAAAGTTACCGACGAGCGCTTCGCCCAGACCACACACAAGCTCACCGTAAATTTCGCTCTTGTCGTTGTTTTGTGGATTCACTGTGTGCAGTACGAATGCGTATCGCGCACGAACGACGGGCTGACAAAGCACAGCCATGGACAAATCGGCGTGATTCAGCCCTGCCTTTTTGCAACTCAAAACGGCTCGCTCGTTGTACTTGCTTGCCCATACGCCAAGAATCGTCTTCCATGCCTTTTGACCTTGAGCGCTCGTCACGAGATCTCCCGGCCAACCGAGTGATTCGGCTTCGAAGGCGACTTTCAAACTTTTCGACAGGTCGGCCGTCGGTTTTAAAGTGGCGATACATGCCTTGACTTCCGCAATGAGTGCTTTGAAGCCAACGCCGTCTGTGGAGTCGTACGCTTCAAGTTGTTTGACTAACTCTGCAATTTGTCTCTTTGCGCCTGCATTCTCAGGGACATCAAGAACTGCATCGAACGTACCAAAAGGCATCGCAACGGACGGCGGTAACTTTATGAGGTTTGAGACTCGACCGCGAAGGAGTTGCAAGTTTCGAGATTTGCCGCCGACAAGCTCTGGGGTAAACTCTGATGACGTGGCGACAAACTTTCCTTGAAACGGACGTTTGATGATCGATATGTCACTCGAAACGGAATCGCTCGACGATGTTGCTATGACCTCCGCGTCGGTACCGATGATGCCGTCGACAACATCGAATTGCAAATCGTCGCCCTGCGCAGACGGCTTGAGTTGCACGGATTTCCCGGTCATGGCTTTCATCTGTTCTAGAACATTCACGTCAAACAAAGTAGCGAAAAGAACCTTTTCGTTACGGGCGCGAACGGCGCAGTGAGACAGCACATCTGGCATATCAGGAGTAACGATCGCGACCACGCCAACCGGAATGTCCTCTTCGCCACCAACGCGGTCGGCAATAATGACAGTCGGTTGAGAATACTTGACATTTTGCACATCGGCGAGGGATGCGACCGAAACAATCACGCCACTACACTCGGCGTTACTGACGATTTGCCAGCTGCCCATGTTCGCAACATTACGAATAACTGGGTCGAGAACTCTGAGCATTTGAGAAAGTGGCGCCGCTGCAGTTCCACGGATGATTTCTTCCGAGAACAGGTCGAGCACGTGTCCATCCACACCGAGCTTGTTTCCCATGCTCTGTGCCGTCGGCTGAAGCGCGTCAATATAGCGCTGAGAAATTTCGCCAAGCGAGTTTTGCAGTCGATCGCACACCGCTTTTGCCTGCAAAGCCCAATCTCCTTGGCGTCTCGCTGCTTCAAGCACGTTTTGCCACTCTTTCAGGCAAATGCGCAACTCGTGGTTGCCGCTTGCAGACATGCAAAGATTCTCGAGGACGAGGCTCATGATTCTCAAAACTTCGTAAGGAGCTCGAGTAGGCAAAGATTCAAGAGATCCTTCGATGACCGAACGCGCCGCACCTTCTAACGCAAGATCGAGATAAATGACATCCTTGATGCGATCGTTTGATTTTCCGCCGGGACGAGTCCACGTCCAAAGGTATCTTCTCGCCTCAATCATCGCTTCGAGCGCGAGCAAAGGATCTTCAGAACGTAACTCTCGCGCTGCGCATAAGAGCTCTTCCAGACGTTCGCTCGCAACTTCACGAATCGGAGGAATATTGATCTCCTTACCTTTGCACGCATCTTGGTGGTAACCGAGGCACGCCTCTGCGGCTGAATCAAGATCAGCACCAGAGTGCACCGCCTTCAGCGTGCGAAGATACTCGGTCAAATCAGCCGTCAAACCTTCGTATTGATCTCGAGAGAAGCTGGGTTCGCTACAAATTTGGCGGTCGTAAGCTTTCATCCGCGCGGCGTCAATGCCGTTGGCGTGAAGGTGCGCCCAATAAACGCTGATGTCGCAATCTGCCGCAATAAATTTGAGCAACGCCTCACAAATAGGAACATCGTCCGGCGACGTGTTGTTGTGCAACTTTTGATGCCACTCTTCCATCATTCCACCCTTGCAGTTGTTCTTTTGCTGAACGGCAAGAATCTCGTCTCGAATGCGCTGACCGACGTCTCCGTCGCCACCTCTGCCAATCGTAGCCATGATGAGACGCACGATGTCTCTGTACTCAGGATCTTGTCTGTAAATCGCACTCAGACCCTCTGTCATTCTCGCCTGCGCTGCACTAATTTCTCGTGGCTTGATGTTGTAATCGTTATTCCAGACCAACTGTCTCAACGCCATGAAGCGGAACCAACAGAAGAGGGCGGTGAGTCCGGGTTCGCCCGCGCCGTGCATTGCGCCCAACATGTCTGCGCCAGCGTTGTATCGATGCATCAAAGATCGTGTTGCACCCGATTCTTCGCCACAAATCCTGTCAACCATATCCTGCGCGACAAAACCGCCCAAGTTTTGGAATACGCCCTGATCGAGCGCGATGTCGTCGACGTCCCAGCGGTCTCGCTTGATTGGCGCAGGCTTCTCCTTCTTCGCGACTTTGACGACGACTGGTTCGCTACGGCTCTCTTTACGCGATCGATCTTGTTGGGAATCTTTGCGACGCTCCGACTTTTTCTCCGTCTTAGCCGGACGCTCGAGAAACGAACCCTCGAGGGAGGCAAAAAAGTCGTCTCGACCATTCTTGATCCATTTGTTTGACGTTGTTCGTAGCACAAAGATGATGCCCTCGCGCGCTTTTACATCCAACGGCACATCCAAAGTCACCGCTCGAAGATTGGGACTGATGCGTTCGAGCTCAGTCTCCCAACTGCTGCCCGAGGAAGCCCATGAACGAGAGGGTTGAGTGCTGAAACCGCGCGGCGGCGGTTTCCATGAGCCATCCGTCGTCGTCGTCGCGCCCCAATGAATGATAAGATCGTCTTTGGAGTCCGTCAAGACGTGTAATTGGATCCCACTACCATTCACTTCTCGCGCCTCCACGAATATCGTCGTACCACCTTCTTCGTACAGTTTATTCCACTTGACGTTCGTGTCGTCGGTCGCTCTGTCCTGCGCGACAGCCTGGAAATCCTCGAGGGAAAACTTCTTCGTCGCGATTGGCGTCTCAATCGTCTTCGCAACCACCTTGGGCGCTTCAGTCGCGACAACCTTGGGAACACTCTTCACGCTAGCTTCACCGGCCGCGATTTGCTCAAAACTCATACCCTCGGCGAGCTTACTTTTGATTTGATCCGCCGCGCGCCTGAGCATGTCGTCCCGAGTCTGGGCGTCGAGGCCCGGACGTCCGACGGCTTCCCATTCCACACGAGCCATGTCCGCGATGAGAAGCTCGATGGGATCGGTGAGTGCACTCGTCATCTCTGTCGCCGTCGCCTTCACAGTCACCTTCGGCGCCGTCTTCAGGATTTCCTCCTTCGGCGTCGGCGCGGGCGCTTCGACGGCGCTCGCCGCCGCTTTGACCGCCGTCGACGGCGTCTCCGCCGCGAGGTCGATCTCGAAATTCCCACCCCCGACCGCGTTGATCCACTCTCCAGTCTTTTCGACGTACAGCGCGAACGCGACGCTCTTCGCCTGCGGATCGAGCACTAAGTTCACCGGTCCCCACACCGGAAACGCGCTCCGCATCGCCTTGTCGCCCTTGTAATATTCGGTGTTCGGCGGGTGCAACTCGCTCGGCAACACCTGCCACGTCTTCCCCGTCTTTTCCCGCATCACCCCCCAATGAAACGTCACCTCCCTCGCGTTCGCCACTCCCTTCGGCAGCGTCTTCAGCGCGATCGACACCGTGTGCACGCCCTGCGCGTTCGTCGTCCGCGTCGCCGTCGCCGCGCACCCCCCCTCGCCCTCCATCGTCGTCTCCGCGCGTCTCGGTCGCGTCTCTCCCGACTCCCGCGTCGTCATCGCTTCATCGTACGACGTCGATCGTCCTCGCGTCGTTCGTTCGCCTCCCCGCGTCGTCATCGCGCGTCCCATCGCGTCGCTTCGTCGTCCATCTTGCGCCGCAGCCGCCGCGCGTCGTCCGCCTCTCGTCCGTCTCTCGTCTCGCGTCGCGCGCGGCGTCGGACGCGTCGTCGCCGTCGTCGCGACGCGCGGCGTCATCGTCGCCGTCGTCGCCGCGCCGCGCGTCGGCTCGAAGCGTCGCCGTCGTCGCGCGTCGCGCGGTGCGGCGACGGGCGAACGAACGGCTCGAAATCGTCCGCGGCGCTTTCCGTGTTGTGAACAAGTCTCGAATGCGTGACGGTCCGCGCGGGCAAACAGTCCGGGAAGGCATCATTAGCGATCAAAAA